>Ga0207688_10002112_pt1 | contig 10692 bp, 8 predicted proteins | sample KBSMiscanthusM4_FD_184296 | JGI IMG/M metagenome (GOLD analysis project Ga0207688, IMG submission 184296) | Miscanthus rhizosphere microbial communities from Kellogg Biological Station, Michigan, USA - M4 (SPAdes) (version 2) | ecosystem: Host-associated > Plants > Roots > Rhizosphere ...
CGTGGTGGGCGCCGGTGCGGCCGGTGGTGCGCTCTGTGCCGGGGGCGTCGTCGTGGAGGACGGCGGTGTCGTGGTCGCCGTGGGCGTATTCTGTCGGCGGCGGCGTTGGGCGCGGCGCTCGCGAGCAACCCGTCGTGCCTGGCGCCGTCTCTGGGCAGCACGCTTCTCGTTGGCGGCGACCTGCTCTCGCGCGCGCTGAAGCTCGCGCTTGATCTCGTCCTTGTCCGGCCCCTCAGTGGTCGCCACGGCCACGCACTCTTCAGGCTTCAGCCCGAGACAGGACGGGTTGTCCGCGTTGGCGTCGTTGCGGAACCGCTGAATCTCACGGACGCCCATGCCGAACAGGGCGAAGAACAAGATCGCTCCGAGGAACAGTCCAGCGATCTGGAATCCATGACTCTCAGCGAAGTCTCGCAACCTGCATCACTCGATCCACGGAATGGGTGGTGGGAAGGCGTCCTTGCACCCCTCTCGCCGATCCGTCGCCGAGTTGCCGCGATCTCCCGGTAGTCCTGCCCAGCCATCAGGCATCGGAATCGTCGCTCGCTTTGCGCGTTCGAGCTGCGCGTAGCGAACGGCGACCGCCTGGTCTCCCGCAGCTCTACGGGCGAGCATGGCCTCATTGATGAACTGGGCGTCGATGTACTTCGAGATCGAGTTCCGTTCACACGCAGCGATCTGGTTGTCGCGCTGGATGTAGGCGCTGATCAGGACGGAGACCACCACGGCGGCGATGATGCCGAACATCAGCCGCATCCAGATGAGGAATCGAGGCTCCTGTCTCATCCGAGCACGCCGAAGAACTTCGGTCGGGGGAAGAGCTTGTTGCAGTCCCGGACACTACGCGCGAACTGGGAGGCCCTGCGCCGATTCGCTCTGGCCTGAGCGATGATCAGCGGCTTGAAGGGCGCGAAGGCCGTGCCCTCGAACTTGAAGGCTGGGACGGGCGGCTTCTCGTTCGGGTCGCCCAGCACCCCGTCCGCAGCCTCATCTGCCTGTTCTGCCAGCAGGGAGCGCGTCTGCATCTCCAAGTTGCATGCGTCCACGGCGTTGTTCCGGGCGCCCAGCTCGACGACGTAGACGATCGAAAGCGCCACGAAGCCCGAGATGATCACCGACATGAAGATCACGCGCGCGGCGAAACGACGACGACGGCGGATGTGGTCTTCGCCATCATCGGGATCGTCACCGGCGCGGTAGCCGATGTCGCTCGTGCCACGCTTGGCGGCCTCTCGGCGAGCGGTCTCCGGCGTGTCCTCAGCGCGACTTCTCACGGTTCAGCGCCCCTCTCTTCTCGGTCTGGAAACGCCAGATTACGCCCAGGGCGAAGACCCCGATCGCATCAGCCACCAGCGTCGTCGGCACCCCATACCAGGGAGCTGACTCCCCGAAGTTGTAGACCACGCGCGCGTGCGCGCCGACCACGAAGACCATGTAGCTCAGCGCGATGGCCTGGATGTGGATCGGCAGGAGCGCAGCCGCACCGCTGCCCTTCACCTTCTTCGAGATCTGGTAGTTCACCTGCACGATCCGGGCAGAAAACACCAGGATGTAGGCGCCCATCGCGAGGGCCAGGTAGCGGAAGTAGTCCGCCGCTACGCTCTCATCCACGAGCAGAACGAGCAGACCCAGGACGATCCCCATGAGCGCGAAGGAGTGCTTGGCGACGTTGCGGTACTTGAAGCGCCGAGCGACCCGCTGAATGGTGAGCTGGTCCTCGATGTCCTTCAGGTCGTCGCTCATGGGACCTCCGAGAGCCGCTTCTTCGCCTCAGAAATCTGCTCAGGCGTGGCGCTGTCCCAGATCCGGTTGAACAAGAGCTGGCAGTTGGCCTTGACTGCGGGCGGTAGATCATTCGGATCAGTCGAGGCCGCCTTTCCGCCGCAGAGAGACGCCGCCACGCGGTCGATCTCGTTCTGCGTATTCTCGGTCTCCACGAAGAGCCAGACCATCAGGCCGACCCAGATCACCGCGCCGACGAGCGTCCCGATGACTGCGAGCGGGCGGCTGTGGAAGCGCTCCCCGAGCCAGAGCCAGCATCGCGCGATTCGGTCCATGAACTTGTTCGGTCTCATTCTGTCGGCTCCGGTGGTGCAGGCGGCCTCCCGGCTCGCGCGTCGAGGTACTTCTCGATCAGCGTGTCGATGCGGTAGCCCAGCGCGCCCAGGCCGAAGATCATCAGGGCGCCGATCAGGTACTTGTCCACCTGACCGTCACGAGCGAAGTCGGCGATGGCCAGGCCGACGACGACGAGCGGGATCAGATACGCCAGAAGCGCATCCGGCCCCCTGCTCGAACGGCGCCGAGTCATGGCAACAGCCTACGCTGCCTTGAACGTGATGCCATCCAGCGACATGAAGGCGTTCGTGCCACCACTGAAGTAGCTGTTCACGATGATCGTGCCGTCTGTCCGGACATCAACGCGCGCGCCGCCGACGTTTGCTACTACGCTCAGAAGTTCCTGCCCTGCTGGCCTATACCCGACAGGAAGCGTGAAGATCGGGACGCCAGCAGTTCCGTTCATAATCAGCCCGCGAAGATGAACAACTCCGTTCGGGTCCTTCCAAAAGCCAGCCGTATTGAAGGGCGCCCCGTAGTTGACCCATGCATTCGTGAACGCAGGCTCGCCAGGCGCGCCGATCGAGTGCCACGGATCCAGAGTGGCAGGGTCCTTGACAGACGGGCCGATTTCCTCGGCCTCGAACCAAGTCTGGCCAGGAGCCGAAGAAAGAGTCCATCCAGCGGCGTGAGTCCAGACGTAGATCTCGATGAAATCTGTCGTACCGTTGAGATAGGTAGATCCTGTGATGCTGTTCTCGATGGAGCTAGCGACTGATGTGTACTCGCCCTCCTGAGCAATACATTCGCCAGTCGTCGGCCAGTTGCCAGTCGAGTTCTTGACGATGTAGACCCAAAATCCCTGGCCAACAGCAGCAGTACCAGCGACAGCGCCAGCAGAGATCCGATACCAGCCAGCCTTGTTCGGCTGGAACTTGCCAGACCCGTCCCAGGCATTGGAGTTATCCACCGTCTCCTGGTCGAACGTGATCTTCTGATAGCCACTCGGCGTCAGAGTCGCGTTTACAGTGCGTCGCGCCTTGACGAAGATCGGAGCGGGAGCAGGATCTCCCTTCGGGCCAGTGTAAAGCGAAGTGACGGTCATCGTGTCGAACTCGACGCCATCTAGATACGCCCAGGTGGTTACAAGTCCCACAAGATTCGACAGAACTACACGGCCATCGCTGAACACACTGATGGCGGCAGCGCCACCACTCGCGTAGACCATCTGTGATACGTCCGACAGCGTTGGCCTATATCCTGGCGGCAAGGTGAAAACGGTCGTTCCGTTCGCACCCGACTTCATAACGCCCTGGAAGCGAACCTTGCCCTGAGCGTCCTTTCGGAAGCTGACGTTGCGACCCGCCCCCGGCACGGCCGTACCGCTATCCAGATGAACAGCGCCATTCTGCATCGCAGGCTCACCAGTGGCCCCGATGAGATGCGTAGTCTCGATGGGAGTAGCCGTAGGAGCGTTCTCGGGAGTCGGCCCAGTCGAGGCGACCTTGACCAGCTCGAAGCGCGCCGAATACCCACCCGCCTGACCCTGAGAGTCCAGGTTGACAGCAGCGTTGCTGCCATTCAGCGCGACGAGTTCGAGATAATCACCCGCCGCAAGGTCCAGAATCGCCGAGATCTGGATGGCGCGGGCAGAACCGGCAGCCGTGCTCTGCAAGTCCTGCCGAGCGACGTACTGGTTGTTGTTCTTCTGGATCATCGCGCTCGCGTAGGAGCCGATGATCGCCGTGTTGAACCAGAGATTGCCGCGCACCATGTAGGTGCCGGGCGTGTTCACCGTGAGTCGAGTCGGCGCCCCGCTCGCCCACATGCTGTCGTTGTTCGCTTCAGTGTTCTCGAACGTGACCTTCGTGAAGGTCGAGCTTGCCGGGATGGACTGGACCGTCGCTCTATATGCCTGCGCCGTGGGCACGACCGCCTTGGCCGACGTGCCCGTCATCGCCACAGAGAGTTCCGGGACGGAAAGATTCAGAGCGCCGCCGCTGCTCTGGTACGCGAACAGTTCCACGTAGTCGCCCGCGTTGAGCGCGACAGTGTGCGTGACATCCATGCCGTGTCCGGCAGCAGATGTGGGCTGCTCTTCGTTCTCGGCGATGGCCGCGCCGTTGACGTAGAGCGCGAGGCCACGAATGCCCGTCGCGTTCACCACAGGGATGGCCCGGCCGACGATCTGGTAGACACCAGGTGTCCTGATCGTCACTCGTGACGAGTTCGTCACGGTGTCGTGCATGTTGTCTGTGTCAGTGACCTCCTGATCGAACGGAACAGCAGTCCATGCGCCAGTCGAAAGACTCAGCGACGCGCTGCGCTTCACTCGACAGAAAGAAGTAGGCTGCTCACCGACGATTCCCTGAGCAGAACCCATCCAGACTGCTGACAGTCGTCCGTTCCACGCAGAAGTAAACGCCAAGCCAGCGTAAACAGCCAGCTCTACATAATCACCCGCGTTGAGCTTCGCGACAATGCTGGCCGAAATCCCGTGAGCGCCGTCCTGTGCAGGCCAGTAGTCGTTGTGATAGATGATGTCCGCGCCATTGACGCGGATAGCGACCCAACGGGACTGAGTGCGCTGCCCAGCAGTAGTAGTGCCGTCAGTAGCCCACCCGGTCAACAGGTACATTCCGGGAGTTCGGATCGTAATACGAGTCGGGTTGGTTACCGACTCATGCATCCCGTCCGTATCTACGACCTCAGACGTGGGGTCGTTGAAACTGATCGCAGTCCAGACAGGTGACGCGATACTGTGTCCGCTCTTGAAGAGCTGACACGTCGGAACAACATTCTGCGCGAGCGCGAGCTGCTGCCCCGAAGGCTGAGGGGCCGCCTTGATCATGTAGTTTGTGACGACGAACGGTTGGACGTTCGGGTGCGCCGCCGAGGCGTTCGCGGCGGCCGAGTTGTTGATCGTGACCGCTACCGCAGTCGTGCCACCAGCGGTCGTCGTGGCGACGGCGCCGTTGTAGGGCTGCCGCACAGACGGGACGTAGTAGCCGTTCGCGAAGTCCTGGTAGTCACCCACGATGGCGTGGGAGTGGGCGGGAGAAGTGTGGCCGTGGACGCTCGTGCCGGACTGCGCGCCCGTCAGCAGATGGTTCTCGGAGCCGCCCCATTCGCCGCGCGCGCGGGTGCTGAGCACCGTGCCAGCAGGGGTCGTTCCGGCAGCGCCCGAAGAGCCTTCACCAAGACCAGCCCCGGCGCCCATCGAGACGCGGCCACGCAGATCCGGCAGAGCGAACGTGGTGGACCCGTCACCGGCGCCGTAGGCCGTCCCGATGGCTTGGAAAAGCGAAGCGTAGGCCGTTCGCGAGACGAGAGACCCGTCGCAGGCCAAGTAGCCCGAAGGCACGATCGCCCCGGCGTAACTAAGGATCGTGCCGATCGGCGTGGTCTCCAACCCGGCCCCGCCGCCTGCGCCGGTACCGAGCTGTTCCCAGGCGCCCGTGAATGGGTTCCACTGGTACGCCCGGCCGTCCGCCTTCAGGACGGCGTGCTGGCCGATGACGCCCGACACCGGCAGCGCGTCAACGACGGGGAACGAGCCGGTGTCGCCGAGGTTGAGGGGCATCAGCCGATCACCGTGAGGATGTACTTCTTCCCGTTGGCGGGAGCGGTGCCGAAGACCACGTTCACGTTCTGGAAGTCCGAGTACACCACGTCGGCGATGGCCTGCCGCGTCGGGTTGCCGCTAGCGTCGGCCTCCCAGACCTGCGCGATATACGGCTCGTTGGAGGCCAGAGACAGAGTGTGACGGAGTGTAAAGGTCTTCAGCACACCGTCCGCCGTGAAAGAGACACGCGACTTCGATGAGTTTCCGGTCGTCGTGGTAGCCACCGTCTGCTTGGCCTTGATGATCCACGTAACGACCGCGAATGGCTGCATCGTGTTGTGGCCGCTACCACCGCCCTGGGAGGTGATGATCGCGCCACTTCCGATCGTGCCTGCGTACACGCCGGTGAACTGGTTCTGCCCAGTGACTCCCTGAACTCCACCCGCCCAGGCCCCCGCGCCAACATTGTTGTATGTGGCGATCTGGTGTGTGTGATCACCGCCGCCGTGGTTGTGCGACGGCATCTCGCCGACTGTGGTCGCGTGCGCTTCCTCGCCACCCCACTGAGCCAGCGTGCGAGCTGTGAGAGCAGAGCCAGAAGGCAGACCAGTGCCGCCGACTCCGGTCGAGACGCCCGCGCCGGTTCCCGTCCCGATCAGCGTGCGGCCACGCAGATCGGGCAGGTTGAAGTGGGTCGCGTCGGCAGAACCCCATGTCGTGCCGAGAACGGTGAACAGCTCCGGGTAATCGGTCCGGAGCAGCGAGGACCCGTCGCAGAGCAGCCAATCTGTCGGGAGAGTCGCACCAGCGAAGGCAGTCACCGAACCGATGGGGGACATGTCGCCCACAAGGCTGTACTTCGTCGGCGTGACCGAAGTCGCCCTGATGATGTAGTTCGTCACCAGGAAGGGCTGCATGGTGTTGTGCGCCGCGCCACCACCAGTCGAGTTGATCGAGATCGCCTGAGTCATCTGTGCGCCACCACCAAGATCACCCATGTACGCAATCGACCCGTCAGGAGCGGCGCGATTGATCGACACGTATGCCGCACCTGAATGGTTATGCGACGGCATTTCACCGATCGAGAGCGTGTGATTCTCTTCGCCGCCCGTCGCACCGCGAGTACGCGCAGACAGACCAGATCCAGTTCCAGCGCCAACAGGCACACGGCCACGCAGATCAGGCAGATTGAAGGTAGTAGACCCGTTTCCTGCTCCGTAAGTTGTACCGATGATCGTGAACAGATCTGCGTAAGTTGTTCGCGAGATAGCCGATCCATCACACAGAAGCCAGTCGGCATTCGGCGCAGTCGCACCAGCGTAAGGAGCCACTGTCCCTACCGGCGCTGCCTCAGTGGCGGCCATGAGGCCCTGGGGTGCTCGTGCCGAGACCTTGATGATGTAGTTGGTCACGACGAACGGCTGGACGTTGGGGTGGCTCGTGCCACCGCCCGTGTTCTGGATCGTGATCCCGGTGAAGGCGGTGGCCGTGTTCGGAGCGTGGAAGACCGCGTAGCCCGCGTTGTTCGTCGTGTTCAGGAACGTCGAGACGGTGGCTGAAACCTGAAGATAAGCGCCGTTCGTGTTCGAGTGGACGTGACCCGGATCGGTCGGCGTGTGAGCGTGCGACGGCATCTGGCCGATCGTCAGCGTGTGGTTCTCAGCGCCGCCCCAGGCTCCGACTGTCCGACCGCTGAGCGTGGTGCCGCCCGTGATCGTGCCGGTGCCCGACGCGCCATCGCCCGTGCCGGTTCCTGCGCCCACCGGGACGCGGCCCTGAAGGTTCGGCAGCGTGAAGTGCGTCGCGTCCGCCGAGCCGTAGGCGGTGCCGATAGCCGAGAAGAGCGACGAGTAGGTCGTTCTGTCTAGCGACTGGCCCTGGCAGAGCATCCAATCTGTCGAGGGCGCCGCAGCGCCACCGTAGGGCAGAATCGTCCCCACCGGAACGTTGTCCAGGACGACCGTGCTGCCTGCGCGCGCGTCCGCGTAAGCCTTCGTGGCGGCGTCCTGGTTGGCCGTGGGATCCGCGAGATTGCTCAGGCGCCGCTGGGCGCTGAGGCTGATCTGGTTGGCCGCGAAGTTGTGAACCAGCGTCGCCAGGCGATGCGTCAACCCGTCGAAGTCGTCGAGCGCGACCGCTGCGACGCGAATCTGCCCAGAGAGGCCATCGACGTTGTTGCCGACGACGAACCCGCCCGCGCCGTCGTCGCGCAATTCGAGGCCGCCAGCCATGTTGATCCTGGACGTGCCGACAGAGCTGATCCCGGTGATGCTCTGGTTGTTGAACGCGACCGTGGCCGTGGGAAGCGCCATCTGGTCCAGGCGGCTCGTGCGGACCTGGGCGTCGAAGTTCGAGATCGTCGAGGCGAGCTGCGTGCCGGTGTGATTCGCCCGCGCCTTGGCGTTCGTGATCTCGCCGTCCACGTAGGTCTTCGTTGTGGCGTCTGTGCCGACCGTGGGCGTGCCGAGGTTCGTGATCTTCTGCCCGTTGAGGCTGACCGCAGCGGTAGGCGCAGCGAACTGGTCCAGACGGAACGCTGTGGCAGCCGTGGAGAAGTCCGAGATCGTGTTCGCGAGCTGGGTGCCCGTGTGAGTGCTTCGCGCGCGAGGGTCCTGAGCGAGCTTCGTAAGCTGAATGCCAGCGTTCGAGGCGACGTGGACATCCAGGACAGAACCGACCGTCAGACCGCCGCCACCGCCACCCGTAGTGGCGATCGTAGAGTTGCGCTCTTCGATCTTGCGGACACGTTCTTCGAGCAGCCCGAGCGCGGTGAAGAAGGAGTCCTGAAGAAGCAGCTTGCTCATGTCGGACTCGTCTGAAGCTGGCCGATCTTCTCGTTGCCGTCGTCGTCGATGTCCACGGAAATCCCGAAGATGCGGATCCCCTGGTTGCGAATGTCGATGCGGCCCTTGGTGTAGGCCGTCAGGTACACCTTGTCGCCGACGATGTAGTCCACGAACGGCTCCGGAATCTGCCCACGAGCTTCTGTCGTGAACGGGAACGGCGTCATCGAGTAGATGATGCGCGGCGACGAGCGGATGATGATCTCGCCGCTGGCGTAGGTCTGAAGGATTTCGAGGTTCTTGCCGTCCGAGAGAGCGGCCGTCTCTTCGATCAGACCATAGGTCGTCATCGAGTTCTCGCCGAGCTTCGGCGGGTTCTGCGACGGGGCCGTCATCAGCTTGGTGTCGGCGTAGGCCGGGATCACCGTGGAGTCGCGCCCGGCCACGTAGATGTAGTTGACGATCGTAGTCGGGTCGAGCTGACGGCTGAACTGCTGAAGGTTGTTCGGCCCGAAGCCGTAGCCGAAGACCGCATCGGAGCGCGTGCGGATCTTCTTGTCCCAGACGTTGAGCGCACGAGAGGACGGGTTGACCTCGATGTCGATGCCGTTCTCGATGTCCGTGAGCTTGGTGAACTCGCCGAGGATCGAGGCGCCCTTCGTGATGGCGTAGTTCAGGCGCTCGTGCGACCGCCACGCCGTCAGCGTCGTGTTCGCGGGCTTGTAGATCGTGTAGAGCTGGTCGAGATCGTTCATCGCCGCAGCGGGGTTCTGCGTGCCTCTGGTGACAGTCAGGGCGTTCGCCGCAGCAGAGACCACGGTGAAGACCTCGAACGTCCGCTGGTTCTTCACCCAGTCGCCTGCGGCGAAGTTCACGCCCGTCCCGGCGGTGATCTCGATCACCGTGTCCACGTTCGTCTGCGCGCCGACGACCTTCGTCAGCGTCGGCGCCGTGTTCGTCGGAGACATGACCCCGGCCCAGACCGGCGTCGGCTGAGGCGTGGTCCCGTTCGTATACGGTGTAGGCACAACGTAATTGGAGTCCCACGTCAGCGTGGAGGTGTTGGCGTCCACCAGGATGTCGTACAGGATCTCGGCGTCCGTCCACGGAGCGGTCGTGGCCGGGTTGTTGCCGGTGTACGCCTTGTCGCGCCGCAGGATCCGCTTCTCCAACCACTGAAGCCAGCCCACGACGTTGACGCTGAGCCGGTTGCCGGAGATGTCCTCTTCGATCGTCCAGACCATGCCCGACCAGACGTGCTGCCAGAGATCGTCGCTGCCCTTGCGGTACGCCTTGACGGCGTGCGTGATCGGCCAGATGCCGTTCCCCAGTTCGTCGTCGAGCGGGATCGTGAAGCTCGCCGCGCCGGGTCGATTCAGCGCGAGCTGAAGCTGTCGGCCGCGCGCCTGCGTCAACTCGCCGATGTTGGACATGTCGGACGAGTTGGCGAGGATGAACTTCCACTGGGGAGACGCCACGCCTCAGATCCAAGTGTGACGGTAGAAGATGTAGAGGCCAGTGGTGCCATTGAGAACGCCGGTGCCGGAGATCTGGATCTGGTTGGTGCCAGGAATCAGCTCGATCCAGTCGGAAGTAACGTCGAGCGTAGAGAACTTGTTCACGCCAGCAGCCGTCTTGATCGTCTTCGCTGCGATGTCCACGTTCCAGATCTCACCGTTGGCCAGTGTGGCGTTGATCGTGAGCGTCTTGTTCGTGGTGTTGTTGCGGATGATCGGGGTGGTGATCGGCCCCACGAGCTGAAAGCGGGGCTGCGCGGGGAAGCTCCCGAGGTTCGCGATCAGGCGCGACTCCGGCATCGTCGCGAACGTGATCGGCACGTAGTTCTCGTCGAGCGACAGAAAACGCGGGTTCGAGGCCCTGAGCGACATCTGGAAGTCGCGCATGTGCCGGAAATCTGCCTGGATCTCCTTGATCACGAGCGGCTGATTCTTCCGGCAGTAGATCATCACACTCGGGCCACTGGCGCCGGGACGCACGATCAGCGGATACTCCTTCGAGAGATCGTTCGTCGCCAGCAGCATGGCCTGCTGGATGTCACGCATCTTGCCGAGCGACTGTGCCCGAATCTTTCCCGTCAGCGTGATCGTGCGCCCGCCGTACCAAGCGTTGAAGGGCGTCTCTCCGTGGAAGCCGGGGTTCACGTCGCGCGAGTCGCGGATGTCAGCGTCGGAGAACCCGTCGATCTCCGTCACGAGCACCGTGTCCCACCAGGACCGAACGTTCATCGTCAGCCCGTTGTACTCGAAGGTGGACTCGACACCGCCA
>Ga0207688_10002116_pt1 | contig 10674 bp, 9 predicted proteins | sample KBSMiscanthusM4_FD_184296 | JGI IMG/M metagenome (GOLD analysis project Ga0207688, IMG submission 184296) | Miscanthus rhizosphere microbial communities from Kellogg Biological Station, Michigan, USA - M4 (SPAdes) (version 2) | ecosystem: Host-associated > Plants > Roots > Rhizosphere ...
CCCGGATAAGTCGATCACCAGGCCGCCGTCGCACACAGCACGACCCGCCCAGTCGTGGCGGCCGCCGAGCACCGAGAGCCGCATCCCGCGGTCACGCGCCACCCGGATGGCTTCTTGTACGTCGCGCGGCGACTCGGCCCGCACGATCAAAGCCGGGCGATGTTGTACCGCCGCGTTCCAGATCAACGGCGCACCGTTGGGTACATGCACCTGCGTGGAATCAATCCGCGTGGCCAAATCGCGGGCCGCTACGGATATCAAATCGGTTGTACTCATTTGTCTCTCTACGGGTTCACGATGACGTCGAGCAAGAACGTCTGCCCGGAGGTGACGGCTTCTAGTGCGCGTTGCAGTGCCGGGCGCAGCTCATCGGATTTCTGCACGCGTTCACCCATGCCGCCATAGGCTTCGGCCTGTTTCACGTAGTCGGGAGTGGGTTCAATGACGTTGCCGACAAAGTTCTGTTCGCGGGCCGCGGCGCTATCGGGGTAGTACTTAAGGAGATTCCGGGTTTGGGATGCGTACTGCCGGTTGTTGCACAGCACGATGAGCAGCGGGACGCCGTATTCTTGCGCGAATCCGAGGGCAGCCGATACAGGGTTGTAGTGCCACGCTCCGTCGCCGATGATGCAGACCACCACTTCTTCTGGCCGCGCGAGTTTGACGCCGAGTGCGGTGCCCAGACCGATACCTAGCGCCCCCGCCCAGCCCCGATATTGCTCAAAGGGTTTGCGCGCGTACAGAAATTGAATCATCTCGGGCACTTGGGAGGTGATCTCATCGACACAGATCGCATCGTCGGGGAGTGTGTCGTGGAGCGCGCTGAACAGGTCGGTTACAACCACGAAATCTGTTGTCTGTGAGGACAACTGACGGACCTCCTCGATTCCCTTGGCACGGACGCTTTGGGTATAGGCAGCCCACCGCTCGGCGGCCTCGGGCCGTGATGTCACTCGGGTCTGCAGACTGGCAGCGAGCGCGGCCAGGTTGATCGACAGATCTCCCGGAATCGCGTGGGTGGTGGGGTAGCCCCAATAGGCCGCGCGCGGCCGCATTGGGTCTTGCTCGAGGTGAATGACGGCGCAGCCCGGACGTAACCTCGCATGCGGCGGATGCCACGGCCCGTTGCTGCCCGCCACCAGGATGGCGTCGGCTTCGCCCAGTACCTGTTCCACCGGCCCCAGCCCGTACAGCGGATGCGACCGCGGGAAGTTGTGGTAGGCGGGCATCCACACTTCGAACACGGGTGCTGAAAGCGCCTCGGCAATGCGTATCAAGGCGTCGCGGTCGGCGTCGGTTCGCCCGCCGTGCTCGGTGACGATGATGGGGTTGGTGGCGCTCGCGAGGATCTGGGCCATTCGGTCGATGTGGTCCGGCGTCGCGACAACCGGCGTCGGGAATACCCACGGGCGGTTATCAGCGTGGCCCTCGCCCATCAACAACTGAAACGGAATCTCCACCAACGTCGGTCCCGTCGGGACGGACTCGGCGACGAAGCGGGCCCGCCGCAGTTCATGAACCAGATCGGAGGGCGTGCGCGCTCGCTTCGTCCACTTCACGACGACTTCGGCGTTGCGGGCCGGGCCAGGATGGTCAGTGAGAAGTGCGGGCCATTCAGCGCCTGGGTCGCCGTCAGGGTCATCACCATAGGTGAGCGTGTCGGGCGACAGTGCCGTCATGGGCGTGCGTTCCTGGAGCGCGGTGCTCAGGCCCATCGCCGCGTTTTGAACGCCCAGCGATGTCGGCAAGAAGACAATCTGGCTTCGGCCGGTGGCCTTGTAGTAGCCCGATGCCAGGCTCACCGCCAGCAGCTCATGACGACAACGGAAGTACCGGAGCTTCATATCGTTCCCGCGACGGGCGAGCGCTTCCCACACTGGTGCCATCACAGCGATAGGAGAGGCGAAAATGCACACACCAATCGACGCCCTCGCCTCGTCGTCGGTGAACGTCATGGCGGGTCTTCCCGTTGAACAGAACGTCGAGTTCAGAAACGCGGCGTACAACCGGATCGGGGTCGCGCTGGTGAGGCCGTTCGAGTGGCGCAACGGCGTTTCCACGGATCGTCCACGTCGGTTTGCGATCGTGTTCCCGAACGGACGTGACGCCGTTTTATCTAGGAGGCATCAATGAGACTGCGCTATCTCGCGCCACTGGCCATGGCCGCAGCAGCGGCGGCGATCGGATTGGCCCCGGTCGCCGCGGCCGCACCGGCGGGGCCGTGCACCACCACCGGCAACTCGACCGTGTGCCAGCGGCCCGGCCATGTCAATATCATCAGCTCGCCGCCGGTGGTTTCCGGCCCGCAGCACCCATCTCTCCCATATCCGTTGTACCCCATACTCTTTGGACGCTGACCATGCGCTAACCTTCGAACTTGCGCAGGCTACTACGGCGTGCTGACCCCCCGCTCGCTGGCCCCCTGCGATCAGGTCGGCGCCTATCCTGTGCCCGATTGTGGTCAGGTTGGAGCGGGTCAATGCCGAATCGGTAGCCGTTTCCCGGGATGTGAAGTCACCGATCACGTGTAACGCCGACAGGCCTGTCGATGCGTTGCGCGCGACATTGCTCCGTGATCGAATACGTCGCCGGTGAGGACCTCACGTGCACCGAGCCCGTCGGTGCCGATACGGCTACCCCCAGCGTCCAGTTCTTGTGTGCTCAACGTGCAGGAATCTCGTTTGGCTGTGCGATGTGAGGGAAACCCATGTGCGTGCTCGCCCGCCTCGATCAGCTGCCACTGTGCCGGCCGCACTACGTGCTGCTGGTGATGGGCGGGCTGGGCTACACGTTTGACGGCATGGACGCGGCCATCGTGGCGTTCCTACTTCCGTCGGTGCAAGAGGAATGGGGACTCTCGAGCGCCCAACTCGGCATCATCGGCTCGGCGACACCATTCGGCTTCCTTTTCGGCGCCGCTCTCGCCGGCATTCTCGGGGACCGTATTGGCCGCCGTGCGGTGATGATGTACGCCTTGCTGTTCTACTGTGCTTTCACCCTGGTCGCCGCGGCCGCGCCCAGTTATGAAGTCTTCGTGGGAGCACGGGTCCTGGCGGGGTTGGGGACCGGTGCCGAGAGCGCCATCATCGCGCCGTTCCTGGCCGAATTCGTGCCGGCGGCGCGCCGCGGGTGGTTCCTCGGAGCGCTGGCCGGCTTCTTCTCGTTCGGCTTCGTCGGGGCCGCGGTAGTCGGCCGTTACGTGGTCCCGACGTTTGACCAGGGCTGGCGCTGGGCGCAGGTCCTCACGGCGATCCCCGTACTGATGGTGCTCTGGTGGCGTCGCTCGCTGCCGGAGTCGCCCCGCTACCTCCTGATGCGCGGTCGGCCAAAGGAGGCTGAACGCGTCATCGCAGATTTCGAGCGCCGTGCCGAGGCGGTCACGGGAGAGCCGTTGCCGCGGCGCGAGCCCGTCGCCGCCGAGGGGGCCGCCGGACCGGTCGGCGCCGAACTGGGCGGGAAGTCACCGCCGTTGTCGGACGCGCTTCGCTTCCTGTGGAGCCACGACATGGCTCGCCGGACCGCTGTGGTGTGGACGTTGTGGTTCGTCATCACGTTCTCTTACTACGGCTTCTTCACCTGGATCCCGACCCTGCTGGTGGAGCGGGGCATCACGGTGACCAAGAGCTTCGAGTTCTCGCTCATCATCTATTTGGCGCAAGTCCCCGGATACTTCTCCGCGGCCTGGTGCAACGAACGGCTGGACCGGCGCCGCACGATCGCGATCTACCTGGTCGGGTCGGCGGTGAGTGCGTTCGTGCTGAGCCAGGTGGATACGTCCGCGACGATCGTGGCGACCGGGGCGGTGCTGTCCTTCTTCCTCAACGGCGTCTATGCCGGGCTGTACGCGTACACGCCGGAGGTTTTCCCCACCTGGGTGCGGGCGACCGGAACCGGACTGTCGAGCGCATTCGGGCGAATCGGCAGCATCTCGGCGCCGGCCATCATCGGGTTCTTCGCAGCCGCGTTGGGGTTCGCGGGCGTCTTCGGGATGACTACGGTTGTATTGCTCGTCGGCGTCGTTACCGTGCTGGTGTTCGGACTGCAGACGGCGGGGCGGAATCTGGAGGAGCTCACCGAGACCGAGCGGCTACGTGCGTTGGCGGACAAGGTCACTCATCACCGGACGGGGGAAACGCGCTGATGAACGGGGGCTTCGGCGCGGTCCAGGCGGCTGCAGGGCAGCAGGTTGGCTTCCGGCTGTTCACGATCCTGGCGTGGGACGACGCCCATGGCACGTTGCACCGTGTCCACACCTCGCACCCGGCGGAGTATCCCACTGGTGGGCAGAAAGTGTTCTCGCGCGACGCGCCGTGGATCCGTCGCGTGGTCGTTTACGGGCAGCCGTACCTGGGGCGTGACCGCGCGGCGGTGGCCGCCGTCTTCGCCGATCACGAGCTGATCGCGTCCCTGGGTTGTGGGGCGGTCGTGAACGTGGCGGTCATCGACAGCGGCCGCACCACCCTGGGCGTCCTCAATCTGCTCGACGCCGAGGGCGCGTATGACGATGACTCGGTGGCCGCTGCGCTGCCGCTGGCCGGCCTCGCGGTGGAACCGCTGCAGCGATGGCACGCCGAGCGTCGCACCGCAGCATTAGACGAGGCCGGTCGATGACCGGGGAAGCCCCTGCGCCCTCGTCCCTGCTGCTGCGTGCGGCGCGCGTCCTGGACGTCGGTGCTGGCGAGTACCTGGAGGACCACGACGTCCTGGCCGTGGATGGCCGGATCGCGGAGGTGGGGCGCGGGCTACGGGTCGACGATGACGTTGTCGTCATCGATGTCGACGGCGCGACCGTGATGCCCGGCTTGGTCGACGCGCACGTACATGTCACCGCCGCGACCGCCGACCTATCGGTGCTGCCGAGGTGGTCGCCAACCTACGTGGCCGCACACGCCGCCGGCATTCTGCGCGGAATGCTCGAACGCGGTTTCACCACGGTGCGTGACGCCTGCGGCGCCGACTGGGGATTGGCGCAGGCGCTGTCGGAAGGCCTCTTGTCCGGCCCGCGGCTCTTGTATTGCGGCAAGGCGCTGAGCCAGACGGGTGGGCATGGAGACGTGCGATCACCCGGCCAGGTCGGGCTCGACAACTGCGCGTGCTGCGCCGGACTCGGTCGTGTAGCCGACGGCGTGGACGCGGTGCGGGCCGCGGCACGAGACGAACTGCGCAAGGGTGCCCACCACCTCAAGGTGATGGCGTCCGGGGGCGTCGCTTCCCCGACCGATCGGATCGACTCCGCCCAGTACTCCATCGCGGAGCTGCGGGCGGTCGTGGAGGAGGCCGAGGCGGCGAATCGGTATGTCGCCGCCCACGCCTACACCGCCCGGGCGGTCAACCGGGCACTCGAGGCCGGGGTGCGCTCGATCGAACACGGCAATCTGCTGGACGACGAAAGCATCCGGCTCCTGGGCGCTCGCGACGCCTACCTGGTACCGACGCTGGTCACGTACTGGGCGCTGAAGCAGGAGGGGATGAACCACGGGTTACCGCGCGGCAGCTGGGACAAAGTGGACGCTGTCTTGGGCGAGGGGCTCGCCGCACTAGAGCGAGCGGCACGCGGCGGCGTGCGGATCGTGTTCGGGACCGATCTGCTTGGCGGGATGCACCGCCACCAGAGCCACGAGTTCCGGCTGCGGGCCGAGGTACAGCCGCCGCTGGAGATCGCCAGGTCGGCCACGATCGTGGCCGCCGACCTGCTGGGGATGACCGGCCAAATCGGCGTGGTCGCACCCGATGCGCATGCCGACCTCCTTGTCGTGGATGGCGACCCCCTCGAGGATGCCGAAGTGCTCGCCGACCCGGCGGCGTACCTCCGGGCAGTCGTGCAGGCGGGTCGCCTGGTCGTCGACCGGCGCTGATCAGCGTCCGAATCAGATGGTGACCAGCCTGATAACTCCACCTCTCTGCTTAGCGGCGCGCGCGCCTCGTCACCGTGAGACACCGTCATCGACCGGCTTTGCAGGCCGATCGTTCACCCGCACATGCCCACCTCGGCACGCCGCGACGGCCTCCGGCCGGGTCTTCATGAGCCGGACCACCGGACACCGGTCCACGCGGGTCGACTCCATAGCGTCCATCTGGGACTGCCGGGCGTGGCGACACCAAACACGATCGCCGATGAAGTTGCCGCCCGCCGTGGGTGATCGCCATCCCGCGTCTTCCTGTGACGGCAGACGCGCTCATTCGCGTGGTTGGCAATTACAAGAATTTCCGGCCACTACAAAATGATTTGCATGCCCGTCGGGATTTCATTGGCACCGCGGTAATCGAACCGGCCGAAGGGACACAAGATGGAAACCTTCATAAGCGGAGTGCTGGCCACACTGATCATCACGATGACAAGTGGTGTGCGTACAGGCGTGGGTAATGCCAAACATCACACGCTATTCTCCCGGTTCTTTAGGTCGCTCATCCGCACATCGCTCCTGAACCCAGAGCCGCAGGAGTAGAACCGACCAACCTGGCTCTCTTCGCGTCGCGCGCCAAGATCACACCGCCCTCGAAGTCGACGGCGACGGCCAGCTCACGGTTGGGTCTGGCGGTCTTGACACCCACGCGGTCTCACACTTCCGTAGCTGGAGCTCACCCGCGAGTCGCGCTGTGCACCAACCGCTTACGCGGCTGTCTCGGATTGCATTGCTGCGGTCGCGGTTTGGTACTCGCATCGCGGGCGCAGTGCCGCCGTATCTGACGCTATGCCCTATCCCCCGATTATGTACTGCGCTACAACCGCTTTCGCGGTTGGCCTGCCTCACCGCGCACGCGGCGTTCGCAAATAACATTGCCTGTCAACGTCATACGGCCGTGCTACACGTCACTTCCGAAACATGCTGCAATTGCGAAGGTTTACGCCATCGTCACCCGCGCCGATGCCACCCGGACGGAAAGGGCGAGGTGGTCGCGGAGCTCGCAGGGCCCCTGCCCTGCAGAACCGGACCGGCCGACTTTCGCCGTCTGGCTTACGTCGCGGTCGGGTGTTCCACGAGCTGGGGCCACTGGCCAAGTAGAGCTGTCTCGATCTGGCTACTGAGGCCGTCCAGCGCGGCGTGGTCGACTCAGTGTCGGCCTCCACGGTGCGCCGCTGGCTGGCCGCTGACAAGCTCAAGCCGTGGCAGTATCGGTCCTGGATTTTTCCCGCCGCCGCTAACATGACGATCTCGAAATCGCCGCACCAGCAGTAGGATTCGGTGAATCATCGCCGTATATCCCGGCTTTGAGTGGGACGCCGTGGGATACGCTCAGGTGTGCCAGTTCGCCGACCAATTTTGCAAACCAATATCAGACATGGCTACGTGAACCCGCGACTGGGCGCTATCGCATCGACGTGTTTTGTGGGCCGCACGTCGGCGGTCGCTGGATGCCACCCGCCGACGCCCACCGCGAACCCATAGCTCCGGACTTCCCGGGCGTCTCGGACTGATCAGCCTCACCTTCCTCATCGTGGCATGGAAGGCGTTCGTGGATGGTTGGATCGGGAGACTCTGCTGCTGCGGCCGCCCGGGGGGTGGCGCCTCGGTGCGGTCAACCTGGCGGACACGCCAACCTGCGTGCCCGAACGGGTCATCAACATCGAGGACGCGGTGTATGTATACACAATGGGCAGTGCCTACGCCAACTTCTGCGAAGACAACCGTGGGTCGATTATCCCCCGGGAAGTACGCCGACCTCGTCGTGTTGGCGCAGGACATCTGCGGCGTCGGTCCCGATCAGATCAAAGACACAAGCATCGACCTGACCATGGTTGATGGTGAGATCGCCTACTCACGATGACGACGCCCGTCTGGCAGGTCGCTCGGCGCCGAGCCAATCCGACGACCAGCCGGTCCGCCGCGCACTCATCGCGTCCCGCTCGATCGACTACGTCCCTCGAAAGTAGGTTCCTCGAAAGAATGGCACGGCAACGTCTGTGTATCTCGAAGCCTACGGCCAGCGCCAGCGAACACCCTCACGGAAGGTAGGGAACAGTGGCATCGATAAAAGAACAGCTGTTGCGACGTAAGCCCGTGCAGGAGATGGAGCTCGAAACCGGCGCAGACACCGGAAAAAGCGAACTCAAGCGCACGGTCGGACTATGGGGTCTCTCGGCGATCGGTATCGGCGGCACGATCGGCACCGGGATCTTCTTCATCCTGAGCCAGGCGGTGCCGATAGCCGGGCCTGCCGTCATCTGGTCGTTCGTGCTTTCAGCGATCGTCGCCGGACTCACCGCGGTGTGCTACGCCGAGCTGGCGGGCGCGGTTCCGGTGGCCGGCTCGTCGTACTCCTATGCCTATACCACCCTCGGTGAGGCGGTCGCAGTCGGAGTCGGCGCCTGCCTGCTGCTGGAATGGGGGGTGGCCGGCGCCGCCACGGCCGTCGGCTGGTCGCAGTATGTCAACCAATTTCTCACCAACGTGTTCGGCGTGCAGCTGCCCAGCGCGTTATCCAACGCACCCGAGGAAGGCGGCATCTGCAACGTGCCGGCCATCATCCTCATCGTGATGTGCGCCCTGTTGCTGATCCGCGGTGTCAGCGAGTCGGCGAAGACCAACGCGATCATGGTGGCGATCAAGCTCGTCGTGCTCGTCATGTTCATCGTCATCGGGTTCCAGGGCTTCAAGTCGCAGAACATGCACCCCTTCGCCCCTTACGGCGTCTCTGGTGTCGCCACCGCCGCGAGCATCATCTTCTTCACCTTCGTCGGGCTGGACGGCGTAGCCGCCGCCGGTGAGGAAGCCAAGAATCCTCACCGCAACCTGCCGCTGGCGATCCTGATATCCCTGGTGACGGTCACGGTGATGTATGTGTTGGTGGCACTCGTCGCCGTCGGGGCGCAACCGCCGGACCAGTTCGAGGGCCAGGAGGCCGGCCTGGCGAAGATCCTGGAGAACGTCACCGGAGCCTCATGGCCGGGCACCGTGCTCGCCGCCGGCGCGATCATCTCGATCTTCAGCGTGACCCTGGTCTCGGTGTACGGCCAGACCCGCATCCTGTTCGCGATGTCGCGCGACGGCATGATCCCCGAGGTGTTCCACAGGGTAAACCCGCGGACCCTGACCCCGATCCCCAACACCATCATCGTCGCGGTGGTGATCTCGCTGCTGGCCGGTTTCATCCCGATCAACTTCCTGGCCGAGATGACCAGCGTGGGCACCCTGGTCGCGTTCGTCACCGTGTCCATCGGTGTCATCATTTTGCGGCGACGCGCGCCGGACCTGCCGCGCAGCTTCAAGGTTCGGCCGTATCCGCTGATTCCGATCCTGTCGGTCGCCGGCGCCTTATGGATCATCAGCAGCCTGCGGATTGTGACGCTGTACGTGTTCGTGATCTGGATTGCAGTTGCATTTGTCTGGTATCTCATCTACGCGCGCAACCACTCGCACCTCGGTAGGCACGAACACGTCGGCCTCGCCTCGAGGGAGGAGGAGACTCCCCAATGACCATCCTCGTCGGGTACCCCATCAATCGGCGGGCCAAGGCGGTGCTGAGCCTGGCCGGCATGCTGGCCCGTTCCAGCGGTGAGGACCTCCTGGTGTGCACGGTCGTCCCGGCACCATGGATGCCCGGTCTCTCCCGGGCGGACGAGGGGTACCGGAGTTACATCGACGAATCCGCCGACAGCGCCCTGGCCCAGGCCCGTGCCGACCTCCCCACCGACGTGCCCGCAAAGTTCATCAACGTTTATGCCCGGTCGGCTCCCAGCGGCTTGGTGGAGGCAGCCGAGCAGCATGAGGCCAGGATGATCGCGGTGGGGTCGGCCGCGGCCGGCCAGTTCGGGTACATCGGCTTGAGCAGCGTCGCCGAGCGGTTGCTGCACAGTTCCCCGATTCCGGTCGCCCTTGCCCCTCGGGGCTTCCGGGCCAAGGGCGGCAAGGTCGGGCGGGTGACGCTCGCCTACACCGGCGGCAAACAGAGCGGTGCGCTGCTTGGCGCAGCCGAGATTTTGGCGGGTAAGTTGGGCGCAGAGTTGCGGCTGGCGTCGTTCGCCGTCCAACTCTCCCCACCCGAAACGGCCCGGTTCAGTACCGAGAGCGGGGCGGTGCTCGCCGAATGGACCGCGCAAATTCGCTCCGCTGCCCAGGAGGTACTGGAGGCGGAAGGTGAGCGGCGCCCGCAGGCGGCCCAAGCCGAATTCGTCATCGGGCACGGCCGGGATTGGGCGGAGGCCTTCGACGACGTCGAATGGCGCGCCGGCGACGTGCTGATGATCGGATCGAGTGAGTCGGGACCCGTCGCGCGGGTGTTCCTGGGATCCAGGGCGGCCAAGATCGTCCGCCACGCCCCCGTGCCCGTCCTGGTCGTTCCGCGCGCTGCCGCGAAGGAGCTGTCCCAGGAGTGACGACAACGCACAGCAGCCGGTCAGAACCGCACACTGGAGCCGTGGCGCAGTCCAAGAAACCCGCTGCCGCGGATACGTCCGCGCGAATCCACGTCTCGCCGGCTGATCTGGCTGGCTGACCCATGGCCCCCGATTCGACTTCTGATGTCGACGTTGTGGTCGTCGGCGGCGGGCATAACGGCCTGGTCGCGGCCGCCTACCTGGCCCGCGCCGGCCTGCGGGTACGGCTGCTGGAGCGGCTGGACCAGGTGGGCGGGGCGGCGGTGTCGGCTCACGCCTTCGAGGGTGTCGACGCACGGCTGTCGCGGTATTCATATTTGGTCAGCCTGCTGCCGCCCCGCATCGTCGACGATCTCGGT
>Ga0207688_10002119_pt1 | contig 10660 bp, 9 predicted proteins | sample KBSMiscanthusM4_FD_184296 | JGI IMG/M metagenome (GOLD analysis project Ga0207688, IMG submission 184296) | Miscanthus rhizosphere microbial communities from Kellogg Biological Station, Michigan, USA - M4 (SPAdes) (version 2) | ecosystem: Host-associated > Plants > Roots > Rhizosphere ...
GTCGCCGCTCCGTCAGGAATCCGCTCGTAGCCAAGACCCTTGGCAAACGTGACCTCGAAGCCATGCTCCTCGAGAAAGACTTTCAAACGCTCGGTCACGGTGTCGGTGTAAGCCGTCGCCACCGCGATCTTTTTCGCATTCACGGTCTTCAGTCCGTCGACGAGACCGTTGCTCTGTGTTGTCGCCGGTACGCCGGTCGCCTTGGTGACGCGTTGCGTGAGCTCCTCGTTGAACTTCGCTCCCTTGTAGAAGGTCAGCGACGAGCCGAACACCGAGATGACCTTGGCGCCACGTTTGGCGAGCGCTTCTGCAACCGGCACGACGCGCGGAATCGCTTCGTCATAGCCCTCGAGCGTCATGCCCCCGGGCAAACCCACTCCGTCGCCAAGGAACTCGACACCGCTCGGATAGAGCCGCTTCGCGTCGGGTGGAATCGGGTAGTCCTTCGGCGGGAAGATGAGACCGAGGGCGGGCTCGCCCGCGAATCCGAAAGCGGGTGCCGCGAGCGCCCCATACACGGCTGCGGTCCCGGTCAACCTGACAAAGTCACGACGGGAAGTGGACATGTGCGCCTCCGGCCTTGGGAACGAGCTCACGTGACTATACACCGTCGTGTCCAACATGCGCCTGATCCGGACGACGATGGATGTGCCTAATTTGTGCCGGCGATCGTGGGCTTCGCCTTGATCGTCTTGACCATCTGGTCGAACGGTTCGATGACGCCATGCACCGGCACGTCGCGGTCGATCTTCAGCTTCCGTTGCGCGAGATTGGTCAGTACGTTCTCGCCCCAGAGATGCTGATTCCAGCCGGCATCGTAGAGGTCGGCCTGCACGAGCATGCGCTCGCGCGGTACATAGGCGAACAGGTTCGTTCCCTCGCGGGGATTGTCGAGCAGGTGATAGAGCTGGACTTCCATCGACTTGTCTTTCAACGTCATCTGATCGTCTACCCACTCGAACTTCGCCGGCGTCGGCTTCATCTGAAGCGCGTCCGGCACGATCGTGTGCTTGCGTGCGAGGAGGTCGTTGAAAAACGCTTCGTTGGCACGGTGGGTGACAATCGTCAATCCTTCGGCCACGGCCACTCGCAGGCCGCCCGAGTGATCGAAATGATGATGCGAGACGATGGCGATGGTCAGTGGCTTCGTGCTGAGCGTCCTCGCCTTGTCGATCACCGCTTTCGAACGCGCCTCGTTCAGCGGCACCTCGTAGAGCACGAGATGATCGTCGAATTCGAAGACGATGCTGCGATGGTTGCCGGAGCCGGCCAGCCACCAGATCCCCTTTGCCACCGGCTCCGCTGTGACGACCAGTGGCGGCGGCGCCGGGATCGGCGCTGATTTGACTGTTGCAGGTACCGCCAAATCGGCGACATTACCAGCAAGTGTGTTCTTCGTGACCTGCAGGTCGAATTGCAGGTACTTGTCCATCTTCGTCGTGAGTCGGCGCGGCAGCTTCACGCCGTCGACCTCCTCGTAGTCGGAGAAGGTCGTCACGATCGCGACGTCGCCCATGTTCGCGTTGTCGCTCGTCGTGATCACGCGTGCCGGCAGATGCGTCGACTGATCGAGAGCGAGCGTCACGGCGTCGCCCGCTGCGGTGATGATGTCGACGAGTTGTTCGTTGCCCTCGGTGCGTGGATTTGCGAGCTTGGCGGCGGGATCCAGCGCGGCTCGCACGATGGTGATCGGGTGATGGAGTAGTTCAACGCGACGATCGTGCGCAGCCGCCTCACCTGCACGGGTCATGGTGCCGTCGGGGGCAGCGTTGTATGCGACGTCGCCATCGAGCCCCTGATTGACCCGCTGGACGGTCGCGCCGGCAAACTGGAATTGCGCTTCGCGCAGTTGCTGGACGCGCGTCCGGTTGTTCGCCAGATCGATCGTGCGCGTGTGCTCCGCTACTTTCCACACCGGCAATTCGTCGTCAGGCATCCGGTTTTGACCGGCGTTGGGAGCGGAGCCGCTGCCTGTGACTTCGAGCACGGTGAGCGCACGGATCCGATCGGCGCCTCCGAGCGCGGCGGCGGCATCGTTAATGACTTGCCGCTCGGGTGAAGCGCTCGTGCAGCTACTTGCGAGAATCGCACTGACAACGACCAACCTGCGAAACATAGTCATCTCCGTCAGACGATCTAGTCACATGCCAACTCCCAACTCCCAATCACCAACTCCCAAGATGCGACTTGTTGGGAATTGGGAGTTGGATCGTTGGGAGTTGAGCGTGATTCGTTCACGGTTTTTCAGTTCGTACCGGTCCGGCCAAGCCACCGATTCAGTTCGGCCAGCGTTACCACGCGGTTGTCGGCCGGGTAGTGCACCGGAACGATGCGGTCCACATTGAGCTTCAGACGCTGAATGTTCTCGGCCAGGCTCAGCGTGTAAGGACTTGGAGGATTCGGCGGCGCCGCTGTCGCCGGCTGCGGATTGTAGGCGTCGGCCTCGAGCAGCACACGTTCCTTCGGCAGATACGCCATGATCATTCCGTCGTGGTGCAGGAAGTTCTTCATGTGATACAGCTCGAGAACGTGCGTACCGTCTGTCAGCACCTTCTTGTCGCCCATCCCTTCCACGATCGGTTTTTTTCCTGAGGACTGCGCCTTGTCGGGGCTCAGCGTGTGCGGCAACGCGAGCACCTTCTCGAGGTACGCTTTGTTCGACTCGTGCGTGAGTATGGTCGACCCTTCGGCGACGAACGCGCGCAGGCCGCCGGCGTGGTCGAAGTGGCTGTGCGTGTTGATCACGTAGCGGATCGGCTTGTTCGGGATGAGCCGCTTCGCTTCAGCGATGACGGCCAGCGCTCTTGGTTCGCTCTGTCCCGATTCGACGAGGGCGATGTAGTCCTTGAAATCGACGGCGATGACGGTGTACCCGCCGGTGATGAGATAGACGCCGTCACCGAGCTTCTCTGACTGTGCGGGAGGATTGGCGGGAGCCCCCGCGGCTGCCGGCGCGCCGCCTCTCCCCTGCGGTGCCTGCGTATTCACCGGCATGTTGACCTTCACGTCGGTCAGCCGCAGGTCGAAGATCGGATGGCCGCCCTGACGCTGGACGATGTGCATGGGGAACTGCACACCGCCCCCCACGTCCTTGTAATCGGTGTAAATCGCCTCGAACGACATGTCGCCGAGCACCGGGTGATCGATCATCGTCTCGACACGGGCAATCAGGTTGTGTTCGTCGATGAAGGCTTTGACCGGCGCCTTGTTGTCGCCGACGAAAGAGATGACGGTCTGCTTCGCGCCTGCCGGTGCCTTGTCGAGCGTGGCGTTGCGCGCGGCGGCCGCGCGAACGAACCCATGCGGCATCATCCAGATCTCCAGCTGCTGCACCCATGGTGCGTCGGCGCTCACGACGTTGGTCTGCGGCTGCTCGCCGACAATCGGCTGCTGGCCGCCGCCACGCGGCGGGTTTTCGCCCTGCGTGCGCACGCGATCGACGCGTGACGCCTTTGCCTCGAAATCAATGGCTCGCGTGTAGCTCTTCTCGATGAACTTCGGCCACGGTGCGCTGGCGTTGGGATTCTGCCCGAGCGCGAAGTCAAAACCGGTGGCCGAGTACTGCACCGTTTTCAATGTGTCAGCGCCCAGAGACTTCGACACGCTGCCGATGGCTGCTTTGGCGTCCTGCGCGGACGCAATCGCGGCACACCCGCCGATGAGGAGGCTGACGAACAGGCATCTCTTGAACATGACTCCTCCCATCTCAATATCGCAGCGCGATTGTATGCCAGTAAGGACACCGGGTGTCATTTCCCGCCGCATCGGTTTCGGAAATGACACCCGGTGTGCTGAAAAAGCCGTCAACGCCCAACCTCCAACTCCCAAAGCATCGGGGATTCATTGGAATCTGGGAATTGGAAGTTGGGAGTTGACAAGCGTGCTCGCCAGGGAGAAATCCGCTGGACGCCGCCGGCGGTGAAGGCGCTAGAATCGCTGCCACGAAGCGAGGACCGTCTTATGAGCAACCGCGCGCTTTCATGTTCTCTCGTTGCCGTCGCGAGTCTTGGTGTTGGGTCGTGGACGATTTCAGGTCAGAGCACGAGTGCCCCGCCGCTGGTCATCACGGCCTACAACGGCGGGGCGCCGATCGCGTATACGGTGGCCCGGACACCGTGGGGCGATCCGGATCTTCAAGGCGTATGGAGCAGCGATGACACCAGTGGGATTCCGCGTGAGCGGCCCAAGGATCTCGCCGGCAACCTCTATCTGAGTGACGAAGCGTTCGCCGCTCGAGTCAAACAGATCGAGCAGGGCGTGAAGCGCGGCGAGAACGACATCGGCTCGTTCCGCAATGACTTCGCGCGGCGGCCGTTCAGGCAGACGTCGCTCGTTGTCGATCCTCCGGACGGCAGCATGCCCGCGTTCACGGCTGCGGCCGAGAAGCGGCGGGCAACGCGCGATCGCGGAACGTTCGGCGACGGACCGTTCAACACGACGGAGGACTTCACGCTTTACGATCGCTGCATCACGCGCGGTATCGTCGGTTCGGTGCTGCGCGTCGTCTACGGCAACGGCAACCGGATCGTGCAGGCGCCGGGTATGGTGGCCTTCAGCTACGAGATGATTCACGACACGCGAATCATCTACACGGATGGCCGGCCGCATCTTAATCAGGGTATCCAGCAGTATCTCGGCGATTCACGCGGCCGTTGGGAAGGCGACGAGCTCGTGGTGGTGACGACGAACCTCACCGACAAGACGAGCATCGGCGGCAACGGCAACGGCCTGCGGCATAGCGACAAGATGGTGATCACCGAGCGGTTCAAGCGTGTGGCGCCGGAGATCATCCAATACCAGTTCACCGTGGACGATCCGGTCACATACCTACGCCCGTTCACGATGTCGATGCCGCTCACTCCGCTCGATGGGGGTGTTCTGCTGCCGTACGATTGTCACGAGGGCAACCGCGGTTTGCCCAATGCGATGAGCGCCGAACGCGCCGAGGATCGCGCGATCGAGGAAGATCGCAAGAACGGAATTGTCAGAGCGCGCCGGGCGATTCAAGTTCCGGTGCCCAACCGTCCAGCGGCCCCGGCAGAAGAGAACTAGGCAAAAAGACACCGGGTGTCCTTGCGGTACACTGGAGAAGTACCGTAGCCCGGAGATCTTTCTCATCCCATGCTCATCGTCATGAAATTCGGCGGAACCTCTGTCGGTTCCGCCGAGCGAATTGCGCAGGCGGCGGCGCTGGTGACCGACGCGCGAGACAAAGGACATCACGTCGCCGCCGTGACATCGGCCATGAGCGGCGTGACCAACAATTTGATCGATGCGGCGCAGGCGGCCTCGAAAGGGAACCTGGACGCGACCCTGCGCCAGCGCCTGTTCGAGCGGCACAAGGCTGTCGCTGATGCCGTCATCCAGGACGCCACTGTCCGGTCCGTGGCGCTGGAGCAAATCGATCGGCGGCTCGATCGTTTCGAGAAGCTGTGTTACGGGCTCTCGATGGTCCACGAGCTGACGCCGCGCCTGCTCGATGCCATCTCGGGCACGGGCGAGATGCTGGCCGCGCCGCTCGTCGCCGGCGCGATCGCCGCCCGCGGGTGCCCGTCGACGGCGATCGATGCCACCGACGTCGTCGTGACGAGCGATCAGTTCGGCGGTGCCGAGCCGCTCATGGACGACACGCGGAACCGCATGCAGGAGCGCGTGCGTCCGCTCATCGAGCACGGCGAGAGCCCGGTCGTGACTGGCTTCATCGGCGCGACGGTCGACGGCGTGCTCACGACACTGGGACGCGGGGGGTCGGACTATTCAGCGTCGATCGTCGGTGCGGCGCTCGATGCAGACGAGATCTGGATCTGGACCGATGTCGATGGCGTGCTGTCCGCGAATCCTTCAGAAGTTCCAGACGCCCGCACGTTGCCTGAGATCTCCTACAGCGAAGCTTCCGAGCTCGCGTACTACGGCGCCAAGGTCCTTCACTACAAGACCATCCTGCCGGCGTTCCGGAAACGCATACCGGTTCGAATCCTGAACAGCTTCAATCCGACTCATCCCGGGACGCGCGTCAGCGTCGAAGGGGATCCGTCGGTTCCAGGCGTCAAGGCAGTGACCTCGATCCGGGGCGTCAGCTTGATCACCATCAGCGGCACCGGAATGCAGGGCATACCGGGTATCGTCGCGAAGGCGTTCGAGATCGTGGCCGAACAGCAGTCGAACGTGCTGATGATTTCGCAGGCCTCCTCCGAGAACAACATGTGCTTTGTGATCACCGCCGGCGATGCGCCGCGCGTGGTCAAAGCGCTGCGCGGGACGCTCGAACTCGAGCTCGCGCGTGGACATGTCGAGGAGATCTCCGCACAGCCGGTCGCCGTCGTCGCAGCCATTGGCGACCGCATGCGCGGCACACCCGGCATTGCCGCGACCGTATTTGGCTCGCTCGGCAGCGAGGGGATCAACGTCATCGCGATCTCGCAAGGTTCGTCCGAGCGCAACATCTCGCTCGTCGTGGCCGAGCCCGATGCCGCCCCGGCGATTCGCGCCCTGCATCGTGCGTTTCGCCTCGACCGCGCGGCGGTCGCTGCCAGGTGAGATGCAGAATTCAGAATTACAGGTCACTCCGCGATGCCCGTTCGTGATCTCTTGATAGTGGGCGCCGGTCCGTCAGGGCTGGCCACGGCGATTGCCGCAAAACAGCATGGCCTCGACTACGTCATCGTCGAGAAAGGCGTGCTCGTCAACTCGATCTTCAACTTCCCGCCGCTCATGGTGTTCTTCACCACGCCAGAGTTGCTCGAGATCGGTGGGCTCCCGCTCGTCACGCCCTACGACAAGCCGACACGCCTGGAGGCACTCCGGTACTATCGGCGAGTGGTCGACATCTTTGGCCTGCAAATCTCGTTTCATGAGGAAGTGCAGCAGATCGATCGTGAAACCGACGGTACGTTCACCGTCACGACGAAGAGCCGGGGTGGTACGCGCGTCAGGCAGGCGCGCGCGGTGGTCCTCGCGATCGGCTATTACGACCTGCCGAACTATCTGGGCGTGCCCGGTGAGAACCTCCCGCACGTGTTCCACTACTACAGCGAGGCGCATCAGTACTATCGGCAGCGCGTCGTGGTAGTCGGCGGCAAGAACTCGGCGGCTGAAGCTTCATTGGAATTGTTCCGGGCCGGTGTGCACGTCACGCTGGTCCATCGACGTGCGGCGCTCGGCGATTCGATCAAGTACTGGGTCCGGCCCGACATCGACAATCGCATCAAGGAAGGTTCGATTGCGGCGCGATTCGAATCGCGAGTGGTCGAGATCCGTCCGACCGAGGTCGTGATCGAACATCACGGAACTCAGGAAAGCCTGCCGGCCGAAGCGGTGTTCCTGCTGACCGGATATCATGCCGACGCTGAGCTCATGCGTCGCGCGGGTATCGAATGCGATCCGGAGACACTGTCACCGACCTTGAATCCCGAGACCTTCGAGAGTAACGTGCCGAATCTGTTCATCGCCGGCGGCGCGGTCGCCGGCAGGAATACGGGCAACATCTTCATCGAGAATGGACGGTTTCACGGCGAACGGATCATCAAGATCCTGGCGGATCGGCGGCTTCAAGAGGCCTGAGACGCGCGGCCCGCTGGCGGCGGTGTGCGCGATGCTGATGGCTTGCACTCCATTGGCGCAGAACGGAAGAGACGACATCCGTGAACGCCGGCTCGACATGGTCGAGCGGCAGATCCGCGAGCGCGGAGTCACCGACGAACGCGTGCTCGACGTCATGCGCTCCGTGGCGCGCGAGCGGTTTATCCCTGAAGAGGCGGCGTCGCACGCCTACGACGACACGCCACTTGCGATCGGCTTCGGCCAGACCATCTCTCAGCCATACATCGTTGCGTATATGACCGAGGTGCTCGGCGTCGAACCGACGCATCGAGTCCTCGAGATCGGCACCGGCTCGGGATACCAGGCGGCGATTCTCGGATTGCTGGCGCGCGAGGTCTACACGGTCGAGATCATTCCGGGGCTCGCCAGGGCCGCATCGGCCCTCCTGCGTGAGCTTGGCTACTCGAACGTCAGCGTTCGCGAGGGAGACGGCTATGCGGGGTGGGCCGAGCATGCCCCGTTCGACCGCATCATCGTCACCGCCGCACCTGACGAGATTCCCCGGCCTTTGATCGATCAACTGGCGCCGGCCGGCCGCCTCGTGATTCCGGTCGGATCTCAGGGCGACACGCAGTGGATCACCATCGTCGAGCGAACTCCTGCTGGCGTCGTCGAGCGGCGGACGATCCCCGTGCAATTCGTCCCGTTTACGAGAGGAAAGCCCGGTTAACCATCCGGGAGCCGGTTCGTAATAGGGAAGCATGAGACACATTTCGGTTGTGGCCCCCGTGCTGGCGGTTCTGCTGATCGGCAGCCTGCCTGCTGCTGCGCGCGGCCAACAGGAAATACCGCCCACGCTTCGCCAGACGCGTCTCGGGCAGGCGCTGCAGGATCAACAGAATCAGTCGGCCCGGCCGGCCGACGTTCCGGATGATCAGCGCCCGGTCCCCGCCGAAGCGGTCCGAAATCAGCTCCAGCAGATGTTGTGGCAGTTGCCCCCGGCAGTCCGCGGGGTTCTTCAGTACGACTCGACACTCATCGATCATCCCGGCTACCTGGACCCATATCCCTCTTTGCAGGCGTTCCTCAAGCGTCACCCTGAAATTTCGAGGAACCCGACGTACTTTTTCGGAGAACCCGCCGACTACCGTCGAGGCCCGAGCGCTCTCGAAGCCTTTGCCGCGATCCTGGCCGGAACAGGGCTGTTCATCGCCTTCATGACGCTGCTCGTGCTGGTGGGCTCAGTAGCCTCCCAGGTCGTAGATTACCGGCGATGGGTTCGGCAGACTCGCATGCAGATCGATGTGCACACGAAGATTCTCGACCGCATGCAGTCCAACGAGGACCTGCTGGCTTATGTGCAGACACCGGCGGGGCGGAACTTTCTCGAGTTCTCTCCGGCGGGACCCCGGCCCGAGCCGCGTCTGACGGGCGCGCCATTCGGGCGAATCTTGTGGTCCGTGCAGGTCGGGGTTGTGCTGGCGACACTCGGCATCGGATTGCGGTACGCACAAGGGCGAGTTCCCGAAGAGATCATGCCGGCCTTTACCGTTCTTGCCGTCATCGTAATGTCACTCGGGCTCGGGGCGGTGATCTCGGCAGTCGTTGCCTATTTCCTGTCGTCCCGGCTAGGCTTGCTGCCGAGCCGCAGGCAAGAGACCAATGCATGAAGCGACGTTGACCGACGTAGAACGGATAGGCGCGTTTGGAGACGCCGAGCGAACGTTCCTCATGACGGAGGAAGCGTTCCGCGCGTTCTATGAGCTGACGGCCAGACCCGTCTGGGCGTATCTCGCTCGCATCACCGGCGACCCGCGGTTGGCCGACGACCTGTTGCAGGAATCGTATTACCGCTTCCTGCGCACGCGCGCCGACTTCGAGAGCGACGATCACCGGCGCAACTATCTCTTTCGCATAGCGACCAACCTGGTGCGAGACCATCGCCGCCGTCTCGGCCACGCAGAACGGCACCTGGCTGAAGCGGCGCACGCCGAGGACGTGCCCGCGGATGAGCGCGTAAGCGATCGCGCGGTGCGTCGCCTGGATCTGGCTCGCGCGATGGAACAGATGAAGCCGCGGGAGCGTTCGCTGCTTTGGCTGGCTTATGCGCAGGGTTGTTCGCACGAGGAGATTGCCGAAGTACTCGGTCTCAGGAAGGCGAGCCTGAAAGCGCTCCTGTTCCGCGCGAGGAAACGGCTTCTGGGCTTGCTTGGCACGTCGGACCATCCGGGAGGGCGGCGATGACTGCGCCCGACTGTCCACGGGAACAAGACGTCATCAACGCCATCGTCCTGGGTCGTTGGCCGCACCACTGCGACCAGACGCTGCACGCGCACGTGGCCGAATGCCGCGTGTGCAAGGAGATTGTGGACGTCACCAGCGTCTTTCGACTGGAACGTGAGGAACTGCATCGTGAAGTGAGCGTCCCTTCAGCCGGCCAGGTGTGGTGGCGCGCCGCGATTCGCGCCAAGGTCGAAGCGTCGGAGCAGGCGGCTCGCCCGCTCTCGTGGCTCTTTGGTGTGTCAGTGGCCTGCGTCGTCGGGCTCTCGATCGCCGTTGTTGAACTTCTCTGGTCGCCCATACAACGTGCTCTCAGCTCGGGAATCGGTCTCACGTGGGTGCCATCGTTCGGACTTGGCGAGCTCGTGCGACTATTGCCAGGCCTCACCGAGCTGGCACCGCTAACGTCGACAGGCGCCTTCGTGCTCCTTGGAGCCACTGCCTGCCTCGTGCTCGCTCCGCTGGCGCTCTACTTCGCGCTGTCCGACGAGTAAGCGCTTTCCTTAATTGCGTGTCGGCTCCCCGACACGATTCTCACGAAAATCGTCAGGCGAACTGTCCTCTGTGGAGTGCGCTGCTTTCAAGTCTGGCGTGAGCGATCACTCGTTGTAAGTCGCTGTGAATAAGTGTCTTCTTTCGATCAATGAAATGCAGGTCTGTCGTGAAGTGTGCCGGCGTTGGAAGGAGGTGTCGGTTTTGCGTGACACACCACGCGAAACACCATGCAGAAACACGTCGCCGCGAAATTTCTTGCTGTCCTTTGTACGCTTCTCAGCACGCTGGCTTTTGCCCAGCCGGCATCCGCCGACACGATCAACCTCGCGTGGGATTCCAATTCCGA
>Ga0207688_10002122_pt1 | contig 10654 bp, 9 predicted proteins | sample KBSMiscanthusM4_FD_184296 | JGI IMG/M metagenome (GOLD analysis project Ga0207688, IMG submission 184296) | Miscanthus rhizosphere microbial communities from Kellogg Biological Station, Michigan, USA - M4 (SPAdes) (version 2) | ecosystem: Host-associated > Plants > Roots > Rhizosphere ...
GCTCGTCGACTTCTCCCGCACGTACCTGCGCAAGCCGCCGTCGGACCCGCTCACGCGGTTCGCCGCGCTCAGCCGCTGCGTCGACGACACCCTCGCGCACGAGGAGGCGCCCGGCGAGGGCACCGCCGCCGAAGCGGGCGAGGACCTGCTGCGCAGGCTCGACTACCTCGGTGGCGCGTTGCGCTGGGACCGGCGTCGCCTGCCCGCGGCCGCGCCCGCAGGCGGCGAGCTCGTCGCGGTCGTCCGTGATCTCCAGCGGGCCGTCGTCGCCTACCTCGACGCGCTGCGCCCGCTGCTCGCCGCGGGCCGCCGCCGTGGTCCGGCCCGGTCGCGCAAGAAGCGCGCGGTGCTGGCGCAGCGCATGTTCCTGGCCGAGAAGGCGGTGGCGGCGGCCGACGGGCTGCTGTCGCGGGGCGCGCCCGTCGAGGCGTTGCGCACCCTCTCGGGCGTGCGGCTGCCGCGGGTGGCGGGCCCCACCGCCGACGCCGCGTTCACCACGGCCTGCCGGGCCGCCGTCGCGGGTCTGGAGGAGGACGCCACGGCGCGCGAGAACCGGCTGGACGAGCTGACCGAGCAGATCGGCGACGTGCTCGACCAGCACGTCGACGCGCTGCTCACGGCCGTCGCGGCGGACGCCGAGGGCAGGCGGCTGCTACATCGTTCGGCGCAGCGCTCGGAGCAGAAGGTGCCCGAGCAGGCCGACGCCGCCGACCGGCCCGCGGACGTGCTGCCGCGAGGCTGAACGTAGTCGGGGCCCGTCTCCGTGAACTACGGTGAGCGCCGCGGAGGGCACCCATGTCGACAACGACGTTCGACCCCTTCGGCGAGACGTTCCTCGCCGACCCCTACCCGGAGTTCGCGCGGCTGCGCACGGCCGCGCCGGTGTTCTGGTCGCCGGTGCTGCAGTACTGGGTGGTGTCGCGGTACGCCGACTGCAAGCGCGTGCTGCGCGAGTACACCACGTTCTCGGCCGCCAACAGCCTGGCCCCGGTCACGCCACCGTGCGCGCGGGCCGGGGCCGCGCTCGTCGAGGGCGGGTTCCGGTCCATCCCCACGCTCACCAACGTCGACCCGCCCGCGCACGGGCGCACCCGGCGGATCGCCTACCTCGCGTTCACGCCGCGGCGCGTCGCCCAGATGGAGGGGTTCGTCCGCGAGACCGTGCGCCGGTTCATCGCCGACCGGTTCGCCGAGGGGCGCGCGGACATCGTCGCCGCGCTCACCTGGGAGCTGCCCGCCCAGGTGATCTTCCAGGTGCTCGGCGTCCCGGCGTCGGACGTCGCCTCGGTGAAGACCGGCGCCGCCAACCGGCTGTTGTTCATGTTCGGCCGCGCGGGCGAGGACGAGCAGGTGGAGATCGCGGCGGGGATGGCGGAGTTCTGGCGCTACTGCGAGGCGCTGGCCGAGGACCGCCGTGCCCACCCGCGCGACGACTTCACCTCCGACCTCGTGCACACGCCCGACCGCGACGGTCACCCGCTCACCCAGCAGGAGGTCGCCACCATCCTGTTCGGGCTGCTGCTGGCGGGCCACGAGACCACCACGAACCTGCTGGGTCACGCCGCGCGCAGGCTCTTGGAGCACCGCGAGAGTTGGGACGCGCTGTGCGCCGACCCCGCGCTGATCCCCGGCGCGGTCGAGGAGGTGCTGCGGTTCGACTCCTCGGTGATCCACTGGCGGCGGCGGACGACGCAGCCGGTCGTGCTCTCGGGGGTGGAGCTGCCCGCCGACGCCGACGTGCTCGTCGCCATCGGCGCCGCCAACCGCGATCCCGAGGTGTTCGACGATCCCGAGCGCTTCGACATCCGGCGGCGCGAGGCCGCCGAGCACCTCTCGTTCGGCCACGGCCCGCACTACTGCCTCGGCGCCCCGCTCGCGCGGCTGGAGGCCCGTGTCGTGCTGGAAGAGCTCACCGCCGCGCTGCCGAGCCTGCGGCTCGTGCCCGACCAGGCGTACACGTTCAGCCCGATCATCGGCTTCCGCGGACCGACCGCTGTGCAGGTCGAGTGGGATCGGTAGCGGGGCTGGTCGGGCGGCGCGCCGAGCTGACGGCGCTGCGTTCGGCCGTCGACAAGGGGGCGCGGGGCACCGGTGCCGCGGTGGTCGTGCTCGGGGAGGCGGGCATCGGCAAGTCGCGACTGCTCGAAGCCGCGGTCGACCGGGCCCGCGCGGCGGGCATGGCGGTGCTCACCGGCCGGGCGGTGGCGGGCGGTGGTGCGTACCGCGCGGTCGCGGCGGCGCTGGCCGGGCACCTGCGGGGCCGCTCGCCCGCCGACGAGGAGCTGCGGCCGTTCCTGCCCGCCCTGCGCAGGTTGCTGCCCGCCTGGACCCCGGACGGCGACGGGCCCGACCGCGTCGACGATGCCGACCCGACCGTCGTGCTCGGCGAAGGCGTGCTTCGGCTGCTCCGGCCGCTGGGCGCCGAGCGCGGCTGCCTCCTCGCGTTGGAGGACCTGCACTGGGCGGACGCCGACACCGTCGCCCTCGTCGAGTACCTCGCCGACGCCGCGGCCTCGACGGGGTTGCTGCTGGTCGTCTCGGCCCGGGACGACGGGCCGCGGGGCGCCGCGCTCGGCAGGCTCGCGGGCGCTGTGGTGCTCCGGCCGCAGCGGCTCACCGCGGCCGAGACCGCGGCGCTGGCCGCCGCCCACGCCGCCGACCTGCCCGCCGACCGGCTGGAGCTCGTGGTCGCCGCCGCCGACGGGTTGCCGTTGCTCGTCGAGGAGCTGGTGCGGCAGGGCCGTCCGGGGGTGCCGCCGACGTTCGCCGCGCTCGTCGAGCAGCGGTTGGCCGACCTCGACGACGACGCCGCCGTAGTGCTGCGGGCCGCCGCCGTGCTCGGCGTCGACCCGCCGTGGACGTTGCTGCCGCAGGTCGCGGACCGGCCGGAACCCGTCGTGTCGGCGGGGTTGCGGGCGGCGGTGGACGCGGGCCTGCTCGTCGCGGCAGGCGGCGAGCTGCGCTGGCGGCACGCGCTCACCTGCGACGCGGTGGCGGCCACCGCGCTGCCCCCCGAGCGGGCGGCGACCGCCCGCCGGGCGGCCGAGGTGCTGCTCGCCCACGGCTCGGCCGACGACGCCGCGGTGGCGGCGCTGCTGGTCGTCGCGGGCGAGGACGGGCGGGCGGCGGCGCTCCTGTGCCAGGCGGCCCGCCGGGACCTCGCGCGCGGGGCGCTGCGCAGCGCCGAGGCACTGCTCGACCGGGTGCCCGCCGCGCGCGCCGCCGACGCCGCGGCCGACCGGGTGGTGCTGCTGACCCGGCTCGGGCGCGTCGCGGACGCGCTCGACGCGGGGGAGCGCGCGCTGCCCGCCACGACGGGCGATGCGCACGCCGAGCTGTGCCTGCGGCTGGCCCGCGCCGCCGTCCACGCCGGGCAGTGGCAGCGGGCGCAGAGCTACGTGGACCGGGCAGGCCGACCCGACGATCCGCGCACGTCGCTGTTGGCGGCCGACGCCACGTTCGGGGCCGGTGACGTCGCGGGCGCCGCGGCCCTCGCCGCGGAGGCCGTCGCTGCCGCCGAGCGGCTTCCCGCGGCCGAGTCGTTGTGCGAGGCGTTGGAGCTGGTGGCCCGGTGCGCCCAGCAGGACGGCGACCTGGCGACGGCGGCCGCGTCGTTCGGGCGGGCCGCGTCGATCGCCGCCGAGCACGGGCTCCTCAAGCAGCAGGTGGAGGCCGAGTTCGGGCGGGGGTTGCTCGCTCAGGTCGAAGCGGGCTGGCGGCCCGAGATGTTGGCGCGCCCGCGGGAGCTGGCCCTCGAGGCGGGCATGCTGGCCGACGTGGCGCGGATCGACCTGATCGTCGCCGACGGCGTTCTGGCCGCGGAGGGGCCCGCCGCGACCGAGGCGCTGGCCGAGGCGTGCGTCGCGCTCACCGGCGCGCTGCGGCTGAGCTCCCTGCAAGCCGTGATGCAGATGATCCTGGCCGTCGTCCGGGCGGCGCTCGGGGACCTGCCCGCTGCGCAGCGGCTGGTGGAGTCCGCCCTCGCGCAGCCCGACCGCGCTCCCGACGTGCCTGCGCACGCGTCGATGGTGCGGGCGTTCCCGCCGCTGCTGGCGGGCGACCTCGCGCGCGCCGACGAGCTGATGCGGCCGGGCATGCAGTCCCTCCTGGCGTATCCGGCCGCGCCGCCGTTGTCCTACCTGGGCCTGTGGGCGCTCCTGTGCGCGGTGTGCGGCGACGACGAGCCTGCCCGCGTGTTGGCCCGCCGCGGCGCGGGTCGACGGCGGGTGAACCGGGCCGCGCTGGCCTACGCGCACGCCGTGGACGCGGGCCGCTCCGGCGCGGCGGAGCAGGCCGTGACCCACTACGCCGAAGGGAACCGCATCGGCTCCGACACGCCGTGGTGGACCCGGCTCCTGCGGATGCTCGCCCTGCACGCGGCGCTGGCCGACGGCTGGGCCACGCGGGTCGACGCCGTCGGCGCGCTGCGGGCCGACCTCACCGAACACGAACGCCTCGGCGACCACCAGCTCGCCCGCACCTGCCGTGATCTGCTCCGCCGGGCCGGGGCGCCGACGCGCCGTGGCCGCGGCGCGACGCCGGTACCCTCCGCGCTGCGGGCGGCCGGTGTGACCAGCCGGGAGATGGACGTCCTCGCGCTGGTGGCCGACGGCCTCAGCAACGCCGAGGTCGCGCAGCGGCTCTTCCTCTCCCCACGCACGGTCGAGACGCACGTCGCCAACCTGCTGGCCAAGACGGGTTCCGCGAACCGGGCCCAGCTGCGTGCCTTAACTCCGTAGTCGGCACGGAGCTGTCGCGGCGCGGGTTCGCCGATCGTGGTCGCCATGACACACGACATCCTCATCATCGGCGCGGGCCCGGCCGGGCTCGCCACCGCCATCAGCGCCGCCCGCGGCGGCGCCCGGGTGCTCCTGGTCGAGCGCCACCCGGCGACGTCGATCTTCCCGCGCGCCACCGCCGTCAGCACCCGGACGATGGAGATCTTCCGCTCCTGGGGCGTGACGGACCCGATCCGCGCGGGCGACCTGGGGGTGCAGCCGCTGTGCTCCGTGTCGCCGACGCTGCGGACCGCGCTCCCGGAGGGTGTGCCGCTCGGCTTCCCGACCGACCCGCGCGCCGTGCTCGCCGTGAGCCCGTCGGTGCCCGCGTGCGTCCCGCAGGACCACATCGAGCCGGTGCTGCTCGAGCACCTGCGGCTCCTCGGGGGCGAGGTGCGGTTCGGGGTCGAGCTGGTCGGGCTCGTCGACCGCGGCGACGGCGTGCACGCCACGCTGCGCGACCGGGCGACCGGCGCGCAGGAGCGGGTGGCGGCGCGCTTCGTCGTCGGCGCCGACGGCCCGCGCGGCGACGTGCGGCGCGCCCTCGGCATCGAGCTGACGCACCTCGGCACGCTCGGCGAATTCATCAACGTGATGTTCACGGCCGATCTCGAACCGGTCATCGGCGAGCGCCGCTACGGGCTCTACGTGATCGAGCACCCGGAGGCGGGTGGCGTGCTGGTGCCGGTCGGGGACGGCCGCTGGTGCTACGGGCGGCAGTGGTTCCCCGAGCGCGGCGAGTCGGCCGCCGACTTCACGCCGTCGCGGTGCGTCGAGCTGATCCGCGCGGCCGTCGGGGTGGACGACCTCGAGGTGCAGGTGCTGGCGCGGCTCCCGTTCGTGATGGCCGCCGAGCTCGCGGACGCGTTCCGCGCGGGCAACGGCTTCCTCGTCGGCGACGCGGCGCACCGGATGACGCCGGTGGGCGGCGTCGGCATGAACACCGCGATCGCCGCGGGCCACAACCTCGGCTGGAAGCTGGCCTGGGTCGCGCGCGGGTGGGCGGGCCCCGAGCTGCTGGACAGCTACGAGCTGGAGCGGCGCACGCCCGGGGAGTACCGCGCGCGCCGGTCGCTGCGCATGGGCGGCCCGCCCGAGCCCGACCCGCTGGGCGAGGACCTCGGCGTGCGGTACGCGTCGTCGGTCGTCGCGGCGGACGCGGGGGAGCGGGCGCCGCACGCCTGGGTGACCGTCGACGGGCGCCGCCGTTCCACGCTCGACCTCTTCGACGGTCGGCTGACGCTGCTGGTCGGCAAGGATGCGGCCGCCTGGCGCGCCGCAGCCGACCGGGTCGCGGGCGGTCCTCCCCTGACGGTGGTCGACGTCGCCGACGCGCTCGCGGAGTACGTGCAGGGTGGCGCGGTGCTGGTGCGCCCGGACGGCCACGTCGCCTGGCGCGCCGCGACCACCGAGTGCCCCGAGGCCCAGCTGCGGGCCGCGCTCGACCTGACGCTGGGCCGGGTCGCGGCGGTCAGCCAGGCAGCGTGATCGCGTCGAGCCGCACACCACGCCGGTCCGGAGCCGCGTGGTGTGCGGATCGCGCCGATCAACGCGCGTTGTGGAAGATCACCCCGAGCACGTGCCTGCTCCCGCTGTGGACGGCGCTGACGCCGTGGCGCACCTGCACGCGGTGGTCGCCGCGGGTGCCGCGGCGGGGGCGGTGGTGCACGGGGAACACCACCGCCTGGCCCTGCGCGGGGCGCAGCACGATCGGCCGCGACTGCTGCCGCGGCCGCTGCTCGACGAACACGCTCTCGCCCCCCGTGAAGTCCACGTCGGGCCGCGAGAGCATCACGAGGAACTGCAGCGGGAACGTCAGGTCGCCGTAGACGTCCTGGTGGAGGCAGTTGTAGCCGCCGGGGCCGTAGCGCAGCACGAGCGGGGTGGGCTTGGTCTGGCCCACCTCCGCGCAGCGGTCGAGCAGGCCGTCGAGCGTGTCGGGGAACGTCGGCTCACCCAGCCGCTGCGCCCACGCGTTCGCGACGCGGGCGATCGGCGGGTAGAGCCGCTCCCGCAGGGTCTGCACGAGCGGGGGCAGCGGCTCGGCGAAGTACCGGTAGCTGCCCTCGCCGAACGCGTGCCGCGCCATCACGACGGTGGAGCGGAACAGCGCGTCGTCGTCGAACGCGGCGGTGAGCTCGGCGCACTCCGCGGGCGAGAGCAGCGGCGGGGTGACCGCGACGCCGTCGGAGTCGAGCCGGTGCGCGAGGTCGGTCCAGTCGAGGTCGGGCAGTACGAGCATGTCTCCACACTGGCCCGCCACGACGCCACTCGCTGGCGGGAATCGGCCGTGCCGATCAGGTGCCGATCAAGCGATGCCGAGCGCGAGGCAGGCGGCGTCCACGGCGGCGGGCCGCAGCGTCTCGACGGGCACCTGCTCGAACGCCCACGCGCAGTCGGCCATGCCGCCGAGCGCCACCACGGCCTGGCACTGGCGCGCCAGCGGAGCGTCCGGCCCGACCAGCAGCTCGCCCACCCGCGTGCGCCAGCCGATGGCGACGTCGAGCAGGCCGAGGTCGGCGAGCGTCGTCATCTCGCGCACGGCGAGCAGCAGGATGTCGCGGTGCTTGAGGTGGAGGTCGAAGAAGCCGGAGAGCAGCGCCCGTGGGTCGTGCTCGTGCGCGGCCTCGATGCCGGTGACGAACGCCTCCAGGTCCTCGACCATCGGCGTGATGATGCTGCGCACCAGCTCCTCACGCGAGGCGAAGTGGTAGTAGAGCGCGGGCTTGGTGATGCCGAGCTCGTTCGCGATGTCCTGCAGGCTCGTCGCCTGCACGCCCTGCGCCACGAACAGCTCGCGCGCGACCTGCTGGATGCGTTCCCGGGTGTCGCCGCGTGCCATGGGCGCATTCTACTTACCGATCGGTCAGTCAACGTGCTAGGGTGCTTACCTATCGGTCAGTAAGGAGACGGGGATGGACGTTCTGATCTCGGGCGCGAGCATCGCGGGCCCCGTCACGGCGTACTGGCTGCGGCGCAGCGGCTTCCGGGTCACCGTCGTCGAACGCGCCCCTGCCCTGCGCAAGACCGGTGGGCACGCGGTCGACCTGTTCGCTCCGGCCATGGACATCGTCGAGCGGATGGGGCTCGCCGACCAGGTCGAGGCCCGCAGCACCGGCACTGAGCGGATGGTCGTGCTGCGGGAGGGCGCGCGCCGACCCACGACGATCGACCTGCGCAAGTTGATGGCCGGGTTCAGCCGCCGCCACGTCGAGATCATGCGCGACGACCTCAGCGAGATCCTCTACGACGCCACCCGCGACGACGTCGAGTACGTGTTCGGCGACCACGTCACCGCGATCGGGGACGACGGCGAGGTCAGGTTCGCCAACGGCAGGCCCCGCCGGTTCGACCTCGTGATCGGGGCCGACGGCCTGCACTCGGGCGTCCGCGGGCTCGTCTTCGGCCCGGAGTCGGCCTACACGCGGTGGATCGGCGGCTACATCGCGGTCGCCTCCATCCCCAACTACCTGGACCTGCGCAACGAGATGCGCGGGTTCGCCGGGGTGAACCGGCTCGGCGGCCTCTACAGCGCGCAGCACATGACCGACGCGCGCGCCATGTTCCTCTTCCGCACCCCCACCGAGCTGTCCTACGACCGCCACGACGGCGCGGCGCAGCGCCGGCTGCTGCGGGAGCAGTTCGGCGACCTGGGGTGGGAGATCCCGCGGCTGCTCGACGAGACCGACCGGGCGTCGGCGTTCTACTTCGACTCGATCACCCAACTGCGCTTGGAGCACTGGACGCGGGGCCGGGTGGCGCTGGTCGGTGATGCGGGCTACTGCCCCGGGCCGGCGGTCGGGGGCAGCACCAGCCTCGCGGTCGTCGGCGCCTACACACTGGCGGGGGAGCTCGCCGCGGCGGGCGGCGACGCCGCCCGGGCGTACCCCGCCTACGAGGCCGCCCTGGGTGACTACGTGCGCAGCAGCCGGGCGTTCGCGGCAACGATGGCCAAGCGGATCGTGCCCACGAGCCGGGCGATGACCTGGGCGATGACCACCGGGGTGCAGCTGTTCACCGCCCTACCGACGACGCTGGCGCGGCGGATCGGGGCAGCAGGCGCGACCGGGCTGCACGAGTCCGTCGCCGTGCGCGACTACCCGGAGCTCGTGAGCCGCACGTAGTAGCCGCTGGGGTCGAGGAGGCGGAAGTCGCGCCGGCCCCATGGCCCGCCGAGCCGTGCCGCCACGGCGCGCCCCAACGTGCCGGTGGCGCCCGCGACGAGCACGGTCACCGGTGCAGCTCGTCTTCCAGGTGCACGCGGATGATCTCGTCGAACGACGTCTCGGCGACGAACCCGAGGCGCTCGGCCCGGCTCGCGTCCAGCGCCGCCGCCCAGTTGCCGACCATCTCCATGATCTGCGGATCGGGCTCGTGGCGGATCAGCCGCACCGCGGCCTCGCCGCCCACCCGGCGGAGCGCCTCGATCTGCTCGCCGACCGTGGCCGACAGCCCCGGCATCGAGAGCGTGCGCCGCGGCCCGATCAGCTCGGTGTCGACGGTGGCCGCGCGCAGGCAGAAGCCGACGGCCGAGCGCGGCGAGGCGTGCCAGTGCCGCACGGTCTCGGGCACGGGCAGCACGGCCTCCTTGCCGACCAGCGGCTCGCGCAGGATGTTGGAGAAGAACCCGGAGGCGGCCTTGTTCGGCGCGCCCGGCCGGATGCAGATGGTGGGCAGCCGGATGCCGACGCCGTCGACGAAGCCGCGACGGCTGTAGTCGGCCAGCAGCAGCTCGTCGATGGCCTTCTGGGTGCCGTAGCTGGTGAGCGGCAGGGTGGCGAAATCCTCCGGGATCGGGGTCGGCAGCGGCGCGCCGAACACCGCGATCGACGAGGCCAGCACCACCCGGGGGCGGTAGGCGGCGGCCCGGATGGTCTCCAGCAGCGTGCGGGTGCCGTCGAGGTTGACGCGGTAGCCCTTGTCGAAATCGGCCTCGGCCTCCCCGGAGACCACCGCGGCGAGGTGCACGACCACGTCCGGCCGCCCGTCCACCAGGCGCTGCGCGGTGGCGGGGTCGGCGAGGTCGCCCGCGAAGGCCGTGCCCCGCGGGGGTGGGTCGGGCGCCACGACGTCCATCAGGGTGAGGCGCTCGAGCTCCGCGTCGCCCAGCCTGCCGTCTTCCACGAGCCGAGCGACCAGCTTGCGGCCGATCATCCCGGCCGCCCCTGTCACGGCTACGTGCATGGGGTCGAGCCTAGGTCCCGGCGCGGCGTCGCGAAAACGCAGACTCGCCGTGTCGAAAAGGGAGACTCGCCGTGCCGAGCAGGGGGACCCGCCGTACCGGAATCGGCGACTCGCCGTCAGGCGTGGTGGTGGCCGCGGCCGATGAACGCGTCGCGAAGGAACGGGTCGAAGCGGGGGTCGAGCGGCGGGCAGTCCAGGTCGGTCAGCACCCGCTCGCGCACGCCGTGGTTGCGGATCGCGGCGTACGCGGCGCAGTAGGCCCGGTGCGCGTGCTGGTAGCGCCCGCGCAGCGCGAGCAGCTCCGCGTACAGCTGCTTCTGCGCGGTTCGGGTCTCGGCCAGGTGCTCGACCAGGCCCGGTTGCGCGGCGTTGACGTCGTCCAATGCGGTCGGATGCATGTACAACCCCCGAGTGCGTGGAAGCACCACCATCGCGTCCGACACGGGGCTGCGGCCATGCCTGGCCGGGCGACACTTCCCTCCGGCGGGGTAAGGGGATTCTTACCCCGCCGCAACCCCGCGCCTAGCGGGCCGGGTCGACCGCCACCGGCTCGCGGTGCGCCTCGTGGTGGCCCTTGTTGGGGGGCGTGGCGAGCACGGCCTTAGTCGCGTCGTCGAGGTCGGCGTCCGACAGCGCGCCGTTGCCCGCCAGCACGGTCTCCAGCGCGGTGAGCCAGTGCTCGTAGTACGACC
>Ga0207688_10002123_pt1 | contig 10652 bp, 12 predicted proteins | sample KBSMiscanthusM4_FD_184296 | JGI IMG/M metagenome (GOLD analysis project Ga0207688, IMG submission 184296) | Miscanthus rhizosphere microbial communities from Kellogg Biological Station, Michigan, USA - M4 (SPAdes) (version 2) | ecosystem: Host-associated > Plants > Roots > Rhizosphere ...
GGCGTGCTCCGGCGGGTGTTCGTGTTCGTCGAGGGCGAGGAGGATCGCGTCATCGTGAATCCGGTCATCACGTCGTCCTCCAAGGAGACCGAGTCCGACGAGGAGGGCTGCCTGTCGCTACGAGGCGTGCTCGTGCCCGTGGAACGCCCGAAGAAGGTGACGATCGAGGGGGTCGATCCGAAGGGCGAGCCCGTGAAGCTCGAGCTCGAGGCCCCGTCGTCGCGCGTCGTCCAGCACGAGCTCGACCATCTCGACGGCGTGCTCATCATCGACCGCACGGACGACGAGTCGCGGCGGATCGCGCTCGCGGCGCTCAGGCCGCAGCCCGTCCTCGGCGCGCGTTGACCCGGCCGATCGCCGTCGCCGCGACTGCGGCGTTCGGCGCTGACGTCCTCGAGCGCCTCGCGGGACGACACGAGGTCGTCTCCGTGCTCACCCGGCCCGATGCGCCGGCCGGGCGCGGGCGGAAGCTCGCACAGGCGCCGGCCAAGGAGGCCGCGAGTCGTCTGGGCATCCCCGTCGTCCAGCCCGAACGCCTCCACACAGGGCTCGACCTCGGGGCCGACGTCGTCGTCGCGGTCGCCTACGGGCTCATCGTCCCGGAGGACGTGCTCGCCGAGCGGTTCTGGCTGAACGTGCACCCGTCGCTGCTCCCGCGCTGGCGCGGTGCGGCGCCCGTGGAACGTGCGCTGATGGCGGGTGAGACGGAGACGGGCGTGACGATCATCGAGCTCGTGAAAGAGCTGGACGCCGGGCCGATCGTCGCCCAGGAGCCGCTCGAGATCGCGCCCGACGACGACGCGGGCACCGTTTTCTCGCGCGCTGCGGAGCTCGCGGTCGACCTGCTCGACGGCGTGCTCTCCGACCCGGCCCCTGCGTTCCGCGAGCAGGCGGGCGAGTCGACGTATGCGGAGAAGATCACCTCCGAGGATCGTCGTCTCGACCTGGCCCGTCCGGCAGCCGAGCTCGTGAACCACGTTCGCGCGCTCTCGCCCCACATCGGAGCGCGCGCCGAGCTCCATGGGCGTGGCGTCACGATCTGGCGCGCTCGCGTGGGCGACGACGGCACGTTCGAGCCTCTCGAGGTTCAGCCGGACGGAGGGCGGCGCATGGCGTACGAAGCATGGCTGCGCGGCCTGCGACCGTAAGCCCGGCTCGCGCCGCGGCGTTCGACGTCCTGCTTCGCGTCTTCGAGGGCGATGCGTATGCCGACCGTGCTCTCAGGAGCGCAGGCGCCGCGCTCGACGAACGAGACCGCGCGCTCGCCCAACGCCTGTCGTACGGCGCGGTTCAACGCGTCCGGACGCTCGATCACGCGATCGAGACGCTCGCTCGTCGCCGCCCGGCCCGGCTCGACGCTCCCGTCCGCGCGGCGCTGCGCCTCGGCGCGTACCAGCTCGCCTTCGTCGACGGGGTCGCGCGCTACGCGGCCGTCAACGAGTCGGTCGAGCTCGTCCGGCGAGCGGGCCTCGAGAGGGCCGTCGCGTTCACGAACGCCGTGCTCCGACGGCTCGCCGACGGGATCCGCGAGCTCGTCGAGTCGCTCCCCGACACCTCACCGCCCGAGGCAGCTCTGAAGCACTCGTATCCGGACTGGATCGCGGAAACGTGGTGGGAGGAGCTCGGAGCCGAGTCTGCTCTCGCCCTCATGGACGCTCTGAACGAGCCCGCGCCCACCGTCGTCCGGCTGGTTCGGGGAGAGATCGAGGGCACGTCGGATCCCGAGGTCCCCGGTGCCTGGCACGTCGCGCGTATCGACGAGGCCGCGTTGGACGACGGTCGGATCTGGCCGCAGAGCGCGGCGTCGCAGCTCGTCGGGCTCGCGGTCGGCGCGCGGGAGGGCGAGCGCACGCTCGATCTCTGCGCCGCACCCGGGGGCAAGGCGACGATGCTCGCCGGCGACGTCACGGCCGTCGAGGTGAACGAGGCGCGGGCGCGCGAGCTCGATCAGAGCGCCCGTCGGCTCGGCGCGGCGAACGTCCAAGTCGTTCATGCGGATGGGCGGGAACTCCCGAGCGCTCTCGACGGCTTCGATCGAGGGCTCGTGGACGCGCCGTGCTCCGGGCTCGGCGTGCTGAACCGCCGGCCGGATCTGCGCTGGCGTGCCATGCCGTTGCCTGAGCTCCAGCTCGAGCTGCTTCACGCGGCGGCAGCGCGCATCAGGCCCGGCGGCACGCTCGTCTATTCGGTGTGCACGATCAACGCAGAGGAGTCGGAGGACGTCGTCGACGAGTCGGGCCTCGAGGTGGATCGCACGCTCGCCGACGACTGGCCTCGCTTCCGGCATCCTCGCCGACCCGAGTTCCTCCAGACGCTTCCCCACGTGCACCGAACGGCCGGCTTCTTCGTCGCGCGCCTCATCGTGCGCTGAGAATCCGCCGAGCCTCCGCCACGTGCTCTTCGAGCCAGCCCTCGTGCTGGTCCCACGCCCAGGCGAGGTTGTGCGCGACTCCCCAGCCGCGGGCGCGCTCTCGGTCGAAGCCGAGGTCGGAGAGCACGTCGAGCCAGCGCGACGGCGAGTCGGTGTTGCGAAGGAGGCCGCTCGCCTCGAGCTCACGCTCGCCGACGAGCGGCTTCGGGTCGATGACGAGCCACGGCTCCCGCGAGGCGCGAAGGATGTTCCCGCCGTGGAGGTCCTGGTTCACGAGCCAGGCGGCTGATCGGTCGACGGTGCGGTACACGTCGAGCGCGGCGTCGAGCAGCGCGCGCTCGTATGGACTGGCGGCCGCCGCGTACCAGCGTGGAACGTTCTCGGCCCACCGGTCGGCTTCCTCGGCCAGGAGCGTGAACGGGTGCCCTGCATCGATCGCGAGCTGGAGACGCGGCAGGAGCGCGACGACGACGTCGGCCTCGTCGACGCCCGAATCCCAGAGCTGCGTTCCGGGCGCACAGCGCTCGAGGAGTAGCGCACGCCGGAGGTCGTCGCGCGCCCTGAGTTGCACGGCCCCCTTCCCTGCCCACCGATCGAGGGCATCGGCCTCGTGGTCGGCCTCGTGATGTGAAGGTGCGTTCAGCTTGAGCACCACGTCGCCGGCCGGGATCACGAGCGAGTGAGGCGTGTCGATCGGATCCTCGAGCTCGAGGGACCACTCGTGGGCGCATTCCGAGACGAGTCGCGGGAGTGCGTCGATCCAGTTCGGCTCATGCCTCCACGTGATCACGAGATCGGGCGGCAGGCGCATGAGAGGAGCGTAGGGCGGACCCGTAGGATCCGCGGCGTGGAGGCTCGGTTCCTGGAGCGGGCGCTCGAGCTCGCCGAGCATGGACGCGGCACGACGCACCCGAACCCCGTCGTCGGCGCGGTAGCGGTCGTCGGGGGCGAGATCGTCGGAGAGGGCTGGCACGAGCGGAAGGGCGGGCCGCACGCAGAGGTCGTCGCCCTGGAGGCGGCGGGTGGGCGTGCTCGCGGTGCGACGGTCTACGTCACGCTCGAGCCGTGTGCGCACCACGGCACGACGCCGCCGTGTGTCGACGCGCTGCTCGCCGCCGGTGTCGCGCGGGTCGTCGCAGGACAGCGCGATCCGCATCCGGAGCACGGGGGCGGGCTGGATCGGCTCGCCGAGAGCGGCGTCGACGTCGAGCTCGCGAAGGACGAGCTCGGCTTCCGCTGTCGCCAGCAGATCGAGGAATGGCGGACCTGGGTGTCGACAGGACGTCCGTTCGTCACCTACAAGGTCGCGGTGACGCTCGACGGTCGGGTGCGTGTCCCACGCACCCGCTGGGTGACGGGCGAGGACGCGCGTCGGCTCGTCCATGTCCTGCGAGCGCAGTCGGACGCCGTTGCTGTCGGGATGGGCACCGTCCGCTGGGACAACCCGCGGCTCGACGCGCGCGACGTCCCGGTCCAGCGCCAGCCCAGGCGGATCGCGTTCGGGAGAGGGCCGCTGCCGGACGACTCGGAGCTCGAGCTCCATCCGGGCCCGCTCCGCGAGGAGCTCGAGCAGCTCGCGACGGAGGGCGTCCAGTCGCTCCTGCTCGAGGGCGGCCCGACGCTCGCCGCCGCGTTCGTCGAAGCCGGGCTCGTCGACAAGTTCCTCGTCTTCACCGCGCCGCGCATCTCCGGCGACGGGCCGGGCATGCTCGAGGGGCTGCCGCGGCCGCTCGAGCTCACGCGGATGGAGGCGCGCCCCGTCGGCGGCGACGTCCTGATCCAGGCCTATCTCAACGAGCCCTAGTTACCCTCAGGTCGTGTTCACGGGCATCGTGCGGGAGCTCGGGGTGATCGTCGAGGCCGACGCCGCCGGAGGCGGGCTGGACCTCGTCGTACACGCCCCCCAGACGGCGGTGCGCACCGGAGTCGGCGACTCGGTCGCGGTGAACGGCGTCTGCCTCACCGCGACGGCGATCGAGGCCGGAGCCATGTCGTTCCACGCCGTCCCCGAGACGATCGGACGCTCGACGCTCGGAAGCGTTTCGGTCGACGACCATGTCAACGTCGAGCCGGCCCTGCGCGCCGGGGAGGAGCTCGGAGGGCACTACGTCCAAGGTCATGTCGACGCGGTCGGCGTCATCCAGTCGGTCGAGGCCGAGGGGGAGGGCCTGCGAGTCTTCGTCGAGGCGCCGCCCGAGGTCCTGCGGTACTGCGTGGCAAAGGGATCGGTGACGGTCGACGGTGTGTCTCTCACCGTCGCCGAGCTCGCCGAGGACGCCTTCGCCGTCGCGCTCGTCCCGCACACACTCGCAGCCACGACGCTGTCGGACCTGGAGCCGGGGCGGCCAGTGAACCTCGAGGCCGACGTCCTCGCGAAGTACGTCGAGCGTCTCATCTCGCGTTGAGGGCTACGATCCGCGCGTGGCCACGGATCTGAGACCGCCGGAGAAGGCGTCGCCGTTCGCCACCATCGAGGAGGCGATCGAGGACATCCGCTCCGGCCGCTTCGTCGTCGTCGTCGACGACGCCGATCGCGAGAACGAGGGCGACCTGACGGTCGCCGCGCAGTTCGTCACTCCGGAGTCCATCGCCTTCATGGCGACGCACGGCCGCGGGCTCATCTGCCTGTGTCTGACACCCGAGCGTTGCGACGAGCTCGAGCTGCGGCCGATGACCGATCACAACGAGACGCCGCTCGGTACGGCGTTCACCGTCTCCATCGAAGCGCGCGAGGGAGTCTCGACCGGTATCTCCGCCCACGATCGGGCGCGGACGATCCAGGTCGCGATCGACCCGAACAGCGTTCCGCACGACCTCGTGCAGCCGGGGCACGTCTTCCCGCTGCGCTCGAAGCCGGGCGGCGTCCTCCAGCGTTCGGGGCAGACGGAGGCGGCTGTCGACCTCGCGAAGCTCGCGGGGCTGATCCCGGCCGGCGTCGTCTGCGAGATCATGAAGGACGACGGGACGATGGCCCGCGTCCCCGACCTCGTCGGCTACTGCGCGCAGCACGACCTGAAGATGGTCACGGTCGCCGACCTCATCGAGTACCGCAGGCGGACGGAGAAGCTCATCGAGCGTGTCGTGTCCGTGCGGCTCCCCACCGAGTACGGGGAATTCGAAGCCGTCGCGTATCGCGAGCTCCTGACGAACAAGCAGCACCTCGCGCTCGTGAAAGGGGAGATCGACGATGCGGAGAACGTCCTCGTGCGTGTGCACTCCGAGTGCCTCACCGGTGACGTCTTCCATTCGCTCCTGTGCGACTGCGGCGACCAGCTCGAGCAAGCGCTGGCACGGGTCGAGGCGGAGGGCCGTGGGGTCGTCCTGTACATGGGGCAGGAGGGGCGCGGGATCGGACTCCTGAACAAGCTCCGCGCCTATGAGTTGCAGGCGAACGGGCTCGACACGGTGGAGGCCAACCTCGCGCTCGGATTTCCGCCGGACGCGCGGGAGTGGGGAATCGGCAACCAGATCCTCGCCGACCTCGGCCTCACCACGATCCGGATTCTCACGAACAACCCGCGCAAGCTGACCGGTCTCGACGGATACGGGTTGACGGTCGTCGAGCAGGTTCCCCTCGAGGTCGAGCCGACCGCCGAGAACGCGCGCTATCTCGCCGCCAAACGTGAGAAGCTCGGCCACACGATCTCCAAGCTCCACCATCAGGGCGCACGCCTCGAGGGTGATGTGCCGGAGGACCCCGAATGAGCAGCCGCGACATCGACTCGACGAGTGAGAACGTCCTTCACGACTGGGCCCGCGACGAAGCGGAGCAGGAGGCTGAGGCGGCGGAGACCGAGGAGGAGCTCGAGGTCGAGCCTGCCGCCCCTGAGGGCGACGTGCCCGAGGATCACGTGCCCGAGGACGACATGTCCGAGGAAGACGCGCCGGCCTGGGGCACCGCAGTGAGCGCCGCCGAGCCCGAGGAGCAGCGGGCTGCGGTTGCCGTGGAGACGGACACCGGGACCGAACCGGATCGCGATGTAGTGGCGGACGAGGAGCCGGCCGTTGCCGAGGAGCTCGAGGAAGGCGACCTCGAGATCGACGAGACGCCGATGCACGTCGAGCTCTCGCACGAGCACGCAGCGGGCGATCTCCACATCCCGGACGGGTACGCGGTACTCGAAGGCGTGGCCGAGGGCGGACGCCGCGCGGTCGGGGTCGTCGTCTCCCGGTTCAACGGGCAGGTGACGAGCCAGCTGCTCGAGGGGGCGCTCACCGAGCTGTCGTCGGCCGGTGTCCGCCAGGAGGCGATCACGATCATGGTCGTGCCCGGGGCGTTCGAACTGCCGCTCGCCGCAACGGCACTCGCCAAGACGCGACGCTTCGCATGCATCGTCGCGCTGGGTTGTGTCATCCGCGGCGACACGCCGCATTTCGACTACGTCTCGAGCGAGGCCGCGAGCGGGCTCCAGCTCGCCGCACTCGAGACCGGCGTGCCGGTCGCGTTCGGGGTCCTCACGCTCGACCGCATCGAGCAGGCGGAGGCGCGCGTCGGCAAGGGCGCGGAGGCGGTGCGGAGCGCGCTCGAGATGGCCGACCTGTTCGCGCATCTGCGAGCCGCCGCGTCGCGCTGACAGCTACACTGGCGCGCTGCTCATGAGCAAGATCTGTGCCATCTGCGGGAAGAAGCCCGGCTTCGGTCACAGCCGAAGCCATTCCATGGTCGCCACGAAGCGCCGCTTCAACCCCAACCTGCAGCGCGTCCGCATCATGCTCGGCGGACACGCCACGCGTGCCTATGTCTGCACCCGGTGCCTGAAGGCCGGGAAAGTGCAGAAAGCCGTCTAGCACCCTTATAAGCTCGCAGCCATGGAGCGCGAGCCGTTCGTGATCGCCACGACCGAGCGTGGCCGGATCGCGATCGCTCCGGCTGCGGTGGCCCAGATCGTCGGTGCAGCGGCCGCGGAGAGCTACGGCGTCGTCGCGCTCGCCGGTCGCGGACGGCTGTCGAAACTCGTGCCGTGGGGGATCAAGAAGGGCGTCGACGTCGGCCTACGCGACGACGGTCTCGTGGTCGAGTTGCGCGTCGTCGTCGAGCACGGAGTGCGGCTCGCCGAGGTCGCGGAGACCGTACGGTCGCGCGTCCAGTACGAGCTCGAACGCATGGTCGGTCTGCCGATCGCCTCGCTCGAGGTCCACATCGACGGGGTTCGCCACTGATGGAGCTCGAGGTCGTCCGACACCTCGCCCGAAGCGCGCTGCAGAACCTTGAAGCTCATCGTCGGAGGATCGACGACCTCAACGTCTATCCCGTACCGGACGGCGACACCGGGACGAACCTCGTCCTGACGCTTCGCTCGATCGTCGAGGCGCTCGATGCGTCGACTGCCCCGACGAGCGACGCGGTGGCCAAGGACGTGACCCGAGCGGCGCTCATGGGTGCGCGCGGCAACTCGGGAGTCATCTTCTCCCAGGTCGTGCGCGGCTTCGTCGAGGTGCTCGGCGAGCACGAAGCTGTGAGCGCGTCGCTCCTGAGCAAGGCGTTCCGCGGTGCCAGCGATACCGCGTACCGGGCGGTCAAACGTCCCGTCGAGGGGACGATGCTCACCGTCATCCGCGAGATGGCAGAGGAGAGCGAGCGGAAGGAGCATCGCGGGGCCCGTCCCAACGAGCTGCTCGAGGCCGTGCTCGCACGCGGAGAGGACGCCCTCGCGCGCACCCCGGAGATGCTCGACATCCTGCGCAACGCAGGCGTCGTCGACGCGGGCGGCGCGGGACTGGTCGAGATCGCGCGCGGAATGGTGTACGGCGCGACGGGCAAGGAGCTCCCGGACGTTCCGGTCGAGGCCGAGTCGCTCGGCTTCGACGCGATTCACCAGGAGCTCTCCGACTATCGCTACTGCACCGTCTTCGTCGTCGAGGGCGAGGAGCTCGACAAGGACACGCTCGAGGATCAGCTCGAGGAGATCGGAGATTCCCTGCTCGTCGTCGGCGACTCGACCGCTCTGAAGGTGCACGTGCACACGGACGATCCGGGGCGCGCGCTCACGCTCGGCACGGCGCTCGGCGTCGTCGAGGGGGTCGAGATCGCGAACATGCACGTCCAGACCGCACAGCGCGAGGAGCGGCTCCTGGAGAGCGCGCCCGCGCCCATCGCGACGCTCGAGACCGGCCTCGTCGCTGTCTGCCCCGGACGCGGCAATCGCCGGCTGTTCGAGAGCCTCGGCGCGACCCGTGTCCTCGAGGGCGGCCAGTCCATGAACCCATCGGCCGCGGACATCCTGGAGGCGATCGAGACCGTGCCCACGGACACCGTCCTCGTTCTGCCGAACAACTCGAACGTCGTTCTCACGGCCGAGCAGGCGGCGGCGCTCTCCGAGAAGACGGTCCGCGTCATCCCGTCGAAGTCCGTGCAGGCGGGATTCGCGGCGATGAGCCGGTTCCTGCCGACGTCCTCTCCCGAGGAGAACGAGGAGGCGATGCTCGAGGAGCTCGCGGCCGCGGTCACCGGAGAGATCACGGTCGCGTCACGGGACGCGACGATCGACGGCGTCGACATTCGCGAGGGTGCCTTCCTCGGCCTCGTGGACGACCTCGCCGTCACCTCGGGCCCCGACCTGGACGCGGTCGTCCACGAGGTCGTCGACCGCGTACTCGCGGGCGGCCAAACGTTTCTGACGATCCTCACCGGGGAGGATGCACCCCCGCTCGACGGGCTGCTGTCCGCGCTCGAGGAGCGGCACCCGAACCTCGAGGCGCTCGACGTGCACGAAGGCGGACAGCCGCACTACCCCCTGCTCGTCGTCGCGCAGTGACCGCATCGGCGGAACCGATCCGCGTCCTTCTCGTCGAGGACTCCGAGGTCTATCGCGACTCCCTCGTCTTCCTTCTCGGCACGAGAGCTGACGTCGACGTGGTCGCCGCCGTGGGCGACGGGGCCTCGGCCGTCCGCGCTGCGAGCGAGCACGATCTCGACGTGGTCGTCCTCGACTACCGGCTCCCCGACGTGGACGGCGCGACGGTGGCGAGAGAGCTCGACGGCCCCGTCGTCTTCCTGAGCGCCTCCGCCGGTCGTGACGAGTACGATGCCGCGTCGAGCGCAGGCGCCGCGCTCGTGCGCAAGGACGAGGGGATCGACGCTCTCGTCGTCGCCATCCGCGCAGCCGCTGGGAGGTGAGCAGGTGAACCTGACGAGCGAGAACACCGCGATCGTCCTCGACTCGACGTCCGACTACCCGGACGCACCTGCCCGGTTCCCCAACATGCGCTTCGTCCCGCTGTACGTCCGATTCGGGGACGAGACGTACCGGGACTACGTCGAGCTGAGCCCCGCGGGGTTCTACGAGAAGCTCCGAGTGTCTCCGGTGACGCCCGCGACGGCGCAGCCGACGCCACAGGACTTCGTCGCGGCGTACGAGGATCTGGCCGCCTACGAGCGGATCTACTCGCTGCACATCTCGTCGACGCTCTCCGGCACCTTCCAGAGCGCCGAGCTCGCGTCCCAGGAGATCGGAGACAAGGTGCGTGTGATCGACACGCGGACCGCATCCCTCGCGATCGCGCTGCTGGCGCACGCGATCGAGCGCAGGCTCGCGCGCGGAACGACGGATGACGAGATCGCGGCCCTCATCGACCGCTTCCACGCGAGCTGCGACGTGCTGTTCACGATCGAGACGCTCGAGTACCTGCAGCGGGGCGGGCGGATCGGGAAGGCGCAGGCGATCGCCGGAGGCCTCCTGAACCTCCGTCCGGTGCTGACCATCGAGGACGGCGAGGTCGTGCCGGTCGCACGGGTGCGGGGGAGGCAGAAGGCGCTCGCTGAGTTCGAGCGCCGCTTCGTCGAGGCCACCGGTGACGGGCCGGGGTTGCGCATCGCGATCGCGCACGCGGATGCCGAGGACTGGGTCGGGACGCTCTCCGAGCTCGTGTGGCGCGTCCGTCCCGGCGCGGAGATCGAGTTCACGTCGACGCTCGGGGCCGTCGTCGGAACGCACGCGGGGCCGGGCGCCGTCGGATTCTTCTGGTTCCAAGACGCGGACTGAGACATGGCCAGGCGCCGCCGCGCTTCCCACATCGAGATCGTCTTCGAGACACACTCGACGACGACCGACAACGAGCGTTGGGTTGCGTCGGGGTGGCTCGACGGGCAGCTCTCGCCACTCGGGCAGCGCCAGGCGAAGGACCTCGGAGAACGGCGCGCAGAGGACGCGATCGTGGCCGTGTTCTGCTCCGACCTCGGGCGCGCGGTGGAGACGGCGGAGATAGCCTTCGGCGGTCGCGGGCTGCCGATCTTCCATGACTGGCGGCTCCGCGAGTGCAACTACGGGATGCTGAACGGCAC
>Ga0207688_10002124_pt1 | contig 10646 bp, 8 predicted proteins | sample KBSMiscanthusM4_FD_184296 | JGI IMG/M metagenome (GOLD analysis project Ga0207688, IMG submission 184296) | Miscanthus rhizosphere microbial communities from Kellogg Biological Station, Michigan, USA - M4 (SPAdes) (version 2) | ecosystem: Host-associated > Plants > Roots > Rhizosphere ...
CGCCAGCCAAAAGTGTTTCCCGAACCATGCGCAAGCTCGAACTGACGCTGGCCTGCGGCCGCTATGATCGTACCCAACCCCTCCTTGACGGCAGGGTGCAGCCCGAGGGCGTGGACCTGACGTTCCTTCCTCTCCGTCCCGGCGAGACCTTCTGGCGCATGCTCAATCACGGAGAGTTCGACGCGTCCGAGATGTCGCTCTCGTCCTATACGATCCTGCGCTCGGAAGGTGACACGCGCTTCATCGCAATCCCGGTCTTTCCGTCGCGGGTTTTTCGCCATTCTGCTGTCTACGTGCGCGCCGACTCCAATATTGAGCGGCCGGAGGAGCTGAAGGGCAAGCGCGTGGGTGTCGGCGACTATCAGATGACCGCGGCGGTCTGGGTTCGCGGATTTCTCACCCATGAGTATGGTGTAACGCCGAACGACATCGTGTGGGTTACCGGCAAGCCAATCCGCTCGATCAAGCCACCCGACGGCGTCAGGCTGGAGCCGATCCCAGCCGACACGACGCTGGAGGCAATGCTCGAGCGCGGCGAGATCGACGCCCTCATGTCAGTGATGATTCCCGAGAAGCTTGGAAAAACCATCCGGCGGCTGTTCCGGGATTCACGCAGGGTTGAGACCGAGTACTACAACAAGACGCGCATCTTCCCGATCATGCATACGCTCGTGTTGAAAACCAGCCTCTACCAGGAGAAGCCCTGGCTCGCGGTAAGCCTCTATCATGCCTTCTGCAGGGCGCGCGATCTCGCCTATCAGTCAATGTACGACACCGATGCGCTGAGCGTCAGCCTCCCTTGGGTGATCCACGAGGTCGAAGCGACGCGCGGGATCTACGGGCCGCAGATCTGGGACTACTCGATCGAAGGCAGCCTCTCGACGCTGAATGCGCTCGTAGCTTATCTCGACGAGCAAAAGCTCTCGCGGCGCCGGATGAATGTCGAGGAGCTGTTTGTGCCCAACATCAGCCCCGGTCTAGCCGATTATCTGCGGGCGACGGGGGAGGATTGACCAGATCGGCAACCAACCCGTACCGGGGCAGGCGTCGCGTTGGAAGCGTACGTTCGGGACGTGCAAGCGGCACCCGCACGCCTTCGATCCCAAGCCGACGCTCGTTTCAGATGCCGCCAGAAAGGAATGCGCGCATGAGCTGCTCGCCGGCGCGGCAACGGACGGCCCCGATACAATCCTGCAACTGCCTCGCCCATTTCATCGCCGATTTCGGCCCCGGCATCTGTCGAGGGCTGTCTTCGGATGACGCGTAGGTGCGGGCGCTCCGCTGATCTTCCCGCGATCGGGCCTCGCGTGACCCGGCACTCGCTCTATCCGGGCCGCGGCCGGCAGTCTGGCTGCCTGGTGTCCTTCGTCCCGTTTTCTGAGCGGGAGACGGCTGCCCGACCAGCGCGGCTGACGCCGGCTCCGTCTCCTTTGCGGCGACTGCCGCATTGTCGCGCTTGGGTGCCGGCGGAGCTGCGACCGGCAACGGCGGTGTGCTCGGGTTGGCGGGAACGGCAGCGATCTGCGGCCCCTCCGTCGCCGAGGCCAGGTTTCCCGACTTATGCGTCCTGCGTACCACGCACTTCCCGTCAACTTGGGTCCAATTGTCGCCGTCGCACGTAGCCTTGCTACTTGCCGGCGGATCAAGCCTCTCTGCAGTCGTGGCGGACGCGGCTCGGACCACCGTGGACATCGTGTCAGCACTCGCCAGTGCTTCATTGACGCTCACGATCGTTAGCGCGCCTTCGTGCGGATCGTCGCGCGCCCACAGCACGAACCCGCCGGCGACCACCCCGACGGCAACAGTAGACAAAAGAGCTTTTCGCGCTCTGCGGCGAAAGCTTTGCGAAAGACAAAAATAGCCAAACTCGGGATGCGCGCGAAAATCCGGGGACATGAGCTGTCTCCTCTGCAGAATTGTTCACTGCTGCATTGTCGCGAGAGACCACCCAGTGCACTGTGACGATAGTCACAAAAATGCGATTTACGCCTCTGCCACAGTGATTTGGGCAAACGGCACGAGCGAGAAATCGAAGCGAGAGGCGCGAGGGCGAAAAGCCGATTCTTGTGACTTCGATCACAGCGCATGGGCAGTAGCGCCCCTAGTCTCCTGACCATCGCAGAGCGGCAATGCTCTCGAACAACAAAAGGAGACTACGATGCTCAGGAAGTACAATAAGACCCTCACTGTTGCTCTGACGGCCATCGCGCTCGCGACTGCCTCCCTCGCTGCGACCAGCGACGCCTTTGCCGGCGGCGGCGGGAAGGGCGGCGGCGGCGGCGGTGGGAAGGGTGGCGGCGGCGGTTGGGGCCACCATCATCATCACGGCTTTGGCGGGTTCTATGCCGGCGGCGGCGGAACCTGCTGGTTGTGGGTGCGTGGCACCCTGGTCAACATCTGCTATTGATCTTGCGCCTCATGGAACACCCGCCCGATGTCTTTGTACTCGGGCGGGTGTTTTATGCGCATATGGCCGACAAGCGTGGGTCGTGCGCCTCCCCTTTTTCAGGATAACGGAGCCGGAAGAGCCTCGACGGCAACGCTGTGTGAAGGCGGTTACATAATTGTCGCCGCCCCATCCTTAAGGTGCGCACCATCGCCACCTGAAGTGTGGGCCGAAAAATGGATGAGGGACGCATGACCGGGTTCATCACAGGCCTCAAATCGGTTGAAGAAGTGGAGGCCGGGATTTTCGAAGTCGTGGTAACGCTGCAGCGCGGAGCGACGGCGAAACTGCGGATGAATACTTTCACGTTCCAGGCGTTCGTCACCAAGTTCATCGAGGGGCCAAGGCCGCAGCGCTGGCTGGACAAGCCGATCTGCCTCCTGAAAAAAATCTTTGCGCCTTTGTGGCCTTCGCGAAAACGGCAATAACGGCTCTCGAGTTCACGCACGCTCCCTGCGAAAGCATCTCGATGCGCTCGCCGGCCCAGTTGTCACGGTGCGTTGTCCCAAATCTGCATTTTCTCCAATCCGTCAAATATTCGCAGGGTAAAGCCGCGGCCGGCAGCCCCGCCGGCGATCGCGTCTTCTGCTGTCCTGTGATCGAGGAAACGGGCTCTGAATGACCGGCTCAATGGGGCCTGCCACTCGTCATAGGTCTTGGAGCCATTCGCGCTGGCCCCGTCGCTTTCATGAACCATGGGGACCGGGGCAATGGCCAGCGCATGCATGGTGGAGACCGTCGCCGCGGCAAGCACCACCAGCGTCGCAGCCGTCCACTTGGGGTTCGGTTTCATCCTGTTCTCCTGATCCAATAATCGTGACGCGCTTCTGCAAGCTCGCCTTCTGACTGCGGTGTCGCATGTCCTCTGGCGCGCGCCGGTGATGGCCGTCACATGAATGCGGACACGTACTCGGTTTCTGCCTCGATCGCGGCGCGAATGCACACCATCGCTCACGGGAGTGGATGGCGGCGGTGCGAGCCGATGCCTCCACGCAACGGTGGTTTCCGGAACGCCAATGAGTGGCTTCGGGCCCTCTACGGCTGTCCCTCTGAGGACCAAGTGATCTCGTGCTGGCTCGCTTAGTCGGCGGAACGCAGCATGACCGTCCTGATCCGCCCCAGCGCCTTTTGTCGCTTGAGGTCAAGCTGGGCGTCCGACAGCAAGGTCTCGTATCGATTGGTGAGTTTGGACAGTTGCTCGCGGGTATCCGGCGCCAGGACCTTGGCCCGTTCTACGGTGGCAGCGAGCCGTTCCAAGTACGCCACGTCCTCGTGCGGTTTGTTGCCGGGATTCAGCGCAGCCACGCCGCCGATCGTGGCAGCAAGCGCAATTCCGATCACGACTTGAGCGATACCGTTCGTCATAGCCCCCTCCATCAACGATTGCGATGGAGACAAGCTAGGAGCGCGGCCGCAATCAGGATGTGATCACCATCACAGCAAGGCCGATTCGATCAACGCGGTTTGCCGAACAGGCAACGGCGCGACGCGTCCTGCACCTGCGAATGAGATGATACGCCGACCATGCGGCGCGCGTTGTTTGTCGATAGCGCGGATGAAACAGGTACGTCTGCTGGCGATGGCTGCTCGGGGCGGGAGAACGCTGGTGTCTCGCTTCTCTCGAACTTGCGCGGCATCTGTGGGCGTCAAACCGGATTATTGTGACAACAGTCACAGCCCTCCCTGCATAGCGCGAATAATGTTCGGCATCGTCGTCAGGGGGGCGGATGCGCCCCAAGCTCAGGAGAGACTGTTATGACCAAGATTCGCAATGGAGTGTTTGGAGCGCTCGTGCTTCTCGTCAGCGTCGCTCCGACGGCAGCATTTGCCGAGTTCAAGCCAACGGCAGCGCAACGTTCCGCGTGCATGGGGGATGCGATGAGCCTGTGTAGCTCCGTCCTCATGAATATGGACCGCGTCCTTTCATGCTTGTCGGCGAAAAAGTCCCAGCTCAGCTCTGGGTGCCGGTCGCAGTTCGAGGCCGGCAAGGGTGCCGTCGCGCAGAAGTAAGGTGTGGAATCGCTGGTCGGCTGGCTGAGACGCCGATGACCAGCGCCTGATCACGGAGAACATCATGCTGCTCGCTTCTGTCTTTCGTGCAATCAGCCTGCAGATACGCAGGGTCCCCCGGATCACTGGTTCCGACGCTACCCTGCGACGCGGGGCGCACCGCCCTAACTCGGTTCCGCGCCGGAAACCGGTGCGGGGTGCGGCGTCGGAACCGCATTACACCGACGCTAGGGTCGATTCGCCCGCTGATGGCAGGGCTGAAATCGGCTTTGCGTAGACAAGTCGCGATCAGACGCGCGCGACCATCATGATCTGCGAATCAGGCGGCCGCGGCTTTCGTCGCGGCCGTCCGCGCAATTCAAAGCAGTTGCCGCTGAGAACGTCGTACCGGCGGGCGCCTCACATCCTCAACGCGCACGACTTTTGATCGACAAGCGGCGCACTCAGCGCGCGCCCTTGATCGCGTCCGCGCCGTAGCGGCGATCCGCGACATCTCGCTGGCGGTTCAACCGGACAGGCGTTCGGCGCCGAATCGATAAGTGTCCGCGACGATCGCCAATCGCATTTTTCGTGCTGACGGTCACATCGCGCCTGTCGCCGGTGACTCATCCTCCACCGCAGAACGCTTTGACAGGAGGATATCCCGTGTGTGCGCTGACTTCGACGCAACCTCCTCGCAATCCCTCTCGCGGGCTCATCGCCAGCGCCGTCTTGGCGCTCACGCTGTCGGCCCAGACCGGCGCCTTGGCGCAAACCAATACGCCCCCGGCCAATACGCACGTCATTGCGCCCAAGCAGGTGGGATCCTGGACGGTGATCGGATGGAGCCAGGGCTATTGTGCCGCCGAGCGGCCCTTGCCCGGTGCGGCGGGCGGCGGTGCCACATTGCAGTTCGTGCTCGCTCGCTTTCAGGCGGGTTATCGCTTGGCCCTCGGTTCTCAGGAGTGGGAGCTGAAGCCGCAGACGACCTTTCCGATTGAGTTGATCGCTCAACCGGTGTTGCGCAGCGACGCGAGTGCAATCGTTGTTGGCCCGAAACTGGTAGTGATCGAACTGGGCGCCGACGGACAGTTTCTGCGCAAATTGACCACGGCGCCGACGATCGAAGTCAAAGCGGCGCAGGCCACATTCAAACTGCCGATGGAAGGAGTCGCAGAGGCGTTGGTGGAGGTCGATGCATGCTTCGGCGCGCTCAAGCGGCCGGCGACCAACCCGTTTGCCGCGCCCGAAAGCAAGCCCTCCGCCGCGCTCCCCAAGAGCGCCGTGCCGGTCGCCAGCATCGCGCCCGCCGGTGCTGCGCCGGAGGCCGCGGCACCGATCAAGGTCGCGGTGGCCAAGATCGAACCCGCGCGCTCTCCGTCGGCGATGGCTTCGGCCACTGCGGGCCTGGACAACGAATTGCTGGAGGAGCGTACGTTTCTGACGGTTCAAAACGACAAGGGGCGCTTCCGGCTGGAAGCGCTGGTCGTAAAGCCCGCGAAGGTGGACGGCCGTCTTCCGATCGCGTTGATCACGCACGGCAAGAATGCCAAAGCCGAGGAGAACCAGGCCCTGCGCGCCGACATGATGTTGCCTCAGGCGCGCGATTTTGCCGCCCGCGGCTGGCTCGCCGTAGTGGTCTTGCGACGCGGTTACGGCCAGTCGGACGGCCTGCCAGGCGTATCCCGTGGCGCTGCGTACATGGCGTGCGAGAATGCCGATCTGGCCCGCGGCTTCGAGGTTGAGGCTGATGATCTCGACGGCGCGCTCAAGGTCGTCGCGGCTCGGCCGGATGCCGATGGCTCGCGCGCAATCGCTATCGGTCAGTCGCTCGGCGGCGGCGTTGTGCTCGCGTTCGCGGCCCGCCGGCCGGCCGGACTGCTCGGTGTGGTCAACGTGTCCGGGGGCGCATGGAGGACAAACGGTGAGGGCAACGTATGCCAGCATGCCGACCTGGTGGCAGCAATGGCGACGTTCGGCGCCCGCACACGCATCCCGACGCTCTGGCTGTATGCGGAAAACGACAGCCTGTTTCCTCCGGAACTCGTCACTCGCATGCGAGATGCCTATGCCGCATCCGGCGGCCGCGCCGAACTGCGGATGTTTCCGCCGGTCGTGCACGATGGCCATCGTCTATTCGCCGATTTCGGCGGCCGCGTGAAATGGCTGCGCGCAGTCGACGGGTTTCTGCAGACTCACGGCATGCCGAACACGAACCTCGCCCGTGCCGAGATGGTGATGAGCACGACCAAGTTGGCTGCACGGTCGCGACCGGTTGTTGATGAATATCTTTCTACTCCGGCGCCCAAGCTTCTCGTCGCGACGCCTTCCGGCGCGGGCGCTTATTGGGTTGCCAATCCCAACGATATCGAAGGAGCCCGCAAACGGCTGCTGACGAATTGCCGCGAGAGATCCGGTGCGGAGTGCACGGTGGTGATGGAGAATAACGAGCTTGTCCGTCCCCTGGTGACCGGCGCGATCACACCGGAGGTGACAGCGCGTTGAACAACAACGGGACCAATCACACCATCCCAGTCCTCGGCTGTGCCGCCAGCGAAGGTCTCGTCGTTGCACAATGCAAGCAAGCGTCAGACGTCCGCCGCTCCGCATCTCGCGCACAACCAGAGTTGCTTCAGGCTGCGAACCGGGGCGCTTGAAGCCTCCGGGGCCTGATCTGGTTGCGGCATTTTTCGAGCGTTTTGAGAATCTCGACGCAGGGCATAGCATCGGCGTCGGCGTGATCGCGATTGGACCGAGGCAGTCATGCGGGGCCAGCACACAGGGACGGAATCCGCGCCAGGGGGCACAGCCAGCGAGGGCGCTCCCAAAGTTTCACAGACTGACCACCTCGGTTATGCGCATCTTCTTGGCCAGGTCGATCTGTTCTTGGGTCTTGAAAGGGTAACCCTCGCCAAGCTCGCAGCCCACCTGGAACCGCTGTTCTACCCTTCAGGTTCGATCATCTTCAGGCAGGCTGAACCTGGAGATGCCTTCTATCTGGTCGCGACTGGATCGGTGGGTGTCTACTCCGCCAGCCGAACCAATGCGGCGGAGACGCGGCTGAAAGTCCTCCACGCCGGCGAACCATTCGGGGAAATGGCGCTTCTCACCAACAGCCCGAGGACTGCCACCATCAAGGCTGAGGCCGATTGCGAGGTCCTGCGCTTGGACCGCAGCTCCTTTCTCGATCTCGTTCGTGAGCAGCCCAGCGTAGCGCTCTCGATCGCCGCCACTCTCAGCCGCCGTCTGGCGGCAATGTTGGATCAGCCGGAGGCGGTCGATGCAACGGCTGCTCCTGCAGAAGCGCATGCCGATGTTGAGACCGTGGGGGCAGGCGCACAGCTGCGATGGCGGCCGGGGCGAGGGGGGCTCGCTCTGATGGCGGCTCTGGTCATATTGGGACTGGGCTGGGCGCTGCCTCCGCCCGCGGGGCTGTCGGCGCCTGCGTGGCATGCGCTCGTCGTTTTGCTGGCCGCGTTGCCTGCGCTCATGCTCGACGCGCTGATGGAAGGGGTGCTCGCCCTTTTGATTGCCGGAGGCTGGGTCGTGTTCGGCGTCACCTCGCCCACCGTCGCGCTGACTGGCTTCGCCAGCACGAATTGGGTGCTCGTCGTGGCCGTGCTCATCATCGGCGCCGCCATCACTTCGACCGGGGTGCTGTACCGGCTCGCGCTGGAAAGCATCGCCCGTATGCGGGGCGGATTCCCCGGCGAAGTGACGGCGCTTTCGCTTGCTGGACTATTGATCGGTCCGGCGGTGCCGAATGGCACCAGCCGCGTGATCATGATCGCGCCCATGCTCAAGGAACTGGTCGAAGCGCTGGGTTACCGGCCGCAGTCAAAGGCCGCGGCCGGTTTAGCCATGGCGGTTCTGATCGGGTTCGGTCAAATGGCAGCGGTATTTCTCACCAGTTCGAACACGGCAGTGTTGGTGCTGGCGGTGCTGCCGGCCGGCGCGCGCGGCGACGTGAACTGGATTACGTGGTGCCTCTATGGCGCGCCCACGAACATCATTCTTTTCATCGGCTTGGTCGCGTCCATCATCTGGCTCTATCGGCCGCCGGCAACCGAGCGGCAGGCCTCGAGCAAGCGGGCCGCCTCGCTCGCGCTGCAACGGGCGCTGCTCGGCCCAATGTCGCGCGAGGAGAAGCTCGCGCTGGGCGTGGGCTCGGGGATGCTCTTGGGCTTTGTAACCGAGCCTCTACACGGCGTGGATCCATCCTGGATTGCCGTTCTGGCAGCCGGCGTGCTGGCGGCAACGCGCGTCGTGAATGTGAATACCTTACGTGCTGTCAATTGGAACTTTGCGCTGCTGTTCGGGGTCCTCATCAGCCTTGCTGCCGTGTTCGGACACACCGGCGTCGATCACTGGATGACGGATTTGATCACCGCCAACGCTGGCGGCTTGCTGGCGACGCCCGCCTTGTTCGTCACCGCGTTGGCCCTGCTCTGCTTTGCGATCAGCTTCGTTGTGCGCTGGCAGGCAGCAGCGCCGCTGATCACCATCGCGCTCGCGCCGGTCGCAAGCGCGTCCGGCATGCATCCCTTCATCGTCGGCCTGGTTGCCGTTATTGCCTGTAACGGCTTCTTCCTGCCGTATCAGAGCACGGCCTATCTTGCTCTCTACGCCGGCACAGCAGGCAAGCTTTTCGCGCACCGCCAGGTCGTACCAGCGGCGCTCGCATACGGGGTCTGGACCCTTGTCGCGGTCGTTGGAAGCGTTCCGGTGTGGCGGATGATGGGCCTGATCTAGTCGGCCGGTGTTACAAGGCTCTGGCCCGACAACATTGAATCGTGTTCAACTTGCGAGTGATCGGGCTTTTTCCTGGGTCCGCGCGCATCGCCTTGATGCGCGGACTTTGGCGAGACCTGCTGTGGAGACCGCGTGCAGACGACGCTGCTCGGTTTCGCGATTGCGATCATCCTGGCGCTGGTGGCAGCGCTGGTCGGACCCATTTTCATCGATTGGGGCAGGTATCGCGGCGAGTTCGAGGCCAGGGCGAGCCGCCTGACCGGTCTCGACTTCCGCGTCACAGGTGCAATCGATGCCCGTTTGCTTCCGACGCCAACCCTCATGCTGCAAGGCGTTGAGTTCGGTCGTCCGAACGAGGGCAGCAAGGTGCGCGCGCGCGCTTTACGCATCGAGTTTGCGCTCGGGGCCTTGGTGCGGGGCGCGTGGCGCATCACCGATGCTCGGCTCGAGGGACCGGAGCTCACGGCCGGGCTTGACCCAAGCGGACATCTGTCGTGGCCAGTCCCGAAGCTTGGTTTCAACCTCGAAGCGGTTGCAATCGAACGCTTGAATATCGAGGACGGCCGAGCCTTACTCGTGGATGATGCGAGCAACTCCCGTCTTGTGCTCGACAAGATGGAATTTCATGGCGAGTTGCGCTCGCTGGCGGGGCCGGTCAAAGGCGACGGCTCTTTCGTGGTCGCGGGCCAACATTATCCCTATAGCGTCTCGACCAGCCGCATCGCGGATGACGGCGGCGTCAAGGTGCGGGTGGCGGTCAATCCAGTCGACCTCCCGCTGACTGCGGAAGCGGACCTGACGATTTTGATCGAGCGCGGCACCCCGCGTTTCGAAGGCAGCATTCAAGTTGCGCGTGCGGTGGGCCGCGCGCCGGCGGGAGCCCCCTCGCTCATTATCGACTCCTGGCGCTTCACCAGCCGCGTCAGGGGCGACAGCACGGTGGCGCTGCTCGATCAGATCGAATTGCAGTACGGTCCGGACGACAGGGCGATCAAGCTCAAGGGCAACGCCAATCTCACATTCGGACGGCAGCCGGAGGTGAACGGTGTATTGTCGTCGCCACAGATCGACCTCGACCGTGTGCTGGGGCTGCCGGAGGCGACGCGCCGCCGGCCGCTGGTTGCGATCAAGACGTTGGCCGAATCCTTCATCGCGGCATCTCGGTTGCCTGTCCCGACGACGCTGAGCCTTAATGTCGAGAACGTCACACTCGGCGGTGCGATGCTCGCGCGCGTCGGCGCCGATTTGAAGGTCGACGCTGATGGTGTCGACATCAGGCGGCTGGAGTTACGCGCTCCCGGGGTCACCCAGGTGCGGGTCAGCGGGCGGCTTCGCAACGCAGCGACAGGGGGACGGTTCGAGGGAACGACCAGGATCGAGGCCAATGATCCGCGCGGGCTCATTGCCTGGCTGACGGATCGCACCGAGCAGCAGGCCGCGGCCGTCGGCCCGTGGCGCC
>Ga0207688_10002125_pt1 | contig 10644 bp, 12 predicted proteins | sample KBSMiscanthusM4_FD_184296 | JGI IMG/M metagenome (GOLD analysis project Ga0207688, IMG submission 184296) | Miscanthus rhizosphere microbial communities from Kellogg Biological Station, Michigan, USA - M4 (SPAdes) (version 2) | ecosystem: Host-associated > Plants > Roots > Rhizosphere ...
CGTCCAGCAGGCTCAGCGGCGGCGGCGGGGCAATCCAGAGCGACAGCAGCCTGACCGTGACCAACTCGACCTTCGTGGCCAACAAGGCGGCCGGGCGCGGTGGCGGCATCGACAACGCCGCCACGGCGACAATCGCCTACTCGACTTTCACGGGGAACAGCGCCGAGCCCGGCGGCGCCATCGTCGCCGACGCCACATTCGGGCAGGAGACGATGCTGCAGGGCACGATCCTCACCAGCAGCATCCCGGACGACAACTGCGCCGGCGAGGTGATCGACCAGGGCTTCAACATCGAGGACGGCGATACCTGCGGGTTGAGCCTGCCCCTCTCCCGACCCGGCACCAACCCGCTCCTCGATCCGGCAGGGCTGAAGGACAACGGCGGCCCGACCCAGACCGTCGGGCTGCAGCCTCAGAGCCCGGCCATCGATGCCATCCCAGTGGGCACCATCGGCTGCGGCACGACCGTCGCCACCGACCAGCGCGGCGTGACCCGGCCCCAGGGCCCCCAGTGCGATAGCGGCGCCTTCGAACGGAACTCCGGGCTCGGGAGCGGGCCGGGCCACGGGAAGAAGCCGAAGAAGCCCAAGAAGCCCAAGAAGCCCAAGCACACGCCGCCGTCCACGAGCGCCCGCCCCTAGCCACACGACGTCGTCGCGATGTCCTGCTCGCAGGGCGTCGACCTCGCCACGGGCAAAGGGCTCGACGCCGCGCTGGCCGGGCGCTGGCGCTGGCGCTGAACGCCGGCGCCCGTCTATGGTCACCGAACGCTGCGCTTCAGCTTCCAGATGCTGCCGGAGCAGTCGATGGACGAGTTGATCGACGCGGTCGTGCTCGCCGACCAGCTGGGGTACCACGCCTGCTACAGCGCCGACGAGATCTACCACAAGGACATGTGGCTGCTCTTCGCCGCCGCGGCGCGACAGACCGAGCGCATCCGGTTCGGACCGTGCGTGTCGCCGATCTACCTCCGGGATCCCACCTACGTGGCGCAGCTCGCGGCGACGCTCGACGAGCTCAGCGGCGGGCGCGCCGAGGTCGTGTTCGGCATCGGGAACCTCGCGATGCTGGAGCAGTACGGCATCACCTGGAAGGGCACGCGCCCGATCGCCCGCCTGCGCGAGGCCCACGCCGTGATGCGGGCCTTCCTCGATCACGGCGAGATCGACTTCGCGGGCGACTTCTACCGCTACTCGGGCGTGTTCACGGCCGCGCGTCCGGTGCAGGACCGGCTTCCGCTCAAGATCGGCGCGATGGGCGGCCCGAAGTCGATGCAGCTTGCGGGGGAGATCGCCGACGGGATGCTCACCGCCTGCGCCTACTCGGCCGAGGCGATCAGCTACGCGCTCGAGCAGGTGCAGATCGGCGCCGCGCGCGCCGGCCGGGACGGGGACGCCCTCGACGTCGGCGACAACCTGCTCGGGGCGATCTCAACGAACGCCGAGGCGGCCCGGGCTGCCGCCCGCGTGCTGGCCGCGTTCTACATCCCGTCGATGCCCGCCAACCTGCTCGAGCGCCATGGCCTGGACCGTGACGAGCTCGCGCCGGTGATCGAGGCCTTCGCTGCCGGCGAGGTGCAGCGCGCCCTCGCGCTCACCCCGGACGATGTCGTGGACGCGCTCAGCGTCGCGGGCACGCCCGAGGACTGGGCACAGCGTCTCCAGCACGATGTGCTGCCCACCGGAGTCGACCACCTGCTGCTGTCGTTCGCCGATCCCTTCACGGTCAGGTCGTGGAGCGGCCGAGAGGTCGACGGCGTCCCCGACCTGGCCGGCCAGCTGCGGCTCTTCCGCGACGAGGTGATCCCCGCGTTGAGCTGACCTCGTGTCAGTACCGAGGGCGGCTGCCCGCGACGAGCATCGCGATGCCGCCTCCGGCGAAGAGCAGCCCCACGACGAGGAAGCCGACCCCGATCCAGAGCACCGCGTTGGTCTTCGCGCCCAGCCGCACATCCGCGCTGACGCGGGGGGCGCCGGTGGCGTTCATCGCCACGATGGACCAGTCGCCTCCCGACACCTTCCAGGAGGTCGTCACCTGGCCGGGACCGGTGCTGGAGGCCTCCCAGAAGCGCTGGGCTCCGGGAGGACCGGCCGGCGGTCCACCCGAGTGCTGGTCGTAGTCGACGGTGTTGTTGCTGAAGTCGGTCACCTCACTGCGAGCGACGCCACCGAGGTAGCTGTTCACGTCGCTCTGCCGGGCGATCCCGACGAACAGCGGGCGCCCGTTGGTGCTGGTGGCGCGGACCCGCACGGTTCCCACGATGTCGCTGACGACGCCCGGAAGGTCGCCGATGTGCAAGGCCTCGGAAGTGATCGCGTAGCCCGGCGAGGAGACGCGCTTGGAGTCGGACGTGTAGAACCCGTCGTCGCGCTGGGTCAGATGGATGACGACGAGCGCGACCCCGATGATGAGGGCCAGCGTGCCGAGGACGACGAGGATCCATCCGCCGACCTTGAGCCCGGTGCTGCCTCCGCCACCCCGTTGCACCGGCGTGCCTCCACCGGTGGGGGGAGGTGCTGTAGAACCTGTACCGCCAGCCATGTGCGCCTTCCTCTCCCCGGCGAGCACGATGCTCGCCCGAGAGCCGACGCTATCCGCCGGGTCGGAGTGCCGTCAACACTGCGCAACATGTCTTGCGCTCCGATCACGCACTCGGGCCTCCGCACGCGGGCGCCGGACGGCGACCGCGACCACCGCGGCGGCCACGAAGGACGCCCCGCCCGCGACCGCCATCGCCGCCTGCAGGCCGCCGATGAACGAGGCGCCGGCGATCAGGGTTCCCAGCACCGCCACGCCGAGCGTCCCGCCGGCCTGGCGCGACGCGTTGAGCACGCCCGCGGCGATCCCCGCGTGGTGGGCGGGTGCCGCCTCGATGATCGCCGCCGTCGCCGCGGGCATGGTCACGGCGATGCCGAACCCGGCGGCGGCCAGCGGCGCGATGAGCACCGGGTAGGGCGTGTGAGGACCGGCGACCACGAGGCCGACGAGGCCGAGGCCGCCGGTCGTGAGCCCTGTGAGCATCGGCACGCGCGGCCCCACCCGCGCCGTCAGCCGGCCCGCGAAGGCGGAGGCAACCGACACGAACAGCCCCTCGGGCAGCATCGCCAGGCCGGTGGCGAGCGCGCTGTAGCCCCGCACCTGCTGGAAGTACAGGCTGATCACGAACAGCTGGCCGTAGAAGCCGAAGTTGATCGCGGCCCCGACGAACGCGGAGGCCGAGAACACGCGGCTGCGGAACAGCTCCAGCGGCAGCATCGGCGCCGCCGCGCCCCGCTCGATGGCCAGGAACACCGCGAAGGCGACGCCGCTGAGCGCGAGGGCGAGCAGCGGGACGGCCGCGTCCCCGCCCTCGATCAACCCGAAGGTCAGGCACGCGAGCGCGAGGGTGCCGGCCACCTGTCCGGCCGGGTCGAAGCCTCCGCCGCGCCGCGCCCCGTCCGCGGCCACGTAGCGCGCGGCGAGCAGCAGCGCGACCGCGCCGACGGGGACGTTGAGTACGAACACCGCCCGCCAGCTCACCGATGTGACCAGTGGCCCGCCGATGATCGGGCCCGAGGCCGCTGCGATCCCCGCCACCGCCGCCCACACGCCGACCGCGCGGGCGCGCTCCGCAGTATCGGGATAGGTCGCCCGCAGCACCGCCAGCGAGCTCGGCACGAGCAGCGCCGCGCCGATCCCCTGGGCGATCCGGGCCCCGACGAGGAACCCGACCGTGGGGGCGGCGGCACACGCCGCCGACGCGACCGTGAACAGGCCCAGGCCGGCGAGGAAGACGCGCCGGCTCCCGAGCCGGTCGCCCAGCGCGCCCCCGGAGAGCAGCAGCGCCGCGACGGCCGCGCCCTGCCCGCGAGCGCGATCGCGGCGGAAGTGGGGATCGCGCCCCCGACGGCCAGCGCCCACCTGGCCCGCCTCCTCGACGCCGGCTTCCTGTCGGTCGAGCGCCACGGCCGCCACCGCTACTACCGGCTTTCCGGTCCCGAGGTCGGCGAGCTCCTCGAGGCGCTGGCCCGCTTCGCCCCGCCGGCGCCGGTGCGCTCGCTCAAGCAGGGCACTCGCGCCGAGGCGCTGCGCTTCGCGCACGTGCTACGACCACCTCGCCGGCCGGCTGGGGAGCGCGCTGATGGCGGCCATGCTCCGCGACGGCCTGCTCCAGGGCGGCGACGGCACCTTCGACATCGAAGCGGCAAGACGCGACCGCCTCTCAGCGCCCGGCGGCGACGTGGACTACCGCCTCACGCAGCGCGGCAGCGACGAGCTCGCCGACTTCGGCATCGCCCTCGAGGACCTCCCGCGCCGGCGTCCGCTGATCCGCTACTGCGTGGACTGGACCGAGCAGCGCCACCATCTCGCGGGCGCGCTCGGCGCCGCCATCGCGCAGCGCACGCTCGACCTCGGCTGGGTGCAGCGACAACGCGCAGGCCGTGCGCTGCTCGTCACCGACGAGGGCTACGCCGGCCTGCGCGAGCGCTTCGGCGTGGAGCTGGCTCGTCCCTAGCTCGGCGCGCCGAGCTCGGCCTTCTTTTCCTCGACGTCCATCCCGTGCAGCCGGGCGAGGTTCTCACCGAGGATCTTCCGCTTCGCCTGGTCTGTGAGCTGCGGGTAGCCGCGCTCCTCGACGATGTCCCGGGGGAGCTCGAACTTCCAGAACTCCTCCAACGCCCATTGCGGGTGCCAGATCGGGGCCTCGCCGCCGTAGAGGATCTTGTCCTCGCCGCACCACCACAGCATCTTCCCGAGCGTCTCCGCGAACACCCGCGGCTGGCGGGCGATGAAGTTCACCGTGGCCGCGATCGACGCGTAGAGGTTGGGGTAGCGGACGATCTGCCACAGCACCTCGTCCAGCCACGGCAGCCCGACGTGGAAGATCACGAAGTTGATGTCGGGGAAGTTCGCCGCCGCCCCGTCCATGTCGAAGGTCCGCGTGTGCTCGACCGGCTGCGGCCCGAGCGGCACGCCCTTGTGCACGCCGATGAGGTCGATGCCGAGCTCCTGCGCCCGCTCGAACACCGGGAAGGCGATGCGCGGGTCGTCCATGCGCCACGGGAACGGCTGCCCGTAGTCGTAACGGACGTTGTAGAGCTTGAACGCCTTGGCGCCGTGGTCCTCGACCTGGCGCGTCATCAGGTCGAGCGCCTTCTTGCCCTCGAGCGGGTTGATCGAGCCCCAGAACACCGCGCGGTCTGGGTGGCGCGCGGCCATGTCGGCGCACTTCTCCCACGAGGACAGGCCGTCGGCGAACATGTCGGTCAGCGGGAGCGGCTGGGCCACGATCATGTCGGTGTCGGAGCTCTCGATGACCATGTCGTAGATCTCGTCGACCGACCACTCGCGCATGAACTCCTCGCGCGGCAGGATCGTGTCGCCCTCGCGGGTCAGCAGCTGGTGGAAGGCGTAGAGGTGCTCGTCGAACAGCTGCCCGGGCGGGCCGAGCGCGTTGGACGGATCGAAATTGAAGATGTGGCAGACGCAGTCGAAGACGAACGCGTCGACCTTGCGCTCGCGGGTGGCGCCGGGCTCGGCCTGGGTGGTCGCCATGGTCAGGCTCCTCTCTGCTCGGCGAGCCGCTGCTCGCGGTAGGGGATGAGCTCCTCCAGGGGCAGCGCGAGCTCGTCGCGCGCCCGCTCCGACAGCCGGTCGGGGGTCCAGACCGGGTCCCACACCACCTGCACGTCGACGTCCTCCACGCCCTCGACCGACCTGAGCCGGTCGGGGATCGCCGTCGACATCGTGGTCACGAACGGGCACCACCCGGTCGTGAGGACGAGGTCGACCTCGACGCGGCCGCCGTCGACGCGCACGTCCTCGACCACGCCCATGTCGACGATGCTGATCCCGCGGTCGGCGCAGCAGGGGTCGTAGACGTCACCCAGCGCCTCCACGATCGCCGTTCGCTCCGGCCTCACCATGCTCCTCCTTCCGGTTGCACCACGATTCGCAGGCCGGTGGTCGGCGTCGCCCGCTCCGGCTCGGCCCGGAGCGTTCGCGCCGCCCGGAGCCCCCATCCGGTGTCCAGGTAGGACCCGCCGCGCACCACGCGCCACCCGTCCGCGTCGGCCGCGTCCGCGACCCACTCCCACACGTTGCCCGCGAGCTGCTCCGCGCCGCACGCGCTCGCACCGGCCGGGTGCGCGTCCACCGGCACCGTGAAGCCCCAGCCGGCGTCGGCGCAGTTGCAGCGCTCGGGCGCGAACGCCTCGCCCCACGGGAACGTGGACGCCGCGACACCCCGCGCCGCCGCCTCCCACTCGTCGCCGGTGGGCAGCCGCACCGGCACGCCCAGCCGCTCGGTCGCCCAGCCGCAGAAGGCCAGCGCGTCGTCGAAGGTGAAGCCCGTGGCGGGGTGCTCGGCCAGCAGCGGCGCGGCCAGCCGCGCCTGCGTGTCGGCCTCGGCCAAGCGCCCAGTGGCCGCCGCGAACGCGGCCGCGTGGGCGTTGGTCACGGCGTAGCGGCCGAGGCGCAGCGGGCGCTCGAGAGCCCACGTGCGCTCGCCCCCGTCGCCGAGCTGGTAGGCGCCTGCCGGCACGGCGACGCACGCGTCCAACGGCGGTGCGAGGGGGACGGAAGACGCAGCCACGCGAGGCGCGGAACGCTACGCCTGCGGCTGCGCGCCCGCAACGCCGTGAGGTCTCCGCGCCGATCCGGTCGTCCGTTCTTGACGTCCGCGCCCGAGGGGTCTAGCGTCACGCCGACCTCGTTGCGCCCGCAACGGCTCGTTGTCCCAGGAGAGGTTGGAGTCATGCCGGTCGTCCCCGCCCGCGAGATCATGGACCGCGCGTTCGCCGAGCGGTACGGCGTCGCGGCGATCAACATCGTCGACGACTTGTCGCTTGAGGCAGTGCTCGCCGCGGCCACCGAGCTCGAGTCGCCGCTGATCGTCCAGACGTCGCTGAAGACGGTGAAGGCCTTCGGCCCGGACGCGCTGTACGCGATGTGGCGCGCCCGCGCCGACGCAGTGCCGATCCCCGTGACGCTGCACCTCGACCACTGCCCGGACCGGGAATGGATCTCGATCTGCCTGCGCACGGGTTGGAACTCGGTCCTGTTCGACGGCTCCGAGCTCGACGTGGCCGAGAACACGCGCCAGACCCTCGAGGTCGTGACCGAGGCCGAGGGCTACGGCGCGCAGGTCGAGGGCGAGATCGAGACGGTGCTCGGCGTCGAGGATGGCGTCGGCTCCGACGAGGCCGGCGAGGTCCACCCGGTCGACGTCTCGGCCAAGTTCATCGAGGAAACCGGGGTGTACTCGTTCGCGCCCGCGATCGGGACTGCGCACGGCCTGTACAAGAGCGCGCCCAGGCTCATGCCCGAGCGCGTCACCGAGATCGTCGAGCTGCACCCGATCCCGATGGTGCTGCACGGCGGCACTGGCCTGAGCGCGGACCAGTTCACCGACCTCATCGCGCGCGGGTGCGCGAAGGTGAACATCTCGACCGCCCTGAAGATCGCCTTCGTGGACGCCCACCGCGAGTACCTCGACGCGAACCCTGACAAGCACGACCCGCCCAAGCTGCTGGCCCACGTCCGCGACCGGGTCAAGGCGATGGCCGAGCAGCACATCAAGATCTTCGGCTCGGCCGGGCGGGCCTCGACCACGCTGTCAGGCGCCTCCTAGCCTCCTTGCCCGCCCTGATCTTCGACTGCGACGGTGTGCTGGCCGACACCGAGCGCGACGGTCACCGGCCCGCCTTCAACCAGACCTTCGCCGAGGCGGGTCTCGACGTGCAGTGGTCGGTGGAGGAGTACGGCGAGAAGCTGAAGATCGGCGGCGGCAAGGAGCGCATGGCGTCGCTGCTGACCGACGACTTCGTGCGCGCCAACGGCCTGCCCACCGACCCCGAGGGGCAGAAGGAGCTCCTGGCGGGGTGGCACCGCCGCAAGACCGACCTCTACAAGGAGGCGGTGCGCGCGGGCAGGCTTCCCGCCCGCCCCGGCATTGCCCGCATCGTCAAGGAGGCGATCGCCGCCGACTGGACGCTCGCCGTCGCCTCGACCTCGGCCGAGGAGTCGGTTCGCGCCGTCCTCGAGCATGCGGTCGGCGCGGAGGACGCCTCCCACTTCGCGGTCTTCGCCGGCGACGTCGTGCCGGCCAAGAAGCCCGATCCGGCGATCTACCTGCTGGCGCTCGAGGAGCTCGAGGTCGCGCCCGACGATGCGATCGTCGTCGAGGACTCGCGCAACGGCCTGCTGGCGGCGGTCGGGGCGGGCCTGCGCTGCGTCGTGACGGTGAGCAGCTACACGGAGCAGGAGGACATGAGCGAGGCGGCCCTCGTGGTCTCGAGCCTTGGGGACCCCGGTGAGCCGGCCCGCGTCCTGGCCAACCGCAGCGGCGCGCGGCCCGGCGATGAGGTTACGCTGGCCGACCTCGAGGCGTGCCTACGAGAACCCCTTCCCGACGAGGAGGCTGTATGAGCGACACGGCGCTGCCCCAGGCGGAGCTCGTGGTCAGAACGATCGCCCAGACGGCGGTCGACAACGAGACGTACTTCTCCGAGCTCGACGCGGTGGTCGGCGACGGCGACTTCGGCTACTCGCTGGCCCGCGGCTTCGAGATCGTCCTCAGCGACTGGGACGAGCTCGGCTACGACGACGCCGGCAGCCTGCTGAAGAAGACGGCGCTCGTGCTCACCAAACGCATCGGCGGGACCTCGGGGCCGATCTGGGGCACCGCGTTCCTGCGCGCCGGCGTCACGCTGACGCCGACCCCGAACCCGAGCAGCGACGAGGTCATCGCCGCGCTGCGCGCCGCCATCGACGGCATCAAGCAGCGCGGCGACACCGACCTCGGCGACAAGACGCTGCTCGACGCGCTCGTCCCCGCCGTGGACGAGCTCGAGAAGGCGCTGAACGAGGGCGCGCCGGACGCGCTGGAGCGGGCGGCGGCGGTCGCGCGCACCTCCGCCGAGAACACCAAGGGGATGCTGGCCAAGCGCGGCCGCGCGTCTTACACGGGAGAACGCAGCCGCGACTCGGTGGACGCCGGGGCGGTCGGCATCGCGGTGATGCTCGAGGCGGTCAGCAAGGCCTGGGAGGAAGCCGGCCAACGGGCCTGAACGGCCCACCCATGGGGCAGGGCCAAAAACGCGAGAGGAGATGACGTGAAGAAGTTCGTCAACGACCCGCAACAGTTCGTGCCCGAGATGCTCAAGGGTGTCGAGCTCGCCAATCCCGACACGCTCAAGTACGTCCCGGAGTACAACCTGATCATGCGCGCGGATGCGCCGCGCGACGACAAGGTCTCGATCGTCCAGGGCTCGGGCTCGGGCCACGAGCCGGCGCACGTCATGGCCGTCGGGCCGGGCATGCTGGACGCGGCCTGTCCCGGGGACGTGTTCGCGGCGCCGCCGTCGGACTACGTCTACGAGACGACGAAGCTGCTGGCCAGCCCCAAGGGCGTCCTGCACATCATCAACAACTACACGGGCGACCGCATGTCCTTCGACATGGGCAAGGAGCTCGCCGAGGCCGAGGGCATCAACATCGCCACGATCATCGTCGACGACGACGTGGCCGTGAAGGACTCGACCTACACCGTCGGGCGCCGCGGCGTCGCCGGCAACTTCTTCGTCATCAAGGCCGTGGGCGCCGCCTCCGAGCAGGGCGCGTCGCTCGAGGAGCTCGTCGAGCTCGGCAACAAGGTCAACTCGGTCACGCGCACCATGGGCATGGCTCTGACGTCGTGCACGCCGCCGGCCAAGGGCTCGCCGCTGTTCGAGCTCGGCGACGACGAGATGGAGATGGGCGTCGGCATCCACGGCGAGCCGGGCCGCAGCCGCGAGAAGCTCGCCAGCGCCAATGCGATCGTCGACGAGCTGCTCGAGGCGGTCCGCTCGGACCTGCCCTACGAGTCCGGCGACGAGGTCGCGCTGATGATCAACGGCCTCGGGGGCACGCCGATCTCCGAGCTGTACATCCTCTATGGGCGCGCCGCTCAGCAGCTCGCCGACAAGGGCATCAACGTCACGCGCAGCTACGTCGGCGAGTACTGCACCTCGCTCGACATGGCCGGCGCCTCGGTGACGCTGGTCAAGCTCGACGATCAGCTCAACCAGCTCTTCGACGCGCCCGCCGAGGTGGCGGTCCGCATCTTCTGAGCCGCGCCGCCCCTGGCGCTCGCCCTCGCCGGGCGGGCGCCGGGGGCGGGCCCGTTACGCCCGCGCGAGTCGGCGGGCGTGCAGCGCCGAGGCCCGCAGGGTCTCCGCGCGCTCGCCGTCGTCGCTGGCCGCGTGCAGGCCGTCCTCGGTCGCGCGCTCGATGAGGGCGAGCGCGGCCTCGAGGTCGCGCAGGCGGCTGCGCAGGCGCCCGAGCTCGGCGTCGAGCTCGCTCCGGGCGCCGGCGACGTCGGCATGGTGGGTGCCGTGCGGCGCGCCCCGGCCGAGCGCGCCCTCCATCTGCGCGCGGACCAGGCTCGTCGCGATGGGAAGCATGTCGTCATCCTCCTGAATCGTTTCAAGCTGATGTTACCTGAAACGATTCATGTATAAACCTCATGGTGCCCTCCCCGGCCATCACCCTGCGCGACGTCGCCGCCGCGGCCGGCGTCTCGATCGGCACCGCCTCGAATGCGATCAGCCGCCCCGACCTCGTCTCGGCCGACGCGCGCGAGCGGGTCGAGGCGGCGGCGCGGGAGCTCGGCTACGGCGGCCC
>Ga0207688_10002126_pt1 | contig 10643 bp, 11 predicted proteins | sample KBSMiscanthusM4_FD_184296 | JGI IMG/M metagenome (GOLD analysis project Ga0207688, IMG submission 184296) | Miscanthus rhizosphere microbial communities from Kellogg Biological Station, Michigan, USA - M4 (SPAdes) (version 2) | ecosystem: Host-associated > Plants > Roots > Rhizosphere ...
ATTTCACCGTGCCGTCATGCGCGCTGATGAGCTTGCCCAACTCGATGGACAGCGTCGCGGGAATGGGAATGGCGCCTGAGACCTCCCGATAGTTGTGCGTGGCCGTCACAGGCCGGTCGGCCTTCAGCACGCGCCCGACGACCTCGCTGCCGTAGAAGGCGCGCATCTCATCGATGATCCGACTGGCTTCGCCCGCTTGCAGCCGCAGCATGCGCTCGGAGAGGACCCGCAAGTCGAACCAGACTGCGATTGGGAGGCCCGCAAGTCCCAGCAGCACAGCAAGGACGAGGAGCGGCCCCATGGCTCGCTGGTGACGGGTGGCTCGCTCACTTTGACCCTGCATGGCCGCCTCGGAGCATGGGAGCCGACTTGGCTCTACACCGACCGCGTCTATCTCGGTTGAGGGCACTCCACCAAGAGGGTGTTTCACGCGAGGTTTGTTCATAAGATCGCGAGCTGCGTCAGATCTCGTGTTCCGAGGGCCAGGACTCGTCTGCATGAAAGGCAGTGGCACACTTGCGGTCTTGTTTGCCACCATGGCGCCGCAGACCGTGGTCTCGATGATGAGCCTCACGCCGCCCGTCATGGCCGAGGATGTGATCGCCACGCTGGGACTGCCGGCCGGAGCGACGGGCCTCTACACGGGGCTGATCTACTTCTTCGTCCTGCTCACGAACCTCCTCTCGGCTCCCTTGATGGGCTGGGTGGGACCGCTGCGGCTGAGTTTCGCCTGCATCCTCGTGGCTGGGCTTGGGTTGGTCCTGTTCGGCTCAGGCACGATGGCGGGCGTGTTGCTCGCGACCATCATCATCGGCCTGGGCTACGGGCCCTTGACGCCTGCAAGCTCCCAGGTGCTCGCCAGCCAATCTCAGTCGCACGGTTTTGCGCTGCTCGTCTCCGTGCGCCAGACCAGTGTTCCGCTCGGGGGCGTGTTGGCCAGACTTCTGGTCCCACAACTGACCTTGCGCTTGGGCTGGCAGAGCAGCTACGGCTCTGGTGTGGGCGCCGACGCGATCACCAGCGGCATCGAGGTCACCTGGACTCCCACGCCGACCAGGTGGGACAACAGCTTCTTCGAGACCCTCTTCGGCTTCGAGTGGGAGCTGACCCAGAGCCCGGCGGGCGCGCACCAGTGGCAGCCGAAGGGCGGCGCCGGCGCGGGCACCGTCCCCCACCCCTTCGATTCGTCCAAGCGCCGCGTTCCGACCATGCTGACGACCGACCTCTCGCTCCGGTTCGACCCGATCTACGAGCCGATCTCGCGGCGTTTCATGGAGGACCAGGACGCGTTCGCGGACGCCTTCGCCCGCGCGTGGTACAAGCTGACCCACCGTGACATGGGCCCGGTCGTGCGCTACCTCGGCCCGGAGGTTCCGTCCGAGATCCTGCTCTGGCAGGACCCCGTCCCGCCCGCGAGCCACGATCTCATCGACGCCGGAGACATCGCCACGCTCAAGGGCCAGATCCTCGCCTCCGGCCTGTCGGTGCCCCAGCTCGTCTCCGCCGCGTGGGCGTCGGCCTCGTCCTTCCGGGGCAGCGACAAGCGCGGCGGCGCCAACGGCGCGCGGATCCGCCTCGAGCCGCAGAGCGGGTGGGAGGTCAACAACCCCGACCAGCTGGCGATCGTGCTGAATACCCTGGAGGGAATCCAGGGGGCCTTCAACGCCCAGGCCGGCGGCAAGCAGGTTTCGCTAGCCGACGTGATCGTGCTCGCCGGCGCGGCGGCCGTCGAGCAGGCCGCCAGGGACGGCGGCGTCACCGTCGAGGTGCCCTTCACGCCGGGCCGCACCGACGCGTCGCAGGACCAGACCGACACGGAGTCGTTCGCCGCGCTCGAGCCGAAGGCGGACGGGTTCCGCAACTACCTCGGGAAGGTCAATGGGCTGCCCGCCGAGTACCTGCTGCTCGACAAGGCGAACCTGCTCACGCTGAGCGCGCCCGAAATGACGGTCCTGGTCGGCGGCCTCCGCGTCCTGGGCGCGAACCACGACGGGTCCAGCCTCGGCGTCTTCACCGCCACCCCCGGGTCGCTGACCAACGACTTCTTCGTCAACCTGCTCGACATGGGCACGACGTGGAAGCCGGTCTCCGAGGACGCGAACACGTTCGAGGGGCGCGACGCGTCCACCGGAGCGGTCAAGTGGACCGGCAGCCGGGTGGATCTCGTCTTCGGGGCGAACTCCGAGCTGCGCGCGCTGGCGGAGGTCTACGCGAGCGACGACGCGAAGGAGAAGTTCGTGAACGACTTCGTCGCGGCGTGGAACAAGGTCATGAACGCCGACCGGTTCGACCTCGCCTGACAGCAGCCTGATATCCAGGCCGGCCGCGGCGGGCAGCCGCGGCCGGCCTCGTCGTCGGCTAGTGCGGTATCCCGGAGATCAGGTCGCCCGCGCGGGCCAGCGCCGAGGTGCGCGGCGACCGGCGGGCCGACTCCAGCCGGTCCGCCGTCCGGTACAGGGCGTACAGGCCGCGCACCCCGGTCCAGCGGGCCGGCTCCGGTTCCCACCGCGGCGAGCGGTGGTCGACCCAGGGCAGGGTGGTGAGCGGGCTGGGGACGCCGCGCACGAGGTCGGCGAGCGTCCGGCCGGCCAGGTTGGCGGCGGCCACTCCGTGGCCCGAGTAGCCGCCCGCCCAGCCCAGGCCGGTCTGCGGATCCAGGGTGACGGTGGCGCACCAGTCCCGCGGCACCCCGAGCACGCCGCACCATGCGTGCTCGAGCCCGGCTCCGGCCGCGGCCGGGAACATACGGCGCAGGATCCGGCCGAGCTGTGCGATCGTCGACGGCGCGATCGCGCCGTCGTGGTCAATACCGGAGCCGAACCGGTACGGGACGCCGCGGCCGCCGAGCGCGATCCGCCCGTCCGCCGTGCGCTGGGCGTAGATGTACGCGTGCGCCTCGTCGCCGAGCGTCTCGAAGCGGTCCCAGCCGATCGACCTCCAGGCCTCATCGCCGAGCGGGCCGGTGATGATCATCGAGCTGTTCATCGGCAGCAGCGTCCGGTGCTGGCCCGGCATGTCCGCGGTGAACCCCTCGGTGCAGCGCACGATATAAGGCGCGCGCACGTCGCCGGCCTGGGTGCGAGCCCGCCCGGCCGAGATCGACGTCACCGGGGTGGACTCGTAGAGCAGGACCCCGCCCCGGGTGACCGTCTCGGCCAGGCCGGCGACCAGGTCGGCCGGCTGTACGCGGGCACAGTGCGGCGAGTAGAGGGCGCCGAGCGCCCCGGTCAGCCGCAGGTGGTCATCCAGTTCCGTCTTTTCCAGGTACCGAACGATCCCGGCGTCGTCTCCCCACGCCCGTTCCTGCTCTAGCCGGTGCCGCAGCCTGGCCTCCTGGGCTGCCGAGGTGGCGACGGAGAGCGTGCCCCCCTTGACCAGGCCCGCGTCGATACCCTCGGCCGCGCAGACCCGGGCCACCTCGTCGACCGTGTCACGAAGGTGCTGCTCGAGGTCGCGGACGCCGTCCGTGCCCCGCGGGTGCCGGGCGTAGCGCGCCCTCGACCCGGGCAGCTCAGCCGTCACCCAGCCACCGTTCCGGCCGGAGGCGCCGTACCCGGCGAAGCTGGCCTCGAGCACGACGATCCTGAGCGCGGGGTCGGCGCGGCTGAGGTAGTAGGCGGTCCACAGGCCGGTATAACCCGCGCCGACGATGCACACATCGGCTTCGGTGCTGCCCGGCAGCGAGGGCCGCCGCGGCGGGATGCCACGTGCCTGCCACCAGTACGACACCTCCCCGTTACGCATGATTCACCCTCCAGAAACCCCTTTTCAGCGCGGTCCGCGATCGGTGGCCTAGCCAGCCTTTTCCGCAATTGGCAGGGTAGCGTCAAGGTATGCGACTTGGGGTGCTTGACGTGGGGTCGAACACGGTTCACCTGCTCGTGGTGGACGCCTACCCGGGAGCGCGCCCCCTGCCCGCCTTCTCCCACAAGACCGAACTCAAGCTCGCGGCTCAGCTGGAGAACGGCAACTCGCTGTCCGGGCCGGGCGAGAGCAGGCTGCGCGGGGTGGTCGAAGAGGCGCTCAGCATCGCGGAGGACAAGGGCGTCGAGGACATCATCGCGTTCGCGACCTCAGCTGTGCGGGAGGCCGTAAACGGTGAGCAGGTGCTGGCCAGGATCCGTGAGCGGACCGGGGCCCAGATCAACGTGATGACCGGCCAGGAGGAGGCCCGGCTCACCTTTCTCGCCGCCCGCCGCTGGTTCGGCTGGTCCTCGGGGCGGCTGCTGGTGATCGACATCGGCGGCGGCTCACTCGAGGTGGCGTCCGGGATCGACGAAGAGCCGGACGCGGTGGTCTCGCTGCCGCTCGGGGCCGGCCGGCTCAGCCGGGACTGGATCAGCACCGACCCGCCGTCTGCCCAGGAGGTGCGCCGCCTCCGCAAGCATGTGCGGGCCGAGATAGCCAGGGAAGCCGGCGGTATGCTGCGCCACGGCGCTCCCGATCAGGTGGTCGGCACCTCGAAGACCTTCCGGCAGCTGGCCAGGATCGCGGGGGCGGCCCCGTCCGGCGACGGCCCGTACGTCAAGCGCGTCCTGCGGCATTCCGACGTGGCCGCCCTGGCCGAGCGCCTGCCCAAGCTGACCCAGGCCGAATGGACCAAGCTCCCGGGCGTCTCGGCCAGCCGGGTCCCTCAGTTGCCGGCCGGCGCCATCATCGCCGACGCCATCCTCGACCTGCTGGACGTCGACCAGCTCGAACTGTGCCCGTGGGCCCTGCGCGAGGGCGTCATCCTGCGGCGCCTGGATTTGCTCGCGCAGGGCCTGGGCGCATTACCGGGAGTGGGGCGGTCGGCCTAAGTTGTCGCTACCGGGCCTGACCCGGACACCATCGCCCTTGTCATCGCTGTCGACGGCCGCGGCGCGGGGAGAGGCCTGAGCGGGCTTCTCCTGTGCCTGCGCGGGAGAGGACTGCGCGGGCGACGACTGTGCTGGCGAGGACTGAGCTGACGACGAGTGGGCGGCCGAAGGCTGCGTCCCCTGCGGCGACGGAGCCGTGGGGCGGGCGGGACCCGGTCCGGCCGGGCGCGTTCCGCCCGGGCTCGCGGGCCGCGACCCGGCCGGCCCCGCGGCGGGCCGCTGGGCGCCGTTGGGCTCCGCGCCGGCGATCGTCTTGGCGGTGGCCTGGTCGACCTCGTCCTCGAGCGACATGCGGGCGTTCTCGGCGGCTACCAGGCTGGAGACGCCGTCCAGGATGTCGGTGAGCCGCTTGATCGTCTCACCGTGCCTCGTGGACAGCAGGTTCAGGCGGCGCTCCGCGCCGTCGTGGATGGCGGTGGCTCGCGCGGTCGCCTCGTCGAGCGCCTTCTTGGCCTGGGACTTCGCGCTGGCCAGCGCGCTCTCCGACTTCTTCCTCGCTTCGGTGGTGGTGCGCTCGGCCTCGGTCCTGGCCGAGGTGAGCGTCTTCTCCGCCTCGTTCCGGGCGCCGCTGACGGTCTTTTCCGCCTCGGCGCGCGCGGAGGTGATGGCCCGTTCGGCCTGTTCCTGGGCGGCGGTGAGCATGCGCTCCGCCTGCTCGCGGGCCTCGGTCCTGATCTTCTCCGCCTCGGACTGCGCGTCGTTGCGCTGCCTGGCTATCTCCTCGTGGGCCTTCGACTTCTGGGACCTGGCCTCGTCGTCGGCCAGCTTGAGGATCTGGGCGATGCGCTCGCTGACTTCCTCGTGCGCGGGCTTGGCCCCGAGTGCCTGCTGGCGGGCTGTGGCCAGGTCGCGCCTCATCTCCTCGCTGTCGTCGAGGGCACGGGCAAGTCGCTGCTCCAGATCGCGGATCTGGCTGCGGCAGCGGGCGATGAACTCGTCCACCTGACGGCGGCTATAGCCGCGCATCTGAACTTCGAAGGCGTCCTCGTGAGTGAGGTTCGGCAGGAGATCACTGTTGTCATTCATGGCTTCCCGAGATCATCTTAGTAAGTAGGCGGGAACGGTATCCGGAAGGCAGGACCGCTACTTCTGTAGTATGCGGGCTCAGGGCGGGTCGGACGGGGCGAATACGAGCATGACTCTTGTCTGTGACGATGGCTCGCGCAAGTGGAACGACCCAGTGTCCCTGTTGGTGCTGCTCTACACCCAGATGGGCGATGTTACGGGTAATGCACTCTATGTGTAGGGATGCCAATGTGACACCTGTGGCGCTTCGTACCTGATCGGTGGCAACTGTGCGGCGGTTTTCCGGAATCGTTACGGCACGGCTGGGTAAAACCGCACGTGAAGGTGGTACCTGAATGGCCCTGATGGGTCATGCGGAGGAGCAGTGTCGGCACGTAACCTGGGGCGCAAGCGAACAGACTCGCGACCGGCGCCGGAGGTGAGCACGATTCCCAGGCAGTTGGATCTTCGTGTCCACGACCGCGTCGCCCTTGATGAGATTGAGCTCTACGCCGAGGTGCTGAGCGCGGTCGCGGCCACGGACCGGCCGCTGACGCCCGCGGAACTCGACGAGGCGCTTGGCATCCGCGACAACTAGCGCCCGTAACTGGCGCTGAAATCAGCGCTGGGGCCCGCGCCGGTACATGGCGTCGACCGTGGTCCGGGTGAAGCCGAGGCCCTCGTACAACCTGATCGCGGGGACGTTGTCCTCGTCCACGTAGAGCATCGCCTGGGCTGCCCCGCGATCGCGCAGGTAACGAAGTCCGGCCAGGGTGAGCGCCCGGCCGAGCCCGCTGCCCTGCTCGTCGGGATCGACGCCGACCACGTAGACCTCGCCCAGCGTGGGGTCGTGCATCTTGGTCCAGTGGAAGCCGGTCATATGGCCGTCGCGTTCCGCGATGAAGAAGCCTGCCGGGTCGAACCATGGTTCCCGTTCCCGCAGTTCCAGGTCGTGCCGGGTCCAGCCGCCCTGTTCGGGGTGCTTGGCGAAGGCCCGGCCGTTCAGCGTCAGCCACTCGTCCTCGTCCTGGCCGGGCACGAAGGTGCGCAGCGCCCGCCCCGCCGGGAGCGCCGGCTGGTCCAGCGGCTCACTCAGCGAGCGGCGCATCTGCCACAGGGCCCGGAAGCGCTCGAACCCGGCCGTCCGGGCCAGCGCGGCGGCCGCGGGCAGATCGCCGTGAGCCCAGAGCCGCAGGACGCGACCATCCGCCGCCACGGCGAGCTCGCCGGTCAGCGCCCGGCCGAGTCCGTGCCGCCGGCGATCCGGGTGAATGACGAGCTCGCCGGTCACCTCGCCCTCGCCCCCTTGATCCCCCGATGGCGGATCCAGATAGGCGTAGCCCGCGATCTGCCCGCCCGCGATCACGAGGAAATCCCGGCCGCCGTCGGCGCTGCCGTAGCTCAGCCGCAGCATCCCGTGCTCCGAGAGCGGCGCCACGCCGTCGGCCAGCCGCGCCGCCTCGATCAGGGCCAGGACCTCACCGGCCTGGGCGGTGGTAAGTTCAGCGCCGGTGATCTCCGATTCGGTCATCGAGTCATTGTGTCGTGACCGCGGTATGGTCTCGCACGCCCCTGGCACGCTCGTCGGCAGCTGCCCTGTCGCCCTTGACCGGCACGAACCGGTAGCCGACGTTGCGCACGGTGCCGATCAGGGCGTCGTGTTCGGGGCCGAGTTTGGCTCGCAGCCGCCGGACGTGAACGTCAACCGTGCGGGTGCCGCCGAAGTAGTCGTAGCCCCAGACCTCCTGCAGCAACTGCGCGCGGGTGAAGACCCGGCCCGGATGCTGGGCGAGGAACTTGAGCAGCTCGAACTCCTTGAAGGTGAGGTCGAGCACGCGGCCGCGCAGCCGGGCCGCGTAGGTTGCCTCGTCGATGGCCAGTTCGCCCGAGCGGATCTCATCCGGCGCCTCGGCGACCGTGGCGGCGGCGCGGCGGCCGATGGCCAGCCTGATCCTGGCCTCTACCTCGGCGGGGCCGGCTGTGTGCAAGATCACGTCGTCGGCGCCCCACTCGGCGCTCACCGCCGCGAGGCCGCCCTCGGTCACGATCGCGAAGAGCGGGCAGTCCAGGCCGGTCGCCTGCAGCAGGCGGCAGATGCTCTTGGCGTGCACGAGCTCGCGGCGGGCGTCTACCAGCACGGCATCGGCGGGCGGCGCCTCCACCAGGGCGGACGCGTCCGCGGGCAGCACGCGGACCGGGTGCAGCAGGAGCCCGAGGGCCGGCAGCACCTCAGCGGACGGCTCGAGCACGCTGGTGATCAGCAGCAGGTCGCTCACTCGGTGGCACCTCCACTACCCGACTGCTTGTATAAAAACAGACAAGGACCCGGGGGCAACAGCGCCCGGGTCCGTCTAGAGAAGGATATCCCAGATGGCCACCGTGACAATCCAGTACTGGGCCGCGGCCAGGGAGGCGGCCGGCGTGGAGCTGGAATCCGTCGATGCGGGCACGCTGGCGGAGGCACTCGACGTGGTCCTGGCCCGGCGGGGGGACGACGGCCGCCTGCGCCGGGTGCTGGCCGCGTCCTCTTTCCTGGTCGACGGCGCGGCCGCCAGCCGTGCCGCAGCGTCCGGCGTGATCCTGCCTGACGCCGCCGTCATCGAGGTCCTCCCCCAGTTCGCCGGAGGATGATCAATGCCCGCACTACCATCGTTCCGGACCACACAGTTGGGCATTCCGGCCGCCTTGCGGCACACTGGGGTTGATAACGCCCTACAGTGTCCGAGTTGTTACTTTCCGAAGTTATATAGCGGTGCCCCATGAGCCAGCACGGACCTCCTCCCGGCCCCCAGATACCAGGGGCAGCGCCCGGCGACAAGAACTTTCCTGGGCATTTGAACCACCATTTGAACCACCAGCGGCCACCAGACGTATCTAGTGATGTGCCGAACGCGGGAACCGCACCCCGTTCAGGGCGGGTGGCAGACGAGGCTTTTGTACGGGCACTGTACGCCGAACACGGCGGTGCCCTGCTTCGCTATGCCCTCCACCTCACCGGCGGTGACAGGCAGCGCGCGGAGGATCTAGTGCAGGAAACCATTGTGCGGGCATGGCGCCATCCCGAGGCGCTGGCCGACCGGCCGGCCAGGCCGTGGCTGTTCGCCGTCGCGCGCAACCTCGCGGTTGACTCTTACCGCGCCAGGCAGGCCAGGCCACCGGAGACCGGGCAGGCGGCGCTGGAGTTGCTCCCTTCCGACGACGACGCCGACCGGACGCTCGAATCATGGGCCGTCGCGGATGCCCTGGCATCACTGCGACCTGACCACCGGCGAGTGATCGTCGAGACCTACTACCGGGGCTGCTCGGTGGCCGAAGCAGCCGCCACGCTGGGCATACCGGCGGGGACCGTGAAGTCACGGACGTTTTACGCATTGAAAGCGCTCAAGCTGGCGCTGCAGGAACGAGGGCTGGCGCCATGACCCAGATATGGGACTGCACCGACGCCAGGCTCTCGCTTGGCGTGTACGTGCTCGGCGCTATCGATCCCGCCGAGCGCGCTCTGGTCGACACGCACCTGGTGACGTGCCGGGACTGCCGGGACGAACTGGCCGGCCTGGCCGGCCTGCCCGCCCTGCTGGCCCGGGTGAATCCGGACGAGATCAGCCGGATCTGCGCCGACGACACCGTCCGCGCCGGAACGTACGCGGGCGCCGACGACCGGCCGCCGGAAGAGCTGATCGGCACCGTGCTCGACCTGGCCGAAGCCAGACGGCGCCGGACCCGGTGGCGCTTCCTGGCCACGGCCGCGGCCGTGGTGGCCATCGCCGGGGGCCTGTTCGGCGGGCTGAGCTCGATCACGAGCACGCGGACCGTTCCGATCCCGGTCGCGCTCCCCGGCACGCACTGGGAGACTGTCGAGGCGACGGGCAGCGGCGGGGTGAGTGCGTCCGTGGCCTACTCGCACGAACTGTGGGGCGACGCGTTCGAGGTCCTGGTGGACAAGATCCCGGTCGGGACCACCTGCCAGCTGTGGGTCGTCCACCCCGACGGGACGCGGACTCAGGTGGCCGCCTGGACGACGGCCAAGGACGAGGGCAACGTCTGGTACTCCGGCTCGATGGCGGCCTCGGCGCAGCCGATCAGCAAATTCCAGATCACCGCGGACCACAAGGTCTTGCTGACGGCCATGCCAACCTGAACCGGGAATGGATGACGCCGCGCGGGCGCTGTTTATTCGCGTGATTGGGGCATGGGCGTGACCGGCGGGCTGATCGCGCTCGCCGCGGCTCTCGCGGCCGCCTCGGTACTCGGTCTGGTGCTGCGCCGCCGGGCCGGCCGGTTCCGCGCCGGGCGGTCCCTGGCCGCCGGTACGCGGGCCGACGTGCTGACCGAGGACGATCTCGGCGGCCCGCTCGGCCAGCAGGCCACGCTGGTCCAGTTCTCGACCGAGTTCTGCGCCCCGTGCCGGCCCACCCGCCAGATCCTGGGACAGGTGGCGGGCATGGTGGACGGCGTGAGCCACGTCGAGGTCGACGCGGCCGAGCGGCTGGACCTCGTCCGGCGGCTGCGGATCAACAGCACCCCCACCGTGCTCGTGCTCGGCCCGGACGGCGCCGTCGCCACCCGCGCCGTGGGCGTGCCCCGCAAGGCCGACGTGATCGCCGCGCTGGGCAGCGTGACCCGGCCCGCCTCGCCCGGGACCATAGCGGAGCCGGAGTGACCGTGACAGCCCTGACCGTGACAGCACTGCCGAGCCCGCATAGCATCGGATTCGTGACCTCCCCGACCGCGCAGATGCTGACCAAGCGGCGTGCCGTCGATTTCTGCCACGTCGCCACC
>Ga0207688_10002130_pt1 | contig 10632 bp, 7 predicted proteins | sample KBSMiscanthusM4_FD_184296 | JGI IMG/M metagenome (GOLD analysis project Ga0207688, IMG submission 184296) | Miscanthus rhizosphere microbial communities from Kellogg Biological Station, Michigan, USA - M4 (SPAdes) (version 2) | ecosystem: Host-associated > Plants > Roots > Rhizosphere ...
CGGCTGGCGGGGCTGCCGCTGACCGGGTCGCGCCGCCCCAGCACCGCGTATCGGATCAGCAGTGCGAGCGCGGCGCCGGCAAGGACCAGCGTCGGCCAGCCGGTGTACCAGCTGACCCAGGTCAGCGAGTCCTCGGCGTAGTTGCGGTTGCCGTCGACCGGCAGCACGCCCTGGGCGCGCTGCAGGCTCTCGATGAACCGGACGCTGCCGCCGGTGCCGAGCCCGACGTACCAGAGCGGGCGGCTGACCAGCATGACCAGCCCGACCACGACGACGCCGGCAGCCGCGGTGCCCACCCAGGCCGGCGGGCGCGTGGCCGGCAGCCGGCGCCGGCCCAGCAGCACGCCGACCGTGCAGCCCACGATCAGCAGCACGCCGAGGTAGACGGCCATCTTCACCAGCGAGCGCAGGTCGTGCACGTACGGGTAGGTGGGGCCGAGCGCGTCCACCACCCCGTAGCCGGCCCCGGCGACCGCGCCGAGCGCGAGCGGCCACCAGCACGGGTTGCGCCGCAGCGCCAGCCAGGCGACCACCGGCACCAGCAGGGCGAGGTCGCGGACCGCGTCGATCCGGACCAGCAGCCCGAGCCCGATCAGCAGGCCGGCCAGCCCGGCCAGCCAGCGGTGCGTGCCGGCGACCGCGTCCAGCAGCAGGCACAGCGCGGCGAGCATGAGCAGCTGCGCGAGCGGCTCGCTGTAGGTCGAGCGGAACGTCAGCATCATCGGCAGCGTCAGCGCGAGTGCCAGCGCGGCGACCGGGGCCCAGCGCGGGCCGACCAGCCGGGCGGCCAGGCCGCCGAACGCGAGCAGCGCACAGCCGCCGACCAGCGCCGGCGCCAGCAGCATCGCGGTCCAGCCACCGACCCAGCCGAACGGGGCCAGGGTCAGCCCGGTGCCGGACATGAACTGCGCGGCCAGCCGGTCGCCGGTGGGGTAGAGCGCCTGGGCGGTCGCGGTGACGAGCTTGTCGCCGCTGCCGCCGATCCAGTGCAGCTGCGCCGGGATCGCCAGCCCGCCGGAGTCGGCGATCCACCGGCCGAACAGCGCGTACACGGCCGAGTCACGGCGCAGCACCACGTGCCCGGACGCGAGCACGCCGGTGAAGACGGTGAACCCGAGCGCGACCGCGCCCGTGCCGAGCACGGACCACCACGGCGTGTCCGGCACCGCCGGCAGCCGGCGGGCGGCCAGCCAGACCAGCGCGGCGACCGCCGCGAACGCCGGCACGGCCAGCAGCGGCGTCGCGTGCCCGGCGTACGCGAGCGGGTAGGTGGCCAGCAGCCAGGCGGCGACGGCCAGCGCCGGGGCGACCGAGGCGACGGAGAGGACCATGCCCGGGTCGACGCGGCGGGAGCGCGGCGGCTCGCCCGGCGCGGTCGAGGCGTCCGCGACCGGGGCGACCGGCGTGATGTCGACCCCCACGGCTCCGCAGACTAGAGCGGAGGCCTGGGATCGCTCGCAGGGGGACGCTCGGGCGGCCCTGTGACGGACGCGACGCGCCCGGCCCGGGTGCCGGTCGATACCCTCCCCGCGGGACCTCGGAGCGCCCGCGACGGGGCGTGGTGAATGGTGCCCTCGGCGTGGAGGGATGAAATTTCGTGGACCTGTACGAATACCAGGCGAAGGAGCTCTTCGCCGCGCACGGCGTTCCGGTGCTGCCGGGGGAGGTGGCCGACACTCCCGCGGAGGCGAAGGCCGTTGCCGCCAGGATCGGGACCGCCGTGGTCGTGAAGGCCCAGGTGAAGACCGGCGGCCGGGGCAAGGCCGGCGGCGTCAAGCTGGCCGCCGACGCCGACGAGGCGGCGGAGAAGGCCACCGGGATCCTCGGCCTCGACATCAAGGGCCACGTGGTGCACCGGGTGCTCGTCACCGAGGCCAGCGACATCGACACCGAGTACTACGTGTCCTACCTGCTCGACCGGGCCAACCGGACGTACCTGGCGATGGCGTCGGTCGAGGGCGGGATGGAGATCGAGCAGCTCGCGGTCGAGCGGCCGCATGCGCTGGCCAGGGTCCCGGTCGACCCGATCGACGGCGTGGACGCCGCCAAGGCCGCGGAGATCGCCGACGCGGCCGGCTTCCCGGCGGACGTGCGGCACCAGGTGATCGAGGTGCTGGTCAAGCTCTGGGACGTCTTCACCGCCGAGGACGCGACCCTGGTCGAGGTCAACCCGCTGGTGCTGACCCCGAACGGCCAGGTCGTCGCGCTGGACGGCAAGGTCACGCTGGACGACAACGCGGCCTTCCGGCACGCCGAGACGGTGGCCCGGTTCGAGGACACGGCGACCACCGACCCGCTGGAGCGCAAGGCCAAGGAGAAGGACCTCAACTACGTCAAGCTCGACGGCGAGGTCGGCATCATCGGCAACGGCGCGGGCCTGGTCATGTCCACCCTCGACGTGGTGGCGTATGCGGGGGAGCGGCACGGCGGGGTCCGCCCGGCCAACTTCCTCGACATCGGCGGCGGCGCCTCCGCCGAGGTGATGGCCAACGGGCTGGAGATCATCCTCGGCGACCCGTCCGTACGGTCGGTGTTCGTCAACGTCTTCGGCGGCATCACCGCCTGCGACGCGGTCGCGAACGGGATCGTGCAGGCGTTCCAGCTGCTCGACACCCGCGGCGAGGCGGTCACGCTGCCGCTGGTCGTCCGGCTGGACGGCAACAACGCCGAGGAGGGCCGGCGGATCCTCACCGAGGCCGCGCTGCCCGGCCTCGAGCAGGTGGACACGATGGACGGCGCCGCGGAGCGCGTCGCGGAACTGGCGGGAGCACGCTGATGTCGATCTTCCTCGACGAGAACTCCAGGATCATCGTCCAGGGCATGACCGGCTCGGAAGGCATGAAGCACACCCGCCGGATGGTCGCCTCGGGCACGAACATCGTCGGCGGGGTCAACCCGCGCAAGGCCGGTGAGCAGGTCGACGGGATCCCGGTGTTCGGTTCGGTCGCCGACGCGGTCAAGGAGACCGGCGCGGACGTGTCGGTGGTGTTCGTGCCGCCGCGGTTCGCCAAGGACGCGGTGGAGGAGAGCGTCGCCGCCGCCGTGCCGCTGGTCGTGGTCATCACCGAGGGCATCCCGGTGCACGACACCGCGGCCTTCTTCACCCTGGCGCAGCGGTCCGGGACCACCCGGCTGGTCGGCCCGAACTGCCCCGGCCTGATCAGCCCGGGCAAGTCGAACGCCGGCATCATCCCGGCCGACATCACCAAGCCGGGCCGGATCGGGCTGGTCTCCAAGTCGGGCACGCTGACATACCAGATGATGTACGAGCTGCGCGACATCGGCTTCTCGACCTGCGTCGGCATCGGCGGCGACCCGGTCATCGGCACCACCCACATCGACTGCCTGGCCGCGTTCCAGGACGACCCGGAGACCGACGCGATCGTCATGATCGGCGAGATCGGCGGTGACGCCGAGGAGCGGGCGGCCGAGTTCATCAAGGCGAACGTGACCAAGCCGGTGGTCGGCTACGTGGCCGGGTTCACCGCGCCCGAGGGCAAGACCATGGGCCACGCGGGCGCGATCGTGTCCGGCTCGGCCGGCACCGCCGCGGCCAAGCAGGCCGCGCTGGAGGCGGTCGGCGTGCGGGTCGGCAAGACGCCGAGCGAGACCGCGCGGCTCGCCCGGGAGATCGTCACCGGCTGACCGCTCGTGGGCGCCGCTGCCCGGATGTGGGGTGCACCGGACCCCGGCGGGTAGGGTGTCGGCCGGTTCGAAGACGTCTCCTCCGAGAGGAAGTCCATGAGCGGGTACGGGATGCCCCAGGGTCCGACGCCGGGGTCGCCGCGGTCCGGCCGCACCGGGCCGGCCCTGCCGGTCCTCGAGCTGGTCGGGGTGGGACTGGCCGTGCTGGCCTTCATCGTCGCCTTCCTGCCCTGGGCGAAGCCGGACGTGCGGGGGGTGGACGCCGACAGCGTGAACGGGTGGAACCTGGTGCTGCCGACGGTCGCGACCGCGCTGCTGCTGGTCGCCGCCGCGCTGGTCGCGGCGCCGCTGCTGACCGGGCCGGCGGCCACGGTCGACGACACCGAGGCCGACACCACCGCCTCGCCGGTGCCGGCCCTGCTGGCCTGCCTCGGCGCGCTGTTCATGCTGGTGTGGGTGCTGACCGGCGGGAACTACCTCGGCCAGGACCTCAGCCGCGGCATCGGCACCTGGCTCGGCCTCGTCCTCGGCCTCGGCACCGCGGCCGTGCTCGTGCTGTCCTGGCTGCAGCGCACCGGCCGGATGAAGAAGGCGCCGGCCGCCGGCCCGTCCAACTGGAACCAGGGCCAGCCGCAGGGCTGGGGCCAGCCCAACGGCGGCTACCAGCAGCCGCAGGGTTATGGCCAGCCGCAGGGCCAGCCGCAGGGGTACGGGGGCCAGGCGCAGCCGCCCGCGTACGGGCAGCAGCCGTCGTACGGGGCGCCCGGTGGCTACCCCGGCCCGTCCACCGGCGGGCAGCCGGCCCAGCAGCCGTACGGGCAGGAGCAGTACCCGCCGCAGAGCGGCGGCTACCCGGCCCAGGGCGGCGGCTACTCGCCGCAGGGCTAGGGCGTGCCCCGCGGATCTTCGGCGGCGCGGGCCGGCGCCCAGGCGACGACCGGCCGCGTTGGAGGAGCCGACCGATACAACCCCGGTATCGGCCGACTCCTGCGCCTTGCCGGCCGCCGCCTGGACGCCGTCCGCATCCACCAAGCTCCCCGGGACACGCCCTAACCCGCCCTTGCTCGGCGCGCCTGCCCTGGTCAGGGCCGGCGCGATGTAAGAGTGGGTCGCCGTGACGGACGTGCGGCAGCGACGCGGTGCGGGGCCGGCGTCGGGGCCTCCTGCGGTCCGCCCGTCGGTGGTGCTGCACGGCAGCCTGGTCGCCGCCGCGGCGGCGCTGTCCGGGCTGGCGACGCTGGCCGCCGTCGTGCTGGTCGCCTGGGTCGCTGACGCCGGCCCGGGCTCGACCGGCACCGACGCGATCCGGGCCGCCGCCGACGCGTGGCTGCTCGCGCACGGCGGCGGGCTGACCGTGCCGGCCGGTCACCTCCGCGGCATCCCGCTCGGGCTGACGGTGCTGGCCGCGGTCGTGCTGCACCGGGCCGGCGCGTCGCTGGCCCGGGCCGTCGAGGTGCCGGACCTGGCCGCCGCCGGCCGCGCGGTCGCCGCGCTGGCCGTGCCGTACGCGCTGCTGGCCGCGGCGGTCGCCGCGGTCGCCGGCACCGCGACCGCGGCCTCGTCCGCGCCGCTGGCCGGCATCGGGGCGCTGCTGCTGGCCGCGGTGGCCGGCGGCCGCGGCGTGCTGCGGGCGGCCGGGCTCGGACCGGCGCTGGTCCGGCGGGTGCCGTCCTGGCTGCCGGCGGTGGGCCGGGCGGTGCTGGCCGGCGTCGCCGCGCTGGTCGCCGCCGGGCTGGCGCTGCTGCTGGTCGTGCTGGTCGGGCGCGCCGGCAGGTTCGCGGAGCTGGTCGGCGCGCTGCAGCCCGGGTTCGTCGGCGGCGTGATCCTGCTGCTCGGCTGCGTGCTGCTGCTGCCCAACGGCGCGCTGTGGACGGTGGCGTACGTGGCCGGCCCCGGGTTCACCGTCGGCGCCGGGACCGGGGTCTCGCCGTTCGGGGTGACGCTGGGACCGGTGCCCTCGTTCCCGTTGCTGGCCGCGCTGCCCGGCGACGGCGTCCCGGCGCCGGTGGTGCGGGCGGTGCTGCTGCTGCCGGTGCTGGCCGGCGTGCTCGCCGGCTGGGTGGTCGGCCGGCGGCTGCCCGCGGCGTCCGGGCCCGGCCGGCTGCCCGCGGCGTCCGGGCTCGGCCGGCTGCCCGCGGCGTCCGGGCTCGGCCGGCTGCCGGCGCTGCCGACCGGTCGGATCGCCCGGCCGGCCACGTGCGGGCTGCTGGCCGGCGGGCTGGTCGCGCTGGTGACCGCGGTGCTCGCGGTGCTGGCCGGCGGTGCGCTCGGCCAGGGCTACCTGGCCGCGGTCGGGCCGTCCGGCTGGCAGGTCGCGGCCGCGCTCGCGGTGGAGGTCGCGGTCCCGGCGGCGGTCACCGCGGCGCTCGTGCCCAACCCCGCGCGCGACCGCGCCGCGAAGTCTCCCGCGCCGGCCGATCCCGAGCCCGTCGCCGGCTCCGGCGCCGCTGCCGGCCATGCCGACGAGCAGGACGCGGAGGATCGGGACCCGCGCCCGGACGGGCAGTCCGGCAAGCAATAGGCTCTGCTGCGTGAGCGCGCGGCTGGTGGTCCTCGCGTCGGGCACCGGCAGCACGCTGGGGGCCGTGCTGGACGCGGTGGCGTCCGGCCAGCTGCCGGCCGAGGTGGTCGCGGTCGGCTCGGACCGGCCGGGCTGCCCGGCGCTGGCCCGGGCGGAGGCGGCCGGGGTGCCCACCTTCGCCGTGCCGCTGTCGCAGTTCGCCGACCGCGCGGACTGGAACCTGGCCTTCGCCCGGGCGCTCGCCGACCACCGGCCCGACCTGGTCGTCTGCGCCGGGTTCATGCGGGTCTTCGGGCCGTCGGTGGTGCACCGGTTCCGGATCGTCAACACGCACCCGGCGCTGCTGCCGGACTTCCCCGGCGCGCACGCGATCCGGGACGCGCTGGCGGCGGCCGTACCCACCACCGGCGTGACCGTGCACTGGGTCGACGACGGTGTCGACACCGGACCGGTGCTCGCCCAGCAACCCGTCGACGTGCTTCCCGGCGACGACGAGGACAGCCTGCGCGAGCGCATCCAGGCGGTGGAGAAGCCGCTGTACGTCGCCACCATCCGCCGGCTGCTGAAGGAGCTGCCCGAGATGAGCCGGATTCCCGTACGCCGGGCGCTGGTCAGCGTGTCCGACAAGACCGGCGTGGCCGAGCTGGCCCAGGGCCTGCACGCGGCCGGCGTCGAGCTGGTCTCGACCGGCAGCACCGCGGCCCGGATCGCGGAGGCCGGCGTCCCGGTCACCACGGTGGAGGACGTCACCGGTTTCCCGGAGATCCTCGACGGCCGGGTCAAGACGCTGCACCCGCACGTGCACGCCGGGCTGCTGGCCGACCCGCGCGACCCGGCCCACGCGGCAACCCTGGAAGAGCGCGAGATCGAGCCGTTCCAGCTGCTGATCGCCAACCTCTACCCGTTCCGGCAGGCGCTGGTCGCCGGGGTCCGCGGCGACGAGCTGGTCGAGCAGATCGACGTCGGCGGGCCGGCGATGATCAGGGCGGCGGCGAAGAACCACGCCGGGATGGCGGTCGTCGTCGACCCGGGTGCGTACGACCGGGCGCTGGACGCGGTGCGCTCGGGCGGGTTCGACGACGAGCAGCGCCGCCGGTTGGCCGCGGCCGCGTTCGCGCACACCGCCGCGTACGACACCGCGATCGCGACGTGGATGAACGACGAGCTCGCACCCGACCCCGAGTGGTGGCCCCGGTACGCCGGACTCGCGCTGGAGCGCGCGGCCGTGCTGCGGTACGGGGAGAACCCGCACCAGAAGGCCGCGCTCTACGTCGATCCGTCGATCGGCGGCGGGGTGGCCACGGCCCGCCAGCTGGCCGGCAAGGAGATGTCGTTCAACAACTACGTGGACGCCGACGCGGCCTACCGGATGGTGTCGGACTTCACCGACCCGGCCGTCGCCGTGGTCAAGCACTCCAACCCGTGCGGGATCGCGGTGGGGGCGCCGGACGCCGCCGACCCGGTCGCCGACGCGCACCGCAAGGCCAACGCGTGCGACCCGGTGTCCGCGTTCGGCGGGGTGATCGCGGTCAACCGGCCGGTCACGGTGGCGATGGCGGAGCAGGTGGCCGAGGTGTTCACCGAGGTGCTGGTGGCGCCGGGCTTCCTGGAGGGCAGCCTGGACGTGCTGACCGCGCGCGCGTCGCTGCGGCTGCTGGTGGTCGCCGGGCCCCGGCCGTCCGGGGTGGAGTTCCGCGAGATCAGCGGCGGGGTGCTGGCCCAGCAGGCCGACCGGCTGGACACCGCGGGCGACGACGCCGCGGCCTGGCGGCTGACCGCCGGCAAGCAGGTGGACGAGCGCACGCTCGGCGACCTGCTGTTCGCTTGGCGGGCGATCCGCGGGGTGAAGTCGAACGCGATCCTGCTCGCCCGCGACCGGGCGAGCGTCGGGGTCGGCATGGGCCAGGTCAACCGCGTCGACGCGGCCCGGCTCGCGGTGCAGCGGGCCGGTGACCGGGCGGTCGGCGCGGTGGCGGCCTCGGACGCCTACTTCCCGTTCCCGGACGGGCTCGAGGTGCTGGCCGAGGCCGGGGTGCGGGCGGTGGTCGAGCCGGGCGGCTCGGTCCGGGACCCGGAGGTGATCGCCGCGGCCGAGGCGGCCGGGATCTCGCTGTACCTCACCGGGACGCGGCACTTCGCCCATTGACCCCCTTTTTCCTAAAGGCGTAGTCTGCCCGTCATGTCCGGCTTCCAGGTGGGAGTCGGCGCCCTGACGGCGCCGGCGCAGCGGCTGAAGCAGATCTCCGCGGACCTCGACTCGGCCCGGTCCGGCGCCGGGTCGGCGGCGAGCAGCGCGCGCGCCGCGGCCGGCGACGCCAGGGTCGCCGCCGCGGCCGAGGCGTTCGGCGCCGGCGTCACCGCGGTGCTGGCCGCGCTGGGCGACGACGCCGGGCTGCTGGCCGACAAGGTCCAGCAGGCCGGCGTGACCTACGAGGCCGTCGACCGCCGAGCCGTGCCGGCCCGATGAGCACGCGCGAGGGCGCGCAGCGCGTGCGGGGAGCGACGAGGGCCGACCGTCCGGCGCTTGCGCCTGACGGTCTGTCCGAGGAGTGGGCGGAGAGCGCCGCGGACGAGCGGGCATGAGCGCGGCCGACGAGTTTCCGCTGCCACCGGGGGACCCGGGGGCGGTCAAGGCCGCCGGCAGCGCCCTGCAGGACGTGTCGACGGACCTGTCCGCGCTGGGCACCCGGATCGGCCGCGAGCAGGCCGGCATGGCCGCCGCCTGGCACGGCGACGCCGCTGCCGCCGCCGGCACCGAGACCGCCACCCTGGCCTCGATCGCCACCGACGAGGGTGGCCGGGTCGGCGACGGCGTGAGCGCTCTGTCCGACTACGGCTCCGCGCTGGAGACCGCGGTCGCCGAGGTCACCGCGATCCGCCGGCAGGCCGACCAGGCCGAGGTCGACGCCCGGTCGGAGGCGGCCACGTCCGGCCAGGGCCTCTCCTACGACGACCGGCAGGCCATCTACGGGAGCATCCGGTCGCAGGCGCTGGCCCCGCTGCGGATGCACTACCGCGCGGTGATCGAGACGCTCGACCGGGCCGCGAGCACCGCCGCCGATCGGCTCACCGCCGCGGTGCCGGAATACCGCTCGGGCATGACGCCGGGCCAGCTCTCCCTTGCCGAGCGGGACGCGGTGGCGCTGCGGCTGCCGAGCGTGCTCCGGCAGGACGGCCAGCAGCGCGCCCGCGATCTGGCCGCTCAGCTGCAGCCGCTGCTCGAGCACGGCAAGCAGATCCCGGCCGCGCTGCTGGCGCAGCTGGAGGCGGACAAGGACAACCCCTGGTTCGCGAAGACACTGCTGGAGACGCTCGGCCCGCAGGCGCCGGACTGGGCGATGCTGGTGATGGAGGGCAACGGCTTCCCGCCCGACTACAACCAGCGGGTCATCACCGACTTCGGCCAGCTGCTGGCGTTGTCCACCCGGCAGGTCGGCGACGCCCGGCTGTCCGACTCGTACGTGCGGCAGTTCCTCGAACCGCTCGACCAGCACAACGGGATCGGCCTGCAGTACGCCTGGCACCTGGGCAACCTGCTGCATTTCGGCGGCACGTTCGGCACCGGTTTCCTGCAGCAGGCCGGCGACAAGCTCTACGCGCTCGACAAGGAGGGCGCGGACAGCGAGATGTACACGATGGTCGGCGGGTGGACCAACCGCCCGCTGACCAACGATCTCGTCCCGGACGACGCGATGGAGGCATACTTCGACGCGGTTGCCAGGGACGCCGACGCCGCCCGGGTGTTCTTCGCCGGCCACGCCGACCGGCTGCACTACTACCTGGCCGACCGGCGGACCGACGACTACCTCGGCGACGGCGGCGAGTCGCTGGGCCGGGCGCTGGAGGCGGCGACCTCGGTGCACGACAGCGGCTTCCGCGGCCAGGGCTCGGCCCAGGTGACCAGCGACCTGGTGCACCTGCTCGGCTCGCAGGACCACGACTTCCTCGCCGACCACGAGCGGGCGAAGGTGCTGCCGCACGTGGCGAACATCCTCAACGGCTACAAGGAGGACGTGTACTACTCCCTGTCCCGCACCGACTACGGCGGTGCCACGACCACGGCGCCCCGGCTCGGTCAGCCCGAGCTCGGCACCGGTGGTTGGGGCGTCGAGTTTTCGGCCGCCGACCTCGAGGGCACGCTGGCACAGCTCGACCACGACTCCGCGGCGTACAAGTCCGTGGTCAAGGCGCAGCTGTCGGCGTCGGAGGAGTTCCTGCGGGACAAGCTGGCCGCCGCCCGGGTCCAGCCGGAGCGCCGCGACGAGCTGCTCCAGGCGTACGCGCGGGGGCACGGGCTGGTGCTCACGCAGCTGTTCGACACGCACATCGACACCCAGGTCGCGATGGGCAAGCTCGAGGACGACCGCGACCTGCACGACCTGCGGGTGGCCGACGCCGTCTCCAGCTCGCTGCTGACGATCCTGCCGGCGTTCCCGCCCGCGGCCGTGCCGGCGACCGTGCTCAAC
>Ga0207688_10002135_pt1 | contig 10626 bp, 6 predicted proteins | sample KBSMiscanthusM4_FD_184296 | JGI IMG/M metagenome (GOLD analysis project Ga0207688, IMG submission 184296) | Miscanthus rhizosphere microbial communities from Kellogg Biological Station, Michigan, USA - M4 (SPAdes) (version 2) | ecosystem: Host-associated > Plants > Roots > Rhizosphere ...
AGGACGAGCGGATGGCCGAGGAATGCCCGCAAAGCGATCTCGCTGGCCGAGCACGAAAGCGGGAAGCGCGGCACGACCGCGCATCCTTCGCTGAAGTCGGCCGGGTTCCATCCAGCGAGCACGCGCTCGGCCGGTGTTTGCTCGGTCCAAGGAGCGGGATGGATCGCGCACAGCGCGTCGTAACCGAGGGCCCCGAGGGCCTCAGTGACTGTGCTGGAACAGAGCCCGTGGGGAGGGATCATGACGCGGTCGACCCGCAGGCCGGTGCGGGACTCGAACCGCGCGACGCGGCGTAGCGCCTGGGCACCGAGGGCGAGCGCCGCGGGTCGGTCCGGCGGGCGCATGAGCTCGCCCCTTGTGTGGTCGTTGCCGTGGAGGACGAGCGAGAGCCGCTCGGGCCGCGCGCGGAACGTGGCCGCCGCCTCGGGATCGGCTCGGCCGGCGTCGAGCGGAATCATCGCGATTGTCGCGTGATAGCCGTGTTCGTCGCCATGGTCGACGAGTCGACGGTAGTCGACATACCCGTACCGGGGTCGACGCAGATTGGGGTCGTCGAACACGAATGTGGCGCGGATCGGCGGCTGAGTCCAGACCGGCTTACCGCACAGCGCGCGCAGGAAGTGCACGATCGCGATGAGAGCCAGCGCCCGCGGGACCGCGAGCGCGTCGCGCAGCGCCGCGGAATGGCCGAGGTCGGGAAGCTGGGCGCCGACGCGGTCGACCGGCACGGGAGCGAGGTCGCGCGTCCATGCGGGTCCGCCCGGACCGGTGGCCAAAACGACGCGGCCACGCCCCACGGCCGCCGGCTCGACCACCGTCACGCCGACGTGCTCGTGCAGTGTGATCCCACGCAGGCGCCGGTCGATAGGCGCCCGGTCAGCGAGGACCACATCCCCCGCCGCGGCAGCCCGCGGAGGAGAGGCGGCGAAGACCAATGTGGGCGCGGCGGCGTGCGCCGGAAGACTCATCGTCGCCGCCGGATCAGCGAGCACGATCAGCCCTGCGGCCGGGGCAGCGTCGGCCGCCCCCGCAGCGAACCGGACCGGGAACGCCTCTTCGAGCGCCGAGAACAGGCGGCGTTGCCGGGCAAGCGCAGTAGCGGGCCGCACCGCAATCACGAGCGCACGCTCGGACACCATCACACCAACAGGCGGCGGGCGTAGTACCCGCAGCCGTCCAGCGTCGTGCGCACGATGTCGTTGGGCCCACCGCCGCGGGGCTCCAGCGACTCGACACGGTCGACGAGCGGCCCGAGTAGTGACGCCCAGCGGTACCTCTCGGCGACCGTGAGGCAGGCGCGGCGCGCGGCTGTATGGGCCGACGGGTCTCCCAGTAGCGCGTCGAGGGCCTCGGCGGCCGCGCCGGCATCGTGGGGCGGCACGAGCAGGGCTGCGCCGGCCGCGGCGAGCTCCGCGGCGACCTCGTCGCCTGCGGCGAGCACGCTCGGCACGGCCGCCCAGATGTAGTCCATGTAGCGCGCCCGGGCGGCCAGCGATGCCTCGGGAGTGTCGGCATGGAGCGTCAGTCCGACATCGGCATCGCGCAAGAAAATGTGACGGTCCCGAAACGGCACCCAGTCGTCCATGAAAAAAACATGACGGTCGAGCAGCCCCGTGCGACGGGCGAGTTCGCGCGCCTCCTCGACGGCGGTGAGCGGGGCGGTCGCTGCTTTTGGCGGCTTGCCGGCGGTGATGACGAACCGGACGTCGGGGCGCGTTCCGGAAAGGCGGCCGACGGCTTCGATTGCGGTCCCGGCGTCGAGCCAGCGCCATACGCTGCCCCACCAGACGACCAGCGGGTCGTTCCTGCCGATCGCCGCGAACCGGTCGCGCAGCGGGTGGTGCCCGTCCGTGCTCGGCGCCGGGTCTGGCAGCCCCATCGGCACCGTGAGCAGGTTCGGCCCGCCGTCGTGCCGCCCGGCGACGTCGGTCACATCGCCGCGCGCGCGCTCGAGCTGGCGTAGGTTCCCGCACAGCACGAGGTCGGCCCAGCGCAGCTGCAAGCGCCTGCCGGCTCGTCGGAGCGCAGCCGAGCGTCCTGCCCGCGCGCCGTCCAGTGTGCCGAGCTCGAGCTCGACCGGATCGTAGAGGTCGGCGATCCGCAGGCCGCGCCGCGACGCCAGCGCGATGAGCGCATACGGCGGGATGATCGGGCCGAGCACAACGTCGTGGCGCAGAACCTCGGCGAGGATGGTGCGCCGCGTCTGGGGGAGAACGCGGATGCCCTCCCGGGCGGTGGGCTCAGCGACCGGGGCGATAACGGTCACCGCGTGCCGGGTCGCAAAAGCGCGCGCGATCTCCCAGCCGCGGATCTCCGGCCCGGTCAGACGTTCGCCGAGCGGTCCCTGGATCAATACCAGGACTCGCAGGGACCGTGTCACGTGCGCTCCTTGAGGGCGCTCACGACGACCGCCGCGAGGGCGGCGCCAAGCTGTTGCACGATCAGCTGGGGTATCGCCGGCACCCTTCCCCTCGCGGCGACCGATGCCAGAGGGGACTTCAGGCCTGAGACTGCCGCGTTGGCCAGCCTTCCCTCCGCGTCCGCGTTGGGCACCTGTGACTCGACCGTCACGATCGGCACCTCGAGGCGTCGGTGCCCTTGGGCGCTGCGATCAAGGGCCTGCTGCGTGTCGAGAAAATCAGGGTCGATCCCACGCCAACGTGATGCTCACGGCCTTTGCGCTTCGGTGGGAACACCGAAACGTGGTAGACGACAAGCAGGCGTACCCACAACCGCGGCCACCGCGACGCTACGGGCCCAGAGCTCGCGGAGAATGGTGATGGAGTCCATGAGATGCCCCTTGCAGAGACAACGCCACGCGTCGCGCCCTTCTTCTGGTGGCGGGCTGTTCGTGGCGCAACGGAAGAAGGTCGGCCCGGCGGACGTTGATCGCGCTCCCCCAGCGACTCAAAGGCGCTGACAAACGGCGTCTCGCAGCTAAGCAGGGCTAGGCGCCCGTACGGTACCGCGGTGTCCGCGGTGACCACACCTGGCCCGCGGTCGCAAAGCGAGCGCGGGCGGCGCTGCTCGCGGGCTACGAATCCGTTGCGATCCGGAAGGCGGCGGTGTAGCGCGTTTCCCAGTCCGGCCGGCGCCGGTCGAGCGGCTCGAGGCCCCACCACTGCCACGGCCAGTCGGATCGCACCCGCGCGTCGCCGTCGTGGATCTCCGACCTCAGTTCCGGGATCGGCTCCCAGCCGAGCTCGCATGCAACCTTCGTCCGAACATCCAGATCGACCCCGCTGACGAACAGGTATCGCCCGGGGCTCACCAGCTGGGCCAGGTTGCGCAGGCACTGTTGCGCGCTCCGCGGGCCCATGTGGCAAAGGAAATTGTTGGCGACCACCAGATCCTGTGGCCCGAGGCTCGTTATCAGGTCCGGATCGGAGGCGTCGCCGACCCGCCACATGACTCCGTCGCGGAGCCAGGCCTTGATCCGGCCCTCGTCACCTTCCCAGTCGAAGAGCTCTCGACGTTCGACCTCGGTCAAGGCGTCGAAGATCGGCGCCTCGACCAGCTTCGATGTCTCGCGGCTGTAGACACCTCGCCGGGCGACGTCCAGGACTTCCGGCGAGACGTCGACGGCGTGGAGGGCTACCTCGAGATCAGGGCGGCTCGACCGGAGGGTCCAAAGGATCGAATAGACCTCGACGCCGATGCTGCAACCCAGGACTGCGATCCTTAGACGGGCACCAGCGTCCTCCGTGTCAACGAGGCGGCGCATCAACTCGAGGGCTGGACGATTCCGGAGAAAGAGCGTGCCCACGTGCATCTGCCGGTCTTCCTGCCGACAAACGCGCGCGTGCCACCGCGCACCGTAGGCCCGAACAGGTCGCAGGTCGCGCACGCGAACGGGGAGGCGCCGCCACATCCGCTCGTTCACACCGATGAGGCGCCGCCAGATTCGCTCCTTCACACGGAGGAGCGCGGCCTCCAACCCCGGACGCAGATCGTGGCCGCCAGGTACGTCGCTGGTCGACACATCGGTCACGGGATCGGGAAAGAGAACGTCATACTGCTCGTCGACCGCCGCACGCGCGTCGTTCACGCCCCGAGCAATCGTGCGTTTCACCGCTTCTCGGTTCCGCTCCAGTTTGCGGAATTGCCCGATGAGCCCATCGGTGTCCATTTGATGGATCTCGTGACAGTACTCGGAGAGCTTCATCTGGCGCATCAAGGAAGAGCACTTGTGATGAAACGAGATCGCGATCACGGGCTTGTTGAGCAGCATGGCCATGAGAACGTTGTGGAACCGAGTTGCGACGACGACGTCGGTCGCGGCAATCTCGGCAAGCAGGTCCCGGACCGATGCGATCGGCTGCTCGGTGACGCGCTCCTCGTCATAGGTTCCCAGCCGAGATCGGAGCACGGCTCGGAACTCGTCGATCACGTCCGTGTCGCCGTCGCCGAGCAACAACCGAATGTCGTAGTCGTGCTGCAAGAGCCATGCCGCGAAGTCGGCGAGAGACTCCAGATACGCCGTGTACGTCTCAGGACGTGGATCGCCGGCGCTGTACTTTCCGAGATACACCATCAATCCCAGACCGACGACTGGTCTCGTGTCCTTCCATCGACCGTTTTCGCGCGGCAACAGCGAATCGGGCAAGCTGAAGACCAAATCGGGCGAAACCCTGTCGCGCAGAGCCGGAATGCCGATTCCTCGGAGGTAGTCCCTGCTCGCGTGGTCACGGTATGACCGGTAATCGGCCAGTGACAGCGTCGCCTTGACCAGTTCTCGCCCGAGCTTGCCATCGATCGGACCTGCCCCGATGCTGATGAACAGCACTCTGGCGCGACGCAGCTTTGCCATCAGCACCCATTTGAGCTGGTTGTACGGGCCCCAGCTGAGAAGGCCGAACGCATCGGTCACCAGCCCCGTCCCTGGAACGATCAGCATGTCGGTTCCCTCGAGCTCCCGGAATGCCCGGGCGTATTGCAGGAGCTCCGCGCCCACCGCGGCGAAGGCCATGGGCACCCGTCTGGCCAGAGGAACCTCGCGATCCCAGATCCTGCTTCTCGCCGTGATCGCAATCGCGTCGATGCCCTCTCTCGCGATGACGGATTCGGGGTTGGTACAAATGCACCGCAACTCGCAGCCGGGGTAGCGAGCGCGCAAGCGCGAAGCGATCGCGACCAGCGTGCTCTCGTTACCGAGGTTCCGAGAGCCGAAGTGGCCGAACAAGCTGATGTTGAGAGGCTTGTGCGTCGATCGCACGACGATCTCCACAACGCCGGGTCCGTGGTCCCTCAACCAACGTGGTGCCGCTCGGCGAACTTCCAGAGCTCAGCGCGTGGTCAACACCAGCACCCAGTCGGAATCTCCATCGCCGTTCTTGCCGGGTGAGGCGAGGTCGACGGCTTTCGCGTTGGGGAACGGCGACCCCGAGACCGCCGAATAAACCCCTCGCGTCGGGTCGTACCAGTGCGCCCGGACGGCGCCCGCGAACCGCCCCATATCGACCGTTATCGTGCCACCGGCTGGGAGGTATGAAATGGCCAGCCTCCCATCGGGCGTCGCGGCGGTGGTCACGTAGTTGCTGGATGCGACGTTGCCGGACGACGCGAACGTGCCATAACCGGCCGTGACGAGCCTATGTGCCTGATCAGGGACGAGTCGGAACCATCGCCGGCCCTCAAACAGCTTCGCGAGATACCCGACCTGTGCGCTCCCGGGCGTGCCGAGGTGCTGCTTCCAGCCGTCGGCGAACTGCCAGGTGTAGTGGTTGCCGTAGAACTGGCCCGCGGCTCCCGACAAAACACTCCAGTACTCTTGACGGCGCAGGACGCTCGGATTACCGGCTGAGATCGACGGTGAATTCTGCTCGAACTCATAACCCGCCTCCGAGAGGAAGACAGGCATGAAGTCCTTCCGGTTGTACTCCTTGAGCACCTCCGCGTAGGTCGGGAAGTACGTGTAGGCCGCGTCGAGTCCGATCACCGGCCTCCAACGGCCGTCGTCGAGCGACGCGCTGTTGAGATAGTCGAGCTGGACCGTTTGGATGTGCGTTCGGTCTTCCGACCGTATGCCTCGGGCCACGGCGAGCACGGCCGCATCGTCCGATGCATTGCTCCACGTCTGGAAATCGTTGCCGTTCCACCACACGATGTTCCCGAACTTCCTATACCTCCGGCCGAGGAATTGCCCGTACGCGTAGTCCCGCGCGATGCCGTTCGCCCGCAGCGTGCTCAGCCAGCCGCCGGTTTCGATCGGATCGAGGAACACCACAATCCCCGCCCTTGCCGCGAGCCGGATGATTGCATCGGCTCGCTCGAAATAGGCCGGATTGGGAGTCGAGAGATCTGCGGGCGCGTTGAACGGCTCTATACCGTCGCTCGTCGTCCCGTCATCCCTGCAACCGGTGTACTTCGCGCACAGGAGATCGACCAGCAGCGAGTTGAAGCCCGCGGCCTTGCGGTCGGCGATGAACTCGGCAGCCTCGTCCAAGCTGAGATTGCCGATCAGGGCCTGAGGAGAGTCGCCGACGATGAAGAACGGGCGGCCACGCCGGTCGACGAGGTATCGGCCTGTCGGTCCTGCCTCGAGCGGATATGCCGGCCTGCGCGTGGCGCGGGGCACCAGGCGGCTTGCGACTCGCGACGGAGACGAGGCGCTTTCAACGGGTCGGGATCCTCCACCACAACCCAGTGCGCATACCGACAACGACGCGACTACCGCGGTCAACGCAGCGGCGGTGAAAGGCGTGATGTGACACGAACGCGTCCCGGCGGCGTGACGTCGAGCCCTAACGCGAGCGCACGCGCTGAGCGGCACGTCGCAGGCTCCTTCCTCCGAGGTGAGCCGCGCAAAATCGGATTGCCAATGGGTGAACGACAATCCGGGGGTAGAGGCTGAGGAGTCGGACGAAGTCCGTGGTGGATTTCCACCACGGACAACCGAGGCCCGCGCGATCGGCCACGAAACGAAGTGTCGCAAGCGCTCGATATCTGCTCGTCGTCTCGCTCTTCAACCCGGCGCCATCAAGAAAGCCGATGCGCCGATCGAACATGATCTGTCCGTACGTCAGGAGACGGTCCCTTTCGTCCGATGCGCGCTCGCCTCCCGGGGCGAGCTGCTTCGTCACGCTCGCGTCGTGCACTCGGAAGGCGGCGAGAGGCCGATCGACATAGGCGAAGTCCCACTTCAGCGCGATACGCATGAAGAGTGGAATGTCAGCGAAGGGTTCTTCCCGAGTCGTCATCCCTTGCGCGTCGCGGATCGCACGCGTCCGATAGGCCGTGCTCGCAAAAAGGATTGGGGTTGACGTCATGCTCCGCTCGAGAAAAGCGTGACCGGGCTCCACGAGCGGTGGGTCCTTCGCCGTCACGTAGCTCACCCCGTGTTTCTGCACGTGTGTCTCAGCGTCGATCTCGTCGAATGCGGTGTGGACGGCGCCGACACTTGGGTTCTGCTGGAGTATCTCGACGACCGAGCCCAAGTACTCCGGATAGAGGCAATCGTCGTCCGGCAGGAGCATCAGAAACTCCGTCCCGGCCAGGCCGATGAGGCGGTTGAAGTTTCCGATCATCCCGACGTTCTCCTCGGCCCGAACGTACTGCAGTCTGGAGTCCGCGAGCGACGCGACGACATCGCGGGTCTCATCGGTCGATGCGTTATCGCTGACAATCAGCGAGAAATCGCGATACGTCTGCCCGAGGACGCTCTCGATCGTCTCGCGAAGCAGAGCCGCTCGGTTGAACGTCGGTATTCCGACGGTGATGGTTGGACGTGTCACACGGGCCTCGTCACTTCGACTTCCTGATGGTCCGCGCCCGCGCTTGCTCTAATGCGTCTACATACGATGGGACGCGCAAACGGGCGACGAGCTGCTGGGACGCACTTCCCATTGCTTGGAGTCGCTCATCGGTCATCGTCCGCTTGTTCAGGACGCGCTCGATCACTCGCGCGACCTGCCTCACGTCGTTGCTGTCGATCCGAAAGCCGTTCACACCCTCATCGAGCTGTTCCTCCATTCCGGCCGAGTCATTTCGCAGCACGAGGTGCCCTGCGCACATCCCTTCGATCACGTACAGCGGCAGTGCTTCGTTGAACGAGCAGCAAATCACCGCGTTGCACGTGCGGGTAAGTTCGATGGATGTTTCGTGAGAGACGCTCGAGAAGACCTCGAAGCGTTTCCCAAGTATCGTCGAGCCGATCGAGCAGATCTGCTGGGCGATGTAGTCGTCGGTCATGCCGACGAGCGTCAAGGTGAACGGTCTATAAGCAGCGGGAGCGCGGTCGTAGTGCGCTTTCATGAATTCGTGAAACGCCGCGAGCGCGATCGCGTGACCTTTGCGTCCATCTGTCGGTTTTCCGGAGATGAGGAACTTCACCGTCGCATAGTCGTGAAGCGGCCGTGGCGCGACGATGTGTCTATCCGTGTCGATCTTGAACGGCATGAGCATCGTGTTCGGGGTTCCGAGCAAACGGTCGTACTCGGCCTTCACCTGGTTCGAAGGCACCACGACTGTTAAACGTCCCTGAGTCACAAGGCGTCCGATCGACGACCCGGCGTGGGCCTCGAGCAGAAACGGGGCGGTCGATGGGAGTTGCTCGACGTCCTCGTGGATGTACCAGTAAGCGTGCGCGAGCCGCCCGGTCCGAAGTGCATCGAGAACAAAGCTCACATAGTTTCTCGAGACTGCGACCGTGTTCATGAGGACAAAGTCGTCCTTGCGAAGGGCCAACTGTAGACCGACGAGTGCCTGGCCCATCGCCGCCGCGGCACGCTCCACCCTGACCCCGTGCACGATGGTGGGTCGGGGATGCTCGTGCGGGGCCGGCGGCGCCAGCAGGCGCACCGAATCCGATCCGTAGCTCGTTGCAAATTCGTCGACAATCTGCTTCAGAATCTGCGGCGCTCCACTGTTGTTCAGCGGGGGAGACAGGAAGACGAAGGCCCGTCTGCTGCCGTCCGAGAGCTTTCCGACCCTGGCCCTCGCGATCTCGCCGACGACCTGCAGCGACTCTTGTAGCCCTTTCTCCTGAGCCTTGGCTAGCAGCGCGGTCACGAGCGGAGAGCATCCAGGCCGAGCAGCACAGACCAGCGCCGAGGAAACCTGGGCCAAACCCCGAGCCAGGCGTGGTGCAGGAAAGCGAACACCGCGGCGGCACCGCGGATGACGTCGACCCACCCGCCTCGATCCGAGATGCGCGGGTTCCTCGCTGGCGGCGCGCTGGCTGTAGATTCCACCGCTGAGGAACGTGCCGTCGCCCCCGGTACTTGCGCCGGACGAGTCCCGTCCGTGCTCCGGACCCTGGCAGAAGCTTCCACCGACGATCCGGGCGCGTGACGCGTAAGTTTCCAAGCCGCTCGTCCGTTGGTTCGTTCGGTAAGCACGACATTGATAAGGCATCAGCAGCCAGCCGGCGCCTTGCGGACGGTCCGTGAGTGGCCGCGGGTCGCCGTGTAGGCAGCGTCAGGTTTGCCGGTGATGTCTAGGGTCCGAGGAGCCAGCGACTGTGTCTGCAGCGGCGAAGGCCGGAGCAGCGTTTCGAGCCGTGGCGAGGGTCGTCGTCGTCTTCGCGGGCCGACGGGCGTCGCGCACGCTTGCGATCTTGGTCATCGGCGCGGCGGGCGCGTGCCTTGGGCTGGCCTTGACGGGAAGTGCCGGCGCCGGGACCGGAGGCTCCGCGGTCGGTGCCCGGGCCGAGACCCCGGAGCAGTCGTTTCCGCTCGCCGTGCGGCGGGCCTCGGTGCACAAACTCCGCGGTCGCATCGTCGGAAGCGCGACGATTGTGAACACGCGGAACGCCCCGGTCCGGCCGACCACCGGCGTCCTCGGCGTCAGGCGCGGTTCTGGTGGAAAGCCAACAGGCGTTCTTACCTTCTCGGTGCCTTCGCTTCCGCCCCGGGGTTCGATAGGGGTGGAGTTGAAGAGCGGGCCGGTCAGCGTCTTTCCCGTCGGGTCAGGGAGTTACACAGTCCTGATCTGCACGGACGTCTATAGCCAGATCCAGCGTTTCGCGCGGGATACGAATTGCTCGGCTGGCGACGGGCTATCGATCTCAGCCCGTACCCTTCCGAGGTCGTCGGGGCCGGTGCCGGCGATCGTTGGCACCGGCCCCGGGAAAGTCAGGCAGAGCTCGACCGCGGTCTTCCGTTTCGTGTCCGCGGTCGCTCGTCGTAGCTTCCAATGTAGCCTCGACAGTGGTCCTTGGCTCGCGTGTCGCAGCCCTCAGCGCTACCGCGCGCTGGCCGGTGGGGCACACGACTTCGACGTCCGTGCTACGAGTGTCTCGGGCACGGACGACCGCGGCCAAGCCCACAGGTCCTGGACCGTCGACGCGGTCCGGCCGGCAGTGACGCTGAGGCGTCCGCTGAGCCGGAGTACGACGCACAACACAAAGCCAGCGTTCGCGGGAACGGCCGGCACCCGGCCGGGGGATTCTTCGACGATTAGGGTCAAGCTGTTCCGGGGCTCGGGCGCCTCGGGGTCGCCTCTGCGAACGCTGGTCGCGCGCGCCTCCGGCGGGAGATGGTCGGTGGCACCGACCAAGTCATTAGCGGGCGGCACCTACACCGCGCAGGCGGAGCAGTCGGATAGCTCCGGCAACAAGGGGGTGAGCAGGCCCCACGCGTTCACGATCGATACCCCGTTGGCTGGGCGGGTCGGGCGCTTCTTGGG
>Ga0207688_10002140_pt1 | contig 10619 bp, 9 predicted proteins | sample KBSMiscanthusM4_FD_184296 | JGI IMG/M metagenome (GOLD analysis project Ga0207688, IMG submission 184296) | Miscanthus rhizosphere microbial communities from Kellogg Biological Station, Michigan, USA - M4 (SPAdes) (version 2) | ecosystem: Host-associated > Plants > Roots > Rhizosphere ...
CGCATCTGAAGCGGTTTGCGCTGCCATAGCGTCTGCGTCGAGAACACGTGGCGCAGCTGGTTCGAGTGGCCGATCGGCATCGCCAGCGTGCCCAGAGCACCCTGGGTCGCGGTGTGCGAATCGGGGCACGTAATCAGCAGACCAGGCTGCGTGAGACCAAGCTCAGGCGCGATCACATGGGTGATGCCCTGGCGCGGATCGTCCGGCCCGATGTGCTCGATGCCGAACTCGCGCGTGTTCTCGGCGAGCCACTCGACGACGTTGCGGATCGCGGGATTCGGAATGGCCGCGACGCCTGAGCTGCGATTGAGGCTCGGCAGGTAATGGTCGGTCACCGCCAGGGTCAATTTCGGCTTGCGCAGGCGGCGGCCTTCCGCGCGCATCGCATCGAACGCCATGAACGTGCCGCCTTCGTGGACGAGATTCAGATCGACGTACAGCAGATCTTCGCCGCCCGGCTGCGACACGATCGTGTGCTCAGCCCAGATCTTGTCCAGCATCGTGCGCGATTCGCGCGCAGCGGCCGCGTTCATTGACGATTTCTCCACCGATGAGTTGCGTCGCGACTATAGCATGGCGGCGCAGCGCGCCGCGCCGCGGCCGATGGGAAAAATATCGCAACCTGCGGCATACTTGGATCTTGTCGGAAAAGATTCGAGCGAGGAGGAGGCTATGGTCTCGCAACTGCAAGTGCGCGACAAATCCGCGTGGATGGGGCGCGACTTTCGCGACAATGATGCGTGGATAGTGACGCTGACCGACCGCCAGGTCACCGAATTGAGCGCAGCGGCGGGCCAGTGCGTCGCGCGCGGCCTCGGCGTCACGCAAGTCACGCGCGAGGACTTCAGGCTCGCATCGATGGCGCCGCTGATCGAGGCGTGGGCAGAGGAGATCAACAACGGCCGTGGTTTTCTGCTCGTGAAAGGCCTGCCGGCGGCCAAGTTGGGCGATGCGCAAGTGCGCACAATCTTCTGGGGCATCGGCCTTTACATGGGCTCGCCGATGTCGCAGAACTCGTACGGCGAGATGCTGGGCGAGGTGTACGACGAGGGCGTCAAAATGGGCACGGGCCGCGTGCGCGGTTACCGCACCAACCAGCGGCTCATGTTTCACACCGACCGCTGCGACATCGTCGGCCTCATGTGCCAGCGCACGGCAAAAAGCGGCGGTCTTTCGAGCATCGTGAGCTCGACGCGGATCTACAACGAAATCGCCGCCAACCATCCCGATTACCTCGCGCCGCTCGAGCACGGCTACATTCACGCGACCATGGAAGAGGGCGGCGCGTTCGCCACGTATCGCATGCCGGTGTACAGCGTGAAGGACGCCACGGTCAGCTGCCGCATCCTGCGCAACACGATCGAAAACGCACGCAAGATGGGCCATGCCCAATACACCGAGCTTGAAACCAGGGCGCTCGAATACATGGATTCCCTGACCAACGATGCGGACATGCGGCTGGACATGGAACTCGAGCAGGGCGACATGCAGTTCATCAACAATTACACGACGCTGCATGCGCGCACCGCGTTCGAGGACTTTCCCGAGCCGGAGCGCAAACGCCACATGGTGCGGCTGTGGCTGAAAGCGTTCGGGAAGCGCCGCGTTGTCGACAAGGAACTCTTCAAGGATTACGACGGGGTAGAGAAAACGCTGGAAAGACAACCCGGCGCGGCTACGGGATGAGAGTGCGTAGCCTGCTGCTTACGGGCTGCGCGCTTATCGCGGGCAGCGTTGGCGCACAGAGCTATCCGAACCGGACGATCCGCATGGTCTCGCCGTACGCGCCCGGCGGCGGCACCGACCACTTCGCCCGCATCATCGGGCAAAAACTTGCCGAGGCGCTGGGCGTGAGCGTGGTCACCGACAATCGTCCGGGCGCCGGCGGGGCAATAGGTGCCGATGTTGTTGCGAAGTCTGCACCTGATGGCTACACGCTGTTGATGTCGTCGCCGTCACCGCTGGTGGTGTCGCCGCATTTATTGAAAAGCATGCCGTACGACCCGCAGAAAGATTTGGCGCCCGTCGTCTGGATCGCCGCCGTGCCCGCGCTGATGGTCGTCCATCCGTCGATTCCGGCAAAGACGGTCCCTGAATTCATCAAGCTCGCGAAATCGAAACCGGGGCAGTTGACGTATTCATCGTCCGGCAACGGCGGCACCGGCCATCTTGCCGGTGCGCTGTTCGATCTGGGCGCCGGCACGAAGATGATCCATGTGCCTTACAAGGGCACCGGTCCCGCGACGACTGCGTTGGTGGCGGGTGAAGTGACATTAAGTTTCGGTGAATCGATCGCGCTGCTGCCGCACATCAAATCCGGCCGCCTGCGCGCGTTGGCTGTTACGACGCTCAAGCGATTTCCCATCCTGCCCGATCTGCCGACCGTGGCCGAGACCATACCCGGCTATATCGCAGGCCCGTGGTACGGCATTCTCGTGCCCGCAAAAACGCCCGCCGACATCGTCGCGAAGCTGAACGGCGCCGTCGGCAGCATACTGCGCATGCCCGACATCCAGGCGAATCTCGCGAATGCAGGCGCCGAAGCGAAAGGCGGGAGTCCTGCGGACCTCGCGGCGCAGATTAAAGACGAGAGCGAGAGGTGGGGGAGAGTGATCAAAGCAGCCGGGATAAAAGTGGAGTGACCCTCCATCCGGTTGAATGCCGCGGCGCAACGCAAGGCCTGCTACACTTTCGCATGCCCCGAAAAAATCTCTTAACGCGGATCGCGTGCGCATTCGCGTGCCTGCTCCTGGCTGCTGGCGCGAGCGCACAAACCTACCCGCAACGCCCCATCCGCTTCGTGATCCCGTATGCGCCGGGCGGCAACACCGACATGATCGGCCGCGTGCTCGGCGCCAAGCTTACCGAGAGCATGGGACAGACGATAGTCGTCGAGAACCGCGGCGGAGCGGCGACGCTGATAGGCGCGGAGAACGTCGCGAAGTCGCCAGCCGATGGCTATTCGATGCTGCTCGCGACCAGCACGACGCTCGCGATCAATCCGCATCTGTACAAGACGCTGCCGTACGATCCGCTCAAGGATTTCACGCCGGTGATTCTCGTCGCGCGCATCCCGATGGTGCTCGTCGTGCATCCGGCATTGCCGGTGAAGAACGCGAGAGAATTGATTGCGCTCGCCAAAGCGAAGCCCGATCAACTCTCCTACGCGACGCAAGGAGTCGGCAGCCCGGCGGATATGGCTATGTTGCTATTCGCGGAGGCAACCGGCATCAAGGCGATTCCGGTACCGTATAAGGGCGGTGCACCGGGCATGATCGACCTGCTGGCCGGCAACGTCACGATGATGTTCGACAACGGCACGGTCGCCTACGTGAAGTCGGGCAAACTGCGCGCGCTCGTGCAAACGGGTGAAAAGCGCCTCGCGAATCAACCCGACATACCGACCGCGGTGGAGCTCGGTTTCAAGAACTGCGTGTTCTATCCGTGGCAGGGCGTGGTGGTGCCGGCGAAGACGCCGCCCGAAATCGTCGCCAGGCTGCAGTCGGAACTGCGCAAGGCGCTGCAGCAGCCCGACGTGCGCGAACGCATCACGTTTGACGGCGCGGAAGTGATTGCAGGCAGCTCGACGGAGTTCGGTGAGTACATCAAGTCGGAGCTCAACCGGTTCGGCAGGATCATTCGCGCCACGGGCGTTCAACCGCAGTAACTCAGTTTCAGCGCAACTGCGCAAATCTCTTCCTCCCCTTCAACGGGAAGGAACTTTTCAAGAACTATAGACAGGAGTTTTCATTGCAGATCGCCATCGACGTTCATTCGCATATGTTGTGCCAGGAATGGCTGGACCTTTTCAAGGCGAACTGCGGCTCGCGCTTCACGATACAAAAAGTTGTCGGCGGCGCGGAAGTCATACATTACGACGGCGTCGCGTTCATGACGCCGCAGCCGACGATGTTCGACTATCCGGCGCGGCTCGCGGCGATGGACAAGGCGGGTGTGGGCATGGCGATCCTGTCGCTGACCGGCCCGAACGTCTATTGGGGCGACGCGAAAGCGAGCTCGAGCGCCGCGCGCGCGATCAACAACAGCTTTGCCGAGGCGAGCGGCAAATACCCGTCGCGCATCAAGTGGATGGCGTCGTTGCCGATGCAATATCCCGATCACGCGTTGGCCGAGCTCGCGCGCGCGATCAGTAAGGGCGCGGTTGGCGTCGTCGTGCTTGCCAACGTCGGCGGCGCGTCGCTGACGGACGAGCTGTTCGCACCGGTGTGGAAAGAGATCGATCGCCGCAAATTGCCCGTGTTCGTTCATCCGACGGTGCCGTGTGGCTGCGGCGAGATGGACATGCAGGTGTTTCAATTGAGCGCGTCGGTCGGCTTTACATTCGATACGACGCTCGCCGTATCGCGCATGATCTACGACGGTTTCTTCGACCGTTATCCGAACATCAAGCTCATCACCGCGCACGGCGGCGGCGCGCTGCCGTTTTTGGCCGCGCGTCTCGATCGCTGCCATGAAGTCGTGGCGGCGTGCCGCACGAGGATCAAGAACGCACCGAGCTCGTACCTGAAGCGGATTTACGCGGATTCGGTCGTTTATTCGAGCAACGCATTGCGCGACAGCCTGGAGACGTTCGGCGACGAGCACGTGCTGTACGGCACCGATTTCCCGCACAATATTTCCGACATGGCGGGCACGCTCGCGCGCATCGAAAAACTGGCGCCGGCGGTGCGCGATAACGTGCGCGGCGCGAACGCGCAGCGGGTGTTCAAGCTCTGACGGAGCACGACCGCGGTTGCCTGGCCAACTGTGCTAAATTTGGCTCGCTGCATTCCTATGGGAGGCACCGTATGGAGCTATTTCACGGACCAGCGTCAACGCTGTGGATCCTGCCGATACTGGCACTTGCCATAGCCATCGAGGCATTTTTCTACAAGCGCGCCAAAGGCAAGGCGTATCCATGGAAGGAAAGTGGACTCTCGCTGGTGATCGCGATCGGCCACAACGGCGCCGGCTTCGTCAACCACGTGGTGATCATTACGCTCCTGGGCGGTCTCGCGTGGAACTATCGCGTGGCGACCGTGCCGATGGATGCATGGTGGGCATGGCCGCTGCTCTTCATCCTCGAGGAGTTCGCTTACTACTGGTATCACCGCTGCGCGCATCGCGTGCGCTTCATGTGGTCCACGCACAGCGTGCACCACTCGCCGCAGGAGTTGACGCTTGCGTCCGCCTACCGGCTCGCCTGGACGCCGGTACTTTCCGCGACGTGGATCTTCTTCCTGCCGCTCGTGGTGATCGGGTTTCATCCGGCCGCCGTATTCGGGTTGCTGGCGGCAAGCCTGCTCTATCAGTTCTGGCTGCATTCGACGCTGATCCCGAAACTCGGCCCGCTGGAGTGGGTGTTCAACACGCCGTCGGCCCACCGCGTGCACCATGCGAGCAACCCGGAATACCTCGACATGAACTTCGGCGGCATCCTGATTATTTTCGACCGGCTGTTCGGCACCTACAAAGAGGAAGACGCAGCCGTGCCGCTCAAGTACGGGCTAGTGCATCCGATAACGACCAACAATCCGCTGAAAATCGTCTACGGCGATTTCATCGCGCTCGCGCGCGAGCTGTGGTCGGCAAGATCCTGGAGCGATCGCTGGGGCATGATATTCAAGCCGCCGGGCTGGACGCCGGCGGCGGCCAAAGCGGACTGAGCTTTTACAAGGAAACGGCTTGATCGTGGAATTGTCGTCACGCATTATCGAAACCGCCGACCTCGAAGCGGCGGTCGAAACCTGTTTCGAGAAAAAATGGACCGACGGCCTGCCGGTCGTGCCGCCGACGCGCGGCGCGATCGAGCGCATTCTCAAGCATCTCAAGCGCGATCCCGGAGAAGTCGTCGGCGTGGTGCCGCCGCGCAACGGGGTTGCGACCATCGAAAAAATCGCGATCAACTGCGTGATGGCGGGCTGCAAGCCCGAGTACGTGCCGATCGTGATCGCCGCAGTCGAGGCGGTGCTCGAGGAAGGGTTCAATCTCAATGGCGTGCAGACGACTACGCACGCGTGCGCGCCGCTGATTGTCGTCAGCGGCCCGGCAGTCAAAAAGTTCGGGTTCAACGTCAAGGAAGGTTCCCTCGGCCATGGCTGCCGTGCTTCGGCGACGATCGGACGCGCGCTGCGCCTTGTGCTGTGGAACATCGGCGGCGGTTTCCCCGGCGAGCCCTGCAAGACCACTATCGGTCACCCCGGCTATTTCAGCTTTTGCATGGCCGAAGACCAGGACGCGAATCCGTGGGAGGCGCTGCACGTTGAGGGCGGCTTCGGGCCGGGCGACACGGTGGTCACGGTGACGGGCGTGACGGCGCCGATGTCGGTTGCCACGGGTTCCGGTTACAGCCCGATCGAAGATGTGCTGTACCTGCTCGCCGATTCGATCGTCACGCTCGGCAGCAACAACATTACCGGCGGCGACATGGTGTATGTCCTCGGGCCCATGACCGCAAAGGCTTTGGGCGACGCGGGACTTAGCAAGCAGCAGGTGAAGGAAGGCGTGATGCAGCGCGCGACGCGCCCGGTGCGCGAAGTGAAGTCGCGGCGCTCGATTTCGCCGACGCATCCGATGCACTGGAGCAAGGTGGCCGACGAACACGACGATGAGGCGCGCGTGCCGTGGGTGCGCGAGCCCGGCAATCTAACGATCGTCGTCAGCGGCGGCTGGGGTTCGGGGGCGGGTTTCTGCGCGCTGTGCGCGGGTTGGGGCGCGCTGGGTGGATATACGCAGAGCAAAAAAGTCGAATTCCCAGATCCAAACCTTTAGCCACAGAGGACACAGAGTTCACAGAGAAAAGCAAAAAAAGCATAGGTCAAATATAAGTTTCTAATTTGTTTTCTTCTGTGTTCTCTGTGCCCTCTGTGGCTTGGGGTTGATTTGGTAGATTTAGGAGAGACGTATGACGATCGAATTGTTCGACCCGGTGGGTGAAGTCGAAGTCGTCGCGCAGAAACCGCAGCGCATTCTAGAAACGCTGAACGCCAAGCGCGTGGGCTGCATTTTCAACCAGCACGTTTCGGCGCTCGCATTCTGGCAGGCGCTGGAAGAGGAAATCGGCAGGACGCTGAATCCTGCGAGCATGACCCGCGTGTACAAAACGAACACGTGGGCGCCGGCGCCGCGCGCCGATGCGCTGCGGCTGATCGAGGAAACCGATTTCGCGCTGGTCGGCGTCGGGGCCTGAGGGTCCTGCACCTCCGGCGCCGTGCGCGACGGAATTTTCCTGACCAAGGCGGGACACCCGACGGTCGTGTTCGTGAACGACTTTTTCGAGAAGGCCGCGCGCGCGCAGGCGAAAGCGCTGGGCCTGCCCGAGCTCAAGATCTTCGTTTACCCGCAGCACAAGGCGGGCGACTTTGAAGCGGCGGAGGCGGCCAAAGGCACGCAGGCGGCGCGCGAGTTGAAGCGCTGGCTCGAAACCGGCGGCTGATGCGTTAGACGCCTAAAGGGTGCGCCGCTGCGGCGGTGCCGGCGCCTTTAGTGCAGCAGCAGGGAATGGCTGCCCACGGCCTTGAGCAATTCCGCCTCCTCAACGGGCTTCACCAGGTGCAGATCGAAGCCCGCTTCGCGCGACACCGCCTCGTCTTCGGTCTTGCCCCAGCCGGTGATGGCGATAATCAGCACGCGCGGCGACCGGTTGCGCTGGCGCAGCCGGCGCGCCACTTCGAGCCCGTTCATGCCGGGCATGCCGATATCGAGCAGGACGATCTCGGGGCGGAATCCTTCGAACGCCTTGATCGCCTCGGTCCCGTCGTGGACCTCCAGCACGTCGTGCCCGTACTTCTTGAGCAGGGCCGCCAGCGCGACAGCCGCATCGACGTTGTCGTCGACGATCAGGATGCGGCGCCTGGCCGGGGTGCGCTCAACCTCCGTCAAGGCGGGCAACTTCGCCGGCGATTTATTTGCCGATGCATCGGTAATCAACTCCGGTGCGACCAACGGCAGCGTAATGATGAATTCGGAGCCTTTGCCGACGCCCTCGCTCCTCGCTTCTACCGTGCCGTGGTGAAGCTCGACCAGGGAGCGCGTCAACGCAAGTCCCACCCCCAGGCCCGCGGCCGGCCGCTGCAGCGGGTCCTTGCCCTGGACGAACATGCCGAAAATCGAGTGCAGCAACATCGGGTCGATGCCTTTGCCGGTGTCGCGCACCGAAATCCTGCCCAGCGGCATCCCCTCGCTTTCGGCGCTCGATACGGTAACCGTGATCCGGCCGCCGGGGTCCGTATAGCGCGCCGCGTTGTTCAGGATATTGGTCAGCGCTTGGGTCAGCCTCAATTCGTCGCAGTTCACCCTGATCGGCACCACGGGCAGATTCACCTCTAGCGTGTGCCTGGCCGCTTCGATGTTGGGACGCGCGGTTTCTATGCCCCGATTGACGATCGACCCCAGGTCCCGGGGGTGCTTGTCGATGGAGAGCGTGCCGCGCGTGATCCGGCTGATGTCCAGCAGATCGTCCACGATGCGCGACAGCTGGCCGCTTTGCCGTTCGATGATCTCGCGCATCTTGTCGTAGGCGGGATCGGCGGGATCGCTGATGCGCTGCAGCTGGACCGCGCTGCGGATCGGCGCCAGCGGGTTTCTGAGCTCGTGTGCGAGCACCGCGATGAAGTCGTTGACGTTCGCGGCCGTGAGTTCCAGCGCCTCCGAATGGCGCCGCAGGGTCAGATCCTGCGTGACTTTCGCAAAGCCGCACAGTGTGCCCTCGGGATCGAGCATGGGCGTCACGACCACCCGCGCCCAGAATTTGGAGCCGTCTTTGCGCACGCGCCAGCCTTCGTCCTCGGCGCGGCCCTGCTCGCGCGCGATCGCCAGCTCGGTCCACGGCTTGCCCGCTTCGATGTCGTCGGGCGTGTAAAAGCGCGAAAAATGCTTGCCGATCACTTCCGTTGAGTCGTAGCCTTTGATGCGGCGGGCGCCCGCGTTCCAGCTGGTTATTGTGCCCGAGGTGTCGAGCATGTAGATCGCATAGTCCTGCACGCCTTCGACCAGCAGCCGAAACCGTTCCTCGCTCTGGCGCAGGTGCTCTTCATGTTTCCTACGCTGGGTCAGGTCGCGCGTGATCTTGGAATACGCCTGCAGCACGCCGCGGTCGTCGCGCAGCGCGGTGATCACAACGTTAGCCCAGAAGCGGGAGCCGTCCTTCTTGACGCGCCACCCTTCGTCTTCGAAGCGGCCTTCCATCATCGCGCGCTTCAATTCCTGGTTCGGCCAGTCGCGGGCGATGTCGGCCGGCGTATAGAACACGCTGAAATGCCTGCCCATGATTTCGCGGGCCGTGTATTGCTTGATGGCTTCGGCGCCCGCGTTCCAGCTGCAGACCTTGCCCTCGAGGTCGAGCAGGAAGATCGCGTAGTCGAGTACGCGGTCTGCCATCAGCTTGTAGAGTTCCGGTTTCGGAATCGCGGTCATGTCGGGACTGTTGTGGGCATACGACTCTGCCGGTGGTAGCCGCAGTATAGCGTGGAGGGCCGCTCGGCCGTCCGTGTGCCTCCGCACAGAGCAGAAAGCTTTGCCCGGCGGGAATTGTCGATTTGGACGGGGTGGTGCATTTGCTGACGAGCGTCCGTAGAAGGTGGACCGGCGCCGTGCGGGCAAAGTTTCCGTTAAGCGTCGGCGACCGCTACGTTTTCGCCGCCGCACGCCGCAGACGTGATGAAGTTGGCGGTAGCTGGCGCTGCTGTTGCATTCGCGACGCAGCGTCCAAAATTCTGTAGGACAAATTGCAGATTTTTCATCTTCATCTGTTGTGGTCATGTAGGATTTCAACTACGCGTGCATTGCGCTTCGGCCTACGCACGGATGGGAGTCAAACCTACGCTCGGGGAAAAGTACACATGTCATCGGTGGTGTTGCGGTCACACGCGGTTGTTCACTCCGTAGTCAGTCATTAAATGCACGTCCGCCCAGCTGAAACAAAGTTGATTGCGGTTAGCAGGCGGTCCATCCAGAACCAGGCAGCGTGGCAGCTCTTAATCTTCACCGCGCTGGTTATTGCACTCATGCTGCTTTGCCAGCAGCATGCCAACGCGGCATCATCGCAAGCGCGCGAGAGCGGCAAGGCGAAGCACGCCCGCGGCAAGCATGTCGCGCGAGCCACGGCGCCCGCGGTCACCGATCTCTCTCTCCCCGAAAACGTGTGGGTCGTCGCGGACTGGATCATCCGCGGCGATAAACAGCTCGGGCGTCCGTTCATCATTGCGGACAAGGCGAACGGTCTCTTGTTTGCATTTCGCGAGAATGGCGAGCTGGTAGCCAAAGCGCGCGCATTGTATGGCGCCGTGCGCACCGACGAAATGACGCAGGAGCAGGCCGACAAAACCTGGGAGGAGCTCGTCGCGGCGGACATGATCACGCCGGCGGGTATTTTTCCGGCGCACGGCTACCAAAGCCCGACCTACGGCGCATCGATCCGGTTCGCTGAGTACGCGAACTCCAACCTGCTGATCCACCGCGCGCCGGCCGAGTGGCGCCGCAAGAACCTGCAGGCGCAGGGCGCCGACAAGGTTCGCGTGACGTACGGCTGCATCAACGTGCTGCCGGAATTCATGGATAAAGTGTTGCTGCCGCTGTTCAGCGGCGAGTCCATGGTCGTCGTCCTCCCGGAAATGCAGTCG
>Ga0207688_10002147_pt1 | contig 10604 bp, 9 predicted proteins | sample KBSMiscanthusM4_FD_184296 | JGI IMG/M metagenome (GOLD analysis project Ga0207688, IMG submission 184296) | Miscanthus rhizosphere microbial communities from Kellogg Biological Station, Michigan, USA - M4 (SPAdes) (version 2) | ecosystem: Host-associated > Plants > Roots > Rhizosphere ...
TATGACCAATGATTCACTCTTGCTAAACACCGCTCTCGGCTGGTCTGAACGAGCCAATATGTTTTATAAATCTTCGCGAAGCCTGGATACGTATGCCCGGCTGCTTTACAAGACCGGAAAAAAAGATCACGCTATCAACGTCGAAACCGAGGCTGTTGCACTTCAGTCAAAATTGGGATACCCAACCAAGCAATTTGATGAAATCCTTCTCAATATGAAGGCAGGGAAAGAAAAGATTGACCAATACTGACGAGGAATTCCATCAATAAGTTCTATTCGTACTGATCATTACCACTGTAATGATAATTGTGAAAACGAGCACGAGAACTTCAATCAATCCAAATACTGCAGAAAAAGCAACACTTAAACCACCATGATATTTTTTATGGGCATAGCGTGCAAATACCAGGGACGCTATTCCAAATAGATAACAAACAAGAACGTAATACATTTTACTCCTCCTCTATACCTTTTTTGCTTTGTAGCCGTTCTTCATCAGCCATTGCAATACTTTGTCTCTTTGATCACCTTGTACAAGTATCTCGCCGTCTTTCGCAGATCCGCCGGTGCCGCAATAATTTTTCAGCTTCTTTCCAAGCTCTTCCAGCTCTTCATTCTTACCAACGAATCCAAGAACCAGCGTAACAGCTTTCCCACCACGATGCTTTGTTTCTAACCTTACCGTTAGCTTTTGCTCTGCCGGTGATAAACTTTCTGATTGAGAGTGCTCGTCTTGAAATTGAAAATTCGGATCAGTACTAAAAACAAATCCTCTTGAATCAGGTTTATTTTTCTTTGACATATCCTATTAAAAAAAATGGAATAACATAAAAATTGGAACCCTTTGAAATTAGTCAAGAAGCTCGACCTAAGTAACGCGAAACGCGAAACTCAAAACGCTAAACGTTCATCGCTTTCAAACTCAAATCCAAACTTCTCGCCTGGTGAACTAGTCCTCCCACACTAACGTAGTCAACGCCAGTTGCTGCATATGCTTGAATGTTGTCAAGATTAATTCCGCCACTAGCCTCTGTTTCGAATGCATCTCCGATGATTGACATCGCTTCGATTACCTGCTCTGGTGTAAAATTATCGACCATTATTCTGAATACCTTTCCTTTTCCTATCGCTAGCACCTTCTTCACATCATCAATAGATCGTGTCTCTACTTCAATTTTTAATTCCGGGCGAATTTCCTGGACATACTGATGCGCTTTCAATATAGCATTCTCAATTCCGCCTGCATAATCAATATGGTTATCCTTCAGCATGATCATATCGAATAATCCAAAGCGATGATTGACGCCGCCTCCAATCCGTACCGCTTCCTTTTCAAGCAGACGAAAATTCGGAGTAGTTTTTCTCGTGTCCAACAATTTCGTTTTATATCCTTTCAACTTATCTGTGTACAATTTGGTAAGGGTTGCAATACCACACATTCGCTGCATGCAATTCAAAACAAGTCGTTCGCATTTCAAAATCGTATGAACGTGTGCTTCGATGCCAAATGCAGATTCGCCAGTTCTCATCTGATCACCGTCTGATTTGTGTCTTACAAAAACGCTTGCTGGTTCCATGAAGCGAAAAATTTTCTCCGCAACTGTAACTCCCGCAAGAATTCCATCTTGCTTAATTTTTAGAATAGCCTTACCTCTTGCATCTGCAGGAATACAAGACAGAGAAGAATGATCTCCATCTCCAACGTCTTCTTTAATAGCCGCCTTGACTAATGTGTACAGTTGTTGATCAAAATGCATAAACAAATCTAAGATTCCAGATAAAAAAAATCCCGACGCAAAGGTCGGGAAGTCAGTTTTCCAGGAATATCTTTTATTGTACCGCCTGGAATCTTATTTCCTGCAATAGCTGCCTGTCGCCGCGTTGCCGCATAAACAGGTGCGTGCGGTAGCTACCTTGTCTAGTTTTCAATTCACCAACACAGAACTGTGCGCCGCCTTGTTCTCCTTTGTGCTTCACTTCAAAACTCACCACACCTTTGGTGTTGAAAAAATCCTTTATGATTATTTCAGCTTGCGTTCTGCTATAAGTATCGCTTTTATCGGGTAAGGATATGTCAACACGTTCGTCAAAATACTTAGCAAGACCTGACGCATTTCCAGATTTAATGGCCGCAACTACGTCGTCAATATTATACGCCGGCTTAAAAGAGAGTAGGATTAGCGGAATAGCCAGTAACACTAAACCCATGATTTTTTTCATAGTACAATTTTTACGTACCCTAAATTTCCCAAAAACATGCCAAAGAGGGTCCGAAAAGCCAAAAAAAGCCAAACAACGCAGTTTGGCTACCTTTGCCGCTTTGGAAAAAGCTAACAATCTGTTATAGTTCTATGGCCTACAAAAAAGCGATGCTCATCATCATGGATGGATGGGGCCTTGGCAAGGTAAAGTCAAGCGATGCAATACAACATGCGAAAACGCCCTTCGTAACGTCCTTATACTCAAGGTTTCCAAACACTACATTGGTGACATGCGGCGAGGCAGTGGGCCTGCCAGAAGGCCAGATGGGAAACAGTGAAGTAGGACACCTAAACCTGGGTGCGGGCCGCATTGTATACCAGGAATTGCAGCGCATTAATGTGGCAATAAAGGATGGATCTTTTGCACAAAACAAGGTGCTTTTGGAGACCATTCAAACAGCACGCAATAACAAAAAGCCGCTGCATCTCCTCGGTCTTGTCAGCAACGGAGGAGTGCATTCGCATATTAATCATATTAAAGCCATCATCGATGTTTGCCATGAACAGCAATTAAAGGACGTGTTTATCCATGCTTTTACAGATGGAAGGGATACAGATCCAAAGAGCGGTTTGGGTTTCATCAAAGAACTGCAGGAACATCTCAATAAAAAAGTAGGAAGGATAGCCACTGTCAGTGGACGCTATTTTGCAATGGATCGCGACAAAAGATGGGATCGCGTGAAACTTGCTTATGACGCGATGGTAAATGGAATAGGTGAAAAAGCAACTGACGCCATTGAAGCTGTTGCACAATCCTACAAGCTAAATGTGACGGATGAATTTATCAAGCCTACTGTAATAATTGACGAAGGCCAGCATCCTCTGGCAACAATCAAGAATGGTGATGTGGCGCTTTGTTTCAACTTCAGAACCGACAGGTGTCGCGAGATCACTCAGGTATTGACGCAGTCCGATCTGCAGGAATTTGTAATGCATAAGCTATCGCTATTCTATACTACGATGACTGAGTACGATCAATCATTCAAAAATGTCCACGTCATTTTTGAAACGGACAATCTGGTCAACACTATTGGTGACGTAATTGCAAATCTGGGATTGAAGCAGATTCGCATCGCAGAAACGGAGAAATATCCGCACGTAACTTTTTTCTTTAGTGGAGGCAGGGAAGTTCCATTTGAAGGAGAAAAAAGAATTATGATTCCTTCTCCAAAAGTGGCCACTTATGATTTGAAGCCAGAGATGAGCGCATATGAAGTAACCGACGCAATTGTGCCTGAAATAGAAAACGAAACAGCTTCCTTTATTTGTTTGAATTTTGCGAATACTGATATGGTTGGTCATACAGGTGTTTGGGAGGCGGCCATCAAAGCAGCTGAAACCGTTGACAAATGCGTGGAGCGTGTGGTTACAGCAGCACTTAATCATGGATATGCCGTATTTCTTACAGCCGATCATGGAAATGCTGACTATATGATCAACCCAGATGGAACACCCAATACTGCGCATACATTAAATCCTGTTCCATTATTCTTCATTGAAAAAGATTATCGGCCATCTATCAAGCCAGGTAAACTTGCTGATATTGCTCCTTCCATACTTACATGGATGGATATTCCATTGGCAAAGGAAATGACTGGAGATATCCTCATATCATAACTATGATGGTTAACCGAAGCTTTGTTAGCGCTCATTGGTGAGGTTTTTTTCCGAGACTAATAATGCACCTGTAGATTTCCAAAATAATCAATGAATAACGAACCCAGCCGCCGGCGCAAATGGCACAGCATTCCTTAATCCCAAATTTTCTGAATGTTTTTAGAATGACGACCGCCGGATAAGTGGTCCAATAATTCGAAATTTTCTAAGAAGCCAACGTTTCTTTCGAAATCCTTCAGTGGATTTCAGAATATCCACCAGCGTCTTCGGTGGTTATTTCTCATTTTTTGAAATGTTTTTTTCCTCCATGAAGCAGCGGTGGAATGGGAAAATTGTCTAAATTACAGGGCACCAAACGGTTTCTATGACCGAAGAGGCCATTTTACAAGGCTGTTTACACAATCACCCAGTTGCCCAACGGGAATTGTATAACCGATTCAGTCCTAAAATGCTGGCTGTCTGTTACCGGTTTGCCCATAATCGCGAGGACGCTGAGGACATGTTGCAGGAGTCGTTTATTAAAGTGTTTTCGCAGATTCACACGTTTCAGAACAAAGGCGCATTTGAGGGATGGATCAGGCGTATCATCGTACACACCTGCATCAATCACCTCAAGAAGAACAAGAGATTTAACGAGAGCGTGGACATTATCAATGCCAGTGCAATCCAAGTGAGGGAAGAAAGTATTCCTTCAATTGTTCAGGCAAAGCAAATTGTTGAATGCATTAGGTTATTGCCAATTGGCTACCGCACGGTTCTGAACTTGTATGCGATTGAAGGTTATTCGCACAAAGAAATTGCTGAGATGCTGGATATCGAAGAAAGTACGAGCAGATCGCAGTACACCAGGGCAAAACAGATGTTGGAGGAGATCTTGCTAAAAAAGAAGATCATTCAACGCCCGAAAGAGAAGATAGATTGGCTCATGGCAGCAGGCAGATGATAGCACGCATTAACCCTTTAAAAAAGAGCGTACCCAAAAATGGCCGACTATGCAGCGCAACTTTTACACTGATGAGTTTGAGCAGTTGATTCGCCAGAAAGCTGACCAGTACAAAATGTACCCCTCTGATCATGTGTGGAAAGGAGTTCATAAATCTCTGCACGGACGGAGGAGATGGTATTGGGCAGGTGTGGCAGTACTCTTGTTAGGTGCGGGATTTTTCACTACGGAGTACTTACTGAATGTGCGAACGGTAACGCCATTGGCCGCCAAATTACAGCCATCTCTCACAGCCATTCAAATGGCGGAACAAAATAGCATTGCTTCGCAATCAAATAAAACCAATTCTTCATCAACACGCTCAAACCCAGTGCCAGCACCGTTTTCAAGGCAAGGCACATTTGCAGTAGAAAATTTCTCTGTTGAGCGCAGTTTGCCCCTGGTTAACGAAGATGTGCAATTGGATAAGATATCTGCAGCAGCTGAGAAATTGGTAAGCACTGGTAAGCTGTCACGACTGTCCGCACTAAATCCTCAAGCGCCTGCGGGAAAACAATTCATCGTTATGCCGCTAAACGAATTCGCAGACGCGGCAAGTGAATCTTCACAACAAACGCAACAATCTGTAAACTGGCTCCAGGAATATGCCGTGTACCAACTTGCACCGTCGAGCCAAAAGCGATTGGGATGGATGTTGTATTTCTCGCCCACAATGAACTATCGCAAACTCACCGGCGGAAGTACGCTCTTCTCTCCCGGATCTGAAATTCAATCTGTGCCACTTGCGTTAACATTCAACGGAGCAGTTGATCAATACGTGCATCATAAACCTGCCTTGGGATTTGAGCTGGGAAGTAATTTCTTATATAGAACCTCGAAACATTTACATTTCAAAGCGGGAATTCAATTCAATTATTCGAGGTATAATATAGAAGCGTTCTCAAGTCATCCTGAAAAGGCTACCATTGCGCTCAATCCATATTGGAATGCCGACACTATTGTTTCATATACCAGTGTCAGAAATATGGGTGGTTACGCTCAACAGGAAATTGCTAATCAATACTTCGAATTATCGGTGCCCGTTGGCGTAGAGGTTCGTTTGTTTGGAAACGAAAAATTACAATTGAACCTTGCTACCACCATACAACCGACTTACCTGTTAAACCGGAACTCATATCTTATTACCACCGATTACAAGAATTATACGAGGGAACCTTCATTGGTTCGTCGATGGAATCTGAATGCTGGTGTGGAAACTTATGTTGCCTATAATACTGGAACTGTACGTTGGCAATTGGGCCCACAATTCAGATATCAACTCTTGTCGAGTTACGTAGACAAATACCCCATCAAAGAATACCTGATGGAATATGGATTTAAAATTGGGGTAAGCAAGACCATTCGCTAGAAACCAATACTACCTGCGGATAATGAAAGCTGCTGTAACATCGGCAGCTTTCTTATTTGGCAGATGACTGATGACGGTTGACAGGAACACCGCAGACAACAAACTTCAAATGCCGACGCTTGCAGTCTGCATCCTTACCGCCTAAAGCCCCGTCGGAACGTCAAACCTCAAACTTCAAACTTCAAACGTCGAACGTTCGTAATTTTGCACGATGAAAAAATTAATGGTATGGGTTGCCGCATGCTTTTTGTTCAGCAGATGTGGCAACCACTCCCCGGAACCCCCAAAAACAACAACAGAGGAAAAATCGTTTTTTCCCGTTGCAGAATATATCCAGGGCGAGATAAAGGTCGTGGATTCGATGCCGGTCGGGATATTGAAGAAAACAATTCGCGGGAATAAAAAGGATTCGGGTTTTATTGAGCGCCCTGAATTTCATTCGTTGGCCAGTGAATTTATAAGCCCGGAGTTGTCGAAGACTGAATTGGAAAAAAACTACAATGAGAATTCATTTGCGGACCAATCAACGGAGAATTTCACTTTCACTTACTCTCCCTTGAAACCAGACGCTGTTAAATTCGGAAGGATTGATGTGTTGGTTAAACCCGGCCAAACTTCAGATAAAGTGCGGAGCATATATTTGGAAAGAAGCTATGTTCGGCAGGATACAACAGTGAACGAACGACTTTACTGGAAGGCTAACTCGAGTTTTTCGATAACTACAGAAAAAAAATACAAGGAGAAGGAACCTATCATTGAACAATTGATCGTGATTTGGAATCCTTCAAATTATTAATTCAGGAGAATGGAATGAAGCAGGAGGATTTTCAGAAGATAGCATCAACAATTCCAACGGAGGCCGGAATTTATAAATACTTTGATGACGAGGATTCGCTTGTTTATGTAGGCAAGGCAAAGAACCTTCGCAAGCGGGTTAGCTCATATTTCACTAAGACGTTTACCAACTACAAAACCCACGAACTCGTCAACCGCATCAAACGGATTGAATTCACCATCGTCAATTCTGAACAGGATGCATTTCTTCTGGAAAATTCGCTGATTAAAGAATTCCAGCCCAAATACAACATCAACCTCAAGGACGATAAAAGTTATCCTTTCATTGTTATCAAGAACGAGCCCTTCCCACGCGTTTTCCTCACACGAAATAAAATCAATGACGGATCAGAGTATCTCGGGCCATTTACTTCTGTAGGAAAAGTTAGAGAGCTGTTGGATTTTATAAGAGCCAACATTCAATTGCGAACCTGCAAACTCAACCTCACAGAAAAAAATATCAGCAAGGGTAAATTCAAAGTATGCCTCGAATATCATCTCGGCAATTGCAAAGGGCCGTGTGAAGCGCTACAATCGGCCGAGGATTACGCAGAAGGATTACAACAAATCCGAAACATTCTCAAAGGAAACATCAGTCCGGTGTTGCAGCATTTCCGAAAGGAGATGAAAGAATATGCAGAAGAGATGAAATTCGAAAAGGCGGAATTGATTCGAAAAAAAATTGACCACCTGGAAAGTTACCAGGCCCGATCGGTTGTGGTGAGTAAACATGTGACCTATGCAGACGTGTTTACGATCATCAAGGATGGTGATACCGCATATGTGAATTACCTCATGGTCAGCAATGGTATCATCGTTCAAACCCACACTTCCGAAGTTGAGACTCATTTGGAAGAAACGGTGGAAGAGGTTTTGCCGCTTGTTATCGCGCAATTGAGAAGCAGATTTAATAGTCCGGCTATTGAGATCATCGTTCCGTTTGCAATCGACTATCCGGAGGAGGGAGTGGTGGTCACTACCCCTAAGGCAGGCGACAAAAAGAAATTGCTGGAACTATCCGATAAAAATGTAGAATATTATCGGGAGGAATTGAAGCGAAAGAAGATGCTGCACCTGGAAGATAAAACGCACCACGAGCGAACCAGTGTTCTTAAACAATTGCAAGCCGATCTCCAACTATCATCGCTTCCTGTGCACATAGAATGTTTTGATAACTCCAATTTCCAGGGTAGCTATCCTGTTTCCGCAATGGTTTGCTTTAGGGAAGGAGTAAAATATAAACAGGACTATCGCCATTTCAAGGTAAAGACGGTTCAGGGAATAAATGATTTCGCAACTATGAAAGAGGTTGTCCATCGCCGTTATAGGCGGCTCTTGAATGATGAAGAACCACTTCCTCAATTGGTGATCATTGACGGCGGGAAGGGTCAATTAAACGCGGCTGTAGAAGCTATCCAGGAGCTTCATATTGAAGGAAAGATGACGCTAATTGGATTAGCGAAAAATGAAGAAGAGATCTTTTTTCCGGGGGATATGGAGCCTGTGAGGTTACCTTATAATAGTGAAAGTCTCAAACTTATCAGGCGAATCAGGGATGAAGTACATCGGTTCGGGATTAGTTTTCACCGGCAGCAAAGAAGTAAAGGGACATTTTTTAATGAACTGGAAAACATTCATGGAATTGGTAAGACAACTGCCGAAAACCTATTGAAGCAATTTAAATCAGTGCAAAGAATCAAGGAGTTGAGTAAAGAACAATTAATAAACGAAGTGGGTAATGCAAGGGCGAATTTGATCTGGAATTATTTTCATGATAACGAACAACGAGGCGAAGTTCAGGTGAATCAGATGCCCGATGCCTGATACCGGAAGCAAGATGTCCGATGCAGAGACAATATCATCACTTTGCTGAGGATATAAGCAGTCCTCATTCTTGGGACTTAAACCCTGGATCTTTCTTGTGCCTTGCGCCTTGTCGCTTGTGGCTTTTTTCGTGCCCAATCCGGAACGGTTGGGCACGAAAAAGGGGCCAGGATAGAAATCCAGCCCCGTTTTTAAAATCCAATATCCTATGAAAAACCATGGTAAAAATAGTGAAACAATTCTATTAAACAATACCCCCTTCAGGTATTTTTTATTATCTGAAATACGTGAATTTCCTACGGTTTTTACGATTTATAACAAATCAAAAAGGCCCCGATATTATCGAGGCCTTTAAGCTGTATATGCAATGATTTTTGATTAGTAAGACCAGAGATCCTGTTCGTAGTTGAAGATCTTCTCTTTGATATTCTCGCCTTCCAACAGTCTCAGGATGGGGTCCTTAATGTAGTTCTTTACAAACAGATCATAAGGATTCTCAATTGTTGACTTGATGATACGGCTAGAGAACATTCTGCTTTCAAAAAGCTCTTCCCAGCTCAAACGTGCACCATAGTTCTTTCCATTATAGGCTTCGTATTTTGCCAGAAGAGGGCGAAGTTCAGGATAGTATACCCAGAATATAGGGCTCACGTCCCTGAATGATCCATCCTGGTTGCGGATAGTCTTTACAGGCGCAATACCCAAAATACGTGTATACATTCTTGAAGACTCCTTATCAAAGATCACATCTTCCTTGATCCAGAATCTCTCAACGATGTCCGGGTTATAAACCTCGGTGATCACAGTATCTTTCATCAAACCTTTTGCACCAGTTGGGTCTTCAGCCCAATTCGGTACTTGTTCTATGTGTGGTTTACCCACCAACAACTCGGCTATTTCTTTTAATGTCATCGGAGTAGTAAACCTGTCGTCAACCTGTGCGTTGAAGGCAGTAATTTCTCCACTCTTGATGGCATTCAATAAAATATTGACGAAGCGCTGATTGCCGTTATCACCATCTGCTTTGTATACGAAAGGAAGGTTCATTTTTTCGTGTACATCGATCTCACGCCACAAACGCTGACGGTAAACCGCATCATCCTCACGGATATGCTCATACGCCAAAGGTGTACGATCTTTTACCAGGTTGCGCTCGATGGCATCATCGGTACGAAGTGATTTACGAATCGTATCCAACTTAATCTCGGCCTCAAGCACTACAACTGGTTTTGTTGTATCCTTAGCTGGAGCTTGCGCTGGTTTCGCAACGTTCTTAGTTGTGCTTTTCTTTTTAGTGGTGGAAGTTGTCTTCCTCTTTTGACTGGTCCGCTTTGGAGCTGCCTGTGAATACACCGCATCTCCTGCGAACGCAACCAATGTCACTAACAAACACAACCTGATAATACGACTTTTCATTTTCTTCTATTTAATTTATTGTAACTGGAAAACCATTGGCGTAATACGCCTTGTTTTACCATCGGGACCAACCACGTTGATATCGTCAAAGAAGATTGTTGTTCCTGGAGTAGCTCTGTCCACAATTCCTTTAGCATTACCAGTCCAACGGTTACCTTCATTATTAGCTGGCGTATAGTTCGGGAAGGCACCACCGCTTGCAGCTAGTGTGTAGCTCACAACGCGGAATGGAGCTTCAAATTCTGAATCTTCTAACCTGGCAATCAAACCACCTTGTGCTTTGAATGCTGCAGTTGATATT
>Ga0207688_10002149_pt1 | contig 10603 bp, 10 predicted proteins | sample KBSMiscanthusM4_FD_184296 | JGI IMG/M metagenome (GOLD analysis project Ga0207688, IMG submission 184296) | Miscanthus rhizosphere microbial communities from Kellogg Biological Station, Michigan, USA - M4 (SPAdes) (version 2) | ecosystem: Host-associated > Plants > Roots > Rhizosphere ...
GCAGGCGCGCCACGACGTCGAGCGTCCGTTGGAACCGGATGGTGCGCCGGATATACGCCGCGTCGCTTTCACCGAGTGACTCCTCGATGTCGCAGCGAACGGCGTCCAATTCGCAGCCGAGGGCCTCGATGTCCGCCTCGCTCAGATGCGCGTACGCAGCGATGTCGGCAATTGCCATTGGCTGTCCCGTTTGATTCGGCCCGTGGGGGCGAGGGGCGGGCTCGTGCGCGAACCCGATGTATGTGCGGACCGTCGGCCGAAAGTGATAGCGATGACGGCAACGCGTCGGCGTACCAGCAGCTTAGTGACGACGGCCGCCGCGCGTCAACGCCGTGCGTCTACATCCGTGCCAGGTCCTGGACTCAGGAGGGTAAGGTCAGGGAATCGGGACCAACCAGGCCCCCATGATCAAGGGCCAGCCATGTCTGACAAATCTCCTCGGCAAACCATGACCAAGAAGTCCGGAAAGTCTCTGAAAGAGAAGCGCGCCGCCAAGAACGCCAAGGCAGCGGCCCGTGTCTCATCCACTGAGGCCTTGCTCCATGATAAGAAGCGCTGAGGCACAACAGCTTTCGCTAGGAGTTCTGGCTCGCTCACGCAAGGCGAACGAGCGCAGATTACCGATCCACCCGGCACATTTCAGCAGGATCGACCGTCGGGTGCGGCCGCGGATCTTCCTTGAGCATGGCTACGGCTCGGACTTTGGCGCCACGGACGACTCACTGGCCGAATTCGTCGGTGGAATCGGCACCCGAAACCAGCTCATCGCCGACTGCGACATCATTCTGTTGCCCAAAGTCCAGGCCGAGGATTTAGCGGAACTCAATGTGGGACAAGTCGTCTGGGGCTGGCCGCACTGCGTGCAGGATGCCGCTCTCACGCAGATCGCCATTGATCTGCGGCTGACGCTGATCGCCTTCGAGGCGATGAATCACTGGCAGGCCGACGGCGGGTTCGGCCTGCACGTCTTTCACAAGAACAACGAGCTTGCCGGCTACTGCTCTCTCTTGCATGCCATGCAACTGGCCGGGATCACCGGCAGCTACGGCCGTCGGCTACGCGCCGCCGTCATCGGGTTCGGCGCGACCGCCCGCGGCGCCGTCACCGCCCTGAACGCCCTCGGCGTTGACGATGTGCGCGTACTGACCAACCGTGACGTCGCCGCCGTCGGTTCGCCGATCCACTCCACTCAAATAATCCAAATGGGACCCCACCCGGACACCCCCGACCGGATATGGGCGGACACCCCAGACGGCCCCATGCCGGTGGCTCGCCTGCTGGCAGACAACGACATTGTCGTCAACTGCGTTCTGCAGGATCCCGGCGCGCCCCTGGTCTTCGTCACCGAAGAGGAGTTGGCCGCCTTCACTGCGGGCAGCCTCATCGTCGACGTCTCCTGTGACGTGGGCATGGGCTTCAGCTGGGCGCACCCGACCTCGTTCACCCACCCGATCATTGAAGTGGCGAATGGCGTGCACTACTACGCCGTCGACCACAGCCCGTCCTACCTGTGGAACTCGGCGACCTGGGAGATCAGCGAGGCGTTGTTGCCGCACATCGAAACGCTTCTGGCCGGGCCGGCGGCGTGGAATAGGACTCCGACGATCTCCCGGGCCGTCGAGATCCGCGACGGCGTCGTTCTCAATCCCAAAATTCTGTCGTTCCAGCACCGCGATGAGGGATATCCGCACCCCGTTCGCACCGACCAGCTCGGCGCCCTCACGTCACACTCGGCGGGCGTGACCGGCTTCAGCTGATCGACACCAGCTGGTCGATCGAGTCTCTGGGCAGATCGCCGTCAACGACGGCCGTTACCACCAGTTTGTTCAGAGTGATCGCACCCTTGTGGTTGTCGAGGAAGGCGATGTCGGCGGCATCGCGCCCGGTGGCGATCCGCACCAGGCTTTGCCGCGGCGCCAAGAGCGTGCCGTCGACCACTCGCCAGCGCCCCTCGACGAACGCCTCGGCCACCGCATGAAAGTCCATCGGGTACAAGCCGGGCGCATACACCGAAACAACACGGGCAGGCACGTTGACGGCCCGTAACAACGCCACCACAAGATGCGCGAAGTCTCGACATACGCCGGCACCGGAGAGCAAGGTATCCACCGCTCCATCGATAGGATCACTCGAGCCCGGTACATAGTTCAGACGGCTGCCGACCCAGAACGAAACCTTCTCCAACAGAGTCGTCGAATCGATGTAGCTCCCGAATTCGGTTGCGGCGAAACCGAAGAACTTGTCGGCCTCGGCGTAGCGGCTCGGACGAAGGTACATCGATAGGTCGTACTCGGTCACCGGCGCGGGGGCGGTCTGCCCCACGATCGTCGCGGCGTAGTCGACCTTGAGGTTACCCACCGGAACGTCCAGTTTGTGGATGCGGTTACCGTGAACACCGCTGATCTCCAAGGGCTGCAGCGGCTTTCCGTCCAAGACAAATGACAACGACTCGGATACCTCGGTATTCGGATGCGGCGCGACGGCGATCTGGAACTCCAAGGTCGTCGGCGCGGTGATGTCGACTTCGAGCTCCGCCCCGACGTCTCGCTTCATCGCACCGATGGAACGGTTGCGCCGCCTTCGGAATCCCAGGTCGACTGTGCGGCTGCACCGGGTGTGTCCACGACCGTCGACGGGATAGGGGCAGCCGCTGGGGGCGGGCCACCCATTTCGGCATGGTTGCCGATAACGCGTGCCTCTTTGATGTGCGTCAAGGCTGTCTCTCTATCTGCCCGCAGAAGCGAGCCCTGGTACATGGCTAGCGGAAAGTCATCGCAGCACCGTCGACCAGCGACGAGCCTGCTGCACGGTCGAGATGACCGCGAGTGTCGAATCGGCGCTGTGATTACGGCTCACCCCATCGGCGTGCAGACAGTCGTAACCGGCCCCGGTATCCGGGTCCCACATGGGCTCCCCGGCGTCATTCGCGCCGAAGAACCAGGCCACCGCTGCCCGCACGCCGTCACACCACATCGGGTTGTCGTCGACGACAGCGGCGCGTGCGCACGCATCGGCCAGCGCGGACACCTGGGCGGGCTGCTGATCGAACCCGGGCCGGGCGTCGTCGGGACCTCTGCCAGCGATTGGAGTGGGCGACAGGTGCCCGCCGGCGGTTTCGTAGTCGACCAGCCACGCCAGGAGATCCAGGCCGCGCCGCCGTAGCGTCGCATCGTGCAGCTCGACCCCCGCGGCGATCATCGCCTCGGCGAGGACGGCGTTGGCGTAGGTGAGACGCGGTTCGGGCCACGGCCAGGCGGCGTCGCCGGTTGGTGCCGCGATCGTGGCGGCGTAGTCGGCAAGGAGCTTGCGAGCCGCGGGGTGCTCCGGATCGTAGGCAAGCACGTCGGCGGCACCCAGTGCTGCGTAGGCCATCGCCCGCGGCCACGGCGAGCGCTCCTGTGCGGCGCGCTCGAACTGGACGATGGCCGTTTGGCGGGCCCAGGCGGCATTGCTGTGTAGAACGGTGGTGCCGAGCGCCCAGATGCACAGGCCCCAGCAGTCGTCGAGCGCCGGTTCGCCCGGCCAGCGGCCCGCGCTGTCCATCCGGGTGTAGCAGGCGCCGCTGAGTGCCTGCGCGTCGCCAAGGAACCGCAGCGAAGCCGCGGCGAGGCCATTCAGCGTCGTGTCGGGGCCGGGTTCCCGAATGGCGACGACGAGCGCCCGCGCGACGTCGTCGGTGCGATAGCCGACGTCTTGTGACGGCTCGCCATGGCGGGCGTGCTCGAAGGTGCCGCGGCGGTCTGTCAGCCCCAGCAGATGGTCGAAGTTTGGGGGCGGCATCGTCGCGGTCACGCCCGTCTCCGCCGTTCCGCGAGGACACGATGTGCAAGCCCCAGATAAGCGTTAGCCACGACCGACCACGCCATCTCCGGTGCCCGTCGACGCGCCTCGGCCGCCATGGAGCCGGCAAGGCGGGGCTGCGTGACGATCTGGCGCAGCGCCGAGGCCAGCGCGGCCGGGTCGTCGTGGTCGACGACGATGCCTGCTCCGTCGCTGAGCAGCTCGGCAGCATGCGGAAATGCGGTCGCCACGACGGGCCTGCCGTTGGCTATCGCTTCGACGAGTACGCCGGAGGTCACCTGCTCCGTGGAGTCGTACGGCAGCACGACGACGGAGGATTGCTGGATGAGCGCGGCCAACATTGGACCGTCGTAGTAGCCGGGGTCGAATTTCACTGAATCCGCCACGCCGCTGCGCCGCGCCTGTTCGGTTCGGGCCTCGCGGTATGCCTCGCCGTCGGCGGCCAAGACCTTGGGGTCCGTCGGACCGGCGACGAGATATTGAGGCCGACCCGCCGCATCGGCCAGCGAAGGCATCACGTCGATGACCCTCTCGATGCCCTTTCCAGGGCGCAACATGCCCCACGTCAAGATGGTGGGTCGGCTCGGGCGCTTCACATGAGGCACGCTGGGGACGGTCGCACCGTGCGGGATCGTGGTGACCTTGCGGCGGTCGACGGTGTAGGTCAGACACAGGCGTTGTAGCGCTGCATCGGACATGACGACTACTTGGTCCGCCATCGCGGCGATCGCCTCGAGCACCGAACGTTGGTGTGACGTAGGGTCTTTGGGGATCGTATCGGCGATGACGATCGACGGGACACGCAACCCTTCGGCGATGTCGACCACTTCGTCGCCGCAAAAGCCGTGCACGTGTTGGATGACCGCAACGTCGACCTCGTTGAGCAGGTCTTTGCATGCCGCGACGGATGACGCTGGGCCGTTAACCGGCTCTCCGATCAGCTCATTGCTCGGGGCAGGCTGTCCGTCGCCCACCCGAATGACGCCGGCCTCGCACCCGTGAGCGCTCAACGCACCAGATAGGCTCGCGCTGAACTTTGCCGGCCCGCACATCGGGGAAGTATCGATACCGAGGATGCCGAAACGTACGGTGCGGGAAAACCGTTCCGGCGCAACGGGGGTAAGCCTCGGCTCGTAGATGGGCAGAGCGTTCAAGCTAATCCCGACGTGCGGTTGTTACCGGCGTGTCCGGCGTGAGCGGTTGCTCGGCGTGATCAGCGGAAACCGGCTGATACATCCCGGACTTGCTGGGTTCCCAACACCTGACGCTACACCTTGCGAGGTGGCGAAGGAGAACGGGCCGCCAAACACGCCAAGGTGGCGGCCAAACTCTGCGCGGCCGATGCGAGAATCGAATACAGGAAGCGCTGAGGCGCGTAGGGCCCCGCGTATTGAAAACCGTTGCGCCTCAGAGCGAATTCAGAAGTAGTGCGCACCACGGAACGAGATGTGGGCTGGCAGGAAACATCCCACCAGCCCACTGTAGACCGGACTTGCTAGACGGCCGTCACTCCGACCGCCTGAGGGCCCTTGGCGCCCTGTGCGATGTCGAACTGGACTCGCTGGTTCTCCTCGAGCGACTTGAATCCGCTTCCGCTGATTTCCGAGTAGTGAACGAACACATCTTCCGCGCCGCCGTCGGGGGCGATGAAGCCGAAGCCCTTATCGCCGTTGAACCACTTCACAGTTCCCTGTGCCATACTTTTTCAACTTCTTTCATTCTGAACGGATGCAGAAAGGCATCCTCCGCAAGGCTAGCACGGACAGCCGCCCGCAACATTGCTCAGATTGTTCTAGCAAGAGATACAACGCTTTTCGTAGGCGGGCTAAGCGCCCTTCAACGATTTGCCCGGCCACCCGGATGTAACACCATGGGGTGTATTCTCGGAGGTGAACCGTTTCGTTTGTCAACGTGATCCTGCCGCCGAATTGGGGCCGAACCATAGCGACACGCGATCCGATTCGTCTGCCGATCGCCCGCACTCCGTCACGCCCGATCGGCCTCGAAACGAAGGATTTGCCGATGGATCACCCGGACGTAGCCACTGGTCGTATTGCACGCCAACCGATTTCGGCCACCCGTCCGGTCGTGACTGCAACATCATGAGTGCGCCGGACCGAAGGCGATTGGCCAGCCCAACCCGGCTCACCCTGGCGGCCGTACTGGCCGACGACGACCTTGACGGGGCGTGGTGGCCGCATACCGCATCGGTAGCACGCGAGTTGCCCGAACTGATCGACGCCCTTGATGAACGCCTGGGCCAGATCATCGATATCGGTGTCAACTGGTCGGCGTTCGACGGTGTACTCGACCTCGACTCCTTGACCCGTCGCGGCACTGTTGCCATTCCCGGTGCCAAGGCACGCCACCAACGCGTGATGACCGTTACCGGCAGCCGCGCACGGGCAAATCTCCTGGTGGTGCCCTGTCGGACCACCACCGCCCTTGCCGTGATGGTGCTGCGCCAGGCCGCAGGCCTTCCGATCCTGTCCAGCCACCTGGACGCCCCCGCGTACCGAGCCGCCAACGACATCGTGAGCGCGGCACGGGCCGAATGCGCGCAGCGTGCAAGCTCGCGAACAGCTCAACCTGACGCAGCGCCGATGCGTTGATCGATGGCAGAAAGCGCTGATGCGCAACGACTTCCGCTGGCCAATGCGGACACATCGTCACCCACCGTCAATGACCTCGCATGCGCTTCGTGGCGTGTGACGTCATCTCAGTGACGACGGACCGGCCTTTGCCGCGCGGCGATTTTGCGGCGGCCGCCAGCAGGATATCGACGGCTTCGACGATCCCGGTCGCGATCTCATTGACCTCAGGCACGTTGTCGGGACACGCGCAGAGGCACAGATCCATCACGTCCGCGTGTGAGGTGACCGTGATGTTCAACCCGCAGCCCTCCACCAACGGCTCAGCGGTGTGCATACCGACGACCTCGGCGCCGGCACAGTACGCAGGCCCCGGCTCACCTGAAGCAAACGAGACACGCACGTGACAACTCGGTGCGCGCCACCGAGCCAGGCCCAGTTCGGTGTAGACCCGCATCCCTGCGTGCGCAACCCAGGGCGGGAGCAGCGACAGGATTGTCGCGGGATCGACTGCGGGATCGACCTTTTCGTCGAAGTCGTGGGCGATGTTCAACCTCTCGGCGGCCGTGTGGAGGTTGGTGAGCACCTGCACCGGGTCGGTGAGCTGAACCGGCACGCGAACCTCGCCCGCTGTCAACGATTTTCCTGCCTCTGCCGGATCGCCAGCTGGCAGCGACATCGGGACCTGCATCACCAAAGGATCGTGGGGGACGACGTCGTACCGCTGCAGCCATGAACGCAGGGACAGCGTGCACGCGGCGAGGAAGACATTGGCGGTGCTGCCCCCGAACGCGCCGCTGACCGTCTTGAGCCGAGCCAGCGGGATCGAGGCGAAGGCCATTGACCGCCGCTCGGTGAGTCGGGCGTTGAACACGGTCTGCGGCACTGGTCCTCTCATCGACGAGGTGGCTTGTGAATCCACGGGCGGACCCTCTGTGCGGCGGATCGCGTGCAGCACGCCCGTAACGCCTTCGACGACCAGCCAACCGCCCGCGATGTGGTTGTCCAAGATCTCGCTCACTGTGTCGGTGACGAGCTCGCCCAGTGAGGGTGCGGGGCCCAGGCTGGCCTCCTTCGGGAGTGTGTCTGCTGAGTCGTGCGGCCCGAAGGTCAACAGGCGCTCCCACATAGCGGCGACGCCGCGGCCCTCGTCGCTCAGTACCGGCGACATCTTCACCGCCAGCGCCCTGCGGCCTCCCGCCAGACCGTCGATAGTCCACGCTTTCCACAGCGATCGACGCCAATCGTGCGCTTCGGCGCTCAGTTGCATGACTAGAGCAGCGAGCTCGCGGCGGCCCCCCGGCGCGGGCACCGACGCGCATTGGATGTGTGGCGTCGGGTCGTAGTCGTCGATCTCGGCCCAGACCGGCCGGCCCATGCCCAGTGGCTTGCCCACCAGTCGACTGCGGAAGCGCGCCAGCTGCGGCAGCGTCGAGGCCAACAGCCGATGTAGTCGGGCTTGGCTGACGTCAAGGGACGCCTCGAGGATGATCACGGCGACCGTATGCGCCGGCGTCGTCGGTGTTTGGGTGTGCAGCGCCGACGCGTTAGCGACGGACAGCCGAGTGACCATCAGCGTCCCGGACAATCAGTTGCCCTGAGTACCGCCACAGTCAACGAAGCCGCCGACTCAACATGAGAGCAGCGTGTCGACGCTGGACGCGTCGTCTTTCGTGGCGGCGGCCATCACGATGGTGTGTGCACGGTCGGCTTCAGTGTTCACCGGGACGACCAGCAGGACGATCTTGTTGCCGTAGGTGTCCAGCACTCCCAGGGTGTTGGGCGGCTGGCGCTGGTAACCGTCGAGTCGGACGATTTGCCCGCCAATCGAGGCCTTCCGCGGCGCCTTCGCCCACTCGGCCAGGTTGTACGTCACGCGGGCAACAGCGCCGAGGCGCACCGACAGCACCGCCAGCAGATCAGGAAGCTCTGTCGGCAGATCAGCGCTGCGTGGCCACCATGCCCCATCGACAAATCCGGTGATGGGTGCTTTGCGCTTCAAGCGCAGCCGCGGCGTGTGCTCGGGTCCAGACTGGCGCCGGCCGGAAGCGGCACCATTTTCTTGTGCCCCCATGGGACGATCCTGTCTGAGCCTCGAACGGCCCAAATCATTCAAATCGGCGACGACACAATCTCAGATGGTCGCGTGCGACAAACCGCCGATGACTCAAACTCTACACCCTCGGCTTCCGTACCAACCGTGCACCGACTGCCCAACGAAAGCTGTTGCGCCTCAGTGCTTTTTCGTGTTCCACCCGATGTTGGTCGCGGTCAGGACAGTGCGCTGCCCTTGCGCCACTCGTTCCACGGCACGGTCCAGTCGCCGTTCTGCGACAGCTGCAACGGCGGGCCACCGGTGTTGCGGATCTCGACGACATCGCCGGGCACGGAGAAATTGTAGAACCACTGGGCGTTGTCGCTGTTGAGGTTCAGGCAGCCGTGGCTGGTGTCGGTGTTGCCCTGCGCCCACACCGTCGCGTTGAGCTGATGCAGGTAGATGCCGTCCATGCTGATCCGCGTGGCCCACGGGATGGTCTCGCGATAACCGAGGCGGGAGTTGATCGGCAGCCCGAAGGTAGACGAGTCCATAATCACCGGGTTGGCCTTGTCCATGACGGTGTAGACACCCGGCGGGGTCCAGAAGCTGAGCGTGGTGCCGCCGATGGTTTCGGTGCCACCCATGCCCATCGAGGTCGGCATGGAGCGGACGAGCTTGCCGTTGTCGAAGACGCTGACCTGTTTGGTGTTGTCGTCGGCGATCGAGACGTGCGAGTCGCCGATCTTGAACGACACGTGCTCGTCCTCTTCGCCGTAGAGCCCGCCGCCGAGCGGGGTGCCGTAGAGGTTGGCGGCAACGGTGACGGATGTGCCTGGGGCGTAGTACTTCTCGGATCGCCAGTGCGCGGTTTGGTCGTCGATCCAGTTCCACGACCCGGCAACCGGCGGGTTCGTGGTGACGACGAGGTGACGTTCGGCGTTGGCCTTGTTGTCGATGGGTTCGTCGAACCTCGCGACGACGACCATGCCGACGCCGTACGTCGCGCCGTCCTGCAGCAGGCCACCGCCGGTGGTGTCGAGATACACCTCGGTCTGGTCGCTCGGGGTCAGGGTGGTGAAGCTGGAGGTCTGGCGGGTCGGCATTCCGCCGGGGCCGCGGGCGGCGACGGTCAGGGTGTAGGTGCGGCCGTAGCCGAGCTGGGTGGTGGGCTTCCAGGTCTTGGCGTCCGGGGTCATGACGCCGGGGATGGACTTGCCGGAGTCGTTCACGAGCTCGACGGTGTCGAGGAAGCCGTTGTTGGCGGTGACGAGGACGCGTCCGCTGGGGCTGACGTCGGTGGCACCGGCCGAGGGCTGGATGGAGAGCGCGGCGGGCACGAGCGGCGATGGCCGCGGGACCGCCTGCGGTACGGGGGCGGCGGTCAGCGTCTGGCAGTGGTCGGCGCAGTCAGGAGTCGTGGTGACGACAACGCCGCCGAGCACCGCGAGGACGGCGAACACGGCCGCGAGGCAGGCACCGCGGACACGGCGAGTAGACGTCAACTGTTCTCCACTACGGTTCGGCGAGGGCCGGGACGGCTCAATGATAGACAGGTCGGGTCGGGGGTCGGCGCACCACGGCTGAGCTGTGCGAATTCGTAATCGTCTTGTTGCGCGGGTGAATTCAGGGCTTCACCGTGCGGTGTCCGCAGCGGTCCAGTCGTAGGGCAGGAACTTCCCGTCGAAGGACCACGACGCGGTCACCGGCAGGGTGCGGCTTCTTCTCGAGGTTGACGCTGAAGTTGCGCGCGCTCATGATGCCGTCGCTAAATGGTCGGGTCGGTCGGCACCGCTGTGGGGAGGCCACCGCGCATGGGAACCGCGGCGCGCACGGGCACGGCCGACTCGTCGAGGCCGAGCAGCCCTTGGCGAGCCGGGCGGCGATGATCTGCTGGGTGATCTCGTCTCGAGTCATACAGCCATCATCGGCGCGCCGGCTACGCTTCGCCTCCCGAAGTGTGGGCGCTGAGCTCGAAAGCCGGCTCTCTCTGCACTCCGGCGACAGGTTCTTGGTGGCCAGCAGTTCGTCGACGGCCGTCAGCCTGGGGATGCGCTGCCATGGCGGCCGGGGTCATCTAGCGCGGCCTCGAGTGGCCACTTATGACACGCTTCTAACGAAAACGTGCAATAACTGGCCGCTGAACCGTCGCCCACGGTCTGCCGACCCACGTCTC
>Ga0207688_10002151_pt1 | contig 10598 bp, 10 predicted proteins | sample KBSMiscanthusM4_FD_184296 | JGI IMG/M metagenome (GOLD analysis project Ga0207688, IMG submission 184296) | Miscanthus rhizosphere microbial communities from Kellogg Biological Station, Michigan, USA - M4 (SPAdes) (version 2) | ecosystem: Host-associated > Plants > Roots > Rhizosphere ...
CGACCACCGGCGAGCGGCATCGCGATCGCCTGGACCCACCAGACGGCCAGCGCGGCGACGAAGACGGCGATCGTGCCGCCGCGGGTCTCGGTGAAGGCCGCGAGCCGGGCGAGCTGCCGGCGAAGCCAGGCCATCAGCGCCCGAGCACGCTCTCGATGCGCACAGCCAGCGAGGAGCCGTCGAGCCCGTGGGCAGCGAGCGCCTCAGCGGGTGTCCCGCAGGCCGGCCAGCCTTCGACGCCGAACACCGTGAGCTCCCGTCCGAGCTCGCGGCGCAGCGCATCGCCGAGCGCCCCCACCGGAGCGTGATCCTCGACGACGAGGACGTGCGCGTAGGCCGCGATCTCCTCGAGCCAGGCCGGGTCGAAGCGGTTGAGCCAGGGCATGTTCACGACCGCCAGGCTTACGCTCTTCGCTGCGAGGCGCTCGGATGCGAGGAGCGCCTCGTGCAGCAGGACCGGCCCGTAGGCGAGCAGGGCGCCGTCGGATCCCGGCCGCACCACACGGCCCCGCCCGACGTGGAGCTCTCCCTCGAGCTCGATCCGGCGAGGCGACGGGCCGATGGCGAGGCGGATGGCGACGCTCTCCTCGGCCTGCTCGACCGCCCAGCGCAGCGCCTGGCGGGTCTCCTCGGCGGCCCCAGGCTGCACGATCGTGAGGTCCGGAAGCGCCGCGAGCAGCGAGACGTCACGAATCGACTGGTGCGACTTGCCCGGCCCCGCGGGGATGAGGCCGGCGTAGTGGAGGGCGTAGATCACCCGCGTGCGCTCGCTCGCCTGGTTGTAGATCTGCTCGTTCGCACGGGAAGCGAGGAACGACGCGAAGGAGTTCACGACGGGAAGCAGACCGTTCCTCGCGAGCCCCGCCGCCGTCGAGACCATGTCCTGCTCGGCGATCCCGCATTCGACGAACCGGTCCGGGTATGCCAGCTCGAACGCGCGCACGCGGCAGTCCGAAGCGAGGTCGGCGTCGAGGACGACGAGATCCTCGCGTTCGGCCCCGAGGCGCACGAGCTCGTCGCCGTAGGCGTCCACGACGTAGTCGTCGGTCACGCGGCTCATGGGAGTCCCGGCTCCCGACTCGGGCTCGCCCACCAGCGACCCGGCTGCAGCGTCCTGCTCGATCTCGAGCGGCTCGCGCGACAGTGGCTCGAGCCCCGCTGCCTGCACTCGCTCGTCGAGCCGGCCCGCGATCTCCGCGAACGCGCGCTCGAAGTTCTCGTCGTCGGGCGCACCGGCGTGCCACCGGTACGTTCCGCCGCCCGTGCGCAGGGCGGCCGGATGCTCCATGAAGGAGACGCCCTTGCCCTTGATCGTGCGTGCAACGACGGCCTGCGGACGGTCGTCCACCTCGCGTATGGCCCCGAACGTCGCGCGCAGGTCGGCGAACGAGTGCCCGTCACAGGACGTCGAGTGCCAGCCGAACGCGCGGAACCGCTCCTCGAGCTCGCCGACAGAGGCGATCTCCTCGGTCGGCTTGTCCGACTGCAGCTCGTTACGGTCGACGACGACGGTGAGGCCAGAGAGCCTCTCGTGGGCCGCCGCCTGCAGTCCCTCGTAGTTCTGGCCCTCCTGGAGCTCGCCGTCGCCGACCATGACCACGACCCGGCCGCCGCGACCGAGGTGCCGCTTCGCCCACGCGATCCCGCGTCCCTTCGAGACGCCCATCCCCAGCGAGCCCGAGTTCGCCTCGATCCCGGGAACGCCCACGTCGGGATGGCCGTCGAGCCCTCCGAGCCGGCGGAGGCGGGCAAGACGTTCGGGTGGCACCACGCCGAGCGCGTGGAGCGCCGCGTACAGCCCGGGGACATCGTGCCCCTTCGACGAGAAGTACACGTCGCGATCTGACGAGTCCCAGCCCACCGCCGCGGTGTTCAGCTCCTCGAACAGGAGGAACGCGACGATGTCCATCGCGCTGAACGTCGAGCCGAGGTGTCCGGAGCCTGCACGCTTGACGGCGACGAGAGCGTTGAGCCGACACGCGTCGGCGAGGATCCCGAGGCGGTGGTCGGCGGCGACGTCGGCGCCGCGGACGCGGTCGAGCTCCGTCTTCGGGACGATGCTGAGGGCGGGCATCCGCCGACGCTACCGGGGGCGGTGCGGCGTCACGACGTCCGAGAGGTCGGCGTCGTCGCGCAGCTCGTCGGTCTTCTCGCAGAGGAAGAGCGCCTCGCTCGATCCCGGGCGATAGTCGGTGAAGCGCGTGACCTTTCGCCAGCCCGTCCAGGCGAGCTCCAGCCTGACCGCCTGGATCGTCGGCACGCCTTTCGCCTTTCCGTTCTCGGGCCACCGCAGCCGCACGAGCGCGTCCGGCCGCGGGTCGACGCTCGTCTCGAAGAGCATCGTCCCGCCGGGTCGGGTCACCCGGTTGAGCATCCCGAGAAGCGGCAGGTGGTGGATCGAGTGATAGAGGACGCCGAGGAAGAAGACGAGATCGAACGGCTCCAGCTCGATCAGCTCGGTCGCGTTGCGGAGGTCGCCGTACACGAATCGGTGTGGGGTCGAGAGCGAGTCGACCCACTCCGCGTGCAGGTGCGTATCGGACTCGAAGTCGGAGAACACGAGCTCGCTCGGCCGGAGCTCACGGTCGATCCACCGTGCATGAACGCCGTATTTCGGCCCCACCTCGAGCACCCTCACTCCACGGAACCGCTCGACGTCGACGACGCGTTCGAGCGAGTCCGGGACGAGAGTGAGATCGGGCAGGTCGTCGGTCCCGGTCGTGGGTCGCTCGTCGCCGATCGGACGCGCGTCCTCGACGTACTCCGTCAGCTCGGCGAGCCGCGGCAGGCTCTCGGGATTCGGCTCGTAGACCTGCAGTCCCATCCGCACGGCGGCCGACCAGGCCGCTCGCCTCAATAGCCCTCGCACCTCAGACGCCCGGCCACGGATGGTCTGCGAGCACCGCCTCGTTCAACTCGACACCCCAGCCAGGGCCGCCGGGAATCCTCAGCTCACCCGCCGAGATGTCGGGAAGCGCACTGACGAGCTCGTCACGCCACGGCACGTCGTCCACGTCGTACTCGAGGATGCGCGCATTCGGGATCACCGCGCACCACTGCGCGGCGATGAACGTCGCGAGGTGCGAGTAGTAGTTGTGCGGCGCGCAGTTGACCTCGAACGTCTCGGCGAGATCGGCGATCTTCTTCGCCTGGTGGAACCCGTTCCAGATGACGTCCACCGACGCGACGTCCATTCCGCCTGCCTCGAGGTGCGGTCGGAAATCGCGGCTGCCGTAGAGGTTCTCGCCCGAGCAGATCGGCATCGGCGCGACGTGGCGAACGTGCGCGAGCGCTCCGGGATCGAAGAGGTCGACCTCGAGCCACAGCAGGTCGAAGGGCTCGAGCGCCTTGGCGACCCGGACGCAGCCCTCGGGCTCGAGATTGAAGTTGAGATCGACGATCGGCCGCGCCGCGCCGCCCGTTCCCGCGGCGAACGCCTCGAGCAACCGCACGAGCGCATCCGTGATCTCGTCCGTACGCAACGTCCCGCCGCCCTCGTTGAACCCCGGCATGAGGACCTGCGGCTCCTCGCCGGGAACCACGACGTTCGTCTTGAAGGCGCCGTAGCCGGCGTCGACGACTTCCCGCCCGAGAGCCGCCACGGCCTCGTAGGACGCGAGTTTCGGCGTTCCCGTGACCTCGAACGCGCGGGCGCGCGTGGTGCCGCAGTGGGACCAGTACATCGGGATCGTCTCGCGCGTCGGCCCGCCGAACAGCTCGTACACGGGCACGCCGAGCGCCTTCGACTTGAGGTCGAGCAGCGCGTTCTCGATCCCGGCGAGCGCCTTCGCGATCACCGAGCCCGGGCTCTGCCGCGTCGCACGGTAGAGGTCCCAGTAGATCGCCTCGGTCGGTCGCGGGTCGCGGCCAACGACGAGCGGTGCGAGATCGTCGACGATCCCCGCGAGTCCTCGCGGCGAGCCGTGCGAGTCGGTTATCTCGGCCCAGCCGACGAGCCCGTCGTCGGTCGTCGCCTTGAGGAAGATCCAGGGGCGCCACCCGGCGTCGCAGGTGAGCGTCTCGAGCGAAGCGAGTTTCACGAGGGCGGAGGATAGGGAGGCCGCCCGACCTCGGGGAGCGTCGCCTCACCGGAAGCGACGAGTCGCGCGGCTTGCTCCCAGTCGTCCTCGTCGTCGACGTTGAACCCCTCGAGACCCTGTGTCAGGAACGGCGCGAGCACGCTCCCCTCGCGCGTGCCGGTCTCGGTCACGACCCGCGTCCAGGCGATCTCGAGCGCGCTGTTCTGCGAGTAGACAGGGGGGAGCGCCTGGTACTGCCCGGCGTGCCACGCGACGTCGAGCTCGGACTGGTCGAGGAGCGGGCTCATCGTCCGGCCGTCGCCGGAGAGGAGCCACATCTTCCCGGGGTGCTGCTTCACGAGCTCGACCGCGCGAAGCGAATCGGCCTCCGGCGTGGCGAGCAGCTGCTCGAGCCCGCGCCGCACGACGTCGGGACCGCGGAACGGGTTCGTCGCCCTGATGAGTGCGAACAGCTCGTAGCGCTCGTCGAGGCGCTCGAGCGTGTACGCGAGCCACTCGATGTCGGGGGACGTCGCGGTCGCGAACTCGGCGGGGCGGAGGAACGGAACGTCGGCCCCGTACCAGCGCGCGACGTCGGCGATCTCCTCGGAATCGGTCGAGACGACGACCCGCTCGAAGCGACCGCTCTCCACGGCGGTGGCGATAGCGTAGGCGAGGAGCGGATGGCCGGCGAGCGGGCGGACGTTCTTGTGCGGGACCCGCTCGGAGCCGGACCGCGCCGGAACGAAGGCGACCGCGGAGGGGGCGCTCACCGCAGGCCGGCTGCGGCGGCGAGCTCGGTCAGCGTCGGGCACGGCACGTCGAGGCGCTCGCCAGCCCGCAGCACGCTTCCGAGAAGCGCGTCGAGCTCGGAGCGCCGTCCGGCCGCAACGTCCCGCGCAGCGGAGGTGGTGGTCTCGTCGGCCATCTCCTCGATGATCGCCCACTGGGCGGCCGGGCGCAGCGAGACGCCGTCCGCCTCCGCCACGGCGCACGCTTCGACGATCGCGGAGTCGAGCCTCTGGCGCCACCCGGGATCGGTGCGGAGCTCGCCGACGGTGCGACCGGAGACAGACGTGACCGCGGCGAGCGGGGCAATCCGAGCGAGCTTGTGCCACAGGACGCGCTTCTCGCTCTGTCCTACCCGCACGTCGATCCGCCCCCGCCGAAGGAGGTCGGCGGCCGCCTCGACCTCTCCACGAGCGAGGCTCTCGGAGGCGATCGTGATGACCGGTGCGACCGTCGCCTCGATGATCTGGACGCGCCCCGCGCGGTAGGCCTGGAAGTGGGAGATGCTGCCTGCGGCGACGCGCCCGTCGAAGCGGGCCCTGAGCACGTCCATGTGCTCGAGGCCGTTCAGCAGCGGCACCACGACGCCGCGCTCGACGGCGCTCGGATCGACCCGACCCACCGCGTCGTCCAGCACGGGCGCCTTGACGGTCACGAGGAGGAGGTCGACGGGCTTCGCGAGCTGCTCGACGACCTCGACGCGCGCGGTGAGCGTCCCCTCGGGCGACTCGACGACGAGACCGGCGAGCGCGATCAGCCCGACGGCTTCGGGATGCGCGACGCAGACGACCTGCACGCCGGCGTTCGCGAGCCGCACGGCGAGGCTTCCGCCGACTGCGCCCGGGCCAAGGACAGCCGCAGTGTTCATGCCTTCGCCGGATCGACCACGAGGTTCACGACCTTCTGATCGGAGTACACGTCGAGTGACTCGATCCCTGCCTCACGCCAGCCCGTGCCCGAGTCCTTGACGCCGCCGAACCCCATGTGCGGCTCCGATCCATGGGTGCCCGCGTTCACCACGACCACGCCCGCCTGCACGCGTTCCGCGAACCGCAGCGCACGGTGGACGCTGGCGGTGTGGACGGCGGCCGTCAGACCGTACGGGGAGTCGTTGACGAGGACGATCGCCTCGTCGAGGTCGGAGACGCGGTAGAGGACGGTCACGGGCCCGAAGAGCTCGACGTGCGACAGGGGGGCAGCGGGCGCGACGCCTTCGAGGACGGTCGGCGCGAGGTACCACCCCGGCCGCTCGAGCCGCGTCCCGCCGGTGAGCACGGTCGCGCCTGCTCCGCGAGCCTCGTCGACGCGTGCGAGCATCCGCTCCAGCGACTCGATGCTGATCACGGGCTGCGGCTCGATCTGCTCCGCCGCGGCCGCGAGCCTGGCGCGGAACGCGTCGTAGACGTCGTCGAAGACGACGATCCGGCTCGCCGAGGCGCAGCGCTGCCCGGCGTTCGAGAAGGCCGATGCGATCGCCCAGCGGACCGCGTTCTCGAGGTCGGCGTCGTCGCACACCACGAGCGCGTTCTTTCCGCCGAGCTCGAGGCACGTCTTCGCCAGCCGCCGCGCGGCCACCTCGTTGATCGCCCGTCCGGTCGTGGCGGAGCCCGTGAAGCTCACGAGGTCGACGTCCGGATGTGCCACGAGCGGCGCTCCCGCTTCGCCGCCGAGCCCGTGCACGACGTTCAGGACGCCCGCTGGGACACCGGCCTCCAGTGCGAGCTCCGCGAAGAGCGACGCCGACGCCGGCGTGTGCTCGGACGGCTTGACGACGGCTGCGTTGCCGCAGAACACGGCCGGGAACGCCTTCCACGCGACGTTGGGGAGCGGCGTGTTGAAGCTCATGACGAGTGCCGCGACGCCGAGAGGCTGCCGAACCGTGAGAACCGTGCGGTTCGCCATCGACGCCGTCGTCGTGCGTCCGTACGAGCGGCGACCCTCGCCGGCGATGAAGAGACCCATCTCGACCGCGGCATCCGTCTCGCCGAACGCGAGCTCCTCCGGCTTCCCGGTCTCCTCCATCACGAGGGCCGACGCCTCGTCGCGACGTTCCCGAAGGAGCAGGGCGAGCTCGCGGACGACATCACCGCGAGCGACGGCCGTCCGCTCGGCCCAGGCCGGCTGGGACTCCCGCGCCGCGGCGACCGCGTCGTCGACGTCGTCGGAGTCGGACCGCGCAACCCGGAAGAGCACCGTCTCGTCGGCCGGACGGCGCTTCTCCAGCCATCGACCCGAGCGCGGCGGAGCGGCACCCCCGGCGACGAGGTTGGCGACGTCCGAGAGCGCTACCAAGCGGACCAGCCGCCGTCGACGACGACGTTCGACCCGGTGACGTAGGACGACGCGTCGGAGGCGAGGTACACGACGGCGCCGAGCGCCTCGTGCGCGTACATCATGCGACCGAGCGGAGATCGCTGCGTCCACGCGTCGAGGAACTCCTGCTCCTGGTCGTTCCAGACACCCGCGAGCGTGAGCGTGTTCACGCGCACTCCCGATCCTGCCCAGTACGTGGCGAGGTAGCGCGTGAGGTTGAGAACGGCCGACTTCGAGACCGAGTAGGCGACGGGCTTGACGAACGTCTCCCCTCGCGCGCGCCGGAACTCGTACAGCCCCTGGACCGGCGAGAGGAGCCCGTAGACCGACGACACGTTGACGATCGACCCTCGCCCCTCCTGCGCCATCGCCGCGCCGACGACCTGGCAGCAGAGGAACGTCCCCTTCACGTTCACGTCCATGACCGCGTCGAAGGAGGCCTCCGGGTAGTTCTCGAAGGGACCAACCTCCTCGGCAGGCGCGTCCGGGGGCGAATCGAGTGCCGCGTTGTTCACGAGGACGTGCGGTACGCCCCACTCGCCGACGACCTCGTCGAGAGCGTGCTGGATCGACGACCGGTCGGTCACGTCGACCCTCAGGGCCTTGGCGCCGTCCGGCACCGGCCCGTCCTCGACGTCGAAGCTCACGACGCGCGCCCCGCGTTCGGCGAGCCCGTCGAGGTACGTCTGGCCGAGCTGGCCCATCCCGCCCGTGACGATCGCGACACGGCCCTCGAGGTCGAAGAGCCCATCGCTCACGCGGAGACCTCGAGCGGCGCGAACGGCGTCGCGTCGACGTCGACGCGGGGCCCGCGACGGTACTTGTCCTGCTTCCAGTTGCGTCCCTCACGGCGAGCCGCGCTCACGCGGGGATCGAGCGACGGCCTCCCCACGATCCGCCGGAGCCGCCCGCTCAGGCCCCGGCGGTAGGCGCCTTCCTCGTTGAGATTCGGGCGCCCCGCACCCCACTCGCTCCCGTCGCGCGAGCTGCGGCGGAGGAAGCAGACATGGAGCAGCCGCAGGGGATCGTCGTCCCACGTCGTCGTCTCCGTCAGGTCGTCCACCCGCTGCCAGTCGTAGCCGGCCCGAAACACCGGCGTCCCCCCATGGACGCGCTCCGGGCATCCTGTCCACGACTCGAGCGCGGCGAAGTTGAAGAGCTGCACGATCCACCGTGACGGTGGCGCCATGAAGCCCGAGGCCGTCCGCGAGCCTGCGTCCAGCCGGTCGCAGTGGAGGACGTGGCCACGCACCCGGAACGCCTCGCTGTGCGCTCCGTCGAGCAGGTCGTTACGCAGGCGCCGGAGCCCGGCCGGGTCGAAGAGACAGTCGCCGTCGACGACGAGCACCCAGGTGGGTGTCCCGACGTACTGCTCGAGGTCCCGGTGCGAGTCGCCGGCGTCCGCCGACCTCCGGACCTCGATGTGCGCGAGCTCGGCCGAGAGCGCAGCGAGGATCTCGGGCGTCCGGTCGGCCGAGAGGTGGTCGAGGACGTGGATCCGGTCGCAGGCGTCGGCCGCGTTGCGGATCGCACGCTCGATGTGGGCGTCCTCGTTCCGCACGAGCACCGAGCCGACGATCCGCACGTCGCCCTCCCGGCTCACGCGGCGACGGCCCGCTTCGCGTTCCAGACCGCGTCGCAGAACTCGCGAACGCAGCCGTAGCCGCCCCGGCGCTCGAGCACGATCCCCGCCAGCGGGACGAGGTCGGGCCACGCGTCCGCCGGAACGACCGGCACACCCACGATCTCGAGACAGCCGACGTCGTTCACGTCGTTCCCGACGTAGGCGGTCCGCTCGAGGGAGAGGCCGCGCTTCGCGACCTCCTCGCGGAGGACCGGCGGCTTGTCGTCCACGCCCTGGATGCACGCTGCGCTGATCTTCCGCGCTCGCGCTCCGACTGCGGCGTTCACCTCCATCGAGAGGACGAAATGGTCGACTCCGACGTCCTCGAGGCGGCGGAGCCCCAGTGCGTCGCCTCGCCAGCACGCGACGCTCTCCTCGCCGTGCTCGTTCGTCCACACGCGGTTGTCGGTGAAGACCCCGTCGAAGTCGAAGACGACGAGCTCGATCTCGGCGAGCGACGTCACGCTTCGCGGGCGGCGACGGGCTGCTCGACCGGCTCGACGTCGTCCTGCGCGACGGCCTGCTCGAACACGAGCGGCCGCGCGAGCTTTCTCCCGAGCAGGTCGTCGAGCTCGTACGGCGGCAGGCCCCCGTCCGCGGGCGACTTCGCGACGAGGTCGCCGGGCTCGAGCCTGTGCCCCGCAGACAGGTCGCGGGTGGCGACGAGCTGCTTCCCCATCTTCTCGAGGGGACGCTCCTCGCTCGCGAGCGGCCGCTTCACACCGTCGCCGAGCGCGTCGGGAACGCGGTGGAGGTCGCGCACGAGCCGACGCATCCCCTCGGGCATGAGCGAGAACGCGTGGTCAGACCCCTTCCACGCGTGGTTGAGCGTGAAGTGCTTCTCGATGACACGCGCGCCGAGCATGTAGCCGACGATCGACATCGCGATCCCGCTCTGATGGTCGGAGAGCCCGACCACGAGCTCCGGGAAGCGCTCGCGGTACGCCTCGATGACCCCGAGGTTGAGCTCCTCCACCTCGCACGGGTAGGCAGCCGTGCACTGCATGACGCAGAGCTGTTCGTTCAGCGCAAGGATCGTGTCGACGGCGCGCTCGACGTCCTCGAGCGTGCCGCCGCCGGTGGAGAGGAACATCGGCCGGCCGAGCGCGGCAACGTAGCGCAGAAGGGGCGTGTTGGTGAGATCGCCCGACGCGATCTTGAACGCCGGCATGTCGAGGCCGGCGAGGAAGTCGGCGCTCGCCTCGTCGAACACCGTGCCGAAGAGCGTCACGCCTTCCTCCCGCGAGAACTCGCGCAGCTCGAGCCATTCGGCGGCGGAGAGCTCGAGCGCCTCGCGATGCTCGCCGTACGTGCGCCCGAACGAGTGCTCGTTGTCGTACGGCGCGTCGTAGAGCGCGCGTGTGTACAGGCTGCGGTTGTCCCGCTTCTGGAGCTTCACCGCATCGGCGCCGCACTCCCGCGCCGCGCGCACCAGCGCCTTCGCCTTCTCGAGGTCGCCCTGGTGGTTGTGGCCGATCTCGGCGATGACATAGGCCGGGCCGTCCCGCGCGATGACCCTGCCGTCGACGACCAGCTCGCGCACGGGGCGATGGTACTAGGAGGGCCGAACGCGAAACACGGTGACATCGCCGACCTGCTCCCGCTCGAGGCCGAGACCGTCCGTCGGCTTGTCGAGCGCTCCCTCCCAGGACGTCCCGGGCGCGAACTCCGGGTGGAAGAGCACCGTGCGGACACCGAGCTCGCGGAGCGCCGCGACGGACTGCGCGTCCGGGAACCCGGCGACCTCCTTGCGCAGCCTGTCGTACCCGGCCGGGTCGAACCCGCCGAAGCCGTTCACGATGCTCGGAAAGCCGTCCGTCGACCAGTACATATAGAGCGAGTCCTGCGGCGGG
>Ga0207688_10002152_pt1 | contig 10596 bp, 9 predicted proteins | sample KBSMiscanthusM4_FD_184296 | JGI IMG/M metagenome (GOLD analysis project Ga0207688, IMG submission 184296) | Miscanthus rhizosphere microbial communities from Kellogg Biological Station, Michigan, USA - M4 (SPAdes) (version 2) | ecosystem: Host-associated > Plants > Roots > Rhizosphere ...
CTACCGGGTGCCAGGAAAGCGCGGTGTATCGCTAACAGCGGTTGATCACTTCTGGACTTTGAAATCCACTGAGTATTGGGTGGTTTCCCAAGTCACCTTTATCGTGCCGCCGCCGCTCGGATTACTATCGATAGCGATGGCGAGTTGATCGGTTGGTGAACTCGCCGGCTCGCCTTTCATATCTACGCGCGCGAAATCCTGTTTCTCATCGTACTTCGTACCCCATTGGCCGACCTGTTTGTTCACGATCAGTGTTGCCGACTTCTCGTTGTGGGGAAGCATGAACAAAGTATAGCTACCGGCCGGAATCGATTTGCCGCCCAGATCCAATGGTTTGTTCGTCGTTAACAGCGTGGCTTCGTCTGCCCCAAGGCGCCAAACCTTCTCGAATGGAACGACTCCTCCCCAAATCTTGCGCTTCTCTCCGGTTTTCGGATCCTTGGTATAGGGCCGCCCATAAACGATCGTAATTTCGTCTCCGTCGATCGTTGCTTTCGTTGTGTCATGCGGACTAATCCGTGCGCGTTCTTGTGCATCTAAAGGCGAAAACTGCGACAGGAACAAAAAAATGGCAGCAATCGATACTGAAAGTTTACTCATGGTAGCGAAGATTCTTCCGATGTTTTTGGGACGTCCAGCAAAAACGGCCGAAAACGTCGCCTAAAGGCGCTGGCGTTCTGGTTGTACTTCAACTACTTGTCTTTCGCTTCAACCGAACACACCCATGAAACTAAATTTCTCTTTAACCAGCGTTTTGGTTCTTACGCTCTGCGCAGTCGCGCGCGTTCAATCTCAGTCGGTTCTCGATCTGCCGTATGCCAGCCAGGCTGCGCAGGTGAAACAACGGGTCGGCGTCACCGACATTACAATCACGTATCACCGCCCGGTCGTTAACGGTCGCAAAATCTGGGGCGGATTGGTGCCGACGGGTCAGGTATGGCGGGCCGGAGCCAACGAGAATACTACGATCGAATTTAGCACGCCGGTTTCAATCGAAGGCAAACCGCTTCCGGCTGGTACTTACGGCTTGCACATGATTCCGAACGCCGACACCTGGACCGTTATCTTTTCCAAAATGGCGGTGGCGTGGGGAAGTTACACCTACAACCAGAGTGAAGACGCGTTGCGGGTCGACGTGAAGCCGCACCCCATCGAAATGGAAGAAGCGCTCGAGTACGAATTCGAAGATCTCAAACCGGATTCAGTCGCGGTGACAATGAAATGGGAGAAGGTTGCAGTGCCGTTCCGCGTCTCGGTTAACCTCAACGACACAGTCATACTATCGATTCGAAACCAGATGCGCGGCCGTGCCCAATATTCGTGGGAGACATTGAATGAAGCGGCCAACTTTTGCCTGACCCATAAGACCAACCTCGAGGACGGACTCAAGTGGGCGGATTTATCAATCCAGAATGAAGAACGATTCGAAAACCTGAGTACCAAAGCAGATTTATTGCAGGCAATGAATCGCACCGATGAAGCGAAGAAGGTGCGCGACCATGCCATGGAAGTGGCTTCACCGGTCCAGCTGTACGGCTACGCTCGCGGGCTGCAGGCGCAGAAACGCAGCGACGAAGCCATGGCGATATTAAAAACGGTTGCTGCGAAGGCTCCGGAAACCGTCCAAGGTCACCTGGCCTCGGCACGTCTGAAGTCAGCGGCGGGCGATTTCGATGGTGCGCTGGCCGAAGCAAAAGCGGCGGAGGCGGCTGCGACAATTGACGCGCAAAAGCAAAACATCAGGATCTTGATCGTCCGGCTGCAATCAAAGCAGGACATTAACAAATAGGCGCGGTCCTACGGGGTTGCTGCGGGTTTTTTCAACAAGAGCTCGCGTAATCGCTCGCACTGATGCATTCGCTCTTTACCGTCCGCTGATGCGTTGGGTTCGAGGGCAGCGGCGGGCAATTGCATTGTTGGGATTTGTCATGTCGCAATCGGTCCTCACGGAAGCTGCTCCGCCCACGCTGCCGAAACCAATGAACGCAGCTGAAATTCAGCTCGGACTGCAAAAGCTGAATGTGCTCGGACGCGTGCTCTACGTCGCGGCGCACCCGGATGACGAAAACACAAACCTGATGGCGCTATGGTCTAACGGTTCGCTTTATGACACCGCCTACTTGTCATTAACTCGGGGCGATGGCGGCCAGAACCTTCTCGGGCCGGAACTGCGTGAGCGCCTGGGAGTAATCCGGACGCGGGAGCTGCTCGCAGCCCGTCAAATTGACCATGCCCGGCAGTTTTTCACCCGTGCCGTTGACTTCGGATTTTCGAAAAGCGCCGACGAAGCGCTGCGACTTTGGGATCGGGACAAAATTCTATCAGACGTGGTCTGGGTGATTCGAAAATTTCGGCCGGATGTAATCGTTACCCGGTTTAGTCCCGAAGACAATCTCACGCACGGGCATCACACCGCGTCAGCGATTCTAGTCCAGGAGGCGTTTAAGGCCGCAGCGGATCCGAAGCGGTTTCCTGAGCAGCTTGCGTGGGTAAAACCGTGGCAGGCGACCCGATTGGTTTGGAACACGTCGCCATTTTTCTTCCAAAATCGGAACCAACCTTTCGATCCGAGTGGCCTAACTAGTTTGGAAGCAGGCGGATTTGCACCGCTGCTCGGCAAAGCATTTACCGAGATTGCCGCGGCAAGCTTGAGCATGCACAAGAGCCAGGGCGTAGGCAGTCCGCCACGCCGGGGCGAACGCAAGGAGTATTTTAAATTGCTGGCGGGGCCGCCGATGACAAACGGATTGTTCGATGGCGTCGATACGACGTGGAAACGAGTCCCGAATGCGACCGACATCGACAACCAAGTTCAGCAGCTGATCGCAAACTTTTCGCCAGTCAATCCGGCCGCGTCGGTTCCGAAGCTTCTCGAATTGCGGAAGGCGCTCACTGCCGTCGACAACGATTGGGCGGTATCGAAACGCGCCGAAGTTGACGGGCTGATTGCGAGCTGTGCCGCGCTTTACATGGAGAGTTCAACTGCGTTGGCCGCGGTCTCGCCGGGTCAGCTGCTCCCGATCAAATTCGATGCGATCAATCGATCATCCGTACCGATCAAACTGATCAGTGTCCATGCTCCGGTTTCCGGTGAAACCCTGCGCATCGACGCGCCACTCGCTCGCGATCAATTTTTTACCAAGGATCTCGGGCCGACGCTGCCAGCGAACATGGTTTACTCACAACCCTATTGGCTGCGTAAACCGCCAACAATCGGAACATTCATTGTAGACGATCAGCAGTTGATCGGGCTTGCTGAAAATCCGCCGGCTTTTCCGATTGAAGCGACGCTCGACATTGCGGGTCAGGAAATACGCTATCTGGTCGATACGTTTTTCCGTCGGGTGGACCCGATTGCGGGTGAGGTTCACGAGTTGCTGGCCGTGACTCCGCCGGTATTCGCAAATCTACCGAGCAGTGCGTTTGTCTTTCCCGATGAAAAGGCTCGGCCCATCGCCGTCGAGATAACTTCATCAACTGCGGCGGTGCAGGGCAGCGCCCGTCTCGATGCTCCGGCCGGATGGCAAGTCACGCCAAAATCTGTTCCGGTTGATTTGAAGGTGCCTAACGAAAAGATGTTTGCCGAATTTTCCGTAACACCTCCGGGAAGAGCAGGGGACGGAACTCTTCGTGCGGTTGTATCTACCGGCGGCAAGGAATTCTCATTCAGTCGCGAGCAAATCGCTTATCCGCATATCGGCGTCCATATATTAATGCCGGCGGCCGAAGCCAGGGTGGTCCGGGCCGAGATTCGGAAAACGGGGCAACAGATTGGCTATCTCCCCGGTGCGGGAGATGAGATTCCCCAGTGTCTTCAGCAGATCGGCTACAGCGTCAAAGTATTGGAGCCCGGAGATGTGACACCGGAAAATCTTGCCCGATTCGATGCCGTTGTGCTCGGTATTCGCGCTTACAACACCCAAAATCGAATTGCCGATCTGCAACGCAAGTTGCTGGACTATGTCCAGGCTGGTGGTGTGGTCGTTGCGCAATACAACACCACGGCCGAGCTCAAGACCAAGGATATCGGTCCATATCCGCTCGAAATCTCGCGCGATCGCGTAACCGATGAAACTGCGGAGGTCCGAATTCTCGCGCCGGACCATCCGGTCCTGAATACGCCTAACAAGGTCACTGCTGAAGATTTCAAAGGATGGGTTCAGGAGCGCGGACTGTATTTTCCCAACAAGTGGGACCCGCGGTGGACCGCCATTTTGTCATCCAATGATCCCGGCGAAAAACCGATGGACGGCGGGTTGCTGGTCGCGAAAGCCGGTAAAGGTTACTTCGTTTACACTGGCTACTCGTGGTTTCGGCAATTGCCGGCCGGAGTCCCTGGTGCCTATCGGCTGTTTGCCAATCTTGTTTCTCTTAGCAGCACGGAATGAAAGGAACGGATCTTCAAAGCGAGCCTAACGGCGACTCTGCTCCTTTGTTTGGCAGCTGGCCCAAAGCTTACTGCGTCGCGCTCGGAATATTCGCGTTCGAGATCGTGTTGTTGTACGCGTTTACGGTCGTATTTTCGTGAACCGGCTCGATTACGTCGTGCTGATCGCGACGATTTTAGCAATCCCGTTGTACGGGCTGTGGCGCACGCGCGGTCGCAAGACCCTTGGCTACTATATCAAGGGGGACGAAAGCATCCGATGGGCTACCATTGGACTTTCAGTGCTCGCCACCCAGGCCGGGCCGATCACATTCCTTTCCATGCCGGGTCAGGCTTACGAAAGCGGAATCGGCTTTGTTCAGAATTACTTCGGCCAGCCGTTCGCACTGATCACTGTTTGCGCCGTCTTCGTGCCCATTTTCCAGCGGCTTAAAGTTTACACCGCCTACGAATATCTGGGTCAACGATTCGATCAAAAAACAAGATTGTTAGGCGCTTTTCTATTTCTGATTCAGCGCGGTCTTGCCGCGGGAATCACCATTTATGCCCCGGCAATTATTCTCTCGGCACTACTCGGCTGGCGATTGAATCTAACGATCTGGCTCGCCGGCGGGCTAGTCGTCGCTTACACCGCGTTTGGTGGGACGAAAATCGTTAGCATCACTCAGCGGTATCAGATTCTGATCATCTTTGTCGGGATGGCTCTTGCCTTTATCATCGCGGTGCATCGACTGCCGGCCGGATTATCGTTCGGCCGCGCCCTAACCGTCGCCGGTGGCATGGGAAAACTGCAGGCGGTCGATTTCTCGTTGGACCCGGATCGGCGCTACACGTTTTGGTCGGGAATCTTTGGCGGATTTTTTCTCGCACTCTCGTATTTCGGCGCCGACCAGTCTCAGGTTCAACGGTATCTCGCCGGCGGGTCGTTAACCGCCAGCCGATTCGGTCTCCTTTTTAATGCGGTTGTGAAAGTGCCAATGCAATTTCTCATTCTGCTACTGGGAGCAATGGTTTTCCTGTTCTACCAGTTCGAAGAGCCGCCTATTTATTTCAATCGCCCAGCCTATGACAGAGCAATCGCACTCGGGCATGGTGCCGAGTTGAATGAGTTACAGGCAAAGTTCGATGACGTATTCGCGCGCAAACGTGACTTGCTGAATTCATCAGGCGTAAACTCCGCCTCTCGCCAGGAAATTCTGCAGCTCGACGCCAAGGCCCGCGAACTGCGCGACCGCGCAAAAGCGGTTCTTGAACGCGCCGGGGCCAGCCCGAAAAGCAAGGATTCCGACTACGTCTTTATCACTTTCGTCCTCCAGCATCTGCCGCATGGCGTTGTTGGACTGCTAATTGCGGTGATCCTGTGCGCCACGATGTCGGCTACTGCGGCGACGCTGAATGCGCTGGGCTCAACCACCGCGGTGGATTTTTATCGACCGCTGATCCGGCCGAACGCGCCTGATCACCATTACGTGGTTGCGACCGAGTTATTGACGATCGCGTGGGGGCTGGTGGCGATTGGTGTGGCCTCATACGCGAGCCTGGTCGAGAACCTGGTCGAAACCGGCAACATTCTCGGGTCAATCTTCTACGGCAGTATTCTGGGGTTGTTCCTGGTGGCGTTCTTCGTGCGCAGTGTTCGCGGTTCGGCGGTGTTCTTCGCCGCGCTTCTTGCTCAGTGCCTGGTGCTGATCCTTTTTTGCACCCTCAGCATCAGTTATCTCTGGTACAACCTGATCGGTTGTGCGGCGGTGCTGGTGTTTAGTCTAGCGCTGCAGCGAACCATTTTCGCGAAGTCATCTCCAGCTTAACAACCATGGCCGCGCCGATTATCTGTTTCGGGCAACAACCGTGCGGCTTTTTCCCAAAACGATTTCTCTATGCCAAGATTGTCACCGCCAGACAACTTCAACAGGAAATTGGTGGCGAAATCGTGTTTTTCTTTCACGACAGCGATCATGATCCGCGCGAGACGATAACGATCTTGCGAGAACGACATTCTGGTCGTGAACATCGCGTCAATTTCCGATTCCTGAACTCGATTCAGAAGGAGTTCTCGCCTCTCTATGCAAAGCGCATTCTTCCGGACTGGCATTCGAAAATGGTACGGCAGCTGCCAAACTACGTTGACCGCGAACTGATCGACAAGTTCCAGGAAGTTGACTGCCACAACCCGGCTGATTTTTGCCTGAAGATGTATGGCAAGATAGGGCTGCTGGACGGCGTCCGAGTGGAAAGATCAAGCTCACCCGAATTCAGAAAGCGCGCAGTTTCGGTGGACGATTATTTTGTTGATGTCCAGTGGGAAGGCGAAACGGTTCGGGCCCGCTTCCGGGACGGAAAATTGCTGCTGCACAAAGGCGCCGACCGGTTCATCGAACTCCCTTCCCAGGATTTCGACGCCACTCAGATCAGTCCTACGCGTGATACTCGTCTGCGGTGGATGCAATCGGTCATTCAGTGCACGCACTACGTCGCTGGTGCCGGCGAACAGGAGTACTTGAACGAAGCTGATGCGCCGGGCATCACGTTCGTACTCCGAATGGACATTTCCGAAGCAGACAAGGCTTATACTGAAAATTGATGGAGCAGAGACCGTTGAGAATTGGCATCACCTGTTTCCCGCTGATCGGCGGAAGCGGCATTCTCGCGACATCGTTGGGGATGGAGCTCGCGGCGCGTAATCACGAGGTTTATTTCTTCAGTTATGCCAAACCGGTGCGTCTCGACCTAACGGCGCCACGAATTCACTTCCATGAGGTTGCCGTGGGCAAGCACAGCGTGTTTCCGTGTCCCGATTACACCTTGCCCTTGGCCGTAAAGATGGCGGATGTAGGCCGAGCGGAGCGCCTCGATCTATTCCATGTGCACTACGCAGTGCCCCACGCGACGGCGGCGTTTTTAGCGGGCGAGATGATCGGCAATTCGGCCCCGAAAATCGTGACGACGCTTCACGGGACCGATACGACCTTGCTTGGCCCGAATCCGCAATATCGCGGCGCCATCGCGCACGCTCTCAACCACTCCGATGCGGTCACGGCCGTCTCCGAAAGCTTGCGACAACAGACTATCGAAACATTTGCCCTCACCCGAACAGTTGACGTAATTCCAAACTTTTTTACTCCAACTGCGCCCACTCGAAGCCGCGAGGAAGTCCGTCGCGATCTCGGCGTAGCCGGCGAATTTCTACTGCTGCATATGTCGAATCTTCGTCCATCGAAGCGGATTGATCTTCTGTTGAGAATCATCGCAAAGATGAAACAGCGAAATCGAGTCCGGCTGCTGATTCTCGCCGGCGGTTCCTTCGCTTCTTGCGAGCCTCTCCTCGACGAACTGGGCATTCGGCAAAACGTGATCGTGCGGACCGCGGCCGAACCGGTTGAAAATTATCTCCAGGCGGCCGACGCCGGGCTTTACACGTCTGAGATTGAGAGCTTCGGTTTGAGCATTTTAGAAACGATGTTCTTCGCGAAGCCGATCATCGCTTTTAGAGTGGGCGGAATCCCTGAAGTGGTAGGCGACACTGGCTCGCTTCACAAGTTTGGCGATGTCGATGCCATGGCGAAAACGGTCGACGAATTGATCGAATCGCCGGAGCAAGCTCGTGAAATAGGTGAGGCCGGTCGAAAGCGAGCTTCAGCGGAATTCACAGCGCAAAAGGCAGTACCGCGTTACGAAGCAGTCTATCGCCGAGTGTTATCGGCTCAGCGTTAGCGGCAGCGGATTCCTTTAAGAGGGCATCTCGCAAACGACATGGTTATCGCGCTAGCTTCCAGGCTCGCGCGAAGTGATTTGTGCTACTAACGATTTCGTTCAACTCGCGCAGTTGCTCGCTTTGCTGATTAATGAGCAGTTTCGAGTAATCGACGATGTCGATGAGAGGCGTGGGCGGTCTCCAATCGCAGTATATCTTTTCTTCATCTGCGTTCTCCCTGTTGTCCTATCTCAAGACTCGCAATTTAACGAGCCTATTTCGATTCAAGGCATTCCTCTTTCAGCGTGTCCGCCCCCTTGTAAACGTTGCGCCGCTTCAGCTCGGAGAAAAGGAGGGCTTATCGCTCATTAGCTGTCGGCAAGCCGAGTTTCGCGAGCAAGGCGTGATAGCGAGGATCGTCGCGCAAACCGCGCAGCATCGGATCGACCAGCAGGCTTAACGTTCCACCATCATGATTGTCGAAGCAGATTTGCAGCCACTCAAACGCTTTGTCCTTTTCACCGCGCAAGGCATAAGCCTGAGCAATCTGATATGCCAGGCGATCCTTATCCTTGGCGATAAGCTCCGCCAGGGCCCCGTCCGCCGCCTCCCGCTCTCCACGTATGTAATGAGCGAGCGCATGCTCGAAACGTCGAAACGCCATGTCCGGCTCCAGTTCTGCTTCGCGCAAAGCGGCTTCGCCGTCATTTCGCTGCACCGCGACCAGCACCTGCCATCGGTGACTCGAAGAAGCAGTCGGCTGTATTTCTGCCACTTTGCGTCCGCACGCGTCTGCTTCATCCAGTTTTCCCGCAATGAAAAGAACGCGACCGAGATTGAACTGCGTCGCCACCGATAAGGGATCGAGTTCCACGGCCTGCCGGGCCTGGCGCTCGGCCTCATCCACGCGCCCGAGATAAACCAGGATTCGCGCTAGCAAATCGTTCGCGGTCGGATTGGCCGGCGCAAGCATTTTCGCCTTCTCTAGTTGAGGCAACCCTTCGGCAAAGTTCCATTCCGTAAAACATTGCACCCACCCGAGGGCCGCATGCGCTTCGGCCAGCGCAGGCGCGAGGGCGACCGCCTTCTCCGCGTCGCTGCGCGCTTTGGGATACAAGGTCGTGCGCTGGCCGGTCTGGTCTCCCAGCAACGTCCAGACATCGGCGCGCTCGGCGTAGACTGCAGCATAATTCGGATCGAGCTCGATGGCGCGATCGAAGTAGGTGATCGCTTTGCGAAAATCTTCGATGTTGCTGCGGCGGAAAAGGAAATGCCCCTGCAGATAAGCGTTGTGCGCTTCTACGTTCGCGGTGGCGGTTTGCGCCAATTGGTTGTCGGTGCCGAGCAAGGTCACCTGAAGTGATCCCGCGACCGCGCCGGCAATTTCCTGCTGCACGGCGAAAATATCCTTGAGGTCTCGCTCAAACGTTCGTGTCCAAAGCGCGATCCCGTCGTGCGCGTTCACCAGTTCAGCGACAATGCGGACGCGCTCACCTTGTTTGCGCACCGTGCCCTCCAGAAGGGTGCTGACCCCGAGCTTCTGGCCGATCGATCTCGGTTCCTCCTTTTTGTTTTTGAAGCGGAATGAAGAACTGCGACCAATGACCTTCAGGCCGTGGATTTGCGTCAGCGCGACGATCAATTCTTCGGATAATCCATCCGAGAAATATTCGTCCGCCGGATTACCGCTCTCGTTAAGCAACGGAAGCACCGCGATGGACTTTTCCGGGATGGCGCTGCTCGCGTCTGGCCGAGCCGTCGCATTTCCAGCAGTATAGCGACCAAGGAAGAACAACCCGATCGACACCAGCGCGCCCACGATAACGATGTAGATCCAGGCGCGAGATTTACTTGGCCCGTAATCAGGAGCGAGGTGTTCGGTTCGCTTCAATCCTTCCGGTGTGATTTCAAACATCCACGCCAGCATGAGTGCGATGGGCAAACCGAGAATGACAAGGAGAACGATCAGCCGGATGATCCAATTCGGAACGTCGAACACCGGGAATACCTGGGCGATGCCTTGGGAAAGCGCCCAGCCGGCGACGAAGTAGGCGACGGCAACCTTGTAAACATTACGCCGCTTCAGCTCAGCGAAGAAGTTTTGGAAGTTCACAACGACATGCCTGGTTGGCGGACCCTACTCAACATTGTTGATCTTCACGATGGTGCCTTTCGCTTGCGAGTCCTTTGGATCCTTTACCACCGTCACGTACAGTTCGTCCTCATTTTTGTCGAAGGCGACGTTGGTCGTACGTCGGCACGGGCCGAAACTGTACTGGCTTGGGAGCGATCCCTCTACCTCATTCTTTCGACGCTAACGAAGCAAGCCGTCTTCGGTCCGAGCCAGACTTGCGGTAAGCAGCCTACGCGCGAGGCTACGGCTGGCCATGGACTCCGGCGTGGTTGGCAGATTAACGATCATTTCGGAGCGAGTGATTGAACGATTTTCTCGAAGCGCGGATCGCCGCGCAGCGGGTCCCAGAAGGGAAACAGCTTAAGCATGCCGTAGCTCGTGAGT
>Ga0207688_10002153_pt1 | contig 10593 bp, 6 predicted proteins | sample KBSMiscanthusM4_FD_184296 | JGI IMG/M metagenome (GOLD analysis project Ga0207688, IMG submission 184296) | Miscanthus rhizosphere microbial communities from Kellogg Biological Station, Michigan, USA - M4 (SPAdes) (version 2) | ecosystem: Host-associated > Plants > Roots > Rhizosphere ...
ATGGGCGAGGTGACCGTCGAGTTCGCGCCGCCGAACGAGTTCGGCGTGCTCGATCACGTGGTGCGGCTGCCGTCGGGCGAAGCGGTCTACAACCCCTTGCGGGTGATCCCCGGCGGGGTCGGGGAGCCCCGCTGCGAGGTGCTCTTCACCGTGCGACGACGGGCAGGTATGGCGGATGCGGAGTTCGACGCCGATGCCGCAGCGGTGGCGGCCGACCTCGATAGGCTGCGGCGGCTACTGGAGGTTTAGCGGCCAGCCGGGGAAAACGGGCCAAGGGCCAGCCACACGACGGTGCCCGCGGCCGCGGCGGCCAGCACAGACGGCGCTGCGCTGCTGGTCGCAACCGCGACGATCACCAGAACCAAGAGACCGATCGCGAGCGCGAGCAGCTTGTATACCGGCCAGGCCACGCCGGCAATGCTGACTTCGTCCCGCACGGTCACAGGTTGACGATAGCTCGGAAGCAAGGTTTCGGGCAACCGAAACATCGATCTCGATGCTCACTTCTGTAGCGGGTCTAAGCTGGTCACATGCCACTTTCTGGGGAGTACGAACCAAGCACGTCCGACTGGGCCCGCGAGAACGCGGAGAAATACATTGAGTCGGGCGGCACCGACGGCACCGAGCTTCAGGGCAGGCCCGTGATCCTGCTGACCAGCATCGGCGCCAAGACCGGCAAGATCCGCAAGACGCCGCTGATGCGGGTCGAGCACGGCGGCGAGTATGCGGTGGTGGCGTCGCTGGGTGGGGCTCCGAAGAATCCGGTCTGGTACCACAACATCAAGGCCCACCCGCGGGTAGAGCTGCAGGACGGCACCGTCAACAAGGACTACGAGGCTCGCGAAGTCTTTGGTGACGAGAAAGCTGCGTGGTGGGAGCGCGCGGTGGCCGCCTGGCCTGACTATGCAAATTACCAAACGAAGACCGACCGGCAGATCCCGGTGTTCGTGCTGACCCCGATTAACTGAAAACCGCTGGTTGATGGCACTATTGATCGGTGTCCGCTGAACTGAGCCAGAGTCCTCGCACCCGTCCTTCGCAGCCGCTTCGCGCCGCAGACATCGACGAGGCCGCTCAGCGAATTTCCGGCGTGGTCGCCCTCACCCCGCTGCAGTACAGCGAGCGGCTGTCGGAGGTCACCGGGGCGACGGTCTACCTGAAGCGCGAGGACCTGCAGGCGGTCCGGTCGTATAAGCTGCGCGGCGCACACAACCTGCTGATGCAGCTGTCCGAGGACGACATCGCCGCCGGCGTGGTGTGCTCGTCGGCGGGCAACCACGCGCAGGGCTTCGCGATGGCATGCCGCTCGATGGGCATCCATGGCCGCGTGTACGTGCCCGCCAAGACGCCGAAGCAGAAGCGGGACCGCATCCGCTACCACGGGCGCGACTACATCGAGCTGATCGCCATCGGCAAGACCTACGACGAGGCCGCCGCGGCGGCGCTCGACGACGTCGCGCGGACCGGCGCGACACTGGTTCCGCCGTACGACGACCCGCGGACGATGGCCGGCCAGGGCACCATCGCCGCTGAGATCCTCGACCAGCTCGACAGCGAGCCGGACCTGGTGATAGTCCCGGTCGGGGGCGGCGGCTGCATCGCAGGCATCACGACCTACCTGGCCGAGCGGACATCAAATACCTCGGTGCTCGGCGTCGAGCCGGCCGGCGCCGCCGCGATGATCGCCGCGCTGGCCGCGGGGGAGCCCGTGACGCTGGATCACGTCGATCAGTTCGTCGACGGTGCGGCGGTGAACCGCGCGGGCACCCTGACGTACGCCGCGCTGGCGGCGGCGGGGGACATGGTGGCCATAACCACTGTCGACGAGGGCGCGGTGTGCACCGCGATGCTCGACCTGTACCAGAACGAGGGCATCATCGCCGAACCCGCGGGGGCGCTGTCGGTGGCGGCCTTGATAGAAGCCGACATCGAGCCGGAATCGACTGTGGTGTGCTTGATTTCGGGTGGCAACAACGACGTCTCGCGTTACAACGAGGTGCTCGAGCGTTCGCTGGTGCACCTGGGGCTCAAGCACTACTTCCTCGTGGACTTCCCGCAGGAGCCGGGCGCGCTGCGCCGATTCCTCGACACAGTGCTCGGTCCTAATGACGACATCACGCTATTCGAGTACGTCAAGCGCAACAATCGCGACACCGGTGAGGCCCTGGTCGGCATCGAGCTGGGTTCGGCCGCCGATCTCGAGGGTCTGCTGGAGAGGATGAAGGCGTCCGACATTCACGTCGAGACGCTGGAGCCGGGTTCGCCCGCGTATCGGTACCTGCTCTGAGCGTCGAAAGTGAGCTTGTGCGCCAAGTTTCGGCGAAATCTCGCGCGCAACTTCACGTTCGACGGACAATGACGAAAGAGTGCCCGTCCAGACGAGTGGCTTCGGCGTCGACTTTCGGCTCGCCCCAAGCCAGCACGACCTCACCGGTGACCGGAATGTCGACGGCTTCGACGCCGAGGTTGCACGCGACCGCCAGCGAGCCGCGGTGCATGACAATCCACTGCGCATCCTCGTCGTAGTCGACGCGCATATGGTCCAACCACGGGTCGGTCAGGTCGGGCTCGTTGTGTCGCAACGCGATCAGCTGTCGGTAGATCTGCCGCAGGAGTCCATGTTGGCCGTCATCGATCTCATCCCAGTTGAGCTTGGACCGTGTGAAGGTCGCCGGGTCTTGCGGATCGGGGATCTCGTCTGCGTTCCAGCCGTGTTCGGCGAACTCGCGCCTGCGGCCCTCGACAGTCGCCCTCGCCAACTCCGGCTCCGGGTGGGAGCTGAAGAACTGGAACGGCGAGGACGACCCCCACTCCTCGCCCATGAAAAGCATTCCTGTATAGGGTGATCCGAGCACCAGGGCCGCTTTTACCGCCAGCTGGCCGAATGTCAGAATCTGCGACGGCCGGTCGCCGACGGCGCGATTGCCGACCTGATCGTGCGTCAGGGTGTACGCCAGCAGCCGCGTCGCCGGGATACTCGCCGTGTCCAGCGGGCGGCCGTGGCGCCGATGCCGAAACGACGAGTACGTTCCAGCGTGGAAGTAGCCGTGCTTCAGCGTCTGTGCCAGTGCCTCCAGTGACCCGAAATCGGCATAGTAGCCCTGCCGTTCACCCCCGACTGCGGCGTGTATCGCGTGATGGATGTCGTCGTCCCATTGTGCCGTCATGCCGTAGCCGCCGCGATCACGGGGTGTGATCAACCGCGGATCGTTGAGGTCACTCTCGGCGATCAACGACAACGGCCGACCCAACTCTGCGGCGAGCGCATCGGTTTCGGCGGCCAGTTCTTCAAGGATGTGAATGGCGGTGGTGTCGACGAGTGCGTGCACGGCGTCGAGCCGCAACCCGTCGGCGTGGAAGTCATGCATCCAACGCGAGGCGCAGTCGAGAATGTAGCGCCGCACCTCGTCGGCGTCCGTGTCGGAGATGTTGATCGATTCGCCCCACGGGTTGCTGCCCGACGACAGATACGGACCGAACCGCGGCAGGTAGTTGCCCGACGGGCCAAGGTGATTGAACACCGCATCGATCAGCACGCCAAGGCCACGCCGGTGGCAGGCGTTGATGAGCCGAACGAGGCTGTCGGGGCCGCCGTACGGCTCGTGCACCGCATACCAGAGCACCCCGTCGTATCCCCACCCATGAATGCCGCCGAACGCGTTGACCGGCATCAGCTCCACGAAGTCGATACCCAAATCGACCAAGTAGTCCAGCTTTTCGATCGCCGAGTCGAACGTGCCGCCGGGCGTGAACGTGCCGACGTGCAACTCGTAGATGACCCGGCCCTCGATAGATCGGCCTTGCCAGCCGTCGTCGGTCCAGGCGTCCGGAGCGGGCTGCCACAGCTGCGAGCGCTCGTGCACACCGTCGGGCTGGCGGGGAGAGCGGGGATCCGGAAGCACTTTCGGGTCGTCGTCGAGGACGAAGCCGTAGCGCGCATCAGGTCGGGTATCGACGTCGGTCCGCCACCAGCCGTCCTCTGCCGGGTCCATCGGATACAGCGCGCCGTCGACGTCGAGACGGACCCGGTCCGGACGCGGCGCCCACACGGAGAAGACTGCCGGCGGGGCCGGCGATCCGGATTCAGCCATCGACGCGCTCCAACAGCGCGACCGGTAGCTCGGCGAACAGATCTGTCGCCAGCACCCTGCCGCTGAACCGGCCGCCGCCGACGCAGTCGACCCACACTCCATCGGGTAGAGTCAAAGACGTGTCGCCCCATTGGGTTTCGGCGAGGACAACACTATGACGGGTGACAGCAGTCAGCACGTCGTCGGCACGCAGGAACGCAACCAGATGTTCGGCGGCCGCGCCCTCGGCCAGCACGGGTGTGTAGTGGCCGTCGGTGAAGGTGTCCGCGCGGTCACGCCGCAGTCGCAGGGCAGCGGTCACCACTCGCATCTTCGGGTGGATGTTTTCACTGAGTGCCTCGCGACGAAGGCGGTAGTCGACCGGGCGGCGGTTATCCGGGTCGACCAGGCTGTCGTCCCAGAATTCCGTGCCCTGATACACATCGGGCACGCCGGGCACCGTCAACGCCACCAGCTTCTGGCTGAGGCAATCGTTCCGAGCGTGTTCGTCCAATCGGGTGACCAGCGAGCTGAGCCCGGTCGCGACCGGTCCGTCCATGACGGCGTCCAGCCACGTATGCACTGCGGTTTCGAACGTGGTATCGGGATCGTTCCACGTCGTATGGACGGCGGCCTCCCTGATGGCTTTCTCGGCATATGCGTGCAGTCGGCCGCGCAGTTCGTCGGTCACCACTCCGTCGACGGGCCATACGCCGAAAATGTTCTGTAACAGGAAGAGTCCGGTCGCAGGATCGGGTGGTGGCGCTTCCAGAACCCACTTGCCGACGAGGTCGGCCCACAGCGACGGCACCTGCGACAGCACGCCGATGCGGGCGCGCACGTCTTCACCGCGTTTGGTGTCGTGGGTGGTCAACGCCACCATCGCGTGCGGCCACAGCCGGGACCGAGTCGCGGCGCGCTGGTGAAACTCCGCGACACTGACGCCGAACCGGTCGGGGTCCCCGCCCACTTCGTTCAGCGACACCAGCCGGGCGTCGCGGTAGAACAGGCAGTCCTCCATCGACTTGGCGGTGGCGGCGCCGCACAGCTGCTGCAGCCGCATCGCCGACTCGACGCTGTTCGTCAGCGCCGCGGAAACGATCACCATCGGCTGCGCCAATTCCGGTAGCGCCGCCGCGGTTTCGGCCATCGCCTCGGGCAGCACCAGGGACAGCGACAGGTAGTCGGAGCGGTACACGTGTACCCGGCTGATCAGCTCGGCCAGAGCCCGGGGCAGGTCGGGGTGATCGACGCCCGTGGCGGAGACGATGGTCCGGTGCAGCCTGGCCAGTTCGCTGCCCAGCGTGCCGGTGACAGCATCGGCCTTGAGCCGACGGGCCAGCTGCGGCATATCGTCGTAGGGGACACCACTCGATTCGAACAACGTGGTCAGCGGGCCCACGCCTGCGGGATCGATTAGTAGCCCGCCGATTTCGCGCAGCGCGTCGTACCCGGTCGTGCCGGCGACGGGCAGCGTCGGCTCGAGCGGCTCGTCGACGGCCAGGATCTTCTCGATGACAATCCACGCGTCCGGGCCGACGAGCTCGCGCAGCCACGTCAGATAACCTGCGGGATTGGACAACCCGTCCGGATGGTCGATACGGATTCCGTCGACCAGACCCTCGCTGAACCACCGCTTGACCTCCACGTGGGTGGCATCGAACACCGCACGGTCCTCTTGGCGCAGCCCGGCCAGCGACGTGATCGAGAAGAAGCGCCGATAGCCGCAGATGCCGTTGCGCCATCCGATCGCCCGATAGTGCGTGTCGTCGGCGGGATAGCCCGGCGGCGCGGTGTCGTCGTCGGACCCCAGTACCGGCAACACAATTCGGCCGTCAGGATCGAGGTGCCAGTCGACGTCGAAGTAAGACGCATACGGCGAATTCCGGCCGCGCTCGAGCACATCGCGCCACCAGCGGTTCTGATCCGGTTTCTCGACGCCGACGTGATTGGGCACGATGTCAACAATGAGGCCGATCTTCCTTTGGCGTGCCGCAGCCGACAGCCGTTTCAGCCCCTCGGGGCCACCGAGCGCCGCGGATACGGCGGTGGGATCGGCGACGTCGTAGCCATGCGTGGAACCCTCGACCGCGGTGAGGATCGGCGACAAGTACAGATGTGACACCCCTAGAGCTGCAAGGTAGTCCAGCACCTTCAGGGCGTCGTCGAAAGTGAAGCAGTCCCCGCGCATCTGCAGCCGATACGTCGACAGCACTCCAAAAGCCATGTGTCAGGCGGTCTTACGCAGCACCAGCAGCGACAGCGCCTCGAGCGAGATCTTTTTGCCTGCAGTGACGACCAACTCAGTCGACCCGGTGGCGTCGGCAGTGTCCAGCGTGGCGGTCCACTCCTTTGCGTAGTCACCCTTCGGGGTGACGAAATCCTGCGGGTTGTCATTAGCGTTGAAGCAGAGCAGGAACGAATCGTCGACTACTCTTTCGCCGCGCGTATTGGGAGTCGGGATCGCCTCACCGTTGAGGAACACCGCCACGCATTTGAAGCCGGAATCCCAATCCTCTTGCTTCATTTCCTTACCGGACGGCGTTAGCCAGGCGATGTCGCGGACCTGTTCGCCGGTGCGGATCGGCTTGCCCTCGAAGAACCGGCGCCTGCGGAAGACCGGATGGTCCCGCCGCAGCTTGGTGACCCGGCGCGTGAACTCGAGCAGGTCGGCGTTCTTCTGGCACAGTGACCAGTCCATCCACGAGATGTCGGAGTCCTGGCAGTAGACGTTGTTGTTGCCCCGCTGGCTGCGCCCGATCTCGTCGCCGTGCGAGATCATCGCCGTGCCCTGGGAGACCATCAAGGTGCCCATGATGTTGCGCATCTGCTTGGCGCGCAGAGCAAGAATGTCGGGGTCGTCGGTCGGACCCTCCACCCCGCAGTTCCACGACCGATTGTGACTTTCGCCGTCGCGGTTGTCCTCGCCGTTCGCCTCGTTGTGCTTCTCGTTGTACGACACCAGGTCGGCCAGCGGGAAGCCGTCGTGACAAGTGACGAAGTTGATGCTCGCGCCTGGCCTGCGTCCAGTGGCTTCGTAGAGGTCCGACGATCCGGTCAGCCGCGAGGCGAACTCGCCGAGGGTTGCGGGCTCACCCCGCCAGTAATCGCGCACAGTATCGCGATACTTCCCGTTCCATTCGGTCCACAAACCTGGAAAGTTGCCGACCTGATAGCCGCCCTCGCCGATATCCCACGGCTCGGCGATCAGCTTGACCTGGCTGACGACCGGGTCCTGCTGCACCAGATCGAAGAACGCGGACAGCCGGTCGACGTCGTAGAACTCGCGGGCCAGCGCGGCTGCCAGGTCGAAGCGGAAGCCGTCGACGTGCATCTCCAGCACCCAGTACCGCAGCGAGTCCATGATCAGCTGGAGCGTGTGGGGGTGCCGCGCGTTGAGGCTGTTGCCGGTGCCGGTGAAATCCTTGTAGAACTTCAGGTCGCCGTCCTGCAGGCGGTAGTAGGCGGCGTTGTCGATCCCACGGAAGTTGATCGTGGGGCCGAGGTGGTTGCCTTCGGCCGTGTGGTTGTAGACGACGTCGAGGATGATTTCGATCCCTGCCTCGTGAAATGACCGGACCATGGTCTTGAACTCGGCCACCGCGCCGCCTGCGTGCCGGTTGGCGGCGTACTGGTAGTGCGGCGCGAAGAAGCCGAATGTGTTGTAGCCCCAGTAGTTTCGCAGACCCAGTTCGAGCAGCCGGTGGTCGTGCAGGAACTGGTGCACCGGCATCAGTTCGATGGCGGTCACGTTGAGCGACTTGAGGTGGTCGATGATCACCGGATGCCCGAGCCCGGCGTAGGTGCCGCGCAATTCCTCGGGGATGCCGGGATGGGTCCGCGTCATGCCCTTGACGTGGGCCTCGTAGATGATGGTCTCGTGATACGGCGTGCGCGGCGCACGGTCGGACGCCCACTGGAAGAACGGGTTGATCACCACGCTGGTCATGGTGTGGCCCAGCGAGTCGGTCATCGGCGGCGTGCCGCCCGCCGCGAGATCCTCGGCCTTCAGGTCATAGGAGTACAACGCCTGGGTGAAGTCGAACTCGCCGTGGAAGGACTTGCCGTACGGGTCGAGCAGCAGCTTGCTCGGATCGCAGCGATGACCCGCCGCGGGATCCCACGGCCCGTGCACCCGGAAGCCGTAGCGTTGGCCGGGCGTGACCGTGGGCAGATAGCAGTGCCACACGTAACCGTCGACTTCGTCGAGGTTGATCCGCTCCTCGCTACCGTCCTTGGCGATCAGGCACAACTCCACTTGCTCGCCCGCCTCGGAGAACAGCGAAAAGTTAGTTCCCGCGCCGTCGTATGTGGCGCCGAGAGGGTAGGTGTCACCCGGCCAGACCGTGGGTACGGACACCGGTTCGGCGGAGGACATCAGGGCCTCCACCAACCGGTGGCCAAGCCGATCTGACGGCCCAGCTCGTTGGTCATCGTGCGCATGTAAGTCGTCGAGATGTGGTGGGCGTCGCGATACAGCAACACATTTCCCTCCACGGCGCGGCATATATCCTTACGGCACACCGCATCACTCATGTCGAGCGGCTTCAACAGCGGAAACTGCGCGACGAAATCCAGTGTTTGGTTGTGGTCCGACAGTACGTCGGATCGCTTGATCCCGCAGGAGATCGCGTCGCCGCCGTTGGCCAGGCAGTCGGAAGGGAAGTAGGGCTGTCCGTTGCGGACCATCCACGGCGTGTCACGCATGGCAAGGATCGGAATGTTGTTGTCCGACAACGTCTGCCAAATACCGATGTAGGTCGCCGGCATCACATCACCTGGCTTGATGTTCCACGGCCGGGTGGAGGTGGTGAACACGAAGTCCGGATGGTCGGCGATGAGCTTGGGCATCACCCGCTCGTTCCACACGCGGCACCCGGGGTACGGGCGGTTGTCGCCCATCACCAGCGGTGATGTCTCGGTGGTCAGCGGGCAACCCATCTTCATGTAGGTTACGACTTTGAAATGGTGCAGCTGGCCCAGCGCGTCGAGCGCGGTGATCCAGTGCTCGGCGTGCGACCCGCCGGCCAGCGCGATGGTGCGGGTCGCCTCTTTGTCGCCGAAGGAGCAGTTAACGACGTCGCTGTTGTCGAAGTCGCTGATGCAGCCGTCAGTGGTAGTCACCGGCAGATCGTCCCTGGCCTCCAGCACCGTCGGGCGCATCGGCAGCTTGCGCACCTTCGCGCCATTGATCAGCGCACCGGCGCCGGGGTAGTCGACTGTCGAAAGTGCTGCCAGGTCTTTGCCGTTCGCGCGCTGCACGGTGACGTGCTCGCGCCAGGTGAACGACGTTGCTGTCAACGCCACACCCAGCAGGCCGACTATCGAGCCGAGGGTGATCGTCGGGCGACGCAGTCGCGCGCGCAGCGGGACGGCGGGGGTGACTCTTGGCGCCTTCGCCGTGCCGCGGTACCGCAGCGGGTTCTCGACGTAGTTGAGGGTGAGCCACGCCAGCACGCCCGAGAGCAGCAGCACGATCGCGCCCTCGAGGAAATTGACGCGCGGCCGGCCGGTGTATGACAGCCAGAAGATCAGCAGCGGCCAGTGCCACAGGTACAGCGAGTACGCCATCGCCCCGAGCGACACGAACGGCGCGGTGGCCAGCAACCGGTTGGGGGCGGGCAGTCGGCCAGCGGTGCCGGGATCGGCCTGCCGGTTGGCGGCCGAGAGGATGAACAACATGGTGGCGCCGACCGGCACCAGCGCCCATGGCCCGGGAAACTCCTTGACCCCGTCGATCAGCGCGCCGCACGACAGGATCGCCGCCAGCGCGATCACCGCGACCGTCGTGCGCAGCCACATCGGCCAGCGCACGTAGGGCACCAGGGCGCCGAGCAGGGCACCAAGCAGCAGCTCCCAGGCACGGGCGAAGCTGTTGTAGTAGGCGGTTGCCTGGTCGGTGTTGTGAGCAAATATCGCGTAGACGAAGGAAGCGATGGTCAGTGAGCTCAGCAGCATCACGAAAGAAATCCGCATGTGGTTGCCGAGACGCCGGCGGAACAGATGGGCGAACGAGAAGATCAGTGCCAGAAACGCGATGTAGAACTGGCCCTGCACCGACATCGACCAGATGTGCTGCAGCGGGCTGACCGCCTCACCGGCGCGAAGGTAATCCGAAGCGGTGTTCGCCAGCTCCCAGTTCTGGAAGTAGCCGAGGCTCGCCAGGCTCTGGTCAGCGAACGTCTCCCAGCGCGTCTCCGGCTGGATCAGGATGGTCAGCACCGCCGAGGCGGCGAGCACCACGACGAGCGCAGGCAGCAGCCGGCGAACGAGTCGGCTCACTTCTGGAACCGGCCACAGCGACGTGCCCGGCGTCAGCGCCGTGCGCAGCAGCCGCCCACCGAAGAAGAAACCCGACAACGCCAGGAAGACGTCGACGCCACCGGAAACCCGGCCAAACCACACGTGAAACATCGCGACGAGGGCGATCGCGATGCCGCGAAGGCCGTCGAGATCGTGTCGGTAGAACGACTTTCGTGGTCCCATGTCGGCGCGGGGGGTGGAACCCGTAGCGGTGACGGGC
>Ga0207688_10002154_pt1 | contig 10592 bp, 11 predicted proteins | sample KBSMiscanthusM4_FD_184296 | JGI IMG/M metagenome (GOLD analysis project Ga0207688, IMG submission 184296) | Miscanthus rhizosphere microbial communities from Kellogg Biological Station, Michigan, USA - M4 (SPAdes) (version 2) | ecosystem: Host-associated > Plants > Roots > Rhizosphere ...
CATGGCCTCCGATCCACAGGTGTCAAGGCTGTCCAGCGTACCGGTGAGCTGGGGATTGCTATACCCGGAACCACTCCGCAACGGCACACGCAAATTGCTCATCGGACGACGACGCTGCGACGTTACACACCCGTCTTCTTGCCGAGGCACCGCGTGGCAAGCCCAGCCGATAGTGGACACGCGCAAAGCAGTAGGGCCCGGACCTGTCGGCCCGGGCCACCATCGCGTTCCCCTACGGGATCGTCAAGACCTGACCCGGATGGATGAGGTCGGGGTTGGAGACGCCGCTCGCGTCGGCGATCACCTGATACTTGCTGCCGTCGCCGTAAAAGCGCTCCGAGATCGCCCACAGGGTGTCCCCAGAGACCACCGTGTATGTCCGCGGGGCGGGCGGCGGGGGCGGGGGCGGCGGCGCAGCCGGTTCGGCGGCCGCCGGCTCGGGAGCCGGTGCCGGTGCCGGTGCTTCCTCGGCCGCGGGAGCGACTTGGGGTGCCTCAGCCTCAACCTCAGGTTCGGGCGGAGGCGGCTCGGCGGTCTCGGTCTTCGAGGACCAGGCCGGCCCGTCCTTGGCGTACAGCACTACATTGCGGTCGTCCTGCAGTACGAGCCTGACGTCCTTGGCGCCCTTGGTATCGGTGTGCCACACCGGCTTGTCCGGTGTGTAGAGCACGCAGTTGCCGTCCTTTTGCACCTCAAGCCGTTCGGCGTTCTGGCCGTTGGTGCCTGTCGCCCATACGGCCTGGCCGCGCGCGGCCAGCACCAGATTGCCGTCATCCTGCAACGTCAGCGTGTACGCCCCATTGCGCGATGTCAGCGATCCACCTTTTTCGAGCTTCTGTCCTTCGCTAATTGTGTCAGCCATGTCGTTGACCCTACTGACCAAGAGTGCGCCCGTATACTGTTCCGCCCGCTGAAATTCAAACGTTTGGCGAACGGCGGGTGATCCAATCACGTTTGGGCCCAAGGAACTCCGCCGCTCAGTTACGGGATGGTCAGCACCTGGCCCGGATGGATCAGATCGGGGTTGGAGACGCCGCTGGCGTCGGCGATCACCCGGTATTTGCTGCCGTCGCCGTAGAAGCGTTCCGAGATGGCCCACAGGGTGTCGCCGGAGACCACGGTGTACGTCCGCGCAGCAGGCGGCGGAGGTGGCGGCGGCGGCGCAGCTGCCGGCTCAGGCTGCGGCGCCGGTGCGGGTGCCTGCGGCTCCTCTGTGGGTGCCTGCGGCTCCTTTGCGGCGGCCGGAACCACTTCGGGTGTCGGGGCCTCGGCGGCCGGCGGTGGGGGCGGCGCCTCGTCGGTCTGCGTGTTGGACGCCCACGCCGGGCCGTCGAACCCGTACAGCACCAGGTTTCGGTCGTCCTGCAGAAGCAGGCGAACATCCTTGGCGCCCTTGGTGTCCGTGTGCCAGACCGGCTTGTCCGGCGTGTAGAGCACGCAGTTGCCGTCCTTTTGCACCTCAAGGCGTTCGGCGTTCTGGCCGTTGGTGCCTGTCGCCCACACGGCCTGGCCGCGTGCGGCCAGCACCAGGTTGCCGTCGTCCTGCAACGTCAGCGTGTACGCCCCATTGCGCGATGTCAGCGATTGCCCGCATTCGAGTTTCTCGCCGTTCATCAGTCTGTCGCTCATATCGTGACCCTTTCCGCATCAGCCCGGCTGAGCTTACTGAGCTCGGCTGTCGCCGTGGGGAATACAACTCAAGAATCGAATCCGAGACCCAACGCATCGAGCGTGCGCAGCAGGACGTTGCGCCGCCCCGCCGAGTGGTCAGCACGATCCAGCGACCATCGCGTCGCCTGGATACCGATGCTGGCCAGCGGCTCCGGCGGAAACGGCAACGGCTGCCGCCGCACCATCTCCAATTCGGTGCGTGCCGTTGGCTCGCGGTCGAGGAGGTCGAGGCACACGTCGGCGGCGAACCGCGCCGAAGCGACGCCGAGGCCGGTGAACCCGTTGACGTAGGCCACCCTGCCGTCGCGGGCCAGGCCCCAGTGGGCGCAGAACCGGGTGTTGGTATCGATCGCGCCCGCCCACCGATGCGTGAACCTGACGTCCTCGAGGGCAGGGAAGGTGATGAAGAAGTGCGCCGCCAGCCGTCGATAGGTGGCGGCCCGGTCTTCATAGCGATCGTCGACCTTGCGGCCGAAGTGGTAGACGGCGTCGTAGCCGCCCCATACGATCCGGTTGTCCATGGTCAGCCGGTAGTAGTGAAATTGGTTGGCGCAGTCGCTGATTCCCTGTCTGCGCCGCCAGCCGATGCGGTCGAGCTGCCTGCCGGTGAGTGGCTCGGTGGCCAGCACGTAGTCGTACACCGGTACGGTGCGCAACCGGTTGCGCCGCAGCAGGCTGGGAAAGACATTCGTCGCGAGCACGGCGTTGCGGCAGGTGAAGGTCGCCGCGTCGCAGTGGATGCGCAGCGCAACGCCGGCGGAGTCCAGGCGCCGTGCGTTGGTGTGCTCGTAGATGCGCACACCGGCTTCCTGGCAGGCGCGGGCCAGTTCGAACGCGAGCTTGGCAGGATGCACGATCGCACAGGTGTCGGAGCTGTACAGGGCCGCCAGATACGTTGGCGAGCGAACCTCGTCGCGGACTTCGCGCAGGCCAAGCAGCTGCCCCTGGCCATGGGCGGCGGCGTTGGCCAGCCAATCGACTTGATGTGGTTCGGTCGCCACCGACAGCACACCGGTGCGTTGCCATTCGGCGTCGAGCCCGAGCGACTCGATATCGGCCTGCATGCCATCGAGGTTCTCCCTGCCCATCGCCTCGAGCATGTCAATCTCATTGGGCCAGCGCGTCTTTCCGTTCTCCAGGCCGTGCGTCAGGCTGGCGTCGACGAAGCCGCCGTTGCGGCCCGACGCGGCCCAGCCGATCCGGTTGGCCTCAATCAGGACGATGCTGCGATCCGGATTTCGCTGGGCGGCATGCAATGCGGTCCACAGCCCGGCGTATCCCCCGCCGACCACCAGCAGATCGCAAACGATCGATTCGGTTGCCTGCGGGTGATCGGGCCGCGGGATGTCGAGCCACATCGAGCCGAAGGTGCTTGCCGCGAGCGCACGTTCGACCACGCCGCGATCGACGTGGGCATCAAACACCGTCTCCACATCGCGGACACTACGGGGTGCACGCGGATCGCGGCGCAAATCGGTCGCCGTCGCCGCGAGGATGACCATGTGCTGTCCTCATCTCGACGAGCGCCAGCGGTGCCGACAAGACGTCGGTGCGCGAGGTGTTGCTGCTCCGACCCACCGGCCATGTCGCGTTCGCCGCTTGGTTGCGTCGCCACGCCTGCGACCCCGCGCACTGCCGCACGTTCTGACGACTGGCGGATGGGACGGGATGCAGTGTCGCCGAGACGGGTCGCGCTGCGCTGCAATGGGTTAGGGACGCGATCAGCGGGCGGGCACGGGTCTTCCGCCGGTGCCGGTGAATCGGGCCAGCACGGGCCCGACCATGGCAAGGATGAACACGTAGGGCGTCGCGATGGCTTCGACGGCTTCCAGCGTCGTGCCGACGAGGCCGATGATGACCAATGAGAATTCGCCGCGGGCGATCAGCGCGGTGCCCGCGCGCAGCTGACCCGGGCGGGCCACTCCCTCACGGCGGGCGGCGAATTGACCGGTTAACACCTTGGTCCCCGCTGTCACCACCGCGAGCCCGGCGGCCGCTGGCAGCATCGGGATCAGGTCGGCGGGATCCACGGAGACCCCGATGGCAAGGAAGAAGATCGCCGCGAACAAGTCACGCAGCGGGCTGAGCACCATTCGCGCGCGGTGCGCCGACTCACCGGTAAGGGTTAGACCGACGAGGAACGCCCCGACCGCAGCTGAGGCGTGCACCAATTCGGCCAGCGCGGCGACGATCAACGTCAGACCGAGGATCCGCAGCAGCATTTGCTCGTTGTCAGGGTGCGCCACGATCCGACCGACATGGTGCCCCCACCGGTAGGACGCGAAGAACGCCAAGCTGAGCGCCGCAATGGCGATCGCCATGCCTAACAGGGCCTGAATCCAGGTGCCGCCCGCGGCCAAGACCGCGAGCAGCGGCAGGTAGGCCGCCATCGCGAAGTCCTCGAGCACCAGGATCGACAGCACGGCCGGGGTCTCTCTGTTGCCGAGCCGGCGCAGGTCGGACAGCAGCCGCGCGATCACACCCGAGGACGAGATGTATGTGACCCCGGCCAGGGCCAGGATCCCCACGCCATTGAGCCCGAGCAGCGCGCCCGCAATCGCGCCGGGCACGGCGTTGAGCAACACATCCACCCACGCCGACGGCAGGTGCCGGCGCAGGCTGCTCGCGAACTCTCCGATGGAGAACTCCAGTCCGAGGGTGAGAAGCAGCAGTACCACGCCGATCGATGCGCCGGTGCTGACGAATTGCGCAGCGGCCGGGATCGGCGCGATGCCTCCTTCACCGAGGGCGAGACCGGCCAGCAGATACAGCGGAATCGGCGATAGCGCGAATCGGCGCGCGGCGGTGCCCAACACGGTGAGCACCGTGAGGATGACGCCGAGCTCGAGCAGCAGCGTCGCCGATACCTGCATCGCTCAACTTTCGGCCGGCGGAGCGGCCAGATTGCCTTGCGCGACGATTTCCTCGACTCCCGAGATGCCGTCCTCGGTGCCGATGACCACCAGTACGTCGTTGACGCGCAACATCTCCCCGGGCCCCGGGGACGCGAGGACCGCCTCGTCGCGGACGATCGCCACGATCGAGGCGCCGGTGCGGGTGCGCGCCCTGGTGTCGCCGAGGGGCCGGTCGACGAACGGGCTTCCGGGTCGGATGGTCACTTGTCCCGCGTTGAGCCCGGGGACCTCGCGGGTCAGGTCTGCGAAGCGTTCGGCGATCCGCGGTGCGCCAAGGATCTGGGCAAGGGCCTCGGCCTCGTCGTCGGTGAGGCGGAACACCTGCTGGGCCTGGTCGGGATCATCGCTGGGGTAGACGACGACTTCGAATTCACCGGTGCGCCTGGCGACAACACCGATACGGTCACCGTCCCGATTCTCAAACTCGAATCGCAGACCCACACCGGGCAGCAGAACCTCTTTGACGTCCATGGGTGTCATACTTCCCGGTCGAGCATCGGCTTACGTGTGAACTTCCGCCGATTCGGGCACAGCGACACGTTCGGCAGGCGCCCATCCCGGCGGCCCGAAGAGGTATCCGAGCCGGTCGCGCCAGCGGGTCGCCTGGCGCACGTCGCGGGCGATCGCCACGTACTCCCACGTCTGAAGCTTCCAGATGTTGAAGGTGTCCACCTGCTTGGTGAGGCCGTAGTGCGGTCGCGTGGTCTCCGCCTGGAAGCTGCCGAAGAGCCGGTCCCAGAGGATGAAGATGCCGCCGTAGTTGCGGTCCAGGTACTGCTGGTCCATGCCGTGGTGCACGCGGTGGTGGGACGGCGTATTGAAGATGAATTCGATTGGCCGCCAAAGCTTGTCGATGCGCTCGGTGTGGATCCAGAACTGGTAGATGAGATTGATCGAGAATGACAGGAACACCAGCCAGGGCGGAACGCCGAAGAGCGGCAGCAGCGCCCGCAGGAACACGTCGCCGCTGATGTTCCACTTCTGCCGCAGCGCGGTGGCGAAGTTGAAATACTGGCTCGAATGATGGGCCTGATGGGTGGCCCAGATCAGCCGGACCCGGTGCGCCATCCGGTGGTAGAGGTAATAGAGCAGGTCCACACCGACAATGGCGATCACCCACGTGTACCACTGATTGGCGGGCAGGTGCCACGGCGCGACATAGACGTAGAGCGCCGCGTACGCCAGCAGCGCGATCCCGTTGAGCAGCCCGCTGGTACCGACGGACACCAGGCCCATCCAGATGCTGGCCCACGCGTCGGGCTTCAGATACGAACCGGATGGTGGGCGATCCGCCTCTTCATGCGCGAGCCTGCGTGCCGCGGCCCACTCGATGATCAGCAGCAGAAGGAAGAACGGGACCGCGTACATCACGGGATCGTGCATCAGCGGCGGCAGCACATCCGAGAATGCCTTTGCCAAGTCCACGGCGACACCTCCGCGACGAGTTTAGCTGGCGCGCCGCTACCGGAAGCTGAGCACCTGACTGCCCCATGTGGCCCGGATGTGCAGGTCGATATCGTTCACGATCGCGTCTCGCCGGTCAATGATCAGGCACGCGCGATCCGCTTCGTGATACGGCGGCCACTCCGGTTCGCCGGGCAGCCCATTGGGCTTGGCCTCGACGGCGAAGTTCACCCAGCGCGCCCGCATCCGCGCCGACACTGCCGCGCCGGTCTTCAAGCCACCCAGTTTGAATGTGAAGTCCTTGGGGCCGGCGATCAAATTGCCCCAGACATAGGGCAATTCGGTGGCATGGGTCGCGCCGATTCCCAGTGCCTTCAGCATTGGGGTGGACCAGTCGAATCGGTACAGGTACACCGGCGCGACAGCGCTGTGCCCCTCGGCCAGCCACACCGACGGCATCCGGAACCCGACGTCGCGCGCGACACCCATGCCCCGGGTCTTGGTGCGCCGACTGCGATAGACGGCGCCGATCTGGTCCTCCGTCGGGAGCTGCACGTCGGGCTGTTCGGCGGCCATTTCAGCGAACATTCGCCGGATCTCATGAGGCGTGATCGGCATCAGCGGCGACTTCATCCACTTGAACAGTGCCGCCTCGTGCTTGTTGGTGCCGATGATCAACGGCACCGGATGCGAGCGGCCCTCGCGCGCCAGCTTGACCGGATAATCGGGCACAAGGTCGCCGTCGACGATCGGCGCGAAGGCGAGCAGGCCTGGGCTACGCAGCGGCACGTCGTTGAACAATGTCCGCGACGCCGCCACGATCGCTTCGGCCGGCAAGCCACTCAACCGGTCGACGTCGTCGGGCCTCAGCCCGAGTATGTCGAGGAACTCTTCGGCGACCCGCCGGCCCCGAACGGCGTCATATACCGACGTGGCCGGTGAGCTCTGCGCAATTGCGGCGCTGAACAGTCCGGCGCCGGCCGGGGTGGTCAGCAGCGTGGTGACGATGCCGGCGCCTGCCGATTCGCCGAACAGTGTGACCCGATCGGGGTCGCCACCGAATGCGGCGATGTTGTCGCGCACCCACTGCAGTGCCACGAGCACGTCGCGCAACCCAAGGTTGCTGTCGAACCGGCGTCCTGATGTGCTGAAGGACGACAGATCCAGAAATCCGAAAGCGCCGAGCCGGTAGTTCACGGTGACGACGACCACGTCGCCGCCGGCGGCCAGCACTCGCCCGTTATACAGCGGCTGGTTCGCCGAACCGAGGACGTAGGCGCCGCCGTGAATCCACACCATCACCGGCTTGCGGTCGCCGGCGGCGACATTGGACGACGCCCAAATGTTGAGCGTGAGGCAGTCGTCACCCTGCGGCGCGCCGAGGTCGATGGGGATGCGTGGCTCGACCGGCTGCGGGCAGACCCGCCCCAGTGCGCTGGCATCGGCGACTTCGGTCCACTTCTCGGGCGGCTGCGGGGCCCGCCACCGGAGGTCTCCTGTCGGCGGTGCGGCGTAGCGCACACCTTTCCACGAGGTAATGGAACCGTCGTCGGCGCCACGGACGGGGCCGTAGGCGGTTTCGACAACAGTGCTCATGCATTGAGGCTACCTATGCGTAGCAAAGACAACCGTGAGAGCCGCATCACGTGTCGTGGTACAACGTCACGACGATCCCGCGACCTACGGAGGTACGCCGGGCGACCCGGGACTGATCGGGCCCAACAGCGTGTCCTGGGAGATCAACGCCGACCCGGCGGCGGTCTCGCAAGCCGGCCTTCCCGCAATCGTGCTGGACATCCTGCATCCGTCGGTCGTCGCGGGCGTGCAGGATCTGTCGAATTACCGTCGGGATCCGTTTGCGCGCGCTCGCGCCACCCTTGGCTACGTGCTGACCACGACGTTCGGCAATACCGAGGCGGCGACCCGGCTCATCGAACACGTCAAGGACGTGCGCGCCTATGACATACGAAAAGGCCGCCGTCTCAACAGGAACGGGATCAGTACCCGGCCGAGCAAGCGGTGATCGGCCGGATGAGCGGAGCCGAGTGGGTACCGACCACCGTCGCCGAACTCGACGACTATGTCAAGACCATGCGGTCACGGCTGAGCGTGAACGCGCAGACACGAGAGTTCATTGACTTCCTGATGACATTCCCCTTCTTCCCCAATTTGCCCGGGTCGGTCGATCGCCAATTGCACCGCATCGCGATCTACCCGGGAATGAGCCGGGCGCCGCACTGGGCGCGCGAACTCATCGGCTTCGAGCATCCCCCGACTCTGACCCGCACGCTGATCGAGCCGGCACTGCAGTGGGACGCGCGCAGGTTGCGCTGGGCGTTCGGCACCCCGTGCTACGTCCAACTCGCGCGTGAACGCACAGCGCTGACGAAGGCCGCCGCACTGTGATCGACGGCCAACTGATCGAGGTCGTCGGCGGCGCCACTGTCGGCGGCTGCGTGGACGAGTCGGCCGACCGCGAGCCAGCGCATAGTGGACGCCGCGCTTCAGGAAGCAACTGCCATTGGGCTGCAACGGATTACGGTCGAAGAGGTGGTCCGCCGAGCAGGCGTATCCCGAATGACGGCCTAGCGCCGCTACCCGCGCCGCGATGACCTGGTCGGGGCGCTGGTGCGACGAGAGACTCAGCGCTTCCTCGCCGCGGTCGCCGGTGCGATCGACGTCGTCGAGGATCCGCACGACGGCGTGGCCGAGGCCTTCGTCGCCGCGGTCAAGTTCGCCAGGGAACATCCGATGCTGCGGCGTGCCGGACAGCTGGGGCCTGAGTTAGGTTGGTCGGGTGCGGAAGTGGGCGCTGCTCTTCGCGGCCATCGCGGTCGAGGTGGCGGCAACGCTGGCTTTGCGGGCGTCCCAAGACCATTCGGCGTGGCTGGTGGTCGTCGTGGTTGGGTATGTGGGCTCGTTCATCTTGCTGACGCTGGTGTTGCGTACCGGGATGCCGGTCGGCGTCGCCTACGGCATCTGGGGCGCTTGCGGCACCGCCGCGACGGCGGTGCTGGCCGCCGCGATCTACGGTGACCCGTTCACTTGGCCGATCGTGGCGGGTATCGGGCTGATCATCGCGGGCGTGCTGCTCGTCGAGTTCGGCTCTCAAAGAGCCGCCGCGGACCAATCGTGATGTGGCTGGCGCTGGCCTGCGCGATCATCGTCGAGGTCTTCGCGACGCTGTCGCTGCGCGCCTCCGACGGATTCCGCAAGAAGGCATGGATTGTGCCCGTCGTCGCGGGCTATCTCGTGTGCTTCTATCTGCTGTGGCTGACGCTGTCGCTGGGCATGCCCGTTGGCATCGCATACGGCGTGTGGACGGCGTGCGGCGTCGCCTTGGTCGCCGTCATCGCCCGATACCTGTTCTCCGAACCGCTGACCTGGCTCATGGTTCTCGGCATCGGGTTCATCGTGGCGGGTGTGCTCACGATTGAGATGGCTGGCGCCGTGCACTGAGCGCACCGGCCACTGCCATCACCACCACGCCCCCGACGGGAACCGAAAGCAGACCGACCCGCAGGCTCGTCGCGTCAGCGACGACGCCGACAAGCAGCGGTGCGCCGAGGAAGCCGACGCGCATCAGCCACGTCACCACCGTGAGCCCGGTACCAGCGCGCATGCCAGGCAGTTGGTCGGCGCCGTGCATGGCGGCCGGTATCAGCGTCGCAACACCAAAGCCCGCGGCGGCGAACCCGGCGATCGTTCCTGGCACGCTGGGAAATGCCAGCGCGGCGCCCATCCCGGCCGCGGTGATGAATCCGCCTGACCGCACCACCGATCGCTCGCCGAAGCGGTCAACCAGTCGGTCGCCGATCAGCCTGCCGACCAACATGAACCCGACCATTGCGACGTAGCCGAACACCGCAACTGCACCCGATGCGGCGAGGCTGTCGCGCAAATACACTGTGGCCCAGGAACTTCCGGCGTCCTCGACTGTCGCACCCGCGATCGCCATCACCACAAGGGCCGCCAGGGTTGCGTACACCGCCACGCCCGCGGCCGGCCCGCCCGCCGACCGAGCCGACGGATGGTCGTCGTGATCCGGGCCATCCAGCAGATAGGGGTATGCGATGACGACGACCGCACTGAATATGACACCGGCGATCGCCAGATGGGTTGCCCTCGGGATGTGCAGCGCGATCGCACCGGCCCCCATCAAACCGCCGACGATCGCGCCGACCGCCCACACCGCGTGAAACGAGTTGATGATCGACCGGCCGTAGTTGCGTTGCATCCGAAGGCCGTGCGCGTTCTGCGCGACGTCGGTGATCGCGTCCGACGCGCCCGCGACGAACAACGCGGCGGCGAGCACCAGCGGCGTGGTCGCCAGGCCGGCGACGAGGACGAACGCCGCGATGCCGATCGTGCCGACGACGGCGACCCGTGAGGAACGGTATCGGCGGATCAGCGCCGCCGCAGCCAGCCCCGCGACCAGTGCGCCAGCGGAGAACGCCGCGATCGCCGCGCCGTAGACAGCGTTGGACAGGCGTAGGTCGGCCTTGATCTCGGGATAGCGCGGCAGCAGGTTGGCGAAGATCGCCCCGTTGGTCAGGAACAGCGCCGCGACCGCGACCCGGGCCCGCCGGTCCTGCGCCATTG
>Ga0207688_10002155_pt1 | contig 10586 bp, 9 predicted proteins | sample KBSMiscanthusM4_FD_184296 | JGI IMG/M metagenome (GOLD analysis project Ga0207688, IMG submission 184296) | Miscanthus rhizosphere microbial communities from Kellogg Biological Station, Michigan, USA - M4 (SPAdes) (version 2) | ecosystem: Host-associated > Plants > Roots > Rhizosphere ...
GCCCGATTCGCCGAGTGCGGCATGCAGCCGGACAGCGATCTCGTGGTGGATCTGCACGCGGTCTCGGATTTCCCGACGAGGCTCTTCGCCTGCCTGCATGATCTGAGTTGTCGCGCCGTCCGTCGCGGGTGCCGCCTGCGGTTGGAGGGGCTCGACGAGGCCATCGCGGGTGTCGTGATGGGGGCTTTCGACCGCGCCGAGGTGTGAACGCCTGACTTCCGTCTGGCGTCAACTCTCGTGCTGGGCGGATGCGCGCAGGAGTGCGCGGGTGCGGGCGCGGACTTCGGGGGAGTGGCCGAAGGGGAGCCCGACGAACTCGTCGACCCCCGCGCCGCGCAGCTCGTCGAGGCGTTCGGCCACGACCTCCTCGTCACCGATGAGGGCGGCGTCCTGCGGGCCGGGGTAGCCCTCGCGGTCGAGCATGGCGCGGTAGGAGGGCAAGCGGCCGTAGATCGCGAACTGTTCCGCGGCGTGGGTGCGGGCGCCGCCCACGTCGTCGGTCACGCTCACGGGCAGGGAGGCGACGACGCGGACCGCGCCGGACGGACGGCCTGCTTCCTCGGCAGCGCCGCGCAGCGTCGGGCCGACGTGCTCGGCGAGCGTGCGGGGCCCGGTCATCCACGTGACGGTGCCGCTGGTGCGCCTGCCTGCGAGCCGCAGCATCTGGGCGCCGAGGGCGGCGATGTAGACGTCGGGTCGTGGAGCGTCGATGCGCAGGCTGCCGCGGGTTGTGACGGTCTCGCCAGCGGCGTCGGCTTTGCGACCGTCGAGGAGCGGGAGCAGGCCGTCGAGGTACTCGCCCATGCGGCGGATCGGGCGGTCCCAGGGAACACCCCAGACCCGCTCGGTGACCGCGCGGTGGCTCAGCCCGAGCCCGAGGGTGAGCCTGCCGCCGGAGATGAGGCTGACCGTGAGCGCGCGCTGGGCCATTGCCATCGGGTGCTCGACCTGGATCGGCAGGACGCCGGTTCCGACACTGATGCCCGGCACGTCGCGCAGCGCGACGGCGAGGGTGACGAGCAGGTCGGGCTCGTAGGGGAGTTGGGCGGTCCACACGCGGGCGAAGCCCTCGTCGCGCGAGCGGGCCAGATCCTCGACGTAGGCGTCGACGGGCGACCGGCCCGAACCGTCGCCGAGGAACCCGAAAACGGAGATCTGCATTGCACCCGCACCTCTTCTCGCCGCTCGGCCCCAGCCGAGTAGATCACGCGCGGTTCTCGACCACTACGATCCGATCGCTGATCCCACGGTGTCGGAGGTGCGCGTGCCGCAGGTAGTCGATTTCCAGACGGTCTCCACAGCGGGGCTGGAGTCGTCTCCGGTCGCAGAGGCGTTGGCGGGTCTGCGGGCCAACGAAGCCCGCTACTTCAAGAACAAGTACGACCACGTCTTCACCGTCGACACGGCGGCCGATGCGGCCGCGACCGTCGAGTGGGTCAACGGCATCCTCAAGGACGAGCGCGACATCGTCATCGAATCCGAGCCGCTGGAGGCGACGTCGTTCGTCACGGGGGGCACCCGGTTCGCGTACGTGTTCTACGCATCCGGCCTGTCCATCAACGTGATGTACGGCCTCGAAGCCGGGTCGAAGCGCGCGGTCGGGTTCAAGCTGTCGGAAGGCATGCCGGTTCCCGACGAGCTCGCGTCGCGGTTCAAGTTCGCGAAACAGCGGTCGAAGCTGGCGGGGACCATCCGCGGCTCGTTCTTCGTCATCAAGGGCGAGCACTGAGCGGTCACCACCAGTAGACGGGGTACTGCTTGCCCTCCAGCCGGGCGCCGACCATCCCGAACGCCACCAGGATCAGGGCGGCGAGGACCAGCACTTCCAGGAAGACGGGTGCGGACGGGGCGGTCGCGCCGACGATCACCGCGGTCCCGACGGCAGGCGAGTGCGAGAGCCTCAGCAGGAGCATCGCGCCGAGTGCCACAGCGCCTGCCACCGCGGCCGCCGCCACGCCGGACCCGATCAGCGCGACCGCGGTGAACCCCACGAGCGCGGACACGACGTGGCCACCGATCACGTTGCGGGGCTGGGCCAACGGGAGCGCGCTCCCTGCGGCGATCAGCGCCATGCTGGCCGCCAGCGGGGGGAACAGCAGCGGGAGGCCGGTGAGCATCCCGACCGCGGCGAGGGTCGCGAGCGCGCCCAGGATCGTCAGGGTGGAGAGCAGCGTCGACCTCGACTGTGGACGCGGAGGAGCCGCCGATGCCGGAAATCGGCTCTTCCGCGGTTGGGGTAGCCGCACGGTGGCGGGCTCGGCCGCAACGACCTGCGCGGCCGCGCGAACCTGCAGGGTTGTCCGTGCCGCGGACGCGCGAGCGCCCGCGGACACCGGAGCGGGGAGCCGCATCTGCGGCGGGGTCGCCGCGGGAAGCGGGTGGACCGGCACCTGCTGCGGGGCGCGTGCAGGCGACCCGGCGGCGACCGGCGGCGACGGGCGGTTGGGCGGCGGGGGCGTGGTCGGGCCGGACGGGGCGACCGTCGGCGTCGCGCGGGCGGGTGCCGGAGGGGCGGGCGGGCGCGACGCAGACGGCCTCCAGCTCAGCGTGGTGTTGCCGACGACGATCGTGGCGCCGGGCCGGAGCGCCGTGGGACGGCCCGCCCGCACGCCGTCGACGAGGGTGCCGTTGCCGGAGCCGAGGTCCTCGACGGTGACGATGCCGGGCAGGCCCTGCGCGGGGCCCGCCACGGCCACCCGGCAGTGCCTGCGTGACACCCCGGGGTCCTTCAACGGCAGGTCGGAGTCGGCGGCCCGGCCGAGGACGTGGACGCCCGGCGTCAGGTGCCACACCTGTCCCCGGGCCGGTCCGCCCAGCACGTGCAGGGTGCCTGCGGGCGGCAGGCGGGGGTTCGTACCCGGCCCGGCGGGCAAGGCGCGATCGGCGTGCGTGGTCATCAGAGGTCTCCGGTGGTGTGTGACTCGATCCGCCCGGCACCCACCGACGCGCGGAGCGCGGCCCGGTTGATCTTCCCGGTGAGGGTGCGCGGAAGGCTCTCGGCGAAGGTGAGTGATCGCGGCCGAAGCGCCTCGGCGAGCCGGGAAGCGGCGTGCTCGAGCAGCTCCTGCCCGAGCGTCGGGCTGGGCGTCGTCCCGGGACGGGGGACGACGACGGCGTGCGGGACGTGGCCGCCGACCGGATCCGGCAGCGGGATCACCGCGGTCTCCAGCACCAGGCCGTGGGTGGCGATGGCCGCCTCCAGCTCCAGTGGCGAGATCCGCTGGTCGAAGGACTTGAACATGTCGTCGCGGCGGCCGAGCAGCCGTACCCAGCCGTACGGGTCGCACTCGGCCAGGTCGCCGGTCGCCTGGCGCGGGGCGCCCTCGGTGCGGTACCCGGGGTGCGACGGCTGCTCGGACGCGGGCGCGAGGTAGCCGAGCATCGCGCCGACCGGTCGACCGGTGAGGTCGATGCAGATCTCCCCGGACCGGACGCCCGGGCCCGGCCCGAGATCGTGCTCGACCGGACCCGGCGCCTCGCCGGGCTCGCGCAGCACCAACCGGTACCCGGGCAGCACCCGGCCCAGCCAGCCCCGCGGGGGTCGGTGCCCCGGCGTGGTCCCGATCATGGCGGTCGTCTCGGTCTGCCCGTAGCCGTCGCGCGGCCGGACCCCCCACTCCTGCTCGACCCGGTCGGCGACCGACGGGTCGAGGATCTCCCCGGCGCTGGTCGCCTCGCGCAACGGCGGGCGCGCGGTGTGCAGGAACGGCAGCACCGCCTTCCAGGTGCTGGCCGGAGCGCAGAAGCTGGTGACCCCGTGCCGTTCCAGCAGCGCGGGCAGCTGCTCCGGCGACGCCGGGCCCATCGCGGGCGCCACGATCGTCGCCTCGGCGTTCCACGGCACGAACAGGCTGCTCCAGGAGTGCTTGGCCCAGCCGGGCGACGAGACGTTGAGGTGCCGGTCGCCGGGCAGCAGGCCGTTCCAGTACATGCTGGACAGGTGGCCGACCGGGTAGCTCTGGTGGGAGTGCGCGACGAGCTTCGGCGCCGACGTGGTGCCGGAGGTGAAGTAGCAGAACGCCACGGCGTCCGACGGCGTCGGGCCTGCGGGCACGAACGGCCGGTCCGCGTGCTCCGGGCCGGGGAAGGAGTGCCAGCCCGGCCGCGCGCCGCCCACCGCGATGCGCAGGCCACCGAGATCCCGGGCGCCGTTGGCGTCGGCCGCCGCGGCCAGCTCGTCGAGGCACACGACGTGCCGGGCCCCGCTGCGGCTCATCCGGTCGGACAGCTCACGCGGGGTGAGGCCGACGTGGCAGGGGATCACCGCCGCGCCGAGCTTGAGGCAGGCGAGGAAGGTCTCCCACAGCTCCGGCCGCGCGTCCAGCACGATCAGGACGCGGTGGCCGGGGCGGACGCCGTGGTCGCGCAGCCAGCAGGCCACGGTGTCGGAGCGGGCGGACAGCTGCTGGAAGGTCATCCGCACCGGCGACTCCCCGTTGCCCGGCAACAACTCCAGCGCCGTTGCGGCGTTGTCGGCCGCGATGACGTCGAACCACTCCAGGGCCCAGTTGAACGACTCCGCCCGCGGCCAGCGGAACTCGGCCGCCGCCCGGTCGGGATCGGTGCGCAGCTCGAGCAGGAGGTCCCGAGCCTCCCGGAATCGCTCGTGCGCCTCGGTCCTGCGGTACCGCCAGTACCCCTCGCCGTTCATGCCGACTCCTCCATTCGCAGGTCTACGTGCTGTGCCGGCACCGTCCGTCGGGTCAGCAGGTCGGCGGCGACCGCGTCGGCGTCCGCCGTGAAGCCGGTCCAGACCCGGGGCCTGCCGCTGCCGACCTGGGTGAACCACCGGACGTGTTCGGTGGGGATCCCGAGCACGTGCAGCGCCGGGTCGATCCCGTTCTCGCCGATGGGGTGGAACGGGGCCCGCGTCACCGCGACGCCGCCCGTCCGGGTGGGCCGCGGGCCGGACTCGTTGGTCCAAGTGGTCAGGACGCCGCGGGCGCGCAGCTGCCTGCTGAGCTCGGAGGTGTCCCGGTCCAGGTGCGGGACCGGCATCCGCGCGTCCAGCAGCACCTGCACGATGCGCGCCGAGCCCGTCACCTGCGGGGACCGGACGACGAAGCCGTCCGGCCCCGTCTCGAACCGGGCGTCGGGGCCCGCCAGCACCAGCACGCCCGCGTCCAGCAGCGCGCGGGTCTGGGCCAGGCGGATCATCGGCGGCCCCGCGGACAGGAACGAGGCGAGCGGTCCGAACCAGCCCAGGAAGTCCTCGTGCGACTCGGCCGACAGCCCACCGAAGTCGACCGCCTCCCGCAGCACCCCGCGGACGTCCCTGATCACGTCGAGCGCGGCCTTGAGCGGCCCGTCGGCGTTGCCTTGCGCGGCGGCCGCCAGGTCGTCGTCGATCCAGCTCCGGACGGCGGCCTGGTACTCCTGCGGCGAGGCGAACTCCCGGTCCACGAAGGGACGAGCCAGCGCTTCCAGGTCGAGGGCGGGCAGATCGGTCAAGCCGAGCCGCTCCCGCAGGCGGGCGAGCGCCCGTCGCGGGCCGAGCTGGTCGACGTCGCTCAGCAGACCGGGCAGGTCCAGGACGTCGGGGACGTCGCGGACGCCGCGCATCCGCGCCACGGTCTCGCAGTACACGAGGTCGATCTCGGCCAAGAGGAACGGCAGCACGCACGTGCGGAAGTCGAGCGGACCGCGGGCGCGGCGCTGCCCGATCCGCTCCACGGTGAGGATCCGCGGTCGGTAGGTGTGGTCGGGGCGCTTCTGGTTGCGCCCGCGGGCGGGCAGGGGCAGGCCCCCGCGTGAGCCCGCCACCATCAGCGGTTCCCGCCCGCTGGGCAGGTAGCGCAGGCGGCCGTCCCCGTCGTCCACGAACCGCCCGCCGCGGCCCAGGGTGAGCTGCGCCATGATGTCGTAGAACGAGAGCCCGAGCCCGATCACGCCGACCGCGACGCCCGCCGGGATGGTGTCCAGCGGCAGGTCGGCGCTGCTGTCGCCGCTGATGTACTGCGCGTTCAGGCGGCGCGCGGCGAACGCTTCCAACCGGCGCTGCTCCGCGGGCGGCTCGCAGATCTGGTGACCGGTGGTCAGCACGGCCCGGTCGACCTTGAGGTGCCGCCCGTCCTCCAGCCGCACCGACACCGGCGTCGAGCGGTGCCTGGCGCCGGTGTTGACGACGTCCACCACCCGGCCGAGAACCCGGTGGACCCTGACGCGGTCGGGCGCGGTGCGCTCCACGACGTCCAGGACGAAGCGCAGGTAGCGGCCGTAGACCGCGCGCGGGGCGTAGCCGTCCGGATCGGCGTCCTCCGGGGCCACGTCGGCCCACCACTGGCCCAGCGACGGCCCCGCGCCTGCCCGGGCCGGGCCGTCGTCCGGGGGACCGGAGAACATCGTGACCTCGCTGGCGGCGGTGTTCATCAGCAGCCACGTGGACTGGTCGGTGCGCCAGATGCGGCCGCAGCCGACCTCGACGTCGTCGATCAGCCAGACCTCGGCGGCGGGAGCGTCGGGCGCCTGGTCGGCCCGGGCGGCGAGCCGCTCCAGCACCGACAGCCCGCGCGGCCCGGAACCCACCACGGCGATCCGGACCGGCTCGCTCGCGGACTCGCGATCGCGCAGCGCGCGAACACGGTCGAGGTCCGCCACCCCCTCCGTGCCCGCCGAGGGTGTGAGGGCCGCGCGGTCGTGGCGCTCCGCGGTGTGGTTCAACATCCGCAGGAGGCCGCCGGACGTCACCGCCGTCGCGGGCCTGCCCGCGGGGATCCGCACCGGCATCCGGCCTGCGTGGGCCCAGTACAGGCGACCGTCGGCGTCGATCGCGCCCCGGCTCTGGCCCGCGTTGTCGGCGTGCAGGCAGTACGGGACGTCGAGCGTCCCCGACGCGAACGCCTGCACCAGCGCGCGGCCCACGTCGGGGGAGAGCGCCAGCACGGCCTGCACGAGGGTGCGGGCCTCGTCCAGGACCTGCGAGAAGTCGACCGCGTGGCGGTCCGGCAGATCGGTGTCGCGCCGGGCGTGCGCCGCCCAGTCGGCGGCCGCGGTGAGCGCGGCCAGGTTCTCGGCCACGGTCGGGATGCGGTGGGCCTCGGTCTCGGTCTTCACGATCAGCCGCTGGGCCCCGCCCAGGACCGCGATCCGCGCGCTGTCGGCCAGCAGCGACCGCGCCCCGGCGACCCGGCGCGGGAACACGCCCATGTACGTGTAGAGCACGATGTGCCGGTCCACGTCGTTCGGCAACAGCTCGCTCGCCAGCTGGTCCAGCGCGGCGAGCGCCTCGATGTCCTGCACCGGGTGGGTCTGCTGCGCGTAGCTCAGCGAGACGCTGCGCAGGCCGTGCTGCACGAAGAACAGCGCCTCCAGCACGCTGGTGGCGATCAGCAGCGACGGCGGGCACAGCTGCCCCAGCAGGCACCCGCCGAACGTCTCGAGGTGCGCCCGGCCGCCGCGGTCGGCCACCAGCTCGCCGAACATCGCGGTGGCGTCCGCCCACTGGCTGACCGACTCGACCAGCGGCGTCCGTCCGTAGGGCAGGCAGTACGACACCGGGCCGCCCTCGCTGGCCGACAGGCCCGCTTCGGCCGCCGCGGCGAGGATCGCGCCCGGGCGGGCCGATCCGTGCCGGACCTGGACCGGGACGTCGGCCCCGGCCGCGGCGGCGACCAGCGCCGTGCGCTCCGGACCGTGGGAGACGATGGGGAACCCGTTGAGCGCCGCGCCCGACCGGAGTGCCCGGGTCGCCGCGGCGTGGTCGCCCACGCGGGTGTAGCTGTCGATGGTGACGGTGGCGACGGTCGGGCAGTCCAGCCCGGCGACCGCGGCGATCCCGGCCGCCATGGCCTCCGGGTCCGCCATGCCCATGCGCGGCTGGACGACCAGGCGTCCGGCGGTGCTGTGGACGCCCACGTAGTGCCCGAGATCAGCCGACATGGCAGGCCTCGCTCAGCTCCGGCCGCCGCGCGGGCAGCATCCGGCTCAGGGTGGTCGGCAGCTCGTCGGGGTGCGTGTCGCCGATGAACACGGCGTCGAACCCGGCCTCGAGCAGGCGGGAGACCTCGTCGTCGCTGCTCGTCCCCTCGATCCCGAGCTTGCCGCCGATCATCATCGGCAGCTGCGCGGTCTCGGGGTCCTGGCGGACGGCCTGGGCGACCCGTGCGCCGTCGATCCGGCCGTGCCCGTTCACCGTGCTGATCACGATGGCGCTGGGACGACAGCTGCGGGCGGTCTCGACCAGCAGGTCGTCCGGGACGCACGGGCCCAGGTTCACCACCTCGTGGCCGCGCTCCTCCAGGAGGAGCTGCAGGAACATCAGGTTCCAGGTGTGGGAGTCGGACGAGGTGGTGGACAACAGGATGCGGTGGCCGGTGGCGGGCGGCGTGAGCGGGGACAACGGGATCTCCATACATCGGTGGGCATCGACTGATCGCGGTGCGGCGGGTCGGGCCGTGGGCCCGAGGGCGAGCGATCAGACAGCGGGAAGGGGCAGATCAGAAGGGCGGTTCGGGGCGATCTCGCCCGGGAACGGGACGCGGTTCGCGGCAGGCCGGGTGCGGATCGCGAGCACGGTGCAGCCGGTGCTGCTCGACATCTGGTGACGGGTGCCGGGCGCCTCGACCACGAGGTCGCCGCGCTCGAACGTCTCGCCGTCGCTGTGCTCCAACGTGCCGTCCAGCACCAGCATCAGCTCGTAGCCCAGGTGCTCGTGGAAGTCGCCGTGCGCGCCGGGCGGGAACCGCAGCAGCAGGCCGACGGAGTCCTCGACGTCGCCGTCCGGCGCCCAGAGCGTGTAGTGCTCGACCCCGGTGCGACCGGGCTCGACCCAGGCCGTCCAGGCCAGCTCGCGGAGGTCGAACCCGCTTCGGAATACGTTCCTGATGATCTCGACAGTGGTCATGGCAAAGCTCCTCGGACTTTTTTCATTGGATCTGCCATGACTATTGCGATCGGCGAGGACGTCATCGACGTCCTGGTACACGGTCCGAACCGGTACTTTGACAACTACCGCGCCGACCCGATCCCCGGGGTAAGGGATGTGTATCCGTTCGGCTATTGCGCGCGCATTTCCTGGACGCCGTTGCCAGGCTAACGGCGGCAGCAGGCTGACCGTTCGGCCCAGACCGAGCAGTTCCGGGGCCTGCTCGTGCCCTTCCTGGCCCGGTCCCTCGACCGCCACACCCTGCCCGCGTTCAGGGCGATGAACGAGGCGCTCAAGCAAGGGGCCGAGCACACCGTGGCGCCGCGACGTGGCTGAGGCCCTCGTCGACGGCTTCGAGCAGGCCGCGACCGCGTTCGAGGCTGCCACCCGCGACGCCGATGAACCCCTGGACGCGCTCGTCGCGGCCTACCGCGCCTTCGCCGCCGCCCATCCGGCGCACCGCGATGACTTCCGGATCAGCCCAGCGGTAGTCCGGTGTAGTTGTCGGCCAGGGTCTTGGCGGCCGTGGGCGAGCTGGTGACCAGCTCGAGCTCGGCCACCTGGCGGCGCAGGTCGAAGTCGCTGGCGTCGGAGAAGCGGTGCAACATCGAGGTCATCCAGAACGAGAACCACTGCGCCCGCCACACCCGGCGCAGAGCGGTCTGCGTGTAGGACTCCAGCAGCCCGGTGTCCTTGGACTGGTAGTACGCCCCCAGAGCGCGGTCGAGGACGTGCACGTCGGCCATCGCCAGGTTCAGCCCCTTGGCCCCGGTGGGCGGCACCGTGTGGGCGGAGTCGCCCGCCAGGTACAGCCGCCCGTACTGCATCGGCTCGCAGACGAACGACCGGAACTGCAGCACGTCCTTCCGGAAGATGCTCCCCGGCGTGATGTGGGCTCCGGCGGGCGAGAGGCGCGCCTCGAACTCCGACCAGATCCGGTCGTCCGACCAGGTGTCCGTGTCCGTCTCGGGATCGCACTGGAAGTACAGCCGCTGCACCGACGGCGACCGCGTCGACACCAGCACGAACCCCCGGTCGGAGTGCGCGTAGATGAGCTCGTCGGACGAAGGGGGCGCTTCGGCCAGGATCCCGAACCAGGCGAACGGGTACTGCCGGAAGAAGTCGGTGCGCACCTCGGGCTGGGGGATCAGGAAGCGGCACATGGTGCGCGAGCCGTCGGCGCCGATCACGAAGTCGCATTCCAGCGACTCCTGATTGCCCTCGTGGGTGAAGCTGATCTTCGGCTGCTCGGTGAGGAAGTCGTCGACCTTCGTGTCGGTGACCCCGAACCGGACGTCGCCGCCGTCCGCGACGCGCTTGGCGATCAGGTCCTTGAGCACCTCGTGCTGGGCGTAGACCATCACCGACCGGCCGCCGGACAGCTCGGTGAGGTTGATGCGGTGCATCCCGCCCCGGAAGGCCAGGTTGATGCCGTGGTGGACGAAACCGTCGCGCATCATCCGGTCGCCCACCCCGGTCTGGCGCATGAGGTCGACCGTGCCCTGCTCGAGGATCCCCGCCTTGATCGTCTGCTCGATCGCATCGCGGGTCTGGACGTCGATCACCACCGACTCGACACCGCGCAGGTGCAACAGGTGCGACAGCATCAGCCCCGCGGGCCCCGCCCCGACGATCCCCACTTGAGTACGCACGGTCCACTCCTACCGTCGACGGAACGCGGCGCGCACGATGGTGCCGGGTATTTCCTGCCAGTGGTAGGGAC
>Ga0207688_10002159_pt1 | contig 10579 bp, 7 predicted proteins | sample KBSMiscanthusM4_FD_184296 | JGI IMG/M metagenome (GOLD analysis project Ga0207688, IMG submission 184296) | Miscanthus rhizosphere microbial communities from Kellogg Biological Station, Michigan, USA - M4 (SPAdes) (version 2) | ecosystem: Host-associated > Plants > Roots > Rhizosphere ...
CGACAGGTGATGACCAATCGCTTCCCGGTCTGGGGTGAGGCTACCGCGCTCGACGCTCCCGCCTGAAATGCCAACGCCCCAAAGCTGATCCATCGCTGCAGATCCAAACTCACTGCACGACTACTCATTCCCATTAACGTGACAGTGCATCGTCGACGCCCGCGTCAACGACTCCAGTCGGCCCTGATCGCCATCGCGCAACTCCAACGCCTCGGCCACATGCACCGACCGATTTTCTCAACCCACCAAACGTAAAATGTTTCACCGACACGCAACACTAGCCCAGCCCGCGGTCGGTATCGACGACCTCGGTCAGCTCCAGGGCGATCTCGAGCTGGGCCCGCCCGAACGGCGACGATGCGGCCGCGACCCGGGCGAGGGCATCCTGGGTCGCACCCCGCCCGAAGGCCCGCATGGCGTTGATGACAAGGGCGGCAACCTCGAAGCTCCCGACGTACACGGGCGAGGCGCCGTTGCGCCACAGGTACAGGTTGGCCATCGCTTGCTCAACGGCCTCGGCGTAACGACCACACAGGCCGCCGATCATCTCGGCAGCGGCGGTGGCACTGTCGTCTTTGGGCATCATCATTGTGGCGGCCAGATGCCAGAACATTCGGACCGGAAAACCAAGGGCACCAACCGGTATCACACCGTCATAGTGGTGCGATCGGACGACCATGGAGTAGAAATCGCTCCCCAGCGGACCCGAATATTCTCCGATTTCGCGGTATGGCCCACCGGCAATGAGGACGGAGGCGATGGCGCCGGCGAGCATCAGGTACGTCTGCTGCTGCGGGTGCCGCAGCGGTTCGGGCAAGCCGACCGGTCGCCGATCTGTCGAGTCAAGGTCGCCGAGCCGAGTAAACAGCCTGTCGGCGATGGTGAGATCCGGTTCGCCCTGCCGATCCGCGGCAGCACTTCCCAACGTGGTCACCCACAGGTAATAGCCGAAGCCGAAGTCCAACTCGCGGTACAGCCGGCCTGCTTCGCCCCAAAGCCGGATTGCTTCTTCGGGATTGGTGATCATGGCCCACTGGCCGGCCTCGAAGTAGCTCGTCGCTGCCTCCACACGCCGAGCCCATACTCGCTGGCGGTCTTTAAGGTGCTCGTCCTGGGGGAGGTCGCCCGATTCACGCATGCACATCTCGGCGTAGCCGACCAGGAAGTTGTGCGTGTCGGCGACGGTGTCGCGATCCAGTTGCAGCGTGTCCAGGTGCCCGAGGCTCATACCAGCATCTCCCGAATGTTCGAGAGGGTTTCGGGAGGGGTGAAGTCCGGGTTGTCGTAGCTCCATAGCAGCGAATGCGACGGCTTCACCTCCCACTTCTCGCAGCATGCGATCTGATTGACCGGAACCCGAACCTTTGCCGCGACCTCACCTTCGGTTTGGAACGCCGAATAGTCACGCCAGCTGTTTAGGTCCCGGACCTCCTCGGCCACGCCCTCGACCACCACGGCACGCCGCGGACCGACGACCACCCAGCAGTGGAACAGGTAGGCCGTGGAATCAGCGCCGAACCGCGAGCCGAAGTGCAGGGCCACCCGCCGGGCGCTGTGCACGATGTTGGTCGCCAAGACGGTGTCGCGCTCCACGGTGCCGGCGGTCAACGATATGAACGGCGTCGTCTCGTAGAAGGGGCGTCCGGTTGCCGGGTCTCGTTGATGAAACTGGTTGACATGCATGTCGATATTGGCCGGGGTGAGCTTGCGCTTGACGTCATAGGCCTGGAAACCCCGCGCGTCCCTCCACCACTGCGACAGCAGGCCCTCGCCGCTATCGATGATCGACTTCGCCTCGGCGTCGCTTCCGAGGCTCAACCCCTTGACACACCACTGCACAATCACCGATGACCACCCCCGTAACCGTGGTTGAGTCAACCCGAGGCCACCACTGTAGTTCAGCCCGGCAGCAAACGGCGTATGCTCCGGAACGGCTGGAACTGGTGAGTGCACAGCTTCAGGGGGATGACACTGGTGACCACTCGGTTCGAGGCATTTCTGAGTTACACGCGCCCCGACGACAGATTCTTCGGCGGCAACATCACCGCCATGTGCCAAGTACTCGAACTCGGCGTGCAGGTGGTGACGGGCAATCGCGACTTCACGATCTTCCAGGACGTGGACGGTATTGGGCTGGGCGAGGATTGGCGAGACAAGCTGGCTGACGCGATCGCCGGATCGGTGTTCTTCGTCCCGGTGATCACCGCGCTGTACTTCACCAGCCCCGCATGTCGGGACGAGCTGGAGCGCTTCCAGCAGCACGAGGCGTCTCTGGGCCGCAAGGACCTGATACTGCCGATCTACTTCGTGACCGCTCCCGTGCTGGAGCGCCCGGAGTTGTTGGACACCGATCCCCTGGCTACCCTGATCGCCGGCCGGCAGCGATTCGACTACCGCGGCCAGGCGAACGGCATACCCACCGATCCCGAGAATCGCGGCGTGCTGCTCCAGCTGGCGGGGCAGATCGCCGAAGCGATGGCGCGCGCCGGCACGGAACCGGTGCCGGTAGCCAGGGCGGCGCAGACCGTCGCCGTGGACCCGGAGGTCCGGCAGCTCGTCGAGGACCTCGACCAGGCCCGCGGACCCGCGCTGGTCGGCGGCCGCACCCTGGTGCTGTGGGTTGACGACCGGCCCAACAACAACGTCTTGGAGCGCCAAGCCATGGCGACGTACGGCATCGACTTCGTTCTCGCCGAGTCGACCGACGCCGCGCTGCAGGAATTGGGCCGCCACAACTTCGATGCCATCGTCAGCGATATGGGCCGGCCGCCGGATCCCCAGGCCGGATACACGCTGCTGGAGGCGGTACGCCGGCGGGGTGTTCAGCTGCCGTACTTCATCTATGCCGGTTCTCGGGATCCGGCCCACGTTCGCGAGGCACTTTCCCGCGGTGCTCAGGGCACCACCAACAGGGGCGACGAGCTCCTGAAGTTGCTGCTTTCAGCCGGGATCATAAGGCCGAGGGGCTAGTGCATACCTTCCGCCCCGAACCGAGATGTCGAGATGCTGCAGGCTTTGCGATGAATGGGCTGGCGGGCTGCGAAGTTGTCGCGGGGTGGTCACCAGCGGCGCGAAACGTGGTGGGATCGGGGGAGATCCGCTGCGACGAGGTATGCACGGCGGCAGGGGGACGTTGGCGGGAGGGTTGGAAGGGGCTTACGGTGACTGGCTGTCAGCGGCTGTCGTGGCGATCGTGGCGCCGGCGGTGTTGGGTGAATGATCGTGAAAAGCCCCTCAGCGCCGGGGAATGCGGGGTCCTCGGCCACTGATGGTGTCGTGCGGCGGCGTCGCCATACCTGGCCGTCAGCGGTCGAGGTGAAATCAGCGGTTTCGGTGTGGTTGACGGGTCGGGGCGGATCTACGTTCGGTCTATGGCTGGCGGGCCCGGCAGAGAGCCGTGGCGACGACGAGGACGCGGTATTGGTCGCCGTCGCCGGCTGGCATAGGCATGGTTTGTGAGCGTGCGGTGTGGGCGGGGCAGGTCGTGACCTTCGACATGTTCCAGGTTCGCTGTTGGTGGGGTGGCGGGCTGCGACGTTGTCACACGCTTGTCACAAGCGGTACGAAACATTGTGGGACGCAGGCAGATACGTCGAGATGATTTCTGCATGTCAGCGGGAGGGGAGGGACGGGCTGGGACGGGTGAACACGGCTTCTCGCTGACCGGGGGTGAAGTGGTCGCAGGTTCAAATCCTGTCAGCCCGACCAAGGAAGTGGCAGGTAAGGCGGTTTTGATGCCCCGCCGAACCGGCGACCGGATACCCCGAGGGGTTTGAACCACGCGGACAGCACATTGGACGAATGCTAGTCGCGAGTCGGCAAGCGCAATCGCAGCGACGCTAGCTGTGAGTCGTGCCACCGTCTATCGCATACTCGCACAACGGAACAACGTAACCCACTCGGTCAGACATCCCAGGTTCGTTCACTGCTTGGTGGCCTCGAAGGTTTCGCTGCAGGAGCCGCCGCGATTTGTGCCGTCGCGGATGACGGTGCGGCCGCCTTCGGCGGCGAAGACACCCTGCATCGTGTCGCGGCCTCCTACGCCGCTGACCTGGAATGATCCGTCGACGTTCAGGGTGCCGGTGAAAGTGGCCAGACCTTCAATATCCATGGTCAGCGTGTTGCCTTGATGGGTCACGGTGAAGGACCGGCCAACGCGTCCTGGGCAGGTGGCGGTGAGCAGGTGTGACACGTAGGTGCCGTCGATATCGAGTTGGTTCCCTTGTCCGGCCGTGGGTGTGGTGGGTGCAGGCAGGGGTGGCGGGACGGGCTGGCTGTATGGGGTGTCGTCGGCACCGGTGGTGCCGGCTGGCCGGTTGAAGGGTTGGCCGGTGATGACGTCGACGAGAATGAAGACCGTGATGGTCGCGTTGGTGGGTTGCACCTCGGCCAGGGCTGCGGGGTTGTAGCCGGGCCAGGGGGTGCCGATGGGTTTGGGTTCGCCGGTCAGGGCGACCGGCGCGGTAAGCGGGTTGCCGCAGTAGCAGCGGGCGCGGGGTACCCCGTGGGCGTCGACGAACACCGCGGTGCCGGCTTGCAAGACCGATTGCAGGGTGGTGGGGTGAGTTCCGTCGAATCCGTAGTTGGTGACCCGAGTGTCCAACCGCAGCAGCACGGGGGTGAGCTCGCGCAGGTAGGTGGCGATGTCGGCGGCGGTGAGGGTGTGCCCGCCGCTCCAGGACAAGGTGGGGTCGGTGTTGAGGGCTTCGACGAAGGCACCGGCTTGGGCGGGGTGCGTGCTGAGGAAGGTGATCATTTTGTCGCGGTCGCATTCAGCGTTGTTGAGGGTGCCGCCGTAGAGGCCATCGCGGTCGCCGGGCAGCGGCTGAGTGACCACGATGCCGTCGCCGCGTGGCTGCAGGGTGGGCGGGGGTTGGCTGTTGGTCGGCGGCGGCGAGGCCGCGGGTGGCATGAACGAGTTCACGCCGGGGTCGGTGGCCGCGGTGAGCACCAGCTCCGCGGCGCTTGGCTTGGGGGACAGCACATTCCGTAGCAGCACCCCGCCGACACCGGCGGCCGCGATGAGCAGGACCACCAGCAACGCGATCAACCATCTACGCCGCGACCCAGGCCGCGGGGTGTCTGAGGCCTGGTCTGGTGGTCCCGATGGTGGCGAAATAGGCGCGGCCGCGGTGTCGGCCAGTTGGGTGTCTTGGTTATGGATGGCGGCGGGGTGGCCGGGCTGGCTCGATGGCGGCACCGGCACGGTCGGCCCCGGCCCGGATAGCGGCATCGTGGTCGCCTCGCGGCTCGCGCGCGCCAACTCCACCGCGCTGGCATATCGTTGGTCGGGGTTCTTGGCCATCCCCGTCGCGATGACATCGTCCATCGTTGCGGGAACGCCGTCCTTTATCTCTGATGGACGTGGCGGCGGGTGCGTCATGTGCGCCATCGCGATCTGCTCAAGGGACTGACCGGGAAACGGCAACCGACCGGTCAGCGACTCATACAGCACACACCCCAGCGCATAGATGTCGGCGCGCGCGTCGGCCGTGCCGCCCTGAAACCGCTCGGGTGCCATGTAGGACCAGGTCCCGATGGTCGCGCCGGTGTTCGTCAGCCCGGTCTCGCCGGCGGCACGCGCGATCCCAAAATCGATCAGATATGCAAAGTCGTTGTCGTCGACCAAAATGTTTGACGGCTTGACATCCCGATGCACCAACCCCACCGCATGCGCGGCATACAGCGCCTGGGCCACCTGCTCGACGATCTGCACCGCCCGCTCCGGCGACAGCGGACCGTCGGACAGCACGGTCTGCAGGTCGCGGCCCTCGATCAGCCGCATATCCACAAACAGCCGCCCGTCGATCTCCCCGTAAGTATGAATCGGCACCACATGCGGCTCGTTGAGCTGGGCCGCCGCGTGAGCCTCACGGCGAAACCGCTGCTGAAACACGCTGTCCTCGGCGAAGTTCGCCGGCAACACCTTCAACGCCACCACACGATCGGTGACGGTGTCATAGGCCCGCCACACCTCGCCCATTCCGCCGCGGCCCAGCAACTCGATCAGCCGGTACTGCCCGAACGGAGTCCCGTCCACATCAGCCTCCCGGCAACTGCGGTTCGGCAGCAACGATAAGCCGGTAAGACTGTCCGCGGACCGAAACCGCCGTCACAGGGATTGTCTCGGCAAACGCACCGGCCGGTCCGCAGTCAGTCCGCAGTATCCGCATGGGACTGGCCCCAAGTTTGTTGTGGGTGTTGGCAGTGACGCTGGGGCGCAGCGGGAAAAGAGTAGACCGTGCGGCGTGAGTTTCGACCCGCAATTCGCCCGCGACACAGTCCTGCCCTTGCGCAGGCCGCCTATCAGGTCTTCCACAATCCCGATGTAGGCCCGACCCTGCCGGGTGGTTTTCAGAAGACCGCCCTGCACGAAGCAGACGCGACGCTGCTCGACTTGATTACAGATCTTTCGGAAAACGCCCGCTCATTCGTGCAAGCAAGCGTCGGCATCACCACGGTATTCGGCCTGGTCGGCAAGAACACGGCGACCAAGACAGCATTCGTCGCAATCCGCGGTACCCAAACGCAGACAGAGTGATTAAAGAACCTCGATGTCGACACGGCAGGCTATCGGCCGGTGCCGATTTCGGAGACGTCCACATGGTGTGGATGCGACTCGACGAGACGAAGCGGGCCAATCTGGCGGCGAATCTCCCGGCCCCCTGCCCGGGCCGCGACCAATTGATTGTCACCGGACACAGCCTGGGCGGCGCCCTCGCGGTGCTCGCCACGCCGGACATCGCCAAGAACATATCGGTTGTCCCAGAACCGAAACTGACGACCTTCGGTGGTCCCCGCCCCGGACTGCACGACTTCGTGGTGCCCGGGAAGCCTGTGCAAACAGCCATGGATATCCCGAGGACTGACGGCTCGACAGAGACGTTGTCACCGCCTTGTCACAACAAAGTGCGAATTCGGAGAGTTGGCGGGGGGACGGGTTGAGACGATTTCTACCGGTCATGCTGACTCGAGAGTCATTGTGGGACAGCGAAATTCGGCACTTTTCCGACTGGGGGTCAAGTGGTCCCAGGTTCAAATCCTGTCAGCCCAACCGGGGAAGTAGCAGGTTAGAGGCAGTTTCGCAGAAATCATTGGCCGCCTTTTTCATACCCCCAGGGGTGTGGATAGCAACGGCTGATTAGTCCGGGAGACCGAGCTGTCCGGCCAGGCCCTCAACTGCTGCCCGTGCCGTGTTATCACTGGTGTGCCCGTAGATGTCTCCGGTGATCGCGATCGAGCTGTGTCCCAGCAGGTCAGCCATGGCAGCGTGTGCACCCCGATGTCGGACATGGCCGCTTTCTGCGCCGCGACCTGAATTGTCCGCAGGATGTTGCGCGGGGTCGACCGGCGTTCCGAACCCGGAGGCGAACACCAGCCCGTGGTCCTGCCACTGGTCACCGCAACCGATCTCCCTGTGGCTGCGACAGGAGTTTCGCGAAGACCTGGCGATGCAGGCGCTCGTCATCGCAACCATTCCGTCCGTGGCCGCTGTCCTGACGGCAGCTCTAGGGTTTCGCGACCTCGGTATGCGTCGCCAAGCGACCGACTCGAGCGGGCAGCGCGTATGCCCACGGCGATAGGGTCGAATTCCGATTCCACGCGACGTCGGGGGGCAGCCGAAGAAGTAGCGGCAGGTCTCGCCGGCAATGGTGCCCGCACCAAGGTCAGAGCTGGAGAATGCCGTCGATGTCTGCTTCACGTTGTCTACGCCACGGGTACTGCGCCGGGGGGAAAACGTTGGGTTCGCTCGTCACCCGCGCGTAGCAGGCCTTCAGCCCGGCGAGCAGCATCGGCCGCAGGTCGTCTTCATCGGGCGCGACCGCGAGCGCGCAAAGGATGATCTGCACCGAGATGTCGGGGTCGCTCCAGCCCCTGATCGCTGAGTACAACGTGTTCGACTCCCAGATCAACGGATGCCAGCCCTCGGCGGTGTCGAATGTCAGCCCTGGCATCGCGCCGCCGTTGACCCCCGTCGGCGATTGCATCGACCTTGCCTCAGCCACAAGGTCTTCGGGCAGGCCAGCGTATCGCGGTCGCTCGACGATCTCGACCTCGGCATCACCCGACAGCCAACGGAGTTCGGTCGTCGGCGAAGTCAGGACGCCGCGAATGTTGACCTCGGCGAAGACGTCATTGCTTTGGCGGAGGTCGGTCCAGGGCACGACCGTCGCGCCCAGCAACTCCGCGTCCTTCGCGCCGGTGTCCAGAGATCCGAGATCCGTCACGCGGGCAACGGAGAACACCGGCGTCTTATCGAGCCGCACGGATGCTGCCTTCACCGCTTGACCGCTCGACTGCGGAGCGGCGGTGTGATGAGTCCAGCGAGCGCCGTCAAACCACCGCAGGTTCGACCCACCGGTCGGGTCGGGATACCAGCCGGGCGGAGGGGGAGTTGGTGGTGCGGTCACGATTGCGGAGCGTATCCGAGACTGTCGGGCCTCATCGGCGACAGACACGCCGAAACGGCGCACCATCAGCAGGCGGCCAAAACGTCGTACGGGCATTACGGTGGGACACGAGAACCTCCGGACAGGTGATGGGCCTTCGACAAGCCACACCCGATCCGGAGGTTCTCTTCACATCAAGCCGACACGCCTGCTACCAACGTCGTGTCTCGGTACACGTACTCGCTGGCAGGAGGCAATCGACCGCAGTATCACGTGTGAGCCACTGATGAAGAGCGCAAGTGCCGGTCAGGCGCTCTTTTTGTGCGCTGTTTCGGACATTGATTGTGGCCGTTGGTGTCACGGCCAGCATATTGATGCTGCGTTGACGTACCAGCTCACGCCTTAACCAAATTCTCTTTCCAGCCTTCGACCGTATCTGGGGTACGGGCGTCGGGGCCTGCGTAGAGGGCGGCGGGGCGGACCAACTTGCCCAGACGCTTCTGTTCGAGGATGTGTGCGGACCACCCAGCGGTGCGTGCGCACGTGAACATGGCCGGCATCATGTACGCCGGGACCTCGGCGAACTCGAGGATTACCGCGGCCCAGAACTCGACGTTGGTTTCGATGGCCCGGTCCGGGCGACGGTCGCGTAACTCGCTGAGCGCGGCCTGCTCCAGCGCGGCCGCGGCCTCGTACCTTTGTGCGCCAAGGCGTTTGGCGGTTGTGCGCAGTACTCGTGCCCGGGGATCCTCGGCCCGATACACGCGATGGCCGAAGCCCATCAGCCGCTCTCCGCGGTCGAGTGTGCTCCTTACCAGTTGCTCGGCGTCGCCGGTGCGCTCCACCTCTTGAATCATCGGCAGTACTCGGGCCGGGGCGCCACCATGCAGTGGCCCAGACATCGCGCCGATCGCACCGGACAACGCGGCGGTGACGTCGGCGCCGGTGGACGCGATCACCCGGGCGGTGAAGGTGGAGGCGTTCATGCCGTGCTCGGCGGCTGAGACCCAATAGGCGTCGATGGCCTCGATGTGGCGCGGGTCCGGTTCACCCTTCCACCGGGTCATGAACTGGGCGGCGACGCTGGTGCAGTTGTCAATGCGCGTGGCCGGTACCGGGGGCCAGTAGACCCCGCGGGCGGACTGTGCGACGTAGGACAGTGCCAAAGCTGAGGCGCGGGCCAGCTGGTCGCGGGCGGTGTCGTCGTCGATGTCCAGCAGGGGCCGGAATCGGCACTTCGGCGCCAGCATGGCCAGGCCGGCCTGCACGTCGACGCGTACATCGCGGGTGTCCACCGGTAACTCGAACCGCTCTGCCGGCGGCAGAATGTCACCGAACTTGCCGTCCACCAACAATGCCCACACGTCGCCGAACTCGATCTTCTGGGCAACGAGATCCTCGACGTTGACGCCGCGATAGCGCAACGCGCCGCCGTCGCGGTCCGGTTCGGCGATCTCGGTTGTGAACGCTGGTACTCCGGCCAGGCCGGGGACGAAGTCGTGCGGAACTCGAAGGCGTACATCGGCTTTCCCAGCCTCTGGGGTTGCCGGCCTGGTGTGTCGGCCGGGTAAAGCGGAGTGGGTGATGGTCATGGTCAATCTCCTATCTGTGTTGTGAGATCGCGGTGTCGGATCAGTTGGATATTGGGGCGAGAATGGCCGCGTCGAAGGCGTCATGCCGCCCCAAATGCCGGACGGCTCAGCAGCTTCGCTACCCGGCTTGGGCCAGCACGACGTCGGGTTCGCCGATCCGGTCGAATCTTTCCGCGCGTTCGGTGAGCCGGTTCGCCGTGTCGGCGTTACTCAGTGCCACCAGTTCGTGGCGGAGTGCCGCACCGACGCGAAGAGAGAAGGCTTCGGGTTCCACGGCGGCGTCGGGGTATTCAGGAATGATGCGGTCGACGATGCCATGTGCGACGAGATCTGCCGATCGGACGCCCTGTCTTGCTGCCATGACCGGCGCGTGGTCGGTGTCGTGGTAGAGGATCGCGCTTGCCCCCTCTGGGGGGAGCGGGGTGAGCCACCCGTGCTGCGCCGCCAGGACGCGGTCGGCGGGCATCAGAGCGAGCGCGCCGCCACCGGTGCCTTGACCGAAAAGCATCGAGACCGTAGGCACTTGCAGTCCCACCATGTCGGCGATGCACCGCGCGATCTCGCCCGCAAGACCGCGTTCCTCGGCCTCCCGGGACA
>Ga0207688_10002161_pt1 | contig 10571 bp, 8 predicted proteins | sample KBSMiscanthusM4_FD_184296 | JGI IMG/M metagenome (GOLD analysis project Ga0207688, IMG submission 184296) | Miscanthus rhizosphere microbial communities from Kellogg Biological Station, Michigan, USA - M4 (SPAdes) (version 2) | ecosystem: Host-associated > Plants > Roots > Rhizosphere ...
CGGCCCGCGGCGGCGGCGCGGGCAGGTCGACCGTGACCCGCTCGAGCTCACCACGGGTGCGCGCCGCCCACACCGACCGGACGCGCTCGTCGAACTCGTGGATGTCGAGTTGGCCGACCTCCTGGGCCACCCGCAGCCGGTCCGCGACGTTCTGCCGCTCGGCGTCGGACACCCGCAGGTCCTCGGGGCGGACGGGCTCGCTCACACCCGCGATAGTGCCACGACCCTCGATCACCGCTGATGATCGCTCCGCACAGCGCCGCGCCACCTCACCGCGGCGCGTACATGATCACCACGACGCCGACGAGGCACAGCGCGGCGCCGATCAGGTCGAAGCGGTCGGGCCGGAAGCCGTCCAGCACGACGCCCCACAGCAGCGACCCCACGACGAACACCCCGCCGTACGCGGCGAGGATGCGCCCGAAGTGCGCGTCGGGCTGCAGCGTCGCGACGAAGCCGTACACCCCGAGCGCCACGACGCCCGCCCCGATCCAGACGAGGCCCCGGTGCTCCCGCACGCCCTGCCACACCAGCCAGGCGCCGCCGATCTCGGCGAGGGCGGCGAGCACGAACAACAACACCGACCGGACGACCGTCATGGCCGGATCATCGCTCGCGACCGACCGCGGGTGCGCGACCGACCGGCGGGGCCGGGCATGATCGGACGGTGTGAGCGCACACCCGGTCGCCCCGGTGCCCGAGCACCTCTTCGACGACGAACGCGAGCGGCGCTGGCGGGCGCGTTACACCGCGCCCCGCATGTCGCGGCCCGGCTGGGCGCGCGACGCACCGGACCGCTGCCTCTACACCTCCAACGCGAGCGGCACCACCGAGGTCTACGTCTGGGACCGCGCGACCGACCTCCACCGCCGCGTCACCGACCGACCCAGCGGCACCTACGCCGCCACCCTCGCGCCCGACGGCGAGCTGGTGTGGTGGTTCGCCGACACCGACGGCGACGAGCACGGCCACTGGGTCACCGAACCGTTCGCGGGCGGCGACCACGAGCCCGCGCTACCGGGCGTCGAGGACGGGTACTCCGCGGGCCTCGACGTCGGGCGCTCGGTCGTCGCCGCGGGCACCTCGACCGACGCGGGCACCCGGATCTGGGTGCGCCGCGGCGACGGGGCCGCCCAGGTGATCTACGCCAACGCCGAGGACGCGGGCGTCGGCGGCCTCTCCGAGGACGAGACCCTGCTCGCGATCGGCCACTCCGAGCACGGCGACTCCCGCCACCCGGACGTCCGGGTGGTGCGGGTGGCCGACGGCAGCACGGTCGCCGAGAAGTCCGACGGCCCCGGCAAGGCCCTCACCCCGCTCGGCTTCGCCCCCGTGCCCGGCGACCCCCGGCTCCTGCTGCTGCACGAGCGCCGCGGCCGCGAGGAGCTGCTGATCTGGGACGTCGACGCCGACACCGAGACCGAGATCCACCTCGACCTGCCGGGCGAGGTGGCGGCCGACTGGTCGCCCGACGCCGCGTTCCTGCTGGTCTGGCACACGCACGCGGCCCGCACCCGGCTCTACCGCTACGACCTCGACGGCACCCTGAGCGAGCTGCCGGTGGCGCCGGGCTGCGTCGGCTCGGCGCAGGTCCGGCCGGACGGCACCGTCGAGTACACCTGCTCGTCGGCCGCCGAGCCGACGAGCGTGCGCGCGCTGCACCCGGACGGCACCGACCGCGTGCTCGTCGCGCTGCCCGGAGAGCGCGCGCCGGGCTCGGTGCCCGTCGAGGACCTCTGGACGGGCCCCGCCGACCGCCGAGTCCACGCCTTGGTCGCGCGGTCGGGCGACGGCCCCCGGCCCACGGTCTTCAGCCTCCACGGTGGCCCGCACGCCGCCGACGAGGACCGCTTCAGCCCGGCCCGCGCCACCTGGGTCGATGCGGGCTTCACCGTGGTCGAGGTGAACTACCGCGGCTCGACGGGCTACGGCTCGGCCTGGCGCGACGCGATCGAGGGCCGCCCCGGGCTCACCGAGCTGGAGGACGTCGCCGCGGTGCTCGACCACTGCGTCGCCGAGGGCATCGCCGACCCGGCGCGCTGCGTCGTCGAGGGCTGGTCGTGGGGCGGCTACCTCGCGCTGCTGGCGGTGGGCACGCAGCCGGAGCGGTGGGCGGCGGCCATCGCGGGCGTGCCGGTGGCCGACTACCTCACCGCCTACGTCGACGAGATGGAGCAGCTGCGGGCGTTCGACCGGGCGCTGTTCGGGGGCTCGCCGGAGGAGAAGCCGGAGATCTGGCGGGCGGCCTCGCCGCTCACCTACGTCGACGCCGTGCGCGCCCCCGTGCTCGTGCTGGCCGGGGAGAACGACCCGCGCTGCCCCATCCGACAGATCGACAACTACCTCGACGCGCTGGCCGCCCGCGACGCCGACTACGCGGTGAGCCGGTTCGACGCGGGCCACGGCAGCCTCGTGGTGGAGCAGTCGATGGCCCACATGGCGACGGAGGTGGACTTCGCCCGCCGCATGGCGCGCGGCTAGCCTCATGGTGTGGTGCTGTGGCGGGTGCACGTGGAGCTCGAGGACCGGCCGGGCAGGCTGGGCGAGCTCGCCACGGCCGTCGGCCGCGCCGGCTGCAACATCATCTCGCTGCACGTGGTGGGCGAGCCCGCCGACGACGGCTCGGTCACCGACGAGCTGCTCGTGCGGGTGCCGTCCGCGAGCGACCCGGCCGCGCTCGTCGACGAGATCGGACGCGCGGGCATCCCCTGCACGCTGCTGGTGCGCGCGGACGCCGTCGAGCTGGCCGACCCGGCCACCACGGCGCTCGCGCTGGCCCGCATGGTCGTCGCCGAACCGGGCAGCGCGCCGAGCGCGGTGGCCACGATGCTGCGCGCGCGGTTGGTCGACCCTGCCGCCGAGAGCGCCCCCGCGCACGTCCACACGCTGCGAATCGGGACGGCGCAGGTGCGGCTGGGGCGGGCGTGGCCGTTCACCGCGACGGAGCTGTCCCGGGCCGCGGCGCTCCTGGAGCTGGCCGCGCAGCTCGCGATGCGGGTGCCCGCCGAGCCGCGCGACGGGCAGGTCCTGCTGCTGCGCGACGGCTCGGAGGTGCGGTTGCGAGCGGCGACGCCCGCGGACGCCCTGCTGGTGGGCGCCCTGCACGCGCGCTGCTCACCGGCGGCCCGACGCTCGCGGTTCCTGTCGCCGACCCCGCGCCTCGCGCCGAGCGAGCTGGACGCCCTGCTGGGCGGTTACGCCGTGCTCGCCCTGACCGCCGACGGCGGCAGCGCGGTGGCCGTCGCCAGCCTCGACGCCGACTTCGACTCCAGCGGGCCCGGCGCGGGCCGGTGCGCGGTGCTCGTCGAGAACGCCTGGCAGGGCCGCGGGTTGGGCACCGCCCTGGTGCGGCGCCTCGCCGACACCGCGGCCGAGCAGGGCCTCGTCGAGCTGACGGGCCGTGCCCGGCCGGATGACCTCGGGGTGACGCGGGTGCTCCGCCGCGCGGGCCTGCGCCCGTCGGCGGAGCTCGCCGACGACGTGCTCCACCTCCGGGCGGAGCTGCCTGCGGCTCGTGCGCGGAAATCGGGGTCATAGGCCACCGTTCCCGCGCACGAGCGGCGGAGCCGCCTGCTCAGACCTCCAGGTCGATGCGCTCCCCGTTGTCGCCGCGGAACAGGTGCATGTGCCCCTTCTGCGGCGCGAGGTGCAGGACGGAGCCCTTCTCCGGAGGCCTGCGGCCGTCGACGCGGGCGATGATCGGGCGGCGCTCGCCGCCGACCTCGGCGCTGCCGTACACGTACGCGTCGGCGCCCAGCTCCTCAACGACGTCGACCTCGGTGGGCAGTCCTTCGCCCTCGCCGACGACGTTGAGGTCCTCGGGGCGAACACCCAGGTGCACCGAGCGCTCGGAGCCCAGCGCGTCCATCCCCGCCCGGGGCACCTGCACGTTGGCCGCGCCGAAGTGGACGAGGTCGCCGTCGAGGTTGGTCTGCACGAGGTTCATGGCGGGCGAACCGATGAAGCCCGCGACGAACAGGTTGGCGGGCTTGTCGTACATGTGCCGCGGGGTGTCGCACTGCTGGAGGATGCCGTCCTTCAGCACGGCCACCCGGTCGCCCATCGTCATGGCCTCGACCTGGTCGTGGGTGACGTAGACGGTGGTGACGCCCAGGCGGCGCTGCAGCGAGGCGATCTGGGTGCGGGTGGACACCCGCAGCTTGGCGTCCAGGTTGGACAGCGGCTCGTCCATGCAGAACACCTGCGGCGAGCGCACGATCGCGCGACCCATGGCGACGCGCTGGCGCTGACCACCGGACAGGGCCTTCGGCTTGCGGTCCAGGTACCCCTCGAGGTCGAGGATCTTGGCCGCCTCCGCGACCCGCTTGCGGATCTCGTCCTTCGGCGTGCCTGCGATCTTGAGCGCGAAGCCCATGTTGTCGGCCACGGTCATGTGCGGGTAGAGCGCGTAGTTCTGGAACACCATCGCGATGTCGCGGTCCTTCGGGGGCACGCGCGTGACGTCGCGACCGCCGATGAGGATCCGCCCGGCGTTGATGTCCTCCAGGCCCGCGAGCATCCGCAGCGAGGTGGACTTGCCGCAGCCGGAAGGCCCGACGAGGACGAGGAACTCGCCGTCGGCGACCTCGAGGGTGAGGTTGTCCACCGAGGGCTTGGGGTTGCCCGGGTAGATGCGACTGGCGTGGTCGAAGGTCACTGCGGCCATGGGAGGACGCACCTTTCATGCTCACCGGCAGGAACGTGCCGGACGATCCGAGTGAGTGGCGGCGATCACCGTCGGTCGCACTGTGCCATGCGCCGAGCGCGCTCAACAACCCCCGTCGACCGCCCGGACGATCGGCGCGGCCGTGGTGCCCCGCACGACGAGCCGGGTCGGCACGACGACGTCGAGATCACCCGCGAGCGTGCCGTCGAGCAGCTCCAGGAGCAGCTGCGCGGCCCGCGCCCCCAGCTCGCGCACCGGCTGGGCGACGGTGGTGAGGTCGACGACCGAGGCCATCTCGTGGTCGTCCAGCCCGACCACCGAGACCCGGCCGGGCACCGCCACGCTGGCCTGCCGCAGGGTGCGCAGCGCGCCGATGGCCAGCTCGTCGTACTCGGCGACCACGGCGGTGGGCAGGGTGGGGCCTGCCATCAGCTCGGCCATCGCCCGCGCGCCGCCCTCGATCCCGAACGCCCCCGCGACCGAGAGCTCCGGGCGCGGCTCCAGCCCGGCGGCGCGGAGCGCCTGCCGGTAGCCGAGGCGGCGGGCGGCGGAGGAGAGGAAGCCGAACTGGCGGTCGTCCTCGATGCCTGCGATCATCGCGATCTGCTCGTGGCCCTGGTGCAGGAGGTGGTGCACCGCCGTGCGCATGGCGGTGGCGTCGTCGATGCGCACGCACGGTACGTCGGGGATCCGGGCACCGAGGGTCACGAACGGCATGTCGAGCGCGCGCAACGCAAGCGTGTGCTCTTCGGTGAGCGGCATCGTCATCGTGAGCACGGCGTCGACGCGGCGGGCCAGCGGCATGCGCTCGAAGAACCGGTCGCGGGCCGCGGCGTCGGCCAGGTGGTAGAGCAGCACGTCGTAGCCCGCCTCGGCGAGCGCGTCGGCCGCGCCCGCCACGGCGTTGGCGAAGTACCACCGCCCGATGAACGGCGCGACGATGCCGACCGTGGTGGTGCGGCCCGACGCCAGGCCGGAGGCGTGCGGCGATGCGCTGTAGGAGAGCTCGCGGGCCGCGTCCAACACGCGCTGCCGCGTGGTCGGTGAAACGCTTCCCCTGCCACGCAAGGAACGGGACACGGTGGCGGCCGAAACCCCCGCGAGCGCGGCGACGTCGAGGATGCTGGCGTGCCGGCTCCGCGGCCGCGCCGCCGCCTCCTCCGGCATCGTCTCACCCCGGCTCTGCACACGTTTGCAGTGACGGGGGAACCGTAGCAGTTGCGACCCGGCCGACGTCAGGTCACGAATTGGAAACGAGAAGTTCACGTATGTGCCCGACAAGGTGATACGTGACACGCTGCTCACCGCAAACGCTGTCCTCGCCTTGGACGGCGTGCACACGACGACGGAAGGACTGAAGCTCATGCGCCGCAGGTCAGTCGCGGTCGGAGCCCTAGCCGCCGCCACGGCACTACTCGTGAGCGCCTGTGGCGGCAGTAGCGGCAGCAGCAGCGGAGGGGGCGGAGCCAGCACGGCGCTCGAGGGCGTCGGCCCGATCACCCTGGTGCAGGGCAAGGACACCTCGAACTTCGTCCAGGGCCAGCTGGACAAGTGGAACCAGCAGCATCCCGATCAGAAGGTCACCCTGATCGAGCTGCCGGAGGACGCCGACGCCCAGCGCCAGCAGATGATCCAGAACGCCAACGCGAAGTCCGACGCCTACACCGTCCTCGCGGTGGACAACGTCTGGACGGCGGAGTTCGCGGCCAACCGCTACATCGTCGAGCTGCCCACAGACCAGTTCCCCAACACGGCGGAGTTCCTGCCGCCGGTGATCGACTCGGCGAAGTACAAGGACAAGCTCTACGCCGTCCCCTACGCCTCCGACGGCGGAATGCTGTACTACCGCACCGACCTCCTCCAGGCCGCGGGCATCGCCGCCGCGCCGAAGACGTGGCCGGAGATGATCGACGACTGCAAGAAGATCCAGGCGACGCCGCAGGGCGCGGGCCTCAACTGCTACGCCGGTCAGTTCCAGAAGTACGAGGGCCTCACGGTGAACGCGGCCGAGGCCATCAACAGCGCGGGCGGCGTGATCACCGACAAGGACGGCAAGCCCAACGTCAACACCCCGGAGGCGAAGGCGGGCCTCAGCTTCCTGGCCGACGGCATCAAGCAGGGCTACATCCCCAAGGAAGCGCTGACCTACAAGGAAGAGGAGTCCCGCCGCGCGTTCCAGGAGGGCAAGCTGATCTTCCTGCGCAACTGGCCGTACGTCTACGCGCTGGCGGACAAGAAGGACGGCTCGTCCCAGGTCGCGGGCAAGTTCGCGGTCGCCCCGCTTCCCGGCCTGAACGGCCCCGGCGTCTCCAGCCTCGGCGGTCACGCGCTGGGCATCTCCACCTACGCCAAGAACAAGAAGACGGCGGCCGACTTCATCAACTTCTACACCAGCAAGGAAGCCAACACGACGCAGGTGCAGCAGGCGTCGCTGGCTCCGGTGTGGACTTCGATCTACGACGACGCGTCGCTGCAGAAGCAACTGCCGTACCTCACCACCCTCAAGGCGTCGATCCTCGGCGCGCAGGCCCGCCCGAAGGTGGTCCGTTACGGCGACGCCACGCTGGCCATCCAGGACGCGGCCTACGGCGCGATGCAGGGCACGGTGACGGTGGACCAGGCCGTGCAGCAACTCCAGGACAAGCTCACCCAGCTCACGTCGAGCTGATCCGAGCAGCCGAGCAACCGACGGATCGCAAGGGGCGGCGGGCCGAACCTGGCCCGCCGCCTCCTTCGCGGAGGAGGGTCAGACATGACAGTCGTCGAGGCGCCCGCCCGGACGCCCAAGCCGAAGGTGGACAAATCCACCGACTTCCGGCAGCAGGGTCGGCTTGCGGCCTACCTGCTGACCCCGACGATGGCCGTGCTGGCGGTCGTCATCGGGTATCCGATCCTGGCCGCGATCTACCAGTCGATGTTCACCCAGGGTCAGGGCGTGGACGCGGACGGATTCGTCATCCAGGGCGACACGTTCGTGGGCCTCGGCAACTACGCCGCGATCTTTAAAGGCGACACCGGCGCACGGTTCTGGAACGCGTTCTACAACACCACGCTCTTCACGGTCGTCTGCGTGATCATCGAGGTCATCCTCGGCGTCGCGATGGCCTTGATCATGAACAAGGCATTCAAGGGCAAGGGCCTCATCCGCGCCAGCATCCTGGTGCCGTGGGCCATCCCGACGGTGGTCTCGGCAAAACTGTGGGCCTGGATCTTCGACGCCAACGGCATCGCCAATACGATCCTCGGCCAGCAGATCCTGTGGTCGACCGACGGCCCACAGGCCAAGCTCGCAGTGATCATCGCCGACACCTGGAAGACCGCGCCGTTCATCGGCCTCTTGGTGCTGGCAGGCCTGCAGGTGATCCCGGCCGACATCTACGAGGCCGCCAAGATCGACGGCGCCAACGCGTGGCGGTCGTTCTGGAGCATGACGCTCCCGCTGGTCAAGCCCGCACTGCTGGTGGCGGTGCTCTTCCGCATCCTGGACAACCTGCGCATGTTCGACCTGCCCGCCGTGTTGATCGGCTTCCAGAAGCCCAGCGTCGAGACGCTCTCGATCCTGTCCTACCTGGAGAACAGCAACACCCGGTTCGGCCCGGCGGCTGCCTATGCGTTCCTGCTGTTCCTCTACGTCATGGTCGTGGCCTACCTGTTCGTCAAGCTCCTGGGCGCCGACGTCATCGGCGACGCGCGGGCCAAGACGCCCAAGGCCCCACGCAGGCGACGCGCGCTCGTCGCGAAGGGAGACACGCCGTGAGTACCCCGGTCGACACCACGAAGGCAGGCACCGCGAGCACCGCTGCCGGCGAGATCCCGGTCGCGCCCAAGCCGAAGTCCTACAGCATGATCGGCCCCTACGTGGGCATCGTCCTGATCATCCTCTACTGCCTCGCGCCGTTCTACTGGATGATCGTCAGCTCGCTGCGCCGACCGGCCGACCAGTTCCAGACCACGCTGATCCCGAACCCGATCTCGTTCCAGAACTACATCGACGTGTTCAACCCGTCCAACAACTTCGCGCGGGCCCTGCTCAACAGCATCATCGTGGCGAGCACGGTCACCGTGCTGACGCTCATCATCGGCACGTTCGCCGCCTACGCACTCGCCCGGCTGGACTTCCCGTTCAAGAACATCTCGCTGGGGATCATCATCGCCTGCTCGATGTTCCCGGGCATCGCGATGGTCATCCCGCTGTTCGGGCTGTTCACCGACATCGGGTGGATCAACACATACCAGGCGCTTATCCTCCCGGCGCTGTCGTTCGGGCTACCGCTGGCGGTGTGGATCCTGACGGCGTTCTTCCGGCAGATGCCCGCCGAGCTGGAGGAGGCCGCCATGATCGACGGCTGCACCCAGGGCCAGGCGTTCCGCAAGGTGATCATCCCGATTGCCGCGCCGGGTGTGTTCACCACCGCGATCATCGTGTTCGTGGCGGCGTGGAACGAGTACATCATCGCGCTGACGATGACGAACAAGGCCGAGTACCGCACGGCGACGGTCGCGGTCACGTTCTTCACCGGCACCACGGGCCGCGACATCCCGTTCGGCTCGATCATGGCGGCGGGTGTGATCCTCACCGTGCCGCTGCTGATCATGGTGCTGATCTTCCAGCGGCGCATCGTCGCGGGCCTCACCGCGGGCGGCGTGAAGAGCTAGCCACCCGCGCTCCGACCGACGGGCCGCCACACCTCCCGCGCGTGGCGGCCCGTCCTCGGCCGAGGGGCGAGTCTCCGTTCCCACGACGGCGAGTCCCCGTTCCCACGACGGCGAGTCGTCGTTTCCGCAACGGCGACTGCCGGTTTCGGGACGCGCGGCAGGCTCAGGCGCCCGATAGCACGGCCAGGCTCTCCCACGCCGCCAGCTCGGACGGCGGCGCGGCGCGGCCGTGCGTCGAGAGCACCACGTCGCCGACCACGGGCGGGACGGGCGCGGGCGAGCCGGAGAAGTTGGCCAGCACCGTGAGCGTCGTGCCGTCCAGGCGGCGCTCGTAGGCGAACACCTGCTCGTCGTCGGGCAGGAGCAGCCGGTAGTCCCCGTGCACCACCACGGGCACGGTGTGCCGCAACGTGATCAGCTTCCGGTAGTGGTGGAACACCGACTCCGGGTCCTTCCGCGCGGCCTCGGCGTTGATCTCGACGTGGTTGGCGTTCACCGGCAGCCAGGGCGTGCCGGTGGTGAAGCCCGCCTGCGGCGAGGCGTCCCACTGCACGGGCGTGCGGGCGTTGTCGCGCGACTTCACCGCGAGCGAGTGCAGCACCTCGGGCATCGTCAGACCGGCGGCGATCGCCCCCTTCGCCCAGTTCAACGACTCGATGTCGCGGTAGTCGGCGAGCTCGGTGAAGTGGGCGTTGGTCATGCCCAGCTCCTCGCCCTGGTAGACGTACGGGGTGCCGCGCAGCAGGTGCAGCACCGTGGCCAATGTCTTCGCGCTCGCCACCCGGTGCTCCCCGTCGTCGCCCCAGCGGGAGACGATCCGGGGTTGGTCGTGGTTGTCCCAGTACAGCGAGTTCCACCCCACCTCGGCCAGGCCGTGCTGCCAGGCCGAGAGGTTGGCCTTCAGCTCGGTGAGCCGCAGCGGCCGCAGGTCCCACTTCGACCTGCCCGCGTCCAGCCCCACGTGCTCGAACGTGAACACCATGTCGATCTCGGCCCGGGCCGGGTCGGAGTAGCGGCGGGCGTCGTCGACGGAGGCGCCCGGCGTCTCCCCCACGGCCAGCAGCTCCCGTCCGGCGAGCACTTCGCGGTGCATCTCGGCGAGGAACTCGTGCACCCGCGGGCCGTTGGCGCACAACGCCCAGAGGTCACCGTCCGGGAGGCCGGGGGGCTTGGAGATCAGGTTGATGACGTCCATGCGGAAGCCGTCGACGCCGCGCTCGACCCACCACCGCATCATCGCGTACACCGC
>Ga0207688_10002164_pt1 | contig 10568 bp, 9 predicted proteins | sample KBSMiscanthusM4_FD_184296 | JGI IMG/M metagenome (GOLD analysis project Ga0207688, IMG submission 184296) | Miscanthus rhizosphere microbial communities from Kellogg Biological Station, Michigan, USA - M4 (SPAdes) (version 2) | ecosystem: Host-associated > Plants > Roots > Rhizosphere ...
TCATGCCCACCGCCCACGCCTCCGGGAGGTCCTTGGGCTCGAGCGTGCCCTCGATGAGCCGTTGCTCGAGCTCGAAGCGGAGGATGATGTGGAGGCTGTACGTCGTCTCGTCGGCCTCGACGCGGATGAGACCTGGCTCGGCACGGTTCACGGCCGCGAGGAACGTCTCGAGATCGACGTCGCCGAGCTGACCGGGGAATGCGTCCTGCAGCGGCTCGTACCAGTGCAGCCAGAACGGTCGCGAGCGTCCCACGAGGTTCTCCCACGTCCGGCTCTGGGACTCGTTCAGTCCGAGGGAGGGCGATCCGGCGAGCGGCGTTCGCTCGAGTGACTCCGCGATGCCGTGCGCGTACTGGCCGTGGCCGGCCTCGTGCAACGTCGACCAGAGCCCGTCGAGCCCATTCTCGAACCGCGTCGTCATGCGCACGTCGCGTCGTGAGAACGACGTGCAGAACGGGTGCACCGTGGGGTCGAGGCGATACGAGCCCTCGTCGAAGGCGAGCGTGTCGAGGATGCGGGCGTAGAACGCCCTCTGCTCCTCGACCGGGTAGTCCTGCGAGAGGAACGAGGCCTCGATGGGCGGTGCCTCCTTGACGAGCTCTGCGAGTACGGGCCGGATCGTCCCGAACACCTCTGCGACCTCGGAGGTCAGCATGTACGGCTCGAAGTCGTCGAGCAGCGGCGTGTACGGCGAGTCCTCCCACTCGAAGCACTCGACGTAGCGTCGCTTCAGGTCGAGGTTGCGCTCGAGCGCCGGCAGGAACTTCGCGAAGTCGTTCGTCGCGCGTGCCTCGATCCAGACCTGGTTGCCGAGCGCCGCGGCACGGATCATCTCGGTCCGCAGCTCGGTCGGGACGCGACGCTGCTTCTCCCAGTCGCGTCGGGTGACGCGGATGAGGCTCGCGTCGTCGGAGTCGTAGTCGAGGGACTCCTCGAGCGAAGCGAGGCGATCGAGCAGGTTGCCGGTCTCGGCGTCGGTGAACTTCTCGTGCGCGATCCGGCCGACGGTGGCCATCGCCTCGGCGCGGGCTGGATGTCCGCCAGGAGGCATCGTCACCTTCTGATCCCACGCGAGCACACCGACCGTCTTGGCGAGATCGGTGATCTCTGCGAGGCGTTCTCTGAGCGCGCGAAGGTCCGCGTCCACCTCGGCGGACTCTACCCACGGCGTTAGGATCGGCGTCCGAATGAGCGACCAGGCGATCGAGACACTCCTCGACGAGCAGCGGCGGTACCCGCCGCCCCCGGAGTTCACGGCCCAGGCCAACGCGAAGTCGGACATCTACGACCTCCCATTCGAGGAGTTCTGGGACCGCGAGGGCCGTGAGCGCGTGACGTGGTTCGAGCCGTTCACCTCGCTGCTCGAGTGGGACCTCCCGTACGCGAAGTGGTACGGCGGGGGGAAGCTCAACGTCGCGTACAACTGCCTCGACCGTCACGTCGAGGCGGGGCTCGGCGATCGCGTCGCCTTCTACTACGAGGGCGAGCCGGTCGGCGAGCGTGCGGAGGTCACGTACCAGCAGCTGCTCGACGAGGTCGTCCGTGCCGCGAACGGTCTGAGGGCGCTCGGGGTCGGCAAGGGGACGCCGGTCGGGATCTACATGGGCATGGGGCCCGGCTTGCCCGTCGCGATGCTCGCGTGCGCGCGGCTGGGCGCGCCGTTCACGGTCGTGTTCGGCGGCTTCTCCGCCGAGTCGCTCGCCGACCGGTTGAACGACATGCGCTGCGAAGTGCTGCTCACGCAGGACGAGAGCTACCGGCGCGGCACGGTCGTCCCGCTGAAGCGGAACGCGGACGAGGCGCTCGAGTCATGCCCGGGCGTGCGAACCGTCGTCGTGGGCCAGCGAACGCGCGGTGACGTCCCGATGAAGCAGGGCCGGGATCTCACCTGGAACGATCTCGTCGACGGGCAGCCGACGGACGCGGCGTCGTGTCCGTGCGAGCCGATGGACTCGGAGGATCTCCTCTACCTCCTGTACACGAGTGGCACGACCGCGAAGCCGAAGGGGATCGCGCACACGACGGCCGGCTACCTCGTCGGTGTCGCGGCGACGCATCACTACGTCTTCGATCTGAAGGCGACCCGCGACGTGTACTGGTGCGCCGCCGACATCGGCTGGGTCACCGGGCACAGCTACATCGTCTTCGGGCCGCTCTGCAACGGGGCGACGAGCGTGCTGTACGAGGGGACGCCCGACTTCCCGGACAAGGACCGCTGGTGGGACGTCGTCGAGCGCTATCGGGTCACCATCCTGTACACGGCGCCGACTGCCATCCGGGCGCACATGAAGTGGGGGCCCGAGCACGCCGCGAAGCACGACCTCTCCTCGCTCCGCCTCCTCGGCAGCGTCGGCGAGCCGATCAACCCCGAGGCGTGGATGTGGTACCGCCGGCACATAGGCGCCGATCGCACTCCGGTCGTGGACACCTGGTGGCAGACCGAGACGGGGATGATCCTCATCACTCCGCTGCCGGGAGTGACCACGACCAAGCCGGGCTCCGCGACCAGGCCGTTCCCCGGGATCGACGCCGGCGTCGTCGACGACCAGGGGAACCCGGTGGGACCGGGCGGTGGCGGGTACCTGGTGCTCAGGCGGCCGTGGCCTGCGATGACGCGCGGGATCTTCGGCGACGACGCGCGCTTTCGCGCCACGTACTGGGAGCGCTTCCCCGGCGTCTACTTCGCAGGCGACGGCGCGCGCATCGACGAGGACGGCGACTTCTGGCTCCTCGGGCGGGTCGACGACGTCATGAACGTGTCCGGGCACCGCATCTCGACGATCGAGGTCGAGTCGGCGCTCGTCGACCACCCGAGCGTCGCCGAGGCGGCGGTGTGCGGGCGCGTGGATCCCCTCACGGGCCAGGCGATCGTCGCCTTCGTCACGCTCAAGGGCGGGGAGGAGGGCTCGGTCGATCGGCTCGAGGAGCTGCGAAACCACGTCGCGGTGAAGATCGGCCCGATCGCGAAGCCGGCGAACATCGTGTTCACGCCCGAGCTGCCGAAGACGCGGTCGGGCAAGATCATGCGCCGTCTCCTGCGCGACGTCGCGGAGCACAGACCGCTCGGGGACACGACGACGCTCGCCGATCCGGCCGTCGTCGCCGAGATCGCCGACCGCGCGGTCGCCCAGCCGACCGAGGACTAGTTGGCTCAGGCCGCGACGAGCGCGGCCTCGAAGGCGGCCACGGTGCGATCGATGTCGGCTTCCGTCGTGCGCCAGCTCGACACGGAGACCCGGATCGCCGCCCGCCCGTCCCAGCTCGTGCCGCCCATCCACGCCTCGCCGCTTTGCTGTACCGCTTCGAGGATCGCGAGCGTGCTCTCGTCGTCCTCGAACCGAAAGAGGACCTGGTTGATCACGACGTCGTTCAGGAGCTCGCACCCGGCAAGCTGTTCCACGCCACGAGCGAAGCGGGTCGCGAGGTCGCAGCAGCGGTCGACGAGGTCGGCGAGGCCCTCGCGTCCCAGCGATCGGAGGGCAGCGTAGACCGTGAAGGCGCGACCGCGGCGCGAGGACTCGGGAGTCCAGTCGACCGCGTCCCGCACCCACTTCCCCTGGCCCTCGAAGTACGAGGCTTTCATCGTCATGGAGGCGTTGTGCGACGCGGGCTGCGTGCAGAACATGAGGCCGCAGTCGTAGGGCACGTTGAGCCACTTGTGCCCGTCGGTCGCCCACGAGTCGGCCGCCGTGACGCCGTGGACGAGGTGGCGCCGCTCCGGGCTCGCCGCGACCCAGAGACCGAATGCGCCGTCGACGTGAAGCCAGGCGTCGGTCTGCCGGACGATCTCGACGATCTCGGGGAACGGATCGTACGAGCCCGTGTTCACCTCTCCAGCCTGGGCGCACACGATCACCGGGGCCTCGATCTCGGCGAGCGCTGCTCGCAGGCCGTCTGGCGGCATCCGGCCCTGCGCATCCGCCGGGACGACGACGAGCTGTGAGCTGCCGATCCCGAGAAGCCGAAGCGCGCGGTCGACGGTGACGTGTCGGAGAGCGCCGACGACGACGGTGATCGGGGGCGAGCCCGCGAGCCCGCCCTCGCGGACGTCCCAGCCGCGCTGGATGAGCACGTGGTGTCGCGCGGCCGCGAGTGCGGTGACGTGCGCCATCTGGCAGCCGGTCGTGATCGCGAACGACGCGTCGTCCGGCAGGTCGAAGATGTCCTTCAGCCAGTCGCCGGCGATCTCCTCGACGACCATCGCGGAGGGTCCGAGCGCCCCGAGCCCCGCGCACTGGTCCCAGATCGTCGTGAGCCAGTCGGCGCCGATCGTCGCGGGCAGGGCGCTCCCCGTGACGTAGCCGTAGTAGCGCGAACCGGCGGTCGCGACGACCCCGCGGTCGACCTCGTGCGCCAGCAGCTCGACGACCTCGAGTGGGTCCGTCGGAGCGTCGGGGAACCGCCCGCCGAGCGCCTCGGCGATGTCCTCCAGTGAATCGCGCGGAAAGACCGGCCGGTCCTCGAGCGAGTCGAGGAAGTCGCCTGCGATCTCGGCAGTCCGCCGAAGCAGCTCGCGTTCGTCGGTCACTGCGCGAGTCTCGTTCCGGGCTCGACTCTCACGCACCGGCGAGCAGCTTCTCGAAGCGCGTGGGATCGTCGAAGGGCCCGACGAGCGCGAGATAGAGGCGCGTGCCCTCGAAGAGGTCCTTGGCGACGCGCTGGACGTCCTCGACCGTGACCTCGTCGAGCCGACGCAGCAGCTCGTCCGGCTCCTCGATCTCGCCTTCCAGCACCTCCTTGCGGAGTCCGTACTGGATCGTCCCCTGCGGGCTCTCGAGGCGCAGGACGAAGCGGCCCTTCGCATAGCCGCGCGCCTTCTCGAGCTCGTCTGCGGGCACCGGGTCGGCGGCGATCTTCCGCAGCTCGCCGAGGATGGTGGTGATCGCCTCGTCCACGCGCGAGACGTCGACACCCGCGCTGGAGTAGAACGTCCCGACGTCGGTGTACGCGGTGTTCCCGGCGTGGACGTAGTACCCGAGCCCGCGCCTTTCGCGGACCTCGGTGAAGAGACGCGACGACATCCCGCCCCCGAGCACGACGGCGAGCAGCTGCAGGGCATAGCGATTCGGGTGCTCGAGCGGGTAGCCCCGCACCCCGAGGATGAGATGCGCCTGCTCCGAGTCCTTCTTGTGCAAGAGCACCGGCGAGGCGTCGGGCGGCAGCTCGACCTCGCGCGCCTCTCCGGTCGGCCGCGTCTCGATGCCGCCGAGAAGCTCCTCGAGCCGATCGGTGAGCCCGTCCCCGATGCGGCCGCCGATCCCGACGACCATTCGCTCCGGGCGGTACCAGGTATCGAGGTACGAGAGGAACGTCTCACGGGTCGTTCCCTCGATCGTCTCGCGCGTGCCGAGGATGTCCCAGCCGAGCGGTTGGTCGGCGTACAGGAGGCGGTCGTAGACGTTCGAGACGTAGCGCTGCGGGGTGTCGAGGTAGACGTTCATCTCCTCGAGGATCACGCCCTTCTCCTTCTCGATCTCCTCCTCGTCGAAGCGCGAGTGCAGGAGCATGTCCGTAAGTACGTCGAGCGCGACGTCGCGCGTCTCGGAGCCGCAGCGGACGTAGTACCCCGTCAGCTCCTTGCCGGTGAAGGCGTTGAACTCGCCGCCGATCGCGTCGATCTCCGTCGAGATGGTGCGCGCCGTCGGGCGCCGCTCCGTGCCCTTGAAGAACATGTGCTCGGCGAAGTGCGCGATCCCCTTCTGGTCGGCGGTTTCGTAGCGCGAGCCGGCGGAGAGCATCACGAAGCACGACACGGACCCGACCTGCGGGAAGGGTGCCGTGACCACGCGCACGCCGTTCCCGAGCGTGGACTTCTCGAAGATCGACACTCCGCGCGATGATATGCCCCAATGCCCGGTCAGCTGACTCGCAAGGCGATCGAGGCGCAGCCCGAGTGGCTCGCGCAGGTGCCCGAGCGCATCGGCGAGCGGCGACTTCCGGAAGGCGCACGGGTTCTCTTCACGGGCTGCGGGACCTCGTTCCACGCCGCGCTCGCTTCCGGGCCGGCTGCGCCCGCGCTCGAGGTCGTCCTCGGGAACGCGCCGCGGGCGGACGTTCTCGTCGCGATCTCGCACGAGGGCGGCACCCGGCTCACGCTCGAGGCGATCCGCGGCTTCGAGGGTGAGACCTGGCTCGTTACCGGGGCCGCCGACAGTCCGATCGCGAAGGAGGTCGACCACGTGGTCGTGGTGACCCCGGAGATCGAGGAGAGCTACTGCCACACGGCCAGCTACACGTGTGGGGTCGCGGCGGGTCGCGCACTACAGGGCGAGGACGTCTCGGGCCTCGCCATCGACGTCTCGCGTGAGTTGGACCGCGAGGCGTTTGGCGCGTCCGAGCACGACCGCTTCGTCGTCGCCGGTGCAGGTCACGACGAGGCGACGGCGCTCGAGGCGGTCCTCAAGCTGCGCGAAGGAGCCCATGTCGCCGCCGAGTTCCACCACACCGAGCAGCTCCTCCACGGCCACCTCGCGGCGGTCGATCCGGGTGTGCGCTGCTTCGTCCTCGAGGGAGCGGGTCGTGCGGCGGAGCGGGCGGTCGACGCCATGCGCGCGCTCGGGGAGCTCGGGTGCGAGGCGCTGCTCGTGCCCACGACGCACCCGGTCGTCGACATCGTCCGCTTCCAGCTGCTCACGTGCGACCTTGCCGAGTCACGCGGGATCGACCCGGACATGATCCGCTGGGACGAGGATCCGTGGGATCGGGCGCGTCAGGCCCAGGAGTGGACGGGCCCTACCGATCTGTGAGGCGGTAGACGAAGCGGAGCGCCTGCCAGCGCTCGTCGATCGAGCAGCTCTTGTTGTCGACGAGGCCGTGGGCGAGCCCGATCTCCTGCACCGCCTCGAACGTCAGGTCTCCCTCGATCTTCGCCGCCTTCTTCGGCCACGCGATCCACAGCCCGTCCGCGGGGTCGAGCGTTCCCTTGAGCCCGTCGAAGCGCCGCTCGAGCTCCTTGCGCGTCGTCGTGAAGTAGACGACGACTCCCGTCCCGGGCTTGGCGCCGAGCTTCTGCGAGAGCGGCGTTCCCGAGTAGTCCTTATCCGCGGCCATGCCATTCCTTCAGGAGGTCGATCTCTCGCTCCGGCTTCAGACCGGCCGCTTCGGTCGTCTCCGCGTCCTCGAGCGTCGCGCGGACCGTCTCCGCCAGCGGCCGAAACGCGAGCCCGGCGCCGATTGCTCTGCCGGCGTCGACGCGATCGAAGTACGTCGCATCGGGGTCGTGAATCCAGAGTGGAAGCTCCATCCATTGGCCCACTCCCTGCTCGACGAGGAAGTCCGGGTCGACCCACGTGATTTCCGCGTCGACGCCCGTTACCGACCGACAGGTCTCGAGGAGCTCACCGCGGGAAACGCCGGGATGGGTTGCGTTGAACACTCCGCCGACGCGCCGTTCGCACACCGAGACGATCCACTCGCCGAGGTCGCGTACGTCGATGATCTGCGCCGGCTCCTTCGCAGGAGCCGGCGCGAGGACCTCGCCGCCACGCGCGACCCGATGCGGCCAGTAGGTGAACCGGCCGGTGGGATCGTGGGGGCCGACGATGAGGCCCGGCCGGACGATCGCCGCACTGTCGCCGAAGACCGCCCGTGCCGCGCCCTCGCAGAGCGCCTTCAGCGGCCCGTAGGTCTCCTCGGTGATCTCGTCGTCCGGGAGGTCGCCGAGCTGCGCGACCTGGCTCTCCTCGTCGACCGGGCGCGTGAAGTCGGCGTAGACGGAGATGGTGGAGACGAGGCAGTAGAAGCCAGATTCGCGGACCGCCTCCGCCGAGGCGGCGACGTCCCGCGGCAGGTAGCCGCTCGTGTCGACGACGGCGTCCCACACTCGGCTCCGGAGCGCCGCGAGGTCGCCGGCCCGGTCGCCGACGAGTCGCTCGACCTCCGGGTAGAGGCCGGGATTCGTCATGCCGCGGTTGAAGAACGCGAGCTCGTGACCACGTTCGAGAGCTGCGTCCGCGATCGCGCGGCCGAGGAACCTCGGGCCGCCGAGCACGAGGAGCTTCACGCCAGGGCGGAGAGGCCCTCGAGCAGCCGGTCGACCTCGTCCTCGGTGTTGTAGTGGACGATGCCGGCGCGAACCGCGCCGTCGGCCAGGCCGAGGTGCTTCATCGTCTCGACGGCGTAGTAGTCGCCGTGCCAGACGGCGACCTCGCGCTCGGCGAGCGATCTGGCGACCGCCTCGGGCGAATGGCCTGCGACGTTGAAGCAAAAGGTCGGCACGCGGCCGTCCATGGCGGGCAGGCCGTACAGCTCCACGTTGTCGGGCAACTCGGCGAGGAACTTCGCGCCCAGTGCTCGCTCGTGCCCAAGCATCGCATCCCACCCGAGCGAGCCCATGTACTCGACCGCCGCGACGAAGCCCGCGAGCAACTCGTGCTGGCTGGTGCCGTGTTCGAAGCGATGACCGACCGGCTCGTTCGCGGCGGGCCGAACCTTGTACGCGCGCCACGACTCGAGGAGCTCCCGCTTGCCGAACGCGAGTCCCATGTGTGGCCCGTAGTACTTGTAGGGCGAGCAGATGAGGACGTCGACGTCCCATCCCGAGACGTCGATCGGCCCGTGCGGTGCGTAGTGGACGGCGTCGGCCCAGGCCAGCGCATCCGCGGAATGCGCGAGCTCGACGATGCGCCGGACGTCGGGCGCAGTTCCGACCGAGTTTGCCGCGACCGGAAAGGCTACGACCCGCGTTTTCTCTGAAAGCAGGCCCGCGAGATGGTCGTAGTCGACCTCCAGCTCCTCGGTGAGCCCGGCGACCTTGACCACGACGCCGAGGTCGTGCGCGAGCTCCAGCCATGGAGAGACGTTCGCGTCGTGGTCGAGCGCAGTGTGGACGATCTCGTCTCCTGGCCGAAGCGTTCGTCCGAAGGCCCGCGTGAGTAGGAAGTTGAGCGACGTCATGCTCTGGCCGAACGCCGTCTCGCCCGGAGAGCAGCCGAGGAAGCGGCCGGCCGTTTCGTGCGCGAGGTCGACGAGCTCGACCGTCCTGACGCTGGTCTCGTACGGCGCCCCGATGTTCGCGTTGTTCTTCCGCAGGTAGCTCGAGATCGCGTCGATCACCTCGTCAGGGCACTGCGTCCCGCCCGGCCCGTCGAAGAACGCCAACCGACGATCGAGCGCGGAGAAGCGCGCGCGGACGGCGCCGATGTCGAGCAATGTCGCGCTCACCGAGCCGCAGGCTACCCGCCCCGGCAGCTCAGAGAATCTCCTGGCCGTTGACGATCCAGCGATGCCGGGGCCGCGCGGTCAGCGAGTTCGAGACGAAGCAGCCGTGCTCCGCCTTGGCGACGAGCTCTTTGAGCGTGTTCGGATCGGGGGCCGGAGCGAGATCGACCTCGAGCGTCGTCTCGATGGACACGAACGCGTGGAGGCCGTCGTCCCGCCTCGTCACGACGCCGTGCGCGCTCCCGACGCCGAGCGAGTTGAGACCGGCACGCCGCGCGGCGTAGTCCATGCTCGCGAGCGTGCAGCGCACGAGGCCTGCGAGCACGAGGTGCTCGGCCCACCACTCCACCTCGCGCGGAAGCGGGCTCCCGCCGAGCGCGCTACGCGCATCGCCTGCGCGGTCGACCGTGACGTCGAAGTGCAGGAGCCGTGGGCGCATCGGCACCGCCTGAGCGTATCGTCGTCCGGCCTCTGGCCTAGCCTGCGGGCAGATGGAGCGGCTCCGGACGCTCAGCGAGGCGGAGTGCTACGAGCGCTGCTACGGCTGGCGCTACGACGAGGACACCGTGAAGGTCCTCCCACGAGGTGGCACGAGCCGAGACCATCCGGCCGACGACGTGGGGGAGCGGCTCCGCGCGCTCTTCGAGCTTCGCCTCGACGCCCGCGAGCCGGAGGCCGCCTGACCGAGTCCGCGGTCCCGGACGTCCTCGCACCGGGAGTTCGGCTGGTCTTCTGTGGGATCAATCCGGGGTACGCGAGCGCCGCTGCGGGCGCTGCGTTCGCCAATCCACGCAACGATTTCTGGCGGCTGCTCCACGCGGCAGGCTTCACGCCGCGGCTTCTCGAGCCACACGAGCAATTCGCTCTCCTGGAGCTCGGGATCGGGCTCACCAACGCTGCACGCCGGACGACACGCGGCTCCGGCGACCTGCGAGCCGCGGACTATGAGGGGGCACGCGAGCGCATCGAGACGATCGCGCTGGAGCTCGAGCCGCACGTCATCGCGTTCGTCGGAAAGGCCGCCTACCAGGGAACGTTTCGCGAACGCCCGCCGCATGGACTCCAGGAGCGCACGCTCGGCGAGACGCGGCTGTTCGTCCTGCCGTCGACATCGCCGGCGAATGCCGCCGTCCCGTGGGACGAGCGGCTTCGCTGGTTTCGGGCGTTGAAAGAGCTGGTCTAGGCGCGCTCGACGTATGTGCTGAGTACGAAGTCCCACCCGTCGGCGTAGTCGTCCCGCTTCGCGGGCGCTTCCGCCGCGACGTGTTCCCAGCCGCCGTGCTCGAGCTCGACGCGGGTTCCGTCCTCCTCGGGGAGGAACCGGATCTCGACCTCTGTCCCGATGACGCTCGGTGAGACTTCCCAGGCGAGAACGAGGCGGTGCGGCGGCTCCCAGGCGAGCACGGTGG
>Ga0207688_10002172_pt1 | contig 10560 bp, 8 predicted proteins | sample KBSMiscanthusM4_FD_184296 | JGI IMG/M metagenome (GOLD analysis project Ga0207688, IMG submission 184296) | Miscanthus rhizosphere microbial communities from Kellogg Biological Station, Michigan, USA - M4 (SPAdes) (version 2) | ecosystem: Host-associated > Plants > Roots > Rhizosphere ...
TTCAGCAGATCGCCGCGGCACTGTGCCTCCGCCACCTGCCGACGTTCTTCGAGCGCGTGACGGCAAAAGGCAACAGACAGCCGTAGGCCGGGTCTTGGTTTTCAGACCCGGCACGAGGCGGGTCCACAGAACAGAACCCGCTCTACGGTAGCATTAGTCCGTGAAGCTGAAAGAGCTGGCGGATCGGCTGGAGTGCCGGCTGGATGGCGACGGCGAGCTCGAGGTGACCAGGGTCTCGGGAATTCAGGACGCCGGGCCTGGAGATGTGACCTTCCTGGCAAATCCGAAGTACGAAAAGGCGCTCGCGTCGACCCGGGCGTCGGCGGTGATCCTCAAAGAGGATGCGCCCGCCGCACGCTGCGCGATGTTGCGTGCCCGCGATCCCTACCTGGTGTTTGCGAGAGCCGTGGGGCTCTTCGCTCCGGTCTCTCGCCCGGCGCCTGGTATCCATGCGATGGCGGCGCTCGCGTCGGACGCGCACGTCGGAACCGGCGCCTCGGTTGGCCCCTTCGTTGTCATCGGTGAAGGCGCCCGCATTGGTGACCGCACGGTGATCTATCCCAACGTCACGATCGGCGTGGGCGTTTGCGTCGGGAGTGACTGCACGATTCACTCGAACGTCTCGATTCGCGAACGCTGCACGGTGGGCAATCGAGTGGTCCTGCAGAACGGGGTCGTCATCGGTGGCGATGGTTACGGGTTCGTGCGGCGCGGCGACGGCACGCACGAGAAGATTCCCCAGGTCGCCACGGTCGTCATCGAAGACGATGTGGAGCTTGGCGCGAACACGACGGTCGATCGACCTGCCGTTGGTGAGACCCGGATCAAAGCCGGCGCCAAGATCGATAACCTCGTGCAGATCGCCCACGGCGTGACTGTCGGCCGGAATGTGCTGATGGCGGCGCAAGTCGGCATCGCCGGCAGCACCGATATCGAAGACGATGTCGTCTTCGGTGGTCAGGTCGGGGTCGGCGGACACCTGACCATCGGGCGCGGCGCGATCGCCGTCGGGCAGTCAGGGGTGACCAACTCGCTCGACGCCGGCGCGTTCGTGGCCGGGTATCCTGCCATCGACAGCCGCGAGTGGCGCAAGGCCTCCGTCCTGTTTCGTCGCCTTCCCGAGATGAAGAGACGGATCGAGCAGCTCGAAGCACGTGTCGCCGAGTTGACGCGCGCTCTCTCCCAACCCGAAAGGTCATCCGAGTGAACCACGCCGTTCGCAGAAAATACTGCGCCATGCTGGCGCTGCTGATAGTGGTGTGTGTGGCCCCGCTCTGCGCACAAGCGACAGACCCGGAGCCGGTCGCGCAGGATCCGGGATCCCGCACGTCTCAGTCTCCCGACGACGGAACGCGCACGGTGACCTTCATGCCGCGGACCGCGTTCCACCTCGACGCGGAGCACCTGTCCGGCGACGATCCGCGCTATGCCTGGGACGCCGACTTCGGGGGAGAGCTCGACGTCGTGGACTACGGCCGCGGGCGTTTCACCTTTCTCGCAAACTATCAGGTCGTGCTCGGTGAAGAGATCCGCTCGTTCGATCCCAACCAGGGCAACTACATCCTCGCGGGCTTCGTCTCAGCACGCATCCGCCAGACGGAAGTCGCCGCTCAGCTCTACCACCAGTCCCGGCATCTCGCCGATCGGCCGAAAGAGGAGGCCATCGACTGGAACATGCTTGGCCTGCGGGCGCTTCGGAGGTTCTCGTACCGTCAGGCAGTCTTTGACGCGCGCGCCGATGCGCGCGGCGTCTTCATGAAGACGACCGTCGATTATTCCTGGGAGATCGATGCGGGCGTGCGCAGCGACATGAAAATTCGCCCGAGAGTTGGCTTGTTGGCGGCGGGCGACATTCGCTACCTTGGGGTGGATGGCAGCCTGGAGCGTGGCAATCAAACTGGCTACCGCGTCGAGGGTGGCGTGCGTTTCGAGGGCGATGCCGGCGCGATTGAGCTGTTCGTCGGGGGAGAACGCCGCATCGACCCCTATCCGGTCGAGTTTGGAATAGCCGAATGGGTGACGGTCGGTTTTCGTCTGCTGACGCGCTAAACCGTTGAAAGATGGGGCGCAAGCCTCACTGGTCTGGACAATAATTGAAATTGACGAGTATGCGCCTCCGGAATCATTCGACTGGGCTCGCCGTCTGCATCGCGGCTGCCACTCTCACGGTGGCGCTTGCGCCGGTGCACGCTGCCGTCCGGCCCCCCAAGCTCCAGTACCAGATGATGACGCTCGGAAACGGCCTCCGGGTGATTTTGTCCGAGGATCACTCGACCCCAATCGTGCACGTATCGGTGACGTATCACGTTGGTTCCAAGAACGAGCGTGCGGGACGGACCGGCTTTGCTCATCTTTTCGAGCACATGATGTTCAAGGGCTCGAAAAACGTCGAGCCCGAGTCTCACACTTCCATCATTGCCAGCGTCGGTGGCCGCAGCAACGCATTCACCACCGAAGACGAAACCGTGTTCTGGCAGACCTTACCGTCCCATTACCTGCCGCTGGCGTTGTGGCTGGAAGCCGATCGCATGGCGACGCTACGCGTGGACGACGAGGCGTTCCGCCGCGAGCGCGAGGTGGTGAAGGAAGAGCGTCGTATGCGAGTGGAGAACCAGCCGTACGGCCGGTTGTCCGAGATCATCTTCGATCACGCGTTTATGACGCACCCCTACAAGCATCCGACGATCGGCAGCATGGTCGATCTCGAGGCGGCATCCATCGCCGATGTCCGCGAGTTCCACAGCACCTATTACGTTCCGGAGAACGCAACCGTCACCATCGTCGGCGACTTCGACGCCGAGCAGACGCTGCAGATGGTGAATCAGTACTTCGCCCGCGTGCCCAAGGCGAAGCGTCCTGTTCCACGCGACATCCCGAAGGAACCTGAGCAGACGAAGGAACGCCGTGCCGTGGTCGAGGAGGCATGGCCGCTGCCCGCCGTCGTCGTCGCGTATCACATTACGTACGACGGCAACCCGGATGCGTATCCGCTGCATATCGCAGGGAAGATCCTCTCTGATGGTCAGAGCGCGCGAATTACGCAGGAGCTCGTCTACAAGAAGCGGCTGGCATTGACGGCGTTCGGAAGCGCCAACATCATCGAAGACCCGAACCTGTTCTATGCGGTGGCAATCGTGCAGCCTGGCCAGACGCCAGAGGCGGCGGAGCGTGCGCTCATCACCGAGTTCGAGAAGATGGCGCTGCAACCGATTACCGACGGCGAGCTGCAGCGCGCCAAGAACCAGTTCGCGCGCGATTACATCGTCAGCCGCGAGTCGAACGAAGACAAGGCGCGGCACCTCGCGCATGCCGCGGTCATCCACAACGACATCACCACTGCGGACGGAGAGTTCGACATCTTCATGAACGTGACGCGAGCCGACGTGCAACGCGTCGCCAAGACGTACTTCACGCCGAACAATCGCGTCGTGCTGCACATCCTGCCGAAGGGAGGGTCGCGGTGATCAACTCCCAACTCCCAAACTCCCAACTCCCAAGGCGGCGAAATGCTCTTGCTTTAGGAATTGGGAGTTGGCTCATGGTTCTGTTGGGAGTTGCTCTGAGCGTCTCCCAGGCCTTCGCTCAGAGCGTCGAATGGCCAACTGAGCGCGCACCACGTCCCCTACCGGCGCGCGAGGTCAAGTTCCCGCCGTTCCAGGTGAAAACGCTTTCCAATGGCATGCAAGTCATCACCGTGGCTCACCATGAACAACCCGCGGTGACCATGCGGATGCTGGTCCGTGCTGGCGCCGCGCAGGATCCTGAAGGCAAAGGCGGACTTGCCGAACTGGTCGCCAAGCTGCTCGACCAGGGCACGACGACGCGCAGCGCGCAGCAGGTTGCCGATCAGATCGACTCCATTGGTGGCGCGATGGGTACTGGATCCGGAACGGATCTGACCTTCGTGAACGCCGTCGTCATGAAAGATTCGTTTGCGCTCGCGATGGATCTCGTGTCCGACGTGATCCGCCGGCCGGCGTTTTCGCTCGAAGAGATCGAACGGCAGCGTGAACAGGCGCTCTCGTCGCTCAAGGTCAGCGTGGAGGATCCCTCCTACGTCGCCTCGATGTTGTTCGATAGGCTGGTGTACGGGTTCCATCCCTACGGAAGGCCAGGCAGCGGCACGCCGCAGTCGCTGCAGCGCATCACGCAGGACGATCTGCGCGCCTTCCATCGTCAGTATTTCGTTCCCAACAACATGATTCTCGGCATCGTCGGCGACATCTCGAGCGACGAGGCGTTTGCCGCGGCCGAGAAGGTTTTCGGGGCGTGGCCGCGTGGCGACGTGCCCGCGTGGAAACCGGTCGATCCTCCCGCGCCGACGCGGCGGCTGGTAATCGTGGACAAGCCCGATGCCGTTCAGACAGAGATTCGAGTCGGGCAGATCGCGATCCCGCGCAAGCACCCGGACTACTTGGCGTTCGATGTCGCCGTGAAGATCCTCGGCGGGGAGGGCGCGAATCGACTGCATCGCGTCCTGAGATCCGAGCGCGGCCTGACGTACGGAGCCGAAGCCGACACGCAGGCGTTCAAGCAGGCGGGTGACTTCGTTGCCGAGACAAACACCAGGACCGAGACGACGGCTGAGACGCTGCGGTTGACGGTCGAGGAAGTGGCCAAGCTCCAGCGACAGCGCGTCTTCGAGCGCGAACTGGCAGATGCCCAGGCGTACCTCGCCGGAAGCTTTCCGCTGACGATCGAAACCCCAAACGATATTGCCACCAGTGTCATCAATGCCGTCTTCTACGAGTTACCCACCGACGAGGTAGCGACCTATCGCGAACGGGTCCAGGCGATCACGCCGGACGATATTCAGCGAGTCGCCCGGGAATACATACGGCCCGACCGTCTTTCAATGGTCCTGGTTGGAAACGCCAAGGCGTTTGTGGCGAGTCTCCGTGACGTTGGGTTTAGCGACTACGACGTCATCGCGCTCGATGACCTGGACCTCATGTCGGCAACGCTCAAGAAAGAACCGCGCGCGCCGTAGGGATCGGGTCGTTCGACGATGAGAATCATGATCTCCTGCGGCGAGGCCTCAGGTGACATGTACGCCGGCGCGCTGGCGGCCGAGCTGCGGCGCCGGGCGCCCGAAGCAGAGATCTTCGGGTTTGGCGGTCCGCGGCTCCAGGCGGCCGGCGGCCGTCTGATCGGTGAATACGGGCCGTTTTCCGTGACGGGTCTCACCGAAGCCGTCAAAGTCGTTCCGCGCTCGTTTGCGATGCTGCGGAAGCTGGTCGACACCGCTCGCGACCTGCGCCCTCACGTCTTTGTCGCGATCGATTTCCCGGATTTCAACTTCAAGCTCATGGCGGCGTTGCGCCGTCTTGGCATCCCGATTGTTTACTACGTCAGTCCGCAGCTCTGGGCATGGCGGCCAGGCCGGATGGACACGATGAAGGAGTACGTCGATCGGGTGCTCGTGATCTTCCCATTCGAAGAGACGCTATATCGGAGTGCCGGGGTCAGCGTGCAGTTCGTCGGCCACCCGCTTGTCGATTTGATCCGTCCGAGCCAGACGCGAGTGGAGTTCCTGCGCGACCGCGGCCTCAAGACCGACGCGCCGACCGTGGCGCTTTTGCCGGGCAGCCGGCGCAACGAGCTCGAGCGCATTGCGCCGATCGTGACGCAAGCGGTCTCGTTGATTCGCGCGCGCGTCCCAGAGGCGCAGTTCGTCGTGGCGTGCGCGCCCAATCTTCCCGATGCGCTGTTTGCGCCGTTCGCCCATGGACATCCAGACGGACAGCTCGTTCTCGTTCGCGATCGCACCGACGACGTGCTGGTGGCGAGTGACGTGGTGATCACCGCGTCGGGCACAGCGACGATTCAGTGCGCGCTGCACGAAAAGCCGATGGTCGTGGTCTATCGTGTTTCGCCGTTGACGTATCGGTTGGGAAAGCCATTCATCCACGTCGACACGTTCGCGATGCCCAACCTGGTTGCTGGCCGCCGCATCGTGCCCGAATTGATCCAGGACGACTTCACGCCGGGGCGCACGGCTGACGAGACCATCGCGCTTCTGACCGATGCGAGCAGACGGGCGGAAATGGTGACGGCGCTGGCGCAGGTGCGGCAGCAGCTGGGATCGCCTGGTGCGACGGCGCGCGTGGCGGACTCGGTGCTCGAGGTCGCAACGAGTGCGATGTCGAGTTGAGAGGGGAATCATTGATGGACACGCGAACGTGTTGTGGACGCCTGGTATTGGTGGTAACGGCGCTCATGTTCAAGGCCTCGGTCAGCGCCATGGTCGTCCTGCCAGCGGAGTTCAACGAGATGGTGGCCGCCTCTCAGACGATCGTCCATGGGCGGGTGGTCGACGTGCGGTCGTATGAAACCGCCGGACGGATGACGATCGAGAGCCTGGTCACCGTCCAGGTGCTGGATGCCATCAAGGGCCAGGGGCCCTTGGGTCCGGCTGAAGCCGGACGCTACATCTATTTCAAGCTGCCGGGCGGTCAGGTCGGCCGCTATCGCCGCATCATGGTTGGCGCACCACAGTGTGAACGTGGTGACGAGCTCGTCCTGTTCCTGAAAGGAAGCGCTCCGGCCGTGCCGATGCCATTCGGGTTGACGCAGGGTGTCTACCGCGTGAGCCGGGCTGCCACCGGCCAGGCCACGGTGATGCCCGTTGTCAACGCCGGCGCCGATCGCGTGGTGCGTGGCGATCCCTCGCGACGTCCACTCGAGCTCGCGACGTTCACCAATCTCGTGCGAACGATCGCGAGCTCACAGCCATGAGCCGGCGTCGCCTTCAGGCGTGGCTGGTCATCGTCGCGCTGGTGCTGGCGGCCCCAGGGACCGCGCACGCCTACATCCATCTCGGTTTCGATAACGCAGGGCAAAGCCGGCCGATCAAATGGAATTCATCGAGCGTGCTTTGGTATGCCAACGACCGCACAGTTCCTGGTGTCTCTCCGTCGCAGTTCCAGGCGGAGCTCGCGCAGGCGTTCACGACGTGGGAGAGCGTCCCGACGGCAACGATTGCGTTTCAATTCGCCGGCTTTACGTCTGCTATTCCGCTAGACGACGACAGCCTGTCCGTCTTCGGGTTCCAGAGCGTACCGGAACTGGATCGTGTGCTTGGCTCAACGGCGTTCGTCGTCGATGTCATCACGGGATCGATCGTCGAATCGGACGTGTTCTTCAACTCGATATTTGCATGGTCGGTGGCGGCCGGCGGCGACGCCACCAGGTTCGATCTGCGATCGGTGGCGACACACGAGATCGGCCACTTCCTCGGTCTCGGACACTCAGCGATCGGGGAAACGGAAGTAAGAACGGATGGTGGACGGCGAGTGCTTGGCAGCGGGGCGGTGATGTTTCCGATCTCGCTTGGCCGCGGTTCGGTCGAGGACCGTGTGCTCCAGCCGGATGACATTGCGGGTGTGTCCGATCTCTATCCGGATGGAAACTTCCGATCCGACACCGGCATCATCACGGGGCGTGTACGAATGAATGGCGTTGCCGTCAACGGCGCGCACGTCGTCGCGTTCAACCCGCAGACGGGAACGCTCATCGGAAACTTCTCGGGCGCCGACGGCACGTTCCGGATAGCCGGACTGACACCAGGTCCCCACGTCATACGCGTCGAACCGATCGACGATGCGGACATCGACAGCTTTCTCGACCCCGCGGGTGTGAACGTGAACTTCCAGGTCACGTTCCACGACCGGCTCATCGTCGCGCCTCGCGGAGGAACGAGCGCGAGCTTCGATGTCACGGTCCGGCCGAAATGAGCCGAAGGTTCTTCTCGCTCGCGGCGCTCGCTGTTGTCATCGTTGGTGGAGTGGGTGTCTCGTCCGTGGCCGCGCAGACAGTGTCGGAACCGGCAGGCCGGCTCCAGGTTGGCGTGGGTGTCGGCTGGATCGGTGGCGCGGCACTCGGTGAACAACCGGCAAACCTGCGCACGGCATCCGGCGGTCCCTATCGATTGTTCGAGTCAGAGACCGATCTCGCATCGAGCGGTTCGTTCGAAGCGCGCGTGGGGATTTTGGTCTCGCGGCGCTACGGGGTCGAAGGTCGCGTCGGAATCAGCAAGCCCGAGCTCCAGTCGGTCATCACGAGCGATGCCGAAGCGACGGGCTCGTTCACCGCTGCCGAAACTATCGATCACTACGTCTTCGACGGCGGCGTCGTCGTCCGCTTACCAGAACTAGCAGGCATGGGGCTTACGCCGTTTGCGTCAGCCGGTGCCGGATACGTGCGACAGCTTCACGAAGAGCAGGCACTGGTTGAAACTGGTCACCTCTTCTACGTTGGTGGCGGCTTCACGCGCCCGCTGTTCTCCCGGTCGCAAGGGCTGATCCGGGCCATGAGCGTGCGCGCCGATCTCCGGCTGAACCTCTTCTACCTGGAGCTCGATGAAGGAAGCCGGCAGCAGGGAAGTGTCTCTGGCAGCCTGGTGTTGACGTTCTGAGCGCAACGCCAACGCCCAAGGTCCAACTTCCAAAGACCTGATTAGTGGCGGCATTGTCCGGCTCGAGGTACCGACGAGGTATCATCGAGGATCATGGCCACTGTGAACAGTTTCAACACGCGCACTGAGATCCGCGTTGACGGACAACCGGTGCAGATTTTCAGTTTGCCCGCGCTCGAGAAGGCAGGTTTTCCGGGCGTCTCGCGGCTTCCGTACTCGATGAAAGTGCTGCTCGAGAACCTGCTGCGCCGAGAGGATGGCGCCTTCGTGAAAGCGGACGACGTCCGCGCGCTGGCGCAGTGGAATGCGACGGCGAACGTCGAAAAAGAGATCTCGTTCATGCCGGCGCGGGTCCTGCTGCAGGATTTCACTGGCGTGCCTTGTGTCGTCGACCTTGCAGCCATGCGCGACGCGGTCGTCGAGCTGAAGGGAAACCCCGATCGCGTCAACCCGTTGCAGCCGGTCGAGCTCGTGATCGATCACTCCGTGCAGGTCGACTACTTTGGACGGCAGGATGCGTTCGCGCTGAATGCCGAACTCGAGTTTTCGCGCAACCGCGAGCGGTATGCATTCCTGCGTTGGGGCCAGCGCGCGTTCAACAACTTCAAGGTCGTTCCGCCCGACACCGGCATCGTGCACCAGGTGAATATCGAGCACCTCGCCCGCGTGGTGTTCTCACACACGATCGATGGTGTGACGATGGCGTATCCCGACACGCTCGTCGGCACTGACTCGCACACGACGATGGTCAACGGACTCGGCGTGGTGGGCTGGGGCGTCGGTGGAATCGAAGCCGAAGCCGCAATGCTCGGTCAGCCGAGCTCGATGCTGATACCGAGGGTCGTCGGCTTCAGGCTCACCGGAGCGATGCCCAAGGGCACGACGGCAACCGATCTCGTGCTGACGATCACCGAGATTCTTCGCAAGCACGGCGTCGTCGGCACGTTCGTCGAGTTCTACGGCGAGGGGCTCAGCTCGCTGACGATCGCCGACCGCGCGACTCTCGGCAACATGTGTCCCGAGTATGGCGCCACCGTCGCCATCTTCCCGATCGACGAGATGACGCTCGACTACCTGAGATTGACGGGGCGCGACGGGGCGCAGGTTGCCCTCGTCGAGCAGTACGCGAAGGCGCAGGGACTGTTCCGAACGCCCGGGGCAGCGGACGCGGTCTATTCCGAAGTGGTCAGTCTCGATCTCAGCAGCGTTGAACCGAGTCTTGCCGGTCCGAAGCGCCCTCAGGATCGAGTGACGCTGTCGAAAGCGAAGACCGCGTTTCAATCAGCGCTTCCGTCGATGCAGGTCCCGGCAAAGGGCGGCTCCGGTGCGGCCGCATCGGTGAAGTCGGCCGTTGCGCTTGCCGATCCTGCGGTCGACGTGCTCGATCACGGCGCCGTCGTCATTGCGGCAATCACGAGCTGCACGAACACGTCGAATCCGAGCGTCATGATCGGGGCCGGGCTGCTCGCGAAGAAGGCTGTCGAAAAGGGACTGACCCGCCGGCCGTGGGTGAAGAGCAGCCTGGCGCCCGGTTCGAAGGTCGTCACGGAGTATCTCAATGCGGCGGGCCTGACGCCGTATTTGGACCAACTCGGATTCAATCTGGTCGGGTACGGCTGCACCACGTGCATCGGCAACAGCGGGCCGCTGCCGGACGAGATCTCTGCAGCCGTGCGCGAAAAGGGACTGGTCGTCTGCTCGGTGCTGAGTGGCAACCGTAACTTCGAAGGTCGCATCCAGCAGGATGTGCGGGCGAACTATCTCGCCTCGCCGCCACTGGTCGTCGCCTACGCGCTGGCGGGATGGATCACGATGGACATCACGACCGAGCCGCTCGGCGAGGACGCAGCCGGCAAGCCGGTCTACCTGGCCGATATCTGGCCGAGCGAACCAGAGGTCCAGCAGACGATGCTCAAAGCCGTGACGGCGGACATGTTCCGGCGCAGCTACGCCGACGTGTTCCGCGGCGATGAGCGATGGCAGAAGCTGGAGGTCGCAGAGGGCAATCGCTTCGAATGGGATCCCGATTCCACCTACGTGCGCAAGCCGACGTTCCTCGAAGGCATGACGATGGAGGCGACGCCGCCGCGGGATATCGTCGGCGCACGGGTGCTCGCCCTTCTCGGCGACAGCGTCACGACCGA
>Ga0207688_10002177_pt1 | contig 10553 bp, 10 predicted proteins | sample KBSMiscanthusM4_FD_184296 | JGI IMG/M metagenome (GOLD analysis project Ga0207688, IMG submission 184296) | Miscanthus rhizosphere microbial communities from Kellogg Biological Station, Michigan, USA - M4 (SPAdes) (version 2) | ecosystem: Host-associated > Plants > Roots > Rhizosphere ...
ATGCGCAGCGCCTCTGCGGCATCGATTCGGCGTCCGGTCAGGCACAGCTCGCGAGCATTGCCCAAACCGACGATCCACTGAAGCGGGGTGAACAACGGCGCCGCGCCGAACTTGATCTCCGGATGTCCGAATGCCGCAGCGCTGGAAGCGATTCGGCAGTCGCAGAGCACGCTCAAGTCCATCCCGCCGCCCATCGCCGGTCCGTTCACTGCGGCGACCAGTGGCTTGGGGAAATGCCATACGGCGAGGTGGTAGCGGCGAGAGCTGTCCTTGATCCGCCGCGCGAGCTCGACTTGTCCGAACTCGTTGAGGTCAAATCCCGCGCAGAAGGTCGGTCCCGCCCCGGTCAGCACGACCACGCGCACGGCCGGGTCCGCCGCCCAGTCGTCCAGCTGTTGCGTGATCTCGTCGCGCATCTGGATCGACAGCGCGTTCCGCCGCCCAGGCCGCGCCAGCGTCAGCGTCGCGACCCCGTCCTGCCCACCTGCGTATCGATGTCTCTGCTCATCGGCTCCTCGCCCTTGATTTAAATCTCTCGCAGATTGCCCGTCTACCCTGTTGCGCGTGACGCACTCCCACGCTCACTCGCACTCCCTGAACGGCCCTGCGCCGTTGGGCCCGATGGCCGCCAAGATCGTCGTCGGAGCATTGATCGCCATCGGCGTTGCCGTGCTGGCCGGCGCGGTGTGGCTGTGGCCCAGCCACCAGAAGGCCGACATCCCGCTTCCGTTCCAGAACGCAGCGGGCGGCGCTGTCACAACTGAAGCCGGGCATGTGTTGTCGAGCAAGGCCGCACCGTGCGGGAGCCCCTCGGCGGGCGCCGTGTTGACCGCCGACCCCGCGCAGGCTCCGGACGGCGGTGCCCAATGCGTTCAGACCCTGGTCAGCATCGACTCCGGCCCCAACAAGGGTGCCAACACGGTGCTCGAGTTCAGCGGCGGCCCTGGCCAGCCCAACCTTGCCGTCGGCGACCACATCCGGATCAGCCGCCAGGTCGACGCGGCAGGCGCGACCAGCTACGCGTTCTACGACTACGAGCGGACGTGGCCGCTGATCGTCCTCGCTGCGGTGTTCGCCGTCGTGATCGTCGCAGTCGCGGGCTGGCGCGGACTACGGGCGCTGATCGGCATCGTGGTCGCGTTCGTCGTGTTGGTGGTGTTTCTGCTGCCTGCCCTGCGTGATGGCGCGGACGCGATTCCGGCCGCGCTGGTCGCCTCGGCGGCGATCCTCTACGCGGTGATTTACCTGGCCCACGGGGTGAGCCTGCGCACCAGCGCAGCCCTGTTAGGCACCGTGACCGCACTTTTGCTCGCAGCGCTGTTATCTTGGGGCGCAATCGAATTGGCGCACTTGAGCGGACTGTCCGAGGATCAGAACAACGAAGTGGCCGCCTACCTCGGCAACGTGTCGATCACTGGGCTGCTGCTGGCCGGTTTCATCATCGGCTCACTCGGCGTGCTGAACGACGTGACCGTCACGCAGGCGTCGACGGTGTTTGAGCTGGCCGAAACAGGCGCCAACCGCAAAGGGATCTTCCTCGGCGCAATGCGGGTGGGCCGCGACCACATCGCCAGCACCGTCTACACACTCGTGCTGGCCTACGCAGGCAGCGCGCTGCCTCTGCTGCTGTTGTTCAGCGTGGCGAATCGGTCCCTTGGCGACGTGATGACCAGCGAGAGCGTGGCCATCGAGATCGCGCGGTCGGCGGTCGGCGGCATCGCGCTTGCGCTGTCGGTGCCGTTGACGACAGCGATCGCGGCGGTGCTGGCGACGCCCGCTACCGCTCCAGCAGCTCCAGCAGGTAGGCGCCGTATCCGGACTTGAGCAGAGTGTGCGCCCGGCCGGCGAGCTGTTCGTCGTCGATGAAGCCGGCCTGCCACGCCACCTCCTCAGGCACGCTGATCTTGAGTCCCTGCCTGCGTTCGATGGTGCGGACGTAGTCGGCGGCGTCCAGCAGAGAGTCGAACGTGCCGGTGTCGAGCCACGCCGTGCCGCGGGCCAGCACGTCGACCGACAGCCGGCCCTGGTTCAGGTAGGCCTGGTTGACCTCGGTGATCTCGTACTCGCCGCGCGCCGAGGGTTTCACCGACCGAGCGATTTCGACGACGTCGTTGTCGTAGAAGTACAGGCCCGGCACCGCGTAGTTCGACTTTGGGGTGGCCGGTTTCTCATCGATCGACAGCGCGATGCCGTCGGCGCTGAAGTTGACGACGCCGTAGTCCGATGGGTTGGCGACCCAGTACGCGAAAATCGCTCCGCCGCTGATGTTTTGAAACCGACGCAGACTGGTTCCCAGGCCTGGTCCGTAAAAAATGTTGTCACCCAGCACCAATGCCACCGAGTCGTCGCCGATGTGCTCGGCACCGATCACGAATGCCTGCGCAAGGCCGTCGGGCCGGGCCTGTACCGCGTACGTGATGTTGATGCCTAAATGCCCACCGTCGCCTAACAATCGGTGAAATGCCGGGGCATCGTCGGGCGTGGTGATGACCTGGATGTCGCGGATGCCCGCCATCATCAGCGTCGACAGCGGGTAATAGATCATCGGCTTGTCGTACACGGGTACCAGCTGCTTGGACACGCCCATGGTGATCGGATACAGCCGTGTCCCCGATCCACCGGCCAGGATGATGCCCCGCATCAGCGCGCGAGGTCCTTCTCGGACAGTTCGGTCGCGGCTAGCGCGGAGGCGAGGTCGGGATGCCGGAACACTGACGTGATGTGGTCACGCACGACACGGAATGCCGACGCCGCGGTGGTACTGCCCGCGTCCGTCGTGACCTGTTGTTCGACCACAACGACGCCGTCGCGCACGTACATCCGGCCGGGTTCGGCCGTGATGCCGGACGAGCGCGCCCAGTCGAGCAGAGCGGCGTGCCCCTGGGCAGCGCCCTTGGCGTCGCCTACGTCGATGTCGTCGCTGGACAGGGCCACCAGGGTGTCGAAATCCTGCTCGTTGAGGGCGTCATGCCACGCGAGCACGCTCGCGATCTCCGAAGTGGTCATGGACGTGAAAATACGCCACCTAGAACGGCGTGTGCTCCAGCCAGCTGTCCCAGACGACGGTGTCGCCGAATACCTCGATACCGCCGTCGGCGGAGGTGCGTCGCCGCACTATGGCCAGCAGCAGATCCTTGGCCGAGCCGCGAAGCGCAACATCTCCCTTGCCGTGGTCGTGGGACCACGTGATGCCGTCCACTTCGTCGCTGGTGACGGTCCACTCCCCGCTGGGACCGAGGCCGTCGTCGGTCGCGTGCAGGTGCAGCGTCCGTCCCAGCTCCAGCGGCAACGGCTGCGATCGGGACGAGACGCTGACGCGCTCGATCCACTCGCTGATCCCGTCGGCGGCCAGCTCAGGCGAGATGTCGTAGTCCAGGCCCAGTGCGAACGCGGCGTCGGCACGGTGCACCGTGGCCTCGTGCAGGCGACGGCGGATCCACCAGCCGCACGGGCGCGCGCCGATGAACGTCCACACCCGTGTCTCGGGGCCGACACGGTCGACGGCGTCGATGATGAGCTGTGCGCCTTCGTTCAGCCAGTCGACCGCGGCGTCGGGGTCGTCGGGCGGTTTGCCGCCCCGGACATCGCGCGGGTCCAATCGTTCGGTGCGGCGGTCGGCGATGATCTGTGCGGCCCAACGGTTTCCGCGCCCGACGTGGCGGAACAACTGGGTAAGCGTCCAGTCGGGGCAGGTCGGCACCGGCGTTGACGGGTCTGCGCTGCGAATCAGTTCCCCGAAGTCCCGGGTCTGGTCGAGCAACGCCGCTCGGAAATCCACGCTACGAACCTACAGCGGCGCGCGCCCTTCCAAGCGTGATCGGCAGCGACGACCATCCCCGCAGCACCCGCGTGTCGCGCCGGGTGCCGTTCCCGGCTAGCCGCGCGTCCGGGAAGCGCTCGAAGAACGTTCGCAACCCGACCTCGCCTTCCTGGCGCGCCAGCGCGGCGCCGAGGCAGAAGTGCCTTCCGCCGGAGAACGACAGGTGCTTACCCGCGTTCTCGCGTTCGATGTCGAAGTCGTGCGGGTCGGCGAATACCTTCGGGTCGCGGTTGGCGCCTGCCAAGTAGATGACGACGCATTCGCCGCGCCGGAGGAGGGTGCCCGCAATTTCGGTGTCTTTACTGGCCATCCGCGCGCTGAGCTGGACCGGTGAGTCCAACCGCAGGATCTCCTCGACGGCAGTCGGCCACAGCTCAGGGCGGGCCGCCAGCGTCTCGAGGTGTTCCGGGTTGTCGAGCAGCATCCGAATTCCGTTGCCCAACAAGTTCACGGTGGTCTCGAACCCAGCGGCCAGGACCAGTCCCGCAGTTGCCATCAACTCCTCGTGGGTCAGTCGCTCGCCCAAAGTGTCCTCGCTAGTCGCTTGAATCAACTGGCTCAGCAGATCTTCGCCGGGATTGCGGCGCAGCTGGTACAGGTGGTCCGAGAGCCAGACGTTGAAACCCTCAATGCTGGCATTGATCTGTCGGTACTGGGACCACGTCACCCCGATGTCCAGGCCTGCCGCGCCCAACATACCGAACTGCAGGATGCGAGGCCTCGCGTCGTCAGGCACACCGAGAATGTCGCCGATCACCGTGAGGGGCAACTGTGAGCAGTACCGTTCCACGACATCGACCGTGCCCGCATCATCGGTGAGGCCATCGAGAAGCGCGTTGGCGGTGTCCTGTACTCGATCGCGCAGGGCGGCTACCGCACGCGTGGTGAACACGGAGGACACCAGCTTGCGATAGCGGGTGTGGTCGGGCGGCTCGACGGACAACATCGACGGCGGTTGAAGCGGATGCAGCAAGTCGGTCTTGGTGCGGTTGGCCACCCATCGCAGCGGTTTGGGCAGGTTCGAGCCCATCGCGAGGACGTGGAAGTCGTCGGATCGCAGCAGATCGTTGGCGATCTGATAGTCGACGGTCAGGTAGACGGTCCGACACTTCACGATCGGGCCCGTGGCGCGCACTTCGTCCATGAATGGGACGGGGGCGGCCCGCACGGCGGGATCGGCGATCAACCGCCCCTGGGGGTCGCCGCGACGGGCGAGAAGTTTGGAGAACCCACGGATGGCGCCGTGTAGGGCCAGCCAGTGCATCCGTTGACGAAATCGGCCTGTCACCGCGACGCTCCCGTCCAACCGAATTGCGGTTCGGTTATGTCATCGCAGCGTACCGAATTAGTATTCGGTATGGCAAGGACGCGGATATCGGCTGCAGAGCGACGGGCCCGCATCCTCGACGCGGCCGTGGAAACGTTCGCAGCGCACGGGTTCGCCGAGGCGAAGATGCAGGATGTCGCGGCACGCGCCGGCGTCGTGCCATCGGTCCTCTACGACCATTTCGGTTCCAAACGGGAACTCCACATCACGGTCCTCGAACAACACGCCGAGCAGTTGAGGGACCGCTCACTGCGGCGACTCGAGGGCGCGTCGGCCGAGGAGTTGGTCCGCGCGAACATCGCCAACTACTTCGAGTTCGTTGAGGAGGACCCGTTCATGTGGCGCTTCCTGCACCGGGATCCGCCGGCCGACCCGGAGATCGCCGCGGTGTGTCAGGAGATCGCCGACCGCAGCACCGAAGCCATCGCCGACCTCATCCGGTTCGGCGCCGCGGACGCCAAGTCGGTGAAGGGGATCACCGTCGACGAAGTGGCCTGGATCCTCGCCCGCGCCACGCAGTCGGCGTGCGGCGGCGTCGCCGCCTGGTGGTACGAGAACCGCGACGTGCCGCGCGAGCGCGTTGTCGAACTCGTCTTCATGCTGCTGTGGCAGGGCTTCGGCGGGATGCTCAAGCAGGCGTCCGCGGGCTGACCCTGTCCACGCTCTTACCCAGGCAGTACACCCGCCAACCGGCGTTGATCCACCGGTCGCTGTCGAGGCAATTGCGGCCGTCCACAACGACTTTGGCGCGCACCGTGTCGGCAAGAGCGTGGGGATCGAGCTCGACGAATTCCCGCCATTCGGTGAGCACCAGCACGGCGTCGGCGCGCTCACAGGCCTCCAACACTGACGTCGAGTAATTCAGTGTCGGGAACAGACGCTGCGAGTTCTCAATCGCCTTCGGGTCGTAGACGTTGACCGTGGCGCCGTTGAGCTGCAGCATGCCTGCGACGTTGAGCGCCGGCGAATCCCGAACGTCGTCGGACTCGGGTTTGAACGCCGCGCCGAGCACCGCCACGTTCGCGCCAAGCAGCGAGCCGCCGCACGCCTTGGTCGCCAGATCGACCATCCGGGTGCGGCGCCGCATGTTGATGCTGTCGACTTCGCGCAGGAACGTAAGCGCGTGGTTGGCGCCGAGCTCGCCTGCGCGGGCCATGAACGCGCGGATGTCCTTGGGCAGACAGCCGCCGCCGAAGCCGAGGCCGGCGTTGAGGAAGCGACGGCCGATCCGCGGGTCGTGGCCAAGCGCGTCGGCAAGCAGAGTGACGTCGGCGTCGACGGCCTCGCACACCTCGGAGATCGCGTTGATGAACGAGATCTTAGTGGCGAGAAAGGCGTTCGCGGACACCTTGACGAGTTCGGCCGTCTGAAGGTCGGTGACCAGAAACGGCACGCCCGCTGCGAGTATCGGTGCGTAGAGCTCGCGGATCGCCGCCTCTGCTCGAATCGAATCACGTTGCACGCCAAGCACAACGCGGTCGGGGTGCAGGGTATCGTGGACGGCGTAGCCCTCGCGCAGGAATTCGGGGTTCCACGCCACCTCGACATCGACGCCCTCGGGTGCAAGGCCACCCGCCCGGTCCGACAGTTCGGCGGCCGTGCCGACCGGAACCGTTGACTTGCCGACGATCACCGCGGTCCTGCGCAGCCGCGGCACCAGGGTGTCGATCACGGAGTGCACATGCCGCAGGTCGGCGCCGTATTCGCCCTTCTTCTGCGGGGTTCCGACGCCCAGGAAGTGTACGTCGGCAAATTCGGTGGCCTCATCGTAGTCTGTGGTGAAGCGCAACCGACCGGCAGCGAGGTTGTCGCTCAACATCTTTCGCAGACCCGGCTCGTAGAACGGGATGTCGCCGGAGGCGAGCTTGGCGACCTTGCCTGCATCGATGTCGACGCCGATCACGTCGTGCCCGATTTCGGCCATTCCGGCGGCATGTGTCGCGCCGAGATAGCCCGTGCCGAAGACGGTGCATCGCATACTGCCCTCTATAGGCAGCCACGATGAGCTAACTGCTACGCGACACTTAGCGCCAAGCCAACGGCAGGTGACGAGTGGTGGTCACCAAGCGCCGCTAGTGCCGGCCGGACCCGCCGCTGCAGAAGATCAGGAAGCAACCTCCCGAGCCTCCGCCGTTGCCGCCGGACGAGCCACCAGTTCCACCCGAACCTGGGTACTGACCCGAGCCACCAGATCCACCCGAACCTGGATACTGACCCGAGCCACCAGATCCACCGGACCCTGGGTACTGACCCGAGCCACCCGAACCCGACCCTCCGCCGGATCCCGGCCACTGCCGAGACGGCGGGTTGTGTTGCGGCGGGTCGTCCGGGGGCTCCTGCTGGGGCGGCTCTTGCGGCTCTGGATGCTGCCAAGGCGGCGTCCACGGCTTGGGCCGCGGATAGTAAACCGGCGGCGGCAGGTACGGGTTGTACACCGGCGGGTTGTACACCGGCGCCGGAATATAGGGCACCGGCGCTGGCGCCACGGGAAGCGGTGCAGGCGGCGGCGCCTCGGGTGCAGGCGGTGGCGCAGCCGGTGGTGGGACGGGAGCCGGCGCCTGCGGGGCGGGGGCCTGTTCGACGAACACCTGGCGCGGCGCCTGCTGAGGCGCGGGGGGCTCCTGCACTGCGACGGGCACCGGCGGTTTGATGGTCTCCGCAGGTGGAGGCGGCGCGACGGGCTGCTGTGCTTCCTGCACCGGCGCGGGCGCGGGCGCAGGCGCTTCGGTGCTCGGCACAATCGCGTTCGGCCCAGGGCTTGGCCGCTGATCGACCGTCGGCCGGATGCTCACGGCGAGCGAAATCACCAGCGCCACAACACCAACCACGAAGATCGACGTCAGCGCGCTGCCGACGAGCAGGAACGGCTTGCGGCCCTCCTCGGCAGCAATCGGCTCCATATCGGTCTGTGCGGCAAAATCGTCGACCGGCTCGCCGCCGACCGGAGCCAGCTGAGTCTCGGCCGCGGCGACGTCCGCATAGACGGTGCCTGCCGTGGTCCCGTCGGGATCCTGCGAGTACGCCAGGCCGACGGTGGTCGCCTCGAAGGCGGGCGCGGTGGCCGATGCCAGCGCCGCGCCGCGGGCTAGCGCGAGTTCCGGTTCGTCGGGCGCGCTCACCGGCAGGCTGACGAGATTCTCCAGGTGCGACTTCACCGAGCTGACGTCGACGCCGGAGCCGACGACGAACATGCCCTGCGGCGGCGAGTCCTGGGCGTCGACGGCCGCGGCCATCTCGGTCAGGACGGCCAGCGCGTCATCGCTGTGCAGGGAGCGGCTCAACACCTTCACGACGGAGCCGTCGTCGGTCTGCACCACCGACAGCGTCGCCGTGTCCCGATCGATGAACAACAGCGCGGTGGTGGCGTAACCAACGGCCCGGCCGACGGCCTGCGCCAGTGCGGCAGCGGCGTGACCGTCGGACACCATCATCACGTCGTCGACGCCGCGCGCAGCCAGCGCGTCGCGCAGTGTGGAAGCCTCGGCGTGGTGACTCCACGTGACGCCGATCGACTTCAGGTGGTGACCGCCCGCGGTCGCGCTCTCCTTGGTGCCAAGTACGGCCTCGACGACCTGTTCGGCCGCGCTCAAGGACGTTGCTGAGCCATCGTTGGCAGTGATGTCGAAGGCATCGTGGTCGACGATCGACCCGTCGGCTTTCTCGCCTTCAACCAGCACCATGCGGACCGTCGTAGGTGTCATCGACACACCTAATACGATGTCCACTGACCCCTCCAAAGTGTTTGCTACGCTATCTAGATTGCCGTTGAGTACTCTTCCGCACAAGCCCGCAACTAGATACTTCATCGGCGCTACCAACTCGGGCGTTACATCCAACAACGTTTGCTGATGGCGCTGAAGTTCTGGCCGGACCGCGACGGCACGGGTACTCGCCGGCGCCGGTACCAAAACCCTACCCGGCCTAACGACAACGCGTGCCGCACGGTTCAACCTCCCTTACGTGGCCGGGTGATTCAGCCTTCTTCGGCCGTCTCGGGTCGCGGAGCTGGCGCACCGTGGTCGCCGAACGAGGCGGGACGGCGCGACCGCTGATACCCGTGCACTCCCTCCGCGTGCGCGGTCTCGGCGTGCTGAGTGAAGTCGACGCCGGTCGTCTCGTCCTCGGCGAACGCATACGCGCCCACAACCAGCGCCCCCTAGTGACCCTCACTGCGGGTCGACGCCAAGTCAGCTGGATTTGATGAAGTTCTGATACGAGCGCGACGGGGTCGGTCCACGCTGGCCCTGGTACTTGGAGCCGACCTGCGCGCTGCCGTAGGGATGCTCGGCCGGGCTGGTCAGCCGCAGCAGGCACAACTGGCCGATCTTCATCCCCGGCCACAGCGTGATCGGCAGGTTGGCGACGTTGGACAGCTCGAGGGTGATGTGACCAGAGAAGCCGGGGTCGATGAAGCCCGCTGTCGAGTGGGTCAATAGTCCGAGCCGGCCGAGCGACGACTTGCCCTCGAGCCGGCCGGCGAGATCGTCGGGCAGCGTGCACAACTCCAGCGTCGAGCCGAGGACGAACTCGCCGGGATGAAGCACGAACGGCTCACCCGAGGCCGGCTTCACGAGGCTGGTGAGCTCGTCCTGTTGAATCGACGGGTCGATGTGGGTGTAGCGGGTGTTGTTGAAGACGCGGAACAAGTTGTCGAGACGGACGTCGACGCTCGACGGCTGCACCAGGCCCGGGTCATAGGGGTCGATACCCAGCCGCTCGGCGGCGATTTCGGCACGGATGTCGCGATCGGAGAGCAGCACGCGACGAGCGTAGCCGTTCGGATGTTAGCCTTCGTGGTCAAACAGGCCGATGTAGTTCAATGGCAGAACATCAGCTTCCCAAGCTGAATACGCGGGTTCGATTCCCGTCATCGGCTCGATCCTCACCAGCGGAAACGCTGTTGAACGTGGGTCCGCTAAGCGGGCCGGTAACTGCCCGATACCTACCGCAGCGCGTTGTTCGTGCCCAGCGCCGGACTGCCGGAGCCGATCCACAAACATTCCGACCCGATTCCGCGGTGCGGACGGCAAGTCGGCAACGGAGGTTGAGGATAACTAGGCATCTCGGGTGGCAATGCGTCGTACGGTGAGCCAGTACACAACGACGTGCCGCCTGCGCCGAAGAGGACGCAGCGTCACCGACGAACTGCTCCACACATCCGCGCAAGATCTTCCGAAGGGCAACGCGCTTATGCCCGATCAGGTTCCCCCGATCGGCACCCAGATCTCCCAGCTGGCGCAGCAGGCTCCGGACCAGCCGGCCATCACCTGCGAGGGCCGCTCCATCAGCCGCGCCGGACTGGACGCGTCGACGAACCAGCTCGCCCGCGCCTACGCGCAGCGCGGCGTCACGGTCGGCGACTACGTCACCATCGTGCTGCCCAACTCGATCGAGTTCCTACAGGCG
>Ga0207688_10002182_pt1 | contig 10545 bp, 10 predicted proteins | sample KBSMiscanthusM4_FD_184296 | JGI IMG/M metagenome (GOLD analysis project Ga0207688, IMG submission 184296) | Miscanthus rhizosphere microbial communities from Kellogg Biological Station, Michigan, USA - M4 (SPAdes) (version 2) | ecosystem: Host-associated > Plants > Roots > Rhizosphere ...
CGGGACAGTGCCGGCGCAGGCCGCGGCGGCGTCCAGCAGTGCGCGCGGCTCCAGGTGCGTCGTCACGGGCATCTAGAGCTCCACCGGGTCGTACACGGTGCGCCACGGCCGCACCTCGTGCGCGATCCGCTTGATGTTGATCAGATGGAGCGGAGTGACGTTGTCCGAGCAGATCGAGCCGCTCCAGGTGCCGGTGCCGAGCTGGAAGGACGGGTCGACCTCGCAGGAGAAACCCATGCCGCCGAACAGCGCCGGAGTGTTGATCACGATCCGGCCTGCGGGGAGCGTCCCGAACGGGGCGATCTCCTCGGGGTCGGCGGCGTGCACCGCGCACGTGTGGCCCTCGCCGTCGAGTGCGAGCACGTCACGGCAGCGCGCCCAGCCGGCTGCGGCGTCCGGCTCCCGGTACACCGACAGCACCGGACCGAGGATCTCGCGCGAGAGCGGCACATCCAGGCCCACGCGGTCCAGGCGAGCGGCCAGCACGCGGGTGCGGGTGGGGACGGTGAAGCCGGACAGCTCCGCAAGCTTCACCGCGCTCTGCCCGACAGCGGCCGGGCGCAGCGCCCCCCGCTCGTCGAACAGGGTGCGGACGAGCGCGGCCTGCTGCGCCTCGTTCATCCAGTAGGCACCCCGCTGCTCGAACGCGGCGAGGAAGGCTTCGGCGACGGCCTCGACGACGACCACCGACTGCTCGGCCACGCACGCCGTGCCGTTGTCGAACGACTTCGACGTGATGATCATCTCGGCGGCCTCGGCTGGGTCGGCCACCGACGCCCCGACGTAGGCGGGCACGTTCCCCGCCCCGACCGCGATCGTCGGCTTGCCGCTGGAGTACGCAGCGCGGACCATCCCCGGCCCCCCGGTGGCAAGCACCAGCGCGATCTCGTCGCGACGCATCAGCTCCTGGGTCGAGGACAGCGTCGGCGACGCGAGGCAGGAGATCAGCCCCTCCGGTGCACCGGCGCCCACCGCCGCCTCGGCCATGATCTCGGCGGCCCGCAGCGTGCACCGTGCGGCCCGTGGGTGCGGGGCGAGCACGATCGCGTTGCCCGACTTCACCGCGGCCAGGCACTTGAACAGCGCCGTCGACGTCGGGTTGGTCACCGGGATGATCCCCGCGATGACACCCATCGGACTGCCGACGGCCGTGACGCGGGCGTCCTCGTCGACCCACAGCACGCCCACCGCCCGGCGTTCCAGCATCCAGCGCGCGACGAAGCCCGTGTTGTAGCGGTTCTTGTGGATCTTGTGCTCGTAGACGCCGTAGCCGGTCTCGTCCACGGCGAGCCGGGCCAGTTCCTCGGCAGCCTTCGTGCCGGCGAGCGCCATAGCCCGCAGGTAGCGGTCGAGGGTCTCCTGGTCGGCGCCGGCGAGCTGGTCGAAGGCGCGCCGCGCGGCCCGGGCCCTGGTCCGGACATCCGCGAGGCCCGCCAGGTCGGCGTCCCAGGCAGCCGTCACGGCTCAGCCCTTCGGGCGCGTGAGGATCGCCAGGACGCTCTCGGTCTCGTCGTGCGGACGCGGGATGACGTGGACCGAGACGACCTCGCCCGCCTTGCCCGCGGCGACCGCACCGGCGTCGGTGGCGGCCTTCACCGCTCCGACGTCGCCGCGCACCATGATCGTCACCAGGCCGCCGCCGATCTCGCGGTGCCCGACGATCTGCACGTTGGCCGCCTTCACCATCGCGTCGGCGGCCTCGATCGCCCCGACCAGGCCCTTCGTCTCGATCAGGCCCAGCGCGCCGCGCGGTCCGGTCGGCGTGCCGGGCGCTACCGCGCCGGTCGGGGTCGTTGCCATGAATCCTCCAGTGCTCATCTCAGGACTTGCGGTAGGTGACGGTGCCGTCGCGGACGACGGAGTCGGCGATCGCGACGACCGCCCGGTCGGTGGGGGCGTCGGCCCCTGCGGCGATCCGCGCCGCCCCGCCTGCCGCCACCAGGACGATCTCGCCGACCCCGGCCCCCACCAGGTCGACGGCCACATAGGCCGCACCGGTGGACCGCTCGGGATCGGCCCCCGTGGCGTCCTGCAGCAGGAGCAGCGTGAACCGCTCCAGGCCGGGCTCCTTGACCGTCGCGACCACCTGCCCCAGCACCTTGGCGAGCAGCACGTCGGCACCTCCGGCCGGTCCGGGCCGGCTGTGAGCCGCGCCACCGATAGAAGGCGACAGTAGGTCGACTCCGCCGAGCCAGGCGCTATCCGGAAGGGACAACGTCCGGCGATGTCGTTGTCCCCGGACGCTCTGGCCGGACCCCCTCGCCGCAGGCAGGGTGAGCGGTGACGCAGGACACAGGAGGTGCGCCGGTGATCCGTCCCGAGGACGCTCAGTTCCACCCGCCGACCACGGACGACCCGCTGTGGGCGGAGACCAACTACTTCGGTCTCTACGCCGCGCAGGACACCGAGGCGCCGATCAACATCGGGGTCTACGGCCTGTTCCGCGAGCCGCTGGGCGTCGTCGGCTCGACGGTCTCCGTGAACCGCAAGCGCGTGACGTTGCCGTGGGCGGCCGACTACTGGGACGCCTGGGAGCACCTCGTCGTGCCGCAGCCGTCGAACCTGCTCGACTACGAGCTCGCCAACGGCCTGAAGGTCGTCTGCTCCGAGCCGAACGCGGTCTGGGATGTCTCCTACACCGACGTCGCCGCCGGGCTGGACCTCCGCTTCCGCTACACGGCCCTGATGGAGCCCTACGACATCAACGACCCGGCCCAGGACCCCATGGCTGCCGACCGCGACATGGCGAAGACCTGGGGCCACGCCTACGCCGGTCACTTCGACCAGTCCGGCCATTTCGAGGGCGAGCTGTCGCTGCGCGCCGAGACGTTCCCGATCGACTGCGTGTCCACGATGGACCACAGCTGGGGTGTGCGTGCCGAGCGGCAGACATCGCGGCTGTCCTGGATGCACGCCCACTTCGACCGCGACCTCGCGATCCACGTGATCTCCGACTTCTCCACCGACGCCGGGCCCGACGCCCCGTCGCCGTTGACGATGACGCATGGCTACGTGCTGGAGGGCGGCAAGGTCTTCGGCCTCAAGGCGGGCGGCGGCACGTCGTGGAGGACGGGGTTCTACGGCGAGGCGGTGCAGCTGTCGGTCACCGACTCGGCCGACCGTACGTGGGAGCTGGAGGGCACCGGGCTGACCACGTTCCCGTGGCAGGCCTGGCCGGGCACCGTCGGGCACAACGTGCTGCACCGCTGGACTCTGGACGGACGGACCGGGTACGGGGAGTGCATGGACTTCATCGGGCTCGGCGAGCTCGGCGCCGTCTACAACAGGGCCTGACGTGGCGCAGTCGCCGCCGCCGGTCCGGGCCGTCGTCTTCGACCTCGACGGCACGCTGGTGCAGACGCGTGTCGCGTCCTGGGAGGTGTTCTCCCGGATCAACGACCGGTTCGGGCTGGGTGTCGACAGCCCGGAGCGCTACTTCGATCTGTTCCGCAGCAACGTGTTCGCCTCCATCCGCTCACTGTGTCGCGACGAGGCGCATGCCGATGAGGTGAAGGCGGCGTTCCTCGCCCTGCTGCGCACCGACTACACGCCGACGATGATCCCCGGGATGACCGATGTGGTCAGGAGGTTGGCCGGGGAATGCACGCTGGCCGTCATGTCGTCCAACGCGATGCAGGTGCTGCGCCGCGTGCTCGTCGCCAACGACCTGGCCTTCTGCTTCGCCCACGTGTTCGGCGGCGACGTGGCCCCGGACAAGCGGGCCGCGATCCGCACTTTCCTGGCCGACTCCGGCAGCGGGTTCGGCAGGCGCTGCGCCGCCGACTACGACGAGGCGGGCCGGCACGCGGAACCCGCCGCAGCCAGCACGGTGCTGGTCACCGACACCGCGGGCGACGTGCGCGACGCCCGGGAGACCGGCATCCGCGTCGTCGGCGTGGCGTGGGGGATGCACTCGGTCGACGAGCTCCTCGACGCCGGGGCGGAGTTCGTCGCGCTGTGGCCGCAGGAGATCACCGCGTATCTGCTGGGCGATGCGGCCGTGCAGCCACCCGGTGGGGCGTGTGCCGTCCCGGCCCACCCGGCGAAGGACCGGTGCGGATGCGGGTGCTCAGGGGCAGCCGAGCACGACGACCCGGTCCGGGTGGCCGCGGCGGCCCGGCGCCGTCGGCGGACCGCGGCGCGGGCGCACGTGCTCGCCGCGCTGCCCCCCGCAACGTCCCCGACGCCGGGCGCGATGTCACCGACGCCGGGCGCGCCGCCGTCCCCCGAGCCTGCGTCGGACCGACGCACGGTGCCCGTGCAGCACCGCGGTGCTGTGCCTGCCGAGACCACGGTGCCTGCCGAGCTGCTCGCCGCCGTGCGGGCCGTCTGCGCCGATGGCTGACCCCGGCGGACTGCGGCACGTCTCGCCGCTGGCCGGGGCGTTCAACTTCCGCGACCTCGGCGGGCTGCGGGCGGGTCCGCTGCGGCGCGTACGCGACGGCGTCCTGTTCCGCAGCGACACCCTGCAGGCACTGACCGACGACGACGTCACGCGGCTGGTCGACCGGCTCGGCGTCGAGCTGCTGGTGGACCTGCGGCTCGGTCCCGAGACGGTGTCGCAGGGGCGCGGACCACTGGCCGCCGCCGAAATCTGCTACCTCAACGCTCCGCTGCCCACGGTGCCGGTGACCGACCTGCCGCCTGCCGAGCAGACCCTGCACTTCTACCGCGCGAACCTGGACTCGCGCAGCCCCGTGCTGCCGACGGTGGTGCGGCTGATCGCGGCGACCGCGGGCCGCCCGACGGTGCTGCACTGCGCCGCGGGCAAGGACCGCACCGGCCTGGTGACAGCCCTGACGCTGGGCCTGGCCGGCGTCGACGAGGACGACATCGTCGACGACTACGTGGCGAGCGCGCACAACATGCCGCGCATCGTCGAACGGTTCCGCGGCTGGCCGTTCTACCGCGAGCACATGGCGGCGGTGCCTGCCGAGGTCTACCAGGCCCAGGAGCGGACGATCCGGGGCTTCCTCGAGGTGCTCGACCGGGAGTGGGGCGGGGCCGCAGGCTGGGCCGCCGCCCGCGGGATCCCCGCCGCGGTGCTCGCCGAGCTCACCGACGGGCTGCTGGAGCCGGTCCCCTGATCCGTGCGCTCGCGCCCTGAGATGGGGTCAACCGGCGAGCGCGGCCTTGCCGAGGGCGAGCACGAGCGGGCGCGTCTGCGCGGCGTCGACGGCGAAGCGGCGGAAGCCCAGCCCGTACAGCTGGGCCGCGACCGTGTCGGACACTTCTCCGGACAGCCGCATCCCGATGCGTCGACCGGAGCCGTCGGTCGCCCTCGCGACCTCAGTGAGCAGGTGCTGCACCGAGGGATCGAGGGTGGTCCGCGGATCGCAGCTCAGGAGCCCACGCCGCAGGTACCCGTCCAGCGGCTCCGCGGTGAGCAGCTGGCGGGCGGGGATCCCGAACATCGCCGCCTGCAAGGTGCGCACCTCGAGCCAGACGACCGCGCTGAGCGCCGCGATGTCCACCGCTCCGTGCGCGGCCCTCGGGCTGGTCAGGTAGGTACCTACGGCGACGTCGGGCCCGGCCTCGTCGGCCAGCGCCGTGAGCGCGCGGGCCTCCATCGGGTCGCTGATGTGCCGGACCGCAAGGTGCACGCGGGTGCGCGATCCGGACGCCAGTACCGCACGCCCCAGGCCCTCCAGCTGCGCCCGGACCAGCTCCGGGCGGCCCAGCGGGACCGACAGCTCCGGGTGCCGCGTCGTGACGGCCGTCTGCTGGAGCAGTTCGCGGGCCTCGTCGGCGACGAGGTCGATCGCGCGGACGCCGACTTCCGCGTCGCCCGCGGCCGCCAGCAGTGGGGTGAACTCGGCCTCCACCAGTGCCGCGATTGCGGCGAAGCCGTCCCGGCCGGGACCGTGGCCGAGCAGCCCCTCCACGAGACCGTCCAGGTGCCCGGTGGCCGCCAGCACGTCGTCGACCGCCGTGACCAGGCCGTCCGCTCCCGCCTCGCGCGCGCGGGCCACGTCGGCGGGCAGCGTCACCCGGCAGAGCACCTCGCAACCCGCAGCATCGGCCGCGACCGCCAGCAACGCCGACAGCGATCCGGTCGCCGACGCCGGGGTGGACGTGGCGAAGGACCCGGTGAACAGCTCGCCGGTGGCGCCGTCGAGGGAGACGGCCTCGCCCTCGGCGACGCTCCGCCCGTCCACCGCGAGGACGCGAGACTCCAGGTCGACCGTCATCGCCGACGCACCGACGACGCAGGCCGTGCCCAGCGCGCGGGCGACGACCGCAGCGTGGCTGGTGGACCCGCCGGTGGCCGTGACGATGCCCTGCGCCGCGATCATGCCGTGCAGGTCGGCCGGGCTGGTGACGGCTCGGGCGAGGATCACCGCGGTGCCGGCGTCGGCCGCCGCCTTCGCCCGGTCGGGATCCAGGACGAGTTCGCCGCTGACCTGGCCGGGGCAGGCCCCGATGCCCGTGGTCAGCAGCCGCCCGCCGACCCGGGCCGCCTCGACGTCCCCGTCGGCGAACCCGGGCCGCTGCACCTGGCGGACCTGCTCGGCGGAGACCGCCCGCAGCGCGGCACCCGGCGTCACGGCACCCTCGGCGAGGAGGTCCGACGCGATCCGCACCGCGGCCTCCGGCGTGCGCTTGGCGCTGCGCACCTGCAGCAACCACAGCGTGGAGCGTTCGACCGTGAACTCGATGTCGAGCACATCGCCCTGGCGCCGCTCCAGCTCGGCGCAGGTCGTCCGCAGCTCGTCGAGCACGTCCGGGGCGAGCGCGGTGGCCACCGGGTCCGGAGTGCGGGTGCCTGCCACGACGTCCTCGCCCTGGCTGTGCGCGAGGTACTCGCCGAACAGCCCCGGCTCGCCGGTGACCGGGTTGCGCGTGAACACCACGCCCGAGCCCGAGTCGGCGGACATGTTGCCGAACACCATCGCTTGCACCACGACGGCGGTGCCGAGGTCGTGCGGGATCCCGTGGTGATCGCGGTAGGTCCGGGCCCGGCGGGTGTTCCAGGACCGGAAGACGGCCTCCATCGCGCCGACGAGCTGGGCGCGCGGGTCGTCCGGGACGCTCTCGCCACAGTCGTCGTCCAGCGCCTTCTCGCATGCCGCCCACACGCGGTCGTAGACCCCGCCGGGGTCGTCGTCCGCGGACACGGCGGCGACAAGGTCGGCGATGCCGTCGCCCGGGTCGAGAGCGCCCAACACCGTCTCGGCGTACATGGCGTGGAAACGGGCCACGAGATCGGCGGTGAACCGGACGTCGCCGGTGGCGGCGGCCATCGCGACCGCGGCCTCGCGGCCGAGGCCGAGGTTGAGGACGGTGTCCATCATCCCGGGCATCGAGACCGGTGCCCCGGAGCGGACGGACAGCAGCAGCGGCAGCGGCCCCGTCCCGAACGTCTTGCCCGACTGCGCCTCCAGCGCCGCGAGCCGGTCGAACACCTCGCCGACCAACCCGTCCGGAATCGAGCCTGCGGCGAGGTAGCGGCGGCAGGCGTCGGTGGAGACGACGTACCCGGGCGGCACGCGCAACCCGTCCTGCGTCATCCGGGCCAGGCCCGCCCCCTTGCCACCGAGCCGGTCGACGTCGGCGGGATCCGCCTCGGCGAACGTCAGCGTGAAGGTCATTCGACGCGTTCCCGGCCCAGGGTGCGCAGCAGGTCCTCGTGGAACTCGAACCAGATGTTGTGCACCGAGTCCGTCGTCGGCGACGAGACCAGCTCGTGGTTCCCGGCGTCGATCCCCTCCATCGCGGCGGAAAAACGGCGCGGGTAGGCGCCGAAGCGCGGGTCGTGCCCGGCCAGTGCGTCGAGCAGCGGGCCAAGGCGCTGCACGAGCTTGTCCAGCCGGGCGATGACCTTGTCGTCGTAGGCGGCGTCGGAGTGGTCGTTCGTGACCTTCCGGCCGCCGACGTCGATCTGCTGCCAGGACGACATCGTGGTCAGGAACTGAGCGTTCACGGCCTCGAAGCGCTCGACGAGCGGAGCGAGCTCCGCGTCGTCGCGCACCGCCGCGTAGTGGTGCGCTGCGGCGCCTGCCAGCGCGGGCTCCGCCTCGTCCCCCGGGAACGCGGAGCCCGCCGCCACGACGACCAGGCCCTGGCAGGCGAGCCGCTCCAGCACCGACTCAACGTCGGGCCCGGCCAGTCCCGTTTCACCGGCGATCACGTCGGCGGTGACCATCTTCTTGAGCGCGACGACGTTCAGGACGTCGTAGTCGGTCTTGTCCAGGACCGGCGCGGTCATGGGTGTCCTCCCGCTTCGAAGGGCGCCGGGCGGCGCGCGCACGGCGCGCCGCCCGGTGAGACGACAGGGGGCAAGCGGCTTACAGCCAGCGGCCCTTCGAGTTGCGCCGGTCGGCGTTCTCGGAGAAGGGCAGGTACCCCGCGCCGGAGAAGATCTTGCTGGGCACCGTTTCCTGGGCGAAACCGCGCTTGGTGATGTCGTAGTAGTAGTTCGCCACGCGCTGGTCGATCTCCCAGAGGTCGTAGTCCCGGCAGGCCTTCTCATAGCTCCCGGCCAGGCGCATGTGTGGGAGGATCATGTCCACGTAGTAGACGTACTGGCCGTTCCAGATCAGGTCGCGGCGGTTCATCCGGGCGGTCTTCGTGTAGAGCTTCAGCGTCGCGTTCTGGACCCGGCCGAGGTGGTCGGCAAGATCGTCGATCTTGATCGGGTACACCTCGCCCATCGGGGTGTTCCACTTCTCGCGAGCGAACACCGCACCACCGGTGACCGCCTCGATGTAGTTCTTCGGCCGCGTGAACGTGGTGGAGATGTCGTTGACCCGGATCTCGGCCAGCGACATCTTCTCCGGGTCGATGGTCAGCGCGAGCGTGTAGCAGTGCGGGAGGTTCTCGTCGTCGCAGACGTCGCTCCAGTGGAACACCTCCTCGTTGACGAAGAGGTCGCGCAGGATCAGCAGCTGTCCGTCCGGCAGCTCGTAGGGGCCGGTGTCGCCGAGGCCCAGCCTGCAGTCGTAGTGGTCGAGGAACGACAGCAGCTCCGCGGCTGCGTTGAACTGCGTGAACGCGCCGTGCTTGGGGCTGCCGGCCTCCAGCGGCTCGATCTGCGCGGTGATCTGGGAGAGGAAATCGGCCTCGTGGATCCGGCAGCGGTAGTTGTCCTGGGAGTTGAGGATGTAGCCGTCCTGCCGCTTGCCCCACAGCACGCGCTGCATGAACTTGAGGATCTCGTTGCTCTCGCCGATGTAGTCGTCCGGGCCGATGACCTCCAGCGCCAGCAGGCCGCAGCGCCCCATGCCGAACCCGACGGCGCCGATACACCAGTCGTGCACCGCGTTGACCTTGGTACCGATCTCGCGGCGCGCGCTCGCCCCGATGTCCATGACCCCCTGCGCCCCGCCCGCCTCCTGCGTGGTCATGCGCAGGATCTCCGGCCACCGGTAGAACTCGTGCATGAAGGCCAGGATCTCGTACTCCTGGCGGGGGATCATGCCGCTGACGCCCTCGGTGGCGCGCATGACGAGCACGTCCCAGATGTTCCAGGCGAGGTAGTTGTTGAGGTCGTTGAGCTCGGGGATGGTGAATTCGTCACGGAGGACGTCGTCCTTCGACACCTTCTCCAGCACGCCGCTCTTCGCGCGCGCCTTCATCATCCGGTCGCCCTTGATCCCGTCGGTGACGGGCTCCATGCCGACGAAGTTGCCGGTGTAGGTGAGCTCCTGGAAGCGGAGTCCGTCGTCACCCTCCTCGTACCGCTTCTTGTAGGTGGCGCGCTTGCCCTCGGTCGTGGTCATGAACGTCTCCTGTTCAGTCGTCGGCCACGACGCGGCCGACCTCGTGGTCGGTGCAGTCGAGCCGGACCTTGCGGCCGTCGAGGGCCTTCGCGATCTCCTCGAAGTGATCGTCGCCGGTCTGCCCGACGACGTAGCGGGACTCGCTGCCGGTGAGGTAGGCCGTCATCACGCACGGGGTCTGGAACTCCCGGGAGAGGATCCCGAGGTGCGACTCCGGAGCGCCCGACATCGTGATGACCCCGATGGCGCCCATGCTCAGCGCCGGTGCAAGGAAGGTGGTCGTGCCACCGCGGACCAGCAGGATGTGCTCCCGGAGCTTGCCGGACTTGATCAGACCGATCACGTCTGCGGGCGCGGACAGGTACTTGACCGTCCCGCTCGGTGACTTGGCGGTGTCGAAGACGTTGTAGCCCTCGGCCAGGACCTCGGCCATGCGTTCCTCCTTGAACCTGCTCCGGTGAGTCGCCCGGGCTGCTCCGAGCGAGCCCCGGGGTAGCGGCGTCGCTGGCCTCACTGTGCCGTCCGTCACTAGCCCGACCGATGGGCCATTCGGATAGAAGTCGTCGGGCTGCTTGTCTCGGCTGGACAACGGCATCGAGGTACTCACGCAGGCGGCGTCCCGCTTCGGCGACAAGGTCGCGCTGGTGACCGCGACCCGGACCATGACGTTCCACGAGCTGCACGACGAGAGCGACCGCGTCGCGACGGCCCTGCTCGCCCGCGGGCTGCGGCCCCGGCAGGCGGTCTCGCTCTACGCGCCGAACCGCTGGGGGGGTCGTCCCCTACCACGGCGCGCTCAAGGCCCGCGCCGTCGTCACCCGGT
>Ga0207688_10002187_pt1 | contig 10527 bp, 10 predicted proteins | sample KBSMiscanthusM4_FD_184296 | JGI IMG/M metagenome (GOLD analysis project Ga0207688, IMG submission 184296) | Miscanthus rhizosphere microbial communities from Kellogg Biological Station, Michigan, USA - M4 (SPAdes) (version 2) | ecosystem: Host-associated > Plants > Roots > Rhizosphere ...
GCGGCAGTCCGCGACATGACGGCCGAGCGCTGATAGCCTCACCATTCTCGTCTTTCCTGCTAAAGCAGGCACCTCGAACTGGCAGCGGCTGGCCGGCGCCCCGGACGAGTTTTATTGGTTTCGCTCGCCCGATGGTCGTGCTTCTCTGGCGGATGCGAGCCTCTGGCAGTCGTCGCGGTCGCGCGCGGTCGTCGTTCGACGCGCTAGCGGTCGGCGTCTCCGCCGAAGACACGTTTCTTTGGGTGGGCTGAGCGCTCTGCAGCGGTCGCTGCGGCGACGCTTGGCGGCATGCGCGCGCGAGCCGAACCGAGCGTTTGTCACGGACCGCGATCGTGCGCGGCAATACCGGGTGTTCGCCCCGTGATGCCCTGGGCATAGCGCTTCGCCCGGATGTTGGGGCAGGATTGCGGATACCGTCTTGGGTGGGTTGCATGGTGGGCAAAATGGGTGCGTGGCTGCCCAGCTTCAGACGACGTTCGTTCACGGCGAGGAAGGGGAAAGCAAGTACGACCGGGGAGACGGCGCTGCGGGCGCTGCACGACGCTACCCACGCGGAACCGGAGGAGTGATGGCAGAAGCGCGGAGTGCCGAGGAGGTGATGGAGCGCGAGATGAAGCGCTTCCAGGAGCGCTACAAGCGCGCTCAGAAGCAAGCCGACGAGGCCAAGGTGCAGGTCGAGAAGCTGGAGCGGGCGCTGGCCATGCTTCGCGAACAGCGACAAGCCCACTAAGTAGCTGCTCCCGTTGCTGGCACGGCAAGGTCGTCGCGAGGGCCTCGCGCGGTCAGCTGATCGGCGGGTGAGCTGCCCCAGGTTCAGTCTGCTCCCCATGGTCCGGATACGCCTCTGGAAGGGGGCATAGGCACGAACCGCGGTGAGGCCCCCGTCGGGGCACAGAGAGCGCAGCGTTTTGGCGGTAGGCGCAGTGAGACACGACAGCAGAAACGTCGCGGCGGACGCCGACGGTCGTGCACTAGCGGGAGAAGGGCGCTACGCGGTGATACAGCGCGTCGAGGCAGATCTAAGCTGGGCGCAGGCCCTTGCGGCCTGATCGTCGAGGCGTCTCTCTCCCGGGATCGCAACAGTGCCGACCTGCAATTGGTAGGTGAACGGGTCCTTCGGACGCGCCTGGTCCCACTCGCCGGGGTGGCGGGTGGCCGTGGTTCCGACGCCAGCGCGCTTGAGCTCCGGCACCGTCATTGTCGGTGGTTTGAGCACCTTCGGATACGCGTCAACGACGGGGTCGCTGGTCCGCGAATAGACGCTGGGCTGCGCGAGGGGGTCGTAACCGGCCGGGGGTCGTGCGGAAAGTTCGCCACGGCATCCCGTTGGCCACCCTTTGCTGACGCCATGCTCGCCCGAGTTCACCTCGTCGACCCGGGTCGCCCCGCCAGCAACGGCAGATTTCCTGGCTCCCCTCGCTCTCGTCGTCCAGGGTAGGCTCGTCGAGCGGACACCCGCCCAGAGGGCATCGAGGCTCTGGGATCGACAAGTTCGCAACACGCCGCGGCGTAATTCAGCTCACGGGCGAGGGTGTGGCCGGATCGAAGGTCTCCCACGTGTCGCTGAGCCTGGGGAAGTCGGTCGAGCCGGACGGTGGCGCACCCGCCCCGCCGAACAGCACGTACCGGTTTCGGGTGGAGTCGAAGGCAAGCCCGGCCGCCATCCGGGGCTGCGGGCCCATGTCCTGGCGCTGGGTCCAGTGTTGGCCGTTCCACTGCCAGGTGCCACCGAACGGCACGATCGGACTGGACGTCGCGATGCCACCGCCGAAATGCAACACGGTGTGTCCGTCGCATTCGGCCGACGCGGCCATAGCCGCTGGTGGCCCGAAGTGTGCGACCTCGGTCCAGGCCGCACCGTCCCACACCCAGGTGTCGGCGAGTTCCGCCGAGGCCGGGGGGCCGCTCAGGCCGCCGAAGACGAGCACGCGCTGGGCGACGACGTCGAAGGTCATGGCGTGCGTGTACCGCGCCTCCGGGCCGCTATCGGCGACCTGCGTCCACTCGGTGCCGTCCCAGGCCCAGGTGTCGTCAAGTACGGGGCTCGTATTGTCGGCCCCGCCGAAGAGGACGATCTGCTCGCGAACGGCGTCGTACGCGAGCGCGTTCAGCGCCCGCGCGCTCGGGCCGGTGTCGGCGACCTGCGTCCACTCCGCGCCGTCCCATTCCCAGGTGTCGACCGCGCCTGTAATCGGAGTGCCGCCGAACAGCACGACTCGCTCGCGTAGGGCATCAAAGGCCATCGCGCCCCCCGCTCGTGCCGATGGCCCCATGTCGGAGACCTGCGTCCAGTCGGCGCCGTCCCACGACCACGTGTCCCCCGTATTGACGCCGCCCGCAACCTGACCGCCGAACAGCACCACGCGTTCGCGGGACGCGTCGAACGTCATTGCCGGGAAGATGCGGCCTGTGGGACCGACGTCCTGTTTCTGCGTCCACAGCAGCGTCATGTGCTCCCATTGACCTATCGCTTCAGACCGACTGCCATCTTGGCAGCTCGACCTCCTCCTGAGGGGGGAAGGACGGCGGATGGGAACTTCGGTGCGCGCACGGGTCCAACCGTCCCTTCCGGAGGGCCTCGATGACTTGGCCGAGCTCGCGATGAGTTTGGGCGACGCCGGCAGGCAGGCGGTCGCCGAGCTCAAGCTCTGCGCTGTGGGGCTGGGCATGCTTTCGACGCTTGCCACGACGCAGGCTCTTGGGTAGCGTCGCAGCGCCCCGTCCCTCCGAAAAAGCCGGGGCGACCCATAAGACAGACGAGCCCGCTGGTCGCCCACGGCGGGCTCGTGGCGATACGGGCCGGGGACGTCTGCTTCGCGGCGCCGAAGTCTCTGCTGCGCATCTGGGGCCTGGGCGACCGATGCTGAGGCTCAGCCTCGCGAGCGGCCTACGCCATGGGCAGGAACTTTGTCCCGAATTTTGTCCCAAACTCGGCACAAGTGACCTCAGCTAGACGCACCTCGCACCGCCAAAACCCGGGTAAATGCAGGCCAAATCACCCCGATTTGGCAACTCGTAATCCGTCAGACCCAGGTTCGAGTCCTGGCCGCCCATCAAAAAGCGCCAGCTGTCGCTCTAGGAAACGCATTCGCCAACGGGCCAGTCCAAGGCTGCTCTCCCCGCCGCGCGGCCCTCGGCGCAGCCCGCCGCCCTTCCCGGGCCCGAAGGCCTGTGGGTACAGGCGCAACGGCCCATGACTGGGGAGGCCAGCTGGGAAGGGCGGCACTAACGTAACGGGCGCAAGCACAGCAGTCTTTCGCCTTGCCTGCGCCGTCGCCCTGAGCTTGCAGGATTCGCGTGACCCTGCTCAGCGAGACACGCAGGCCAAGCCTGCGCAGGTCATCGGGCGAGGGCGGTGAGCCGGAAGAGGTTGTCGCGGCCATCGCCTGCGGGCAGGTCCGCCGCGACCATCGGAGTGGACTCCTCGTCGAGCACAACGAGGCCCTCGGGCTGCGCGATGTCGTCGGGCAAAGCCCACGGCTCGCCGGCAAGCCCGACGGGTCTTGCGTCGTCGGCGAGCGGACCGAGCGCGGCGATGCAACGCGATTTCGCACTGAGAACGAATAGCTGACCGCCGACGCGCGAGGCGTCGCTGATGCTCTCCAGCGGCGCGTCCAGCTCCCAGCTCCGCACCGGGTACAACGGCTGGTTGGACACCGCGAAGGTCTCGTCGGTGGGGAGGAACGGATCGCCGCGTAGATCGATCGCTGCGTCCTGCTTTGGCCCAAATTCGATGAGCGCTACGGGGTCCTTCTGCTTGAACACGAGGACGTGCCCGCCTCGCATGAGCAGCAGCGCCTCGCCCCGGGCGTTCTTGTCCTCGTGCCAGCTGCGCTCCCATTCGGCATGGCGTCCAGGGACGTCCAGCTGGAGTGCCTCGTCGAGCCGGCCAAGATCGAGCGAGACGACGAACACGTGACCGGGATGCTCTTGGAGGATGAACACCCGCCCCGATCCGTCCGCCGTGACGCCCTCCCACTGCGAACTGCGGCCGGTCGTGAAGCGGTCAACCTGATCGTCGAGCTTCGGCGACCGTCCCTGCGGGTCATCCTCCGTGAGCCCGGAGGTGAGTACCCGGAAGCCGCTGTCGCCGACCACGAGTAGCTCCGGCTCCGGCGCCGGGCCGTGCCGCCGCAACCCGAGCCCGGACAGCTCATCGGCGTCGAGCCTCCATCTGTCGGCGACATCGAGCTTGCGCATCAAGGACTACTCGTACAGGGTCGGGTGGCGGATGTCGAACGGGCTCGAAGCGCGCGTGCCTGCCACCGGCCGTCGGCAGGCCGTCTACGAACCTTGCGCGCGCTGCTGCGCGCCTCGTCCGGCTCGCGTCGCATCACCTGGAGGTTGTCCCACGCGTGCGAGGTACTCCTCAGTCTGCGCCTCGTTGAGTTGCTCGAGTCGCTCTATGAAGCTCGGGAACGCGTCCCGGTGTGTTCGAAAGTCGCCGTAGGGCATCCGGAGTTCGATGAATTTCAGGCCTTCCTCCTTGATCAGGACGGCGGTGTGGCGCTGCTGACGCCAGCGCTGTCCAAAGCCGAAAAACGCCTCCAATGCTCCTGCGACGGCAGTCAAGAAGCCTGCGCTGGCGAGCACCCACTTGGGAGTATCGAGCGCGACCAACAGCGGAATGCTCAGTCCGCCGAGAATCGTCACCCAACCCAGAACCCAGTAGGAGAGCCGGCGTCGGCGCCAGACCTCATCGAAGTGCTTTGCCTCTTCAAACCAACGCACGTCGAACAGCTGCCGCTGCCATTCATCGAGATCGAGCGCGTCGGCGAGCGCCTTGTGCGTCGACCACGATGCCTTGAGCCAATTGTGTTCCTTTCGGACGATGATTCGACCAGTATCTGTCCGCGCGCCCCGCCGCGTCGAGTGGCGAGACGGCGGGCGGAATGGTTCGCCGCACTGATCGACCGGTCGTGGGCGGTTTCGTGGCCGCGCCGGCGATCGCGCTGTCGGGCGCGGTGATGACGTCTCACCCGCACCTTGGTGATGTTCGTCGGGGGTTGGACCCCAGGACACACGGCCCGAGCCGACAGTCGGGCGAAGCCCTACCCGGAGGCGTATATGCCCGAGTCTGTCGACCCTTGTCACCTCCTGCTGATCGGCGCCGGACCCGGCGTCGGCGCCAGTGTCGTTCGGCGCTTCGGCCGCGAAGGCTTCCGCAGCACGCTCATCTCCCGCGGCGAAACGGTCGAGCAACTCGCCCCTGACCTGCGTGGCGACGGGCTTGAGATCGAGGCGGTGGGCGCAGACATCGAAGATCCCGACGGCTACCGTGCGACGCTCGAGCGGATCTTCCGCGCCCCGGGCGCCCCGGGCGTCGCCGTGTACAACGCGGCCCTGCCGGATCCGGGCGAGATCCTCGACACGACGGTTGAACGGCTCCGGACCGCATACGACGTCGATGTCGTCGGCGCGGTCGTCGCGGCACAGGTCGCCGCACCCTTCCTGCGGACCGCCGGCAGCGGCACACTGCTCTTCACCAGCGGCGGCTTCGCCGACCATCCGGTGCCCGCACTGGCGCGCCTCTCCATGGGGAAGGCGGCCCTGCGCGCGGCGGCGACCCTGATCGCCGCCGGTGTCCAGGAGGACGGCATCCATGCCGCAACCGTCACGATCGCCGGTTCGGTCGTACGCGGGACGGCGTTCGATCCGGACAACATCGCGGACCTCTTTTGGACCGCCCACACCGACCCGACCGACGCCTGGCAGACCGAGTATCGATTCACCGGCGTCGCCGTGGACGAGTAGCGTGTCGAACAGCACGCCATGCGTCACGCCGAACCCGTCAAGCTTAGGGTCGGACCATGAAGCGAACCTGCGTTGTCTGTGGTAGCCGCTATGAGGCAAAGCCCTCCTCGCGGTATTGCGACGATGCCTGCTGCCAGAAGGGGCATGAGCTTCGCCAACTTGCCGCGACGCTGGACCTGGGGACCGGTGCGGCTCTCCCGGTTGTCCTCACGGCCAATCGCGGAGGCGATTCAGGTCGCGGGTTGAGAACCGGCGCTTCGCGCTAGGTCTACGTCGGCCGCCTCGGGGGCTTCAGGCCGCGGCCGGCACCGCTGCAGCGGTCTGGATGAGTTGGGTCACCTCGTCGGGATGCGAGACCATCGCCACGTGGCTCGACGGCACCGCGACCGTGGTCGCGCCCATCCGGGCCGCGAACTGCCGCTCGCCCTCGGGCGGGAGGGCTTCGTCGTTCTCCGCGACCAGGTACCAGGTGGGGAGGGACCTCCAGGCGGGGGTGCCCATGGCCTCCTCGAATGCGCTCGCGGCCAGAGGCTGCTGGACTGCGTGCATCACCCTTGCCTTGACCGGATCGACGTCGGCGGCAAAGTGGGCGACGAAGTCCTCCTCCGGTAGCCATGCGTAGCCAGCGTCATCGATGTCCAGGTGAGCGATGGCGGGCGTCGGCGGATCGGGGAGCCCAGCGGCGAGTGTCTCGCCGGTGTCGAGGGCGAAGGCGGCGATGTAGACAAGGCCGACCACGTTCGGCGCCTCCGTCCCGAGTGCGGTCATGATCTGGCCGCCGTACGAGTGGCCCACGACGATCGTCGGACCATCCTGGCGGCCGAGCACCTGGCGCAGGCGCCCGACGTCATCGGCGAGCGCTCCCAGGGCGAATTGGGGGGCGGTGACGGTGTGGCCCGCGGCCTGCAGGCGCTCCACCACGTCGCTCCAGCACGAGCCCTCGGCCCACGCGCCGTGGACGAGGACGACATTCGGCTTGCTGTCGGGGGTCATGACGTGTCCTTTCTCAGCCGCCGTTGTGGAATGCGGACAGCGTGGTCCGCCCCGGCGACCGCCACACCACACGTTCGTGCGATCCCTAATCGGGTCGTCAGAGCCAGGCCCGGAACCGCTCGAGGAGCGCCGCCACGCGCCTGGGATCCTCGATCATCCACATGTGACCGAGGTCGTCGAGCCTGGCCTGCGCGGCGCCGAGCTCGCCCGCGACGGCGCCGGACATGGACGCGTCGCCGAACGGGTCGGCCGCGGCATGGAGGACGAGTCCCGGCGCGGTCGCACCCGCCGGCGTGATCGCCCAGTCGGCCCGCACGTTGGGCTGCGCCGAGCTGTACAGGCCGAGGATGCAGCGGCTCATCACCTCGTCGTGCGCCGCGCTCATCGCCCGTGCGACGTCGGAGGGAACGCCGAGTTGCCCCAGCCGGGCGGCCCGGCGCGCCAGACCCTCCGCGCCGTCGCTGTGGACGCGCGCCATGGCCTCCTCACCTGCTCCCAGCGTCTGCCAGATGCGCGCGGTGCGATGCCAGACGTACGCCGGATGAAACAGATTGGCCAGGTCCACGGTCCAGCTGCGGACGCGCGTCTCGAGACCGGTCACCAGCCGAAGGCACAGGACGCTGCCGAAATCGTGTCCTACGAGGTCGATCGGATCCTCGATCGTCTCGAGTCGTGTTGTGAGCCAGTTGGCGTAGCCGTCCTTGCTCGGGATGAACCCGCCGGGCAGGGGCGCGCCGAACCCGGGCAGGGCGAGGGACACCGAGGTACCGTCGAGGGCGTCCGCGAGCGGATCCCACACGATCTCGGTCTCGGGCAGGCCGTGGACGAAGACCGTGGTCACGCCCGCAAAGGTCGGCGCTGCCACGCCTGACGGCATCACCTGACCGTGCGATCTCTAGGCCCGGGCGGCGACTGCGGCCTGCTCGACCGCGATTCGGGTCAGATCGACGCGCGAGTTGATGCCCAGCTTCGAGAACGCGTGGCGCAGGTGGGTGCTGACCGTGTGCGGCGAGACATAGAGCTGGCTGGCCACTTCGCGATTGGTCATGCCCTCCGCCACCAGCCGGACTACCGCGAGCTCGGAGTCGGTGAGCGCCTCCCAGCCGGCATCAGGACGCTTGGGCGAAACGAGTCGGCGCCGAACCCCGAGCTCGCGCAGCCGCCCGCGCACTCTGGTCTCGTCCCACGCGGCGTGGGCCGCGGCGTAGAGCTCCAGCGCCCGCCCGAGCTGTGCAACGGCCTCGTCGTGATCGCCGCGCTGCGCCAGCGCGACACCGGCGTCTTCGAGGGCGGACGCGAGCGCGATCGGGCGGGGGCCCTCCTCGAAGCCCACGACGGCCTCGGCGAGCACGTCGGCGTCGGTGGCGACGAGTCCGCGCACGTGCGCGGCCGCGCCCCGCACCGTGGCCACCCCGGGGTTGCGACGGGCTCGGCGCTCGGCGCCCGCGCAGGCGGCGGCTGCGAGCTCGTCGTCCCCGGCGGCGAGCGCGATCCGCGCCAGGTCGACCTCGTCGGTGACGTCGAGCGGGAACAGCGGCAGCAGCGAGCGGGGCTCGTCCTCGCCGGCGCGCAGGTATGCGCGCGCGGCGCCGGCGTCCCCCCGGCCCATCGCAGCCAGGACGAGGAGCCACGTCGCGTGCCGCTCGACCCCGGGCACAGCGCCGCCGAGCAAGGCCGAGGCGATGTCGGTTGCCTGGCCCAGCTCTCGCATCTTGCCCGTGTGGAGTGCCGCTCGACCCCACGCCAGCAGGGCGGCCGCGTCCTGCACACCGACGATCGACTCCGGGCCCTCGCTGCTGAACCGATCCTCGAGCACGGCGAGCGTGTCGCCCGGTCTGCCGACCATGAGGAAGACGCGCGCGCGGAATGAGTCGGCGAGGCGGACCTCCCACGCCTGATGCCCGTTCTCGGCCCGGACGAGCAGGGCGTTGGACATCCGCAGGGCGTCATCCGTCCGATCCAGCACGGCAAGCAGCTCGGCGGTCCACTCCTCGGCCAGGAATCGTCGGGCGACTTCACCGGTCCGCTTGCCGAGTCGGCCGGCGGCACGGATCTGGACGAGCGAGGAGTCGAACTCCTCGGCGACGTAGGCCAGCCCGCCGCGCGCGAGGGCGAGCGCGAAGGTCGCACTGGGGTCATCGGCGCGCGCGACGATGTCGGCCGCCTCGGGAAGCATGCCGAGCGCTTCGTCGGCCCGGCCCGCGGCGAGGAGGTTGTGCACGCGGCGTCCCAGGTGCTGGGCGCGCAGGCGCGGCGGCAGGTTCGGCAGGGCGAGGGCCAAGCGGCTGGCCTCGGCCCGCACGTCCGGGGACAGCGCCAGCATCCCGGCGATCGACAAGCGGACATTGGCCTCCTCCTCGGGCGTCAACGCGTCTCGCAGCGCGTTGTCGACGACGACGCGACCCTCCTCCGCTCGACCGGCCGCATGGAGGAGGAGCGCCGTCTCGGAGATCAGCGCGGCGCGGCTGGCGCTGTCATCCGGGCTGAGCTCGAGGGCCCGCTGGCTCAGGTCGGCGGCTGCATCCGGATTCGAGGCGGCGAGCGCCTGCGCCGCCTGCCGCAACGTACTCGCCGCCGACGCATCGCCCGGCTGCGCGCTGGCGACGAGCTGGGCGGCGACCTCGACTGGCAACGCTCCCCCGGAGAGCAGGACCTCCGCCGCCTGACGGTTCAGTGCCCGGCGCGCAGAGGCGGGGACGCTGTCGCGGACCGCTTGTCGCGTGATGTCGTGGCGGAACGCGAGGCCGGTCGCGGTCTCGACCAGGATGCCGGCCCGGGTCAGCTCCTCGACGGGATCGAGCAGGCCGCCGGGCGCGACGTCGCGCATGAGGGCAAGGTCCTCGAAGCTGAAGTCGCGACCGAGAACGGAGGCCACGAGGGCGGTTCTGCGGGCGGCGTCTGACAGCCGCTCGAGCCGCTGGAGCATGCTCTCCCGGACCCGCTGCGGAAGCCGCGCCTCGACCAGGTGCGTCTCTCCGTGCTCGACTCGGAGCAGATCCTCCTCGAGCAGGCCGAACAACAGCTCCTCGAGGAAGAACGGAACCCCCTTGGCGCTATCGGTGACCTCGAGCAGCTCCGGGGTGGGCTCGGCGCCGACGACGTCCCGGACGACCTCTGCGACGGCCGCCTCATCCAGCGGCTGGAGCTCGATGCGGTGGGCTCCGCGTTCCCCGAACTCCGCCATCGCCGCGCGAAGGTCCGACGATGCCTCGCCCGGGCGGAACGCGCCGATCCAGAGGATCGGCACGGCGGCGAGCCGCCGGGGCAGGGCGCGGAGGGCCGCGATCGTACCGGCGTCGGCCCATTGCAGGTCATCCAGGCAGACGCACAACGGTTCGGCCAACGCAGCGGCCTCGAGGAGGACCTCGAGCTCTCGAAGCAGCCAGTAGCGCTGTTCGGGCACGGCGTCCAGCTCCTTGAGGGCAGCCCGGTCAAGGAGCGGCCTGTCCCCGTCAAAGAGCGCCGTCATCAACGCACCGAGCGGTATCACACGCTCGGCGGGATCGGCGGCGGCGTAGCTGAAGCGGATCCCGGCTCGCCCGGCGATTCGTGCTGCCTCCTCCAGCAGCCTGGTCTTGCCGAGGCCCGGCTCGCCCTCGATGGTCAGGACGGAGCCGGTGCTCGAGCGCGCCGCAGAGATGCGCTCGCTGATCTCGTCCAGCTCGTCGTCTCTGCCGCGCAGGGGGGCCGACGACCGATGCGACCTCACCACGGCGTTCCCACGACGGCGTCGGTGCCGCCGATGACCCGCAGCTCGCCGGGGACGGCCTCCTTCCCGCA
>Ga0207688_10002188_pt1 | contig 10527 bp, 12 predicted proteins | sample KBSMiscanthusM4_FD_184296 | JGI IMG/M metagenome (GOLD analysis project Ga0207688, IMG submission 184296) | Miscanthus rhizosphere microbial communities from Kellogg Biological Station, Michigan, USA - M4 (SPAdes) (version 2) | ecosystem: Host-associated > Plants > Roots > Rhizosphere ...
TTCGGCGCCGCGTGCGGTACGCCGATCCGGGCTGCCTACGCCGGCCGTGTCGCCGAGCGCTACTACAACGCGGGTTACGGCAACCGCCTGATGATCGACCATGGCTACGTCGGCGGTCGGTATGTGACAACGGGTTACAACCATGCCAGCCACTACGTCGTCCATGTCGGGCAGCGAGTGCGCGAGGGGCAGATCATCGGCTATGTCGGCACCACTGGGTTCTCAACCGGTTGCCACCTTCACCTGATGGTCTGGATCGGCGGCCGGTTGCGCAACCCCATGACCTGGTTTTGAGACTCTGACTTGTCAGCTCGCGTGGTCGCTTTGGCAACCATCGATGCTGACAAGTGGGTGGCCTAGCGAAAACCGGCATGATTGAGAGCATGGCGAAGGAGAAGGGCCGCAGGCTTATCGCGCAAAACCGCAAGGCTCGGCACGACTACCACATCCACGACATCTATGAGGCCGGGGTCGTCCTCGGTGGGACTGAGGTCAAGTCGCTGCGCGAGGGACGTGCCAACCTCACCGACGCCTACGCAACTGTCGAGGATGGGGAGGTTTGGTTGCGCGGGGCGCACATCCCCGAATACAGCCATGGCACCTGGACTAACCACTCAGCGCGCCGTACTCGCAAGTTGCTGTTGACCCGACGGGAGATCGCCAAGATCGAGCGCGAGCTCACCACCTCGGGAACCACACTGGTTCCTTTGTCGCTCTACTTTTCAAACGGGTACGCGAAGGTGGAGATCGCGTTGGCCACGGGCAAGCGGGAATACGACAAGCGCGTCACCATCGCTGCCCGCGAATCGAGGCGGGAGGCAGAACGAGCCCTCGCCGCCCGCAATCGGAGGCAATGACTCAGGAACCCCGAATCGGAGACAATGAACTAATGGTGCAATTCCGCGCGTCCGCCGGCGAACGCGTCTGGCAGGTTGGCGGCCTGGCTTCTCGGGTCCTTGTTGCGTTCATCTTGATGCTGATGACCGCCCTGGCCTGGGCTATGTTCACCCCGACCAGGGCGTACGCGGCCGACGACCAGATCGATTCCTTCGTCATCAACTACGACATGCAGCCGAGCGGTGTGCTCAAAGTGAAGGAGACCATCACCTGGCGGTTCGGCAGCGATTCCGGCCGGCACGGTATCCAGCGCGACCTGGTGACCCGAGAGCCTGATCCAGACAGCGACCAGGATTTCGTGTATGGCATCACGAACATCAACGTCACCAGCCCGGACCCCAATGTGGCAACCGACTACAGCTCCAAAACCACCGAGTCCCAGGGTGGTCGCGAGGCGGAGCTGAACATTCGGATCGGTGACCCCAACCGGACCATTTCTACGCCCACTGCGACCTACGTTCTCTCCTACGACGTCACCGGCGCGATGCGCTCCTTTAACGGGTACGACGAGTTCTTCTGGGACGGTCCCGGATTTGGCAACCCGTTGATCAAGGACGTGAAGATCACGACAACGGTGCCGGGTGGCGCTCAGGGCGTCAACTGCTTCACCGGACCGCCGCGCAGCACCACACGATGTGAGACCGCGGACTATACCGAGGGCGGCAAGGCCACCTTCGGCCAGACAAATGTGCAGCCTGGAGCAGGCGTCAGCGTTGGTGTCAAGATCAAGCCCGGTCTGGTGGCAGACAACAAGCCGCACCTAGAACCCAACGGTTCCAAGCTTTCGCCGGCGGAGAGAATCGGCGCCTTCGCGCTGGCCGGCGTCTCACTTCTCATCGCGATCGGCTCGCCAATTGTTGGCGTGCTCTGGTGGCGCAAGAACGGACGTGATCAGCGCTACGCGGGCCTACCTCCGGGAATGGTTCCGCTTGCCGGCCAGGAAAGCCAAATCGTGCCCAACGATCCCGATATCCCCATCCCGGTCGCGTTCTCGCCTCCGAAGATTCCGGTTGCAGAGGCCGGCCTGCTGATCGACGGCCAGGTCGATGCCAGAGAGACCGCGGCCACGATCATTGACCTCGCCGTGCGTGGAGCGTTGACCGTCCAGAGCTACCGCGACGACGAGTTCCAGGTCACCCTCGTTGATCCGAGCAGGGCGACAGCTCCACATGAATCCGTGCTCTTGACCAATCTGTTCGACGGCGAGGCGCCGGGGGCGACGAGGGATCTCTCCGACCGCGGCAGCTTGGTAGCGGCCCACCAACGAATGCGAGAGTCTGTCCGCAACCAAGTCGCCTCCCGCGGCTGGTTCCGCAAGGTGCCCTCGGCCGCAGCCGCTGGCGGCTTCGGCTTCGGCATCATCGCCATTGCGGTCTTTGCGGCCTTCGCGGTCGGGTTCTGGCTGCTGTTGTTGCTCATTCCCCTGCTGCCGATCATCATCACTCTCGCGGTGATCCGTACGAAGCTGAAGCGCGGGCAGCGCACCGCGGAAGGCCGGGCCGTGTGCGACCAGGTCGAGGGTTTCAAGACCTATCTGGCCACCGCCGAAGCTGATCAGCTTAAGTTCGAAGAGGGCGAGGACATCTTCTCCAAGTACCTCCCTTGGGCGATCATCTTCGAGTTGGCCGATCGCTGGGCCAAGATCTGCGGCGATCTTGTCGCGATGGGTCGGCTGCCGAATGCAACGCCGTATTGGTATATCGGCAACTACCAGATGTCGGCGTTCAACACCTCGTTCCTGACCAGCAGTCTGACCTCGGCTGCTACGCCGGTTGCCTCCTCTTCGGGAGCCGGCGGCACCGGTTTTGGCGGTGGCAGTTCCTTCGGCGGTGGCGGCTTCTCCGGTGGGGGTGGCGGGGGAGGCGGCAGCGGCAGCTGGTGAGATGAGCCGCTCCTGTGGCGGCAGCTCATGGCAGTACTTCGGGGTAGGCCCGGGGGAGTGCCCGATGGTGCACATCTGGCTACGAAACGATGCTGGTCAGCATGAACGCGATCTACGAGCACCCCAGTCTGAAGATGCAGGTCACCCCGGAACAGCGTGACCGCGCAGAGTCCTGGCTCAAGGAGGCCTACGCCGATGGCCGACTGAGCGAGTCCGAGTTCGACCATCGCATTGGGCAAGTCCTCACAGCAGTCACCCGCAAGGAGCTGAACGAAGCCTTCTACGGGCTTGTCCAGGTTCCGACCCCGTCCAGGGCGCTCGGCGTCCACCCGGCGTACAAGCCATTGGTACGGCCGGAGACTCGTCAGCAGGCGGGGCGTGGAGCGGCTGGCGTCGCGCACTTCTCGGTGTTCTTTCTCTGGCTCTTCGGGCCCGGCCTGGTGTACGCGCTGTCAACGCCAGGGACGTACGCCCGCAAGGAAGCTGCCAAGTCCTTCAACTTCCAGTTGATCTCTTCTATCGCGTTCGCGTTGGTCGCAATTCTTGGCGGTATCACCGGGCTCGATTTCTTCGGCTGGCTGATCCCGTTCATGGGCCTTGGCTGGTTCATCCTGACCATCGTTGGTGGCGCTAAGGCGCTGCAGGGCGATGACTGGCGGAACCCGATCAAGAGCGTGATCAAGCTCGAGGTGCTGTCAGAGAAGTAGCCCAACGCGCAGCGCCGGATCGTGGGAGGATCCGGCGCTGTTTGGTGCCTGGGTACGGAATCAATTGGGCGGCTTCCGCATTAGAACCATGGATAGACTGTGTGCGGTTGCGGTCGATCTCAGCCGTTTCGGCAGGATCGCCAGCGCGACTCAGACAGCACAACTCAATAGGGGGTGATCGGTTTCGACTTGGGTCGATAGTCCCAGGAGAAGCGGGCCGAGAATCCAAGGTCAACTCGTAAATGTCCCTTGGAAACCAACAAGTGCCAACGTTAAGCGCACTGACCTCGCTCTCGCTGCTTAAACAGTGATCGAGGGGTCAGACCGGGTGTGCCTCCGCCCCGGATCCTGGCCTCATTCAGGAGGCTTACCTGCTGAGAGTGGTCTCAAGACTTAGCAGGAACATAAATTGAGACTGGGCTTGTCTGCAACGTGCTGGCGCGAGTGCAGGAGCCGAGAGAACGCCTAGCCAGCTGCGCCCGGAGAAGACCTGGTTCGTCGCTCAAGGACGCGGGTTCGATTCCCGCCACCTCCACCATTGCGCCACCTCCACCATGGCGGCCTTACTCACTCACCACCGACAACTGCGATGGCGAGAAGGCCGCTGCGGTGTTTCGTTGTCTCGTCGAGTCAGCCGAAGTCGGCGAGGACGCGTTCGAGGGGGGCGGGATGGACCGCGACATCGCCCGCGAATGGGTGGTTGATCTCTATTGCTACAAACAGCAGGACCCCGATGAGCGCAGCCAGGCCAGCGGTCATGAGCGCATGTAGCAGGGCACTACGCAGTCCGAAGATCATCACGAAGCCGATGGTGACCACAGCGCCGACGATGAGTGCCGCCCACAACACCCCGGGCACGCCCTGCTCGGTGAAGTCCAGGCGAGTGGATCGCGCCGTGACCAGGTCGTTGAATCGGTCGGCTTCGATGCCTTTGTACTGCAGCTCGTCCTGAGTTGTGGTGGGGATTGCGGCCAGGTGCTCGGAGATCTCGTCGACGACTCGTGCAGCCTCAGGCGAGCCGGGCTCTCCTTTCGCCATCGCGGGCCATTCGGTCCTCACCACCGTAGTCGCATAATTCCGCACGTCGGCGTGGATTTGCTCGCGAATCGGCGGCGGGAAGGCGGCGCTGTCGCGATACATGGTCCGAAGGGCGCTGGCCTCCTGTCCAACGACATTTTCGGCCTCGTTGAAGTTCTCCCAGCTCACGATGACCACGAACCCAAGCAGCACCGCATAGATCACCCCGACTACGGCGATGATGAACCCAGTGACCTCATTGTGGTCACCATCGAGCAGGGCGGGCCAGACGCGGCGCAGGACAGCCTGGCCGGCAACGACTACGGCCGGCAAGACAACAATCAGCAGAATCCCAGTAAGCCAGATCGGCAGGTCGGTCATGGGTTCACCGCGGTGTCGAGCAGCCGGACATAGATCACGATCGGGTCCGGAGTCATCGTCGTCATCGTCGCGGCGACGTCACGTACAACGAATTCGTCGGCCAGATGCTCGTCGAAGACCGCGCCGAGATGGTGGGTCTTGGTGTCCCTCATGAACGGGTCCTCTCTCATCAGCGGCCTCGTGTGGATCATATGGTGAGGGGTAGGCCGCGTGCACTTCGGTGTCGAGGCGAGGTCAGCTGCGGCGTCGACGAACACCTCCGGCCGTGTGTCCTTTGTTCGATTCCCGCCACGCTCCCCGCTAAGCCGCGCAGAACTCGTTGCCCTCGGGATCCTGCATGATCCACCAGTGCCCCGCAGGTCCCTTGTCGACCTCGCGGACGCGGGTTGCCCCCAGCTCTTCCAGCCGAGCCACCAGCCTGTCGAGGCTGCCGGGCTCACTGTGGACATCGATGTGCAAGCGGTTCTTACCGGACTTGCCTTCGGGCACCTCCTGAAACAGCAGCCGCCGGCCGCGGCCGATGCCGCTCGTCTCGTCGTACGCATCATCGGAGTGGCGGATCGCAGCGTAGCCGCGGAAGATCTGGCGGCCACGATGCTCGACGACGGCGTCCGCGCCGATGCGGCCAGCGGCCAGCAGTTGCTGGATGAGCGCGCTGGGGTGTTCCACTTCATATTCCAGTACCGCGGCCCAGAAGTCCGCTTGGGCGGGTGCATTTGTGCTGTCAATGACCAGCTTCCAACTCAATGCCATGTGACCAGTAAATAGATCGCCCCAGCCGAGGTAGTGGACGCGCGCACATAAGTCCCCTAGCTACGGGCTATCCATCGATATGAAGCAGGCGCCTTACTTCAGCGCGCGCCGCCGGGGTCAACCGGGCCGCAGCCCGTGGCGTACTGGCAACCAGGACGATGAATTCCCTGAAGCCGACCCACGACAGACCGCTGACAGACACCGACTCCTCGCCGATCTTCAGACGGAGAGTGCCAGGGGGAGCATCGTCATCGACATCGATCGTGATCTCGTTCCAGTCGACGTCGATCCGGCCCCGCCACGACAGCCGTCCGCTGACTCGTGCCGCGTTCACGGTCAGCGACGGCACAACGATCGAATACGTCAGCAGGGCAAGGAACGCGGACAGCGTCAGCCCCACGACGGCGATGACGGCCCCCATCACGAGCCGACCGCTGCTCAGGTTGCTCGCGGCGCCAGCCAGGACAAGCACCAGCACGACGGTCGTTGCGGTCCCATAAACCCCCCAGCCGATACCCCGATGCAAGTGCAGCTGCACTGCTTCTGGCTCGGTGCCGTCGTCTCGAGTGTCGGGGTGCATGCCGACTATCCTCCCGCTGGGCGAGCTCACGAGATTGTCCGGAGAAGTAACTGGGCTTGAGACTTACCCCGTGAGCTACTTGCCACCGCTGCGGAATCCGGTCCGGACGATCGGCGGGCGAACATTTGATTTCGATCATGAAATTGTCGTGATGGGAATCGTGAACCGTACTCCCGATTCCTTCTTTGATCATGGCCGTACGTTCGCGTTTGACCATGCGGTGGCAGCGGCGCTGGCTGCCGCCACCAGTGGTGCGGGTTGGGTCGATATCGGCGGCGTGCCATTTTCGCCGGACACTCCCGAGGTTGGCGCTGCAGAAGAGGTGGATCGTGTGGTGCCGGTTGTCAAGCAGGTTGCCGAGGCCAGCGACATTGTCATCTCTGTCGATACGTTCCGGCCCGAAGTCGCTGCCGCCAGCATTGCCGCGGGGGCAACGGTGATCAACGACACGACCGGATTGCACGATCCTGAGCTGGCCGATGTTGCGGCGGCACAGGGCGCCACACTGGTGATCACTCATAGCCTTGCGCTGCCGCGGCAGCACCACAATCGGCCCCAATACGACGATGTCGTTGCCGACATCAAGGCCTTTCTCGCCGACCGCGTACAGCTGGCTGTTGATCACGGTTTGCCGGAAGATCGGATCGTCGTCGATCCCGGACACGACCTCAACAAGAACACCCTGCACACCCTCGAGCTGACCCGTCGGTTGACCGAAATTGCCGATCTTGGCTTACCGATGCTGGCAGCGGTGTCCAACAAGGACTTCGTCGGCGAAGCAACCGGCCTGGCAAAGTCGGATCGGATGCCTCCATCGATCGCTGCCGCGACGATCTGTGTTCTCAACGGCGCAAGGATTTTACGGATGCACGACGTCCCAGCTGCTGTGGCCGCAGCGCGGATGATCGAGGCGGTGCTGGGATTCCGCCGGCCCGCGTACCTGCACCACAACATGAGCTGAGGACGAGGACGAAACCCTGTCCGGGACGACAACTACTGTGTTCGCCATGGAGATCTGGTCGCGCGAACGGGTGCTCGCCCTCGCCCCCGATCGGGCTTCGCTCCTGGGCGCCACAGCACTCGCCGGAAGGCGTACCTGGCTCGACATGGGGACAGATTCACAGGCTCTGTGGGGATCCTGCGCCGGCCGCGGTCGGCTCTATCAGACGGTCATCGCGTTTACCTCACCCCCGGCGTACGCATGCAACTGCCCAAGCCGAAAAATCCCATGCAAGCATGCGCTGGCGCTGCTCCTGCAATGGAGCGATGGGTTGGTGCCGGTGGGGGAGCCGCCGCCGTTCGCGACGACCTGGTTAGCCAGGCAGACGGCACGGATGTCGGAGCCGGCAAAGGCCCAGCGTCAGCCTGGTGAACTGGCTGACCCAGCTGCGGCGCTCAAGCGTGCCGCAGCGCGGGCCGAGCGGGTCGCTGCCGGGCTCGACGAGCTGGATCAATGGTTGTGCGACCAGGTACGCAGTGGCATCGCCAGCCTGGATCGAGCGGGCTACGGCCACTTCGACGCCATGGCCGCTCGCATGGTCGATGCGCAGGCCCCCGGGATTGCCGGGATGCTGCGCTCCATTCCGGTTGAGTTCGCTAGCGTGGGCTGGCCGAGTCGGGTACTCGAACAACTCGGCGCCTTGCACTTGCTCGTCCAGGCTCATCGACGGCTTGATGAGCTGCCAGCTGACCTAGCGGCGACCGTTCGCGCCCGCATCGGATATCCCGTCAGCAAGTCGGACGTGCTGGCATCGCCCGGCGTTGTTGATCACTGGTTCGCGGTCGGCATGGTCGACACCGCCGAGTATCGACTGGATACCCGGCGGGTCTGGCTGTACGGCGCCGATTCGGGTCGCTGGGCGGTGATCATGAGTTTTACGCCACCGGGCGGCCCACGCGATGACACGGTGGTTGCCGGACATCTGCTACACGCTCAGCTGCACTTCTACCCAGGCGCGGGACAGTTTCGTGGCCTGATCGGAGAACAGACCAGCGCGACAGCAGATGCGACGATGCCATCGGCTGAGTCTTTGCCACAGATTCGCGCCCGCTTTGCTCAGCTCGTCGCAGCTGATCCATGGGCAGCTCGGATGCCGGCTGTGATCAACGCAGCTCCGATACCTGGACCGGGCCAGTGGCGGCTCCGAGCCACGAGTGGCGAGTGCTGCATGATCATTGATCTTCCCGAGGAGCCCTGGCCCATGCTCGCTCGCTCCGGTGGTGAACAGATCGCGATCTTCGGAGAATGGACTCCCAGGGGTTTCCGGCCGCTCAGCCTGCCTGGTGGCGACGCTACTCAGCCCTTCAGCACTGAAGTCGTGGCACGGGCGGCCTAGAGAAGATGTCGGAGTGGGAGGATGTCGTGACGACAGGGCTGATCGGCACAGATCGGCGGCCCGTGCCGGACGCGCTGCCGGCGAGTTGGGGATCCGGCCTTGATCACGCCTACGATCCCGCTCACGCGGTGCTATCAATTGCCGCCCGGCATCGCGCCGCGTCGCGAGCTGGCGATCTTCTGTTGTCCTGCCCGCCCGGCCCGTCCGGCCCACCCAACCGGGCGCCATTGGCGAGCCGTGCCGCGCACGAGGTCCTGGCGCGACTGCTCTCGCCACCGCAGGTTGACCTGTTGAACCTCTGGCTGGTCGCTGCCGCGCAGTCCGGTCAGCAAGCGTCAGCCGCCTACTGGACTCCCCTGGCGATGGTTGCTGCGCGGACTGCTGAGCTCGACCGCAGTGCGTTTGGCGCGGCTATTGGCGACCGCGGAGCGTGGTTCATCGAGCAGAATCCGCAATGGGCTCGACTTGCCAAGGATCTGCGGTCGCCCCCGCCAGACGAGGCCGCGCCGCAGCATCGAGTCGCAGCGGTTGAGGTGACTGAGGATGCCGTACGCGCCGATCCAGAGCTGATCATGTACGCCGGAACGCTCTGGTCGAAGCAACTCAGCTCGGCTGTCCTGGAGATCATCTGCAGCGGCCAGCTGCAGCAGCGGGCGGTCCGTTACGCCACGGCCGTCGGAGTACAGCTACCTCTCCAGCATTACGAGCTCGTGCGGTCCGCGCTGCAGACACCGATCGGACTGCGTTTCGTTCGCGAGGCTCTGCTCGCCTTGGAGCGTACGGCCTGGCTGCGCCTTGAGATCCGGAGCGCTTTCACCGGCGAGCCGATCAGCGTCGAGCGCCTGGAGATCCCGCAATGGTGATATCTCAGGACCACACACCACTGCGACCCCATGCGGAGCAGTCGTATCAGACCGAACTGGCTGCGCTGCGAGCCGCTGATGACCGACCGCGGCCGCCGCACTGGCTGCTGTCGCCCTGGGCCGTGGTGACGTATCTGATGGGTGACGTGCTCTCCGACGGCACCGTGATCTCGTCGAAGTACGTCGGATCGCGCCGGCTGATCGAGGTGGCAGTGGCAACCTTGGCCACCGATCGCGCGCTGCTCCTGCTCGGCGTGCCTGGTACGGCCAAATCCTGGGTATCGGAGCACCTGGCCGCGGCAATCTCCGACGATTCGACCTTGCTGATCCAGGGCACCTCGGGGACGGCTGAGGAAGCCATCAGGTACGGCTGGAATTACGCCCGGCTCATCGCAGAAGGTCCCACACCGCAGGCTCTGGTTCCCTCACCGGTCATGGTGGCCATGGAGCGTGGCGCACTTGCCCGGATCGAGGAGCTGACCCGCATCCCAGCAGAGGTGCAGGATGCGTTGATCATGATCTTGTCCGAGAAGACGCTGCCAGTTCCCGAACTCGGTCAGGAAGTACAGGCGGTCCGTGGATTCAACGTGATCGCGACGGCGAATGATCGTGACAAGGGGATCAACGAGCTGTCGTCGGCCCTCCGGCGACGCTTCAACACTGTCGTCATGCCGCTGCCGAACAGTGAGGATGACGAGGTCAGCATCGTCACAACGCGAATAGCTGATCTGTCCTCCTCGCTGGAGCTGCCCAAGGTTCCCACCGCCGAGGAGGAAATCCGCCGCGTGGTCACGGTGTTCCGGGAACTGCGATCCGGCGTTACCGCAGACGGTCGCACCAAGCTCAAATCGCCGTCCGGGTCGCTCTCCGCAGCCGAGGCGATCTCGGTGATCACCAGTGGCATCGCGCTGTCGGCACATTTCGGCGACGGTCGGCTCCGGCCCGCCGATGTCGCTGCTGGGATCGTGGGTGCGGTTGTCAAGGACCCGGTTGCCGATCGGGTCGCGTGGAGCGAATACCTCGAGGTGGTTGCGCGGGACCGGGAGGGCTGGTCGGAGTTCTATACAGCCTGCCGTGACGTCTCGTGACGACGACGCTGTCACCGCACCCG
>Ga0207688_10002190_pt1 | contig 10525 bp, 10 predicted proteins | sample KBSMiscanthusM4_FD_184296 | JGI IMG/M metagenome (GOLD analysis project Ga0207688, IMG submission 184296) | Miscanthus rhizosphere microbial communities from Kellogg Biological Station, Michigan, USA - M4 (SPAdes) (version 2) | ecosystem: Host-associated > Plants > Roots > Rhizosphere ...
AGGGAGAGAACGTGTCGGGGATCTGCACCATCATGGTGACATTGCGCTTGCCCCCGCCGCCCTTCTCGTAGGCGATGTATTCGTCGCCGGCGATGTAGGGATCCTTACTGTCGATACGCTGACCGGTCCAGTCAGCGGTCCAATCCGGAGCGCTCTTCAAAAACTGGGTCGTGCCGAACGTGTCTGGCAACATGATGAGCAACGCACCTTCGTAGGTTTGCTGCCAGAGTTCCAGCACGCGGTACTGCGAGGCTTTGAGCGCAGTGTCGTCGGGTGCGATCGCGGCGAGAACCATCGGGATTTCGTGAGCATTTGTTCCGATCGCTTCAAGGTCATGCTTGTGGGCGAAGAAGGCGTTCGAGGTTCCGGTGAAGCTGGCGCCCAGGTTCGAGGCCATCGCTTCCACAACGTATTCTTGCCAAAGAAAACTGTGGCGGCGGCGCGTGCCGAAATCGGCGACGTGCAATTCGGGGACGCCGCGCAGGCGTTCGATCTTGCTCCAGAGCTTCGTTTTCGCGCGTGCATAAAGAATGTCAAGTCCAAATTCGCTCAAACGCTTGAGGCTCGCGCGCGTTTTCAACTCATTGATGATGGAGAGTGCGTAGAGCTCCCACATGGTGGTTTCAGTCCAGAAACCGTCGAATTGGAGATGGAACTGGCCGTCCACAACGGTGAGCTCGTAATTGGAGAGACGAAAATCACGCTCGAGCCATTCCAGGAACGCGGGCTCGAAAATTCCCCGACGCCCGTAGAACGTGTTACCAGCGAGCCAGACGAGTTCCGACTTGCGAAAGCGCAGGCCGCGCACGTGCTCCATCTGCTCACGAATCTGCGCGGGCGAGAACATATCGGCCAGGCGCATGGCAGAGCGGTTATAGAGCGAGAACGAGACGCGAGTCTTCGGGTAGTGCTTCCAGATGAACTGGAGCATCAGGAGCTTGTAGAAATCCGTGTCGAGAAGCGAGCGGGTGACCGGGTCCAGTTCCCAGTTGTGGTTGTGGGCCCGCTCGGCAAAGTTGACGATCATGAGAGACCTATCCTACTGGGCGGAGATGAAAACGAGCAACGGCGCGTGCTATTTGCGCATTACGACGAGGCTTGGATCCAGGTACGTGAGGCGGCGGAGAGTTCAATGGCATGCAACAGTCGTTGGACCGCAAGTGCGTCTGCAAAATTCGGGTGGAAGGGTTCGTTGCGCGACAAGGCCAGCAGGAAATCTCCCAAGGTGGCGATGAACGTATGTTCGTAGCCGATCGCGTGTCCGGGTTTCCAAAAATTGTCCGAGTACGGATGGTCGGGCCCGGTTGCCGTGATGATGCGCGGGCCACGCTCGGCGGGCGCCGCGGTTGCATCGTGGAAAATCAGTCGGTTCATGTCTTCGAGATCAAAGCGCAACATACCGCGCGATCCGTGGATCTCAAAGAAATGCTGGTTGCGATGGCCGACTCCAAAACGCGTGGCTTCGAACGTGCCAACGCTCCCGTTCGCGAAGTGTGCGAGGAGGGCGACAGCGTCGTCGACATCCCGCCCGGCGGCGAAGGTGTGAGTCATTGCCGTGAGATCAGCGAGAGGACCGTTTAACAGAAGCGCGGTATCGAGCGAGTGGGAAAGCAAATCACCCATGGCTCCGGAGCCCGATTCGCTGCGGCGGTAGCGCCAACCAGAAGTCTTTGAAGGATCATTGCCAGATTCGTTCAGATAGAGTCCGCGATAGTGGTAGATCTGCCCAAGGCGCCCTTCGTCGATCATCCGCTTTGCAAGTGCGACGGCGGGTGCACGGCGATAGTTGAACCAGACGAGAGTGGGGATCGTTGAAGCCGCGCTGGTCATGCGTTCAGCTTCTTCGAGAGTTGAAGCCAACGGCTTTTCGCAGAGGATGATTTTTCCAGCCTTGGCGGCCGCAATGGCAATGGGCGCATGCAGGGCGTTCGGTGTCGCGATGTCGATGACGTCGATGTCAGGGCGATTGACCACTTCGCGCCAATCGGTATGTGTTTCGCCCCATCCCCATTGGGAGGCCATGGCTTCGAGCTTCGACTGAGTACGGCTGCAAATAACTTTGAGGTTCAGTTCGTAGGGTGTTTTGAAAAAGTGGTTGACCTGACGAAAAGCGTTGGAATGCGCTTTGGCTATGAACCCGGAACCGATCATGGCGAGGCGGAGCGTTTTGGATGGGGGCATGGCGTCAGTAAAGACGGAACGTCGCTTCAACTTTGATTGCTAGCGGTATGGCTTTGCCATCCTTTTGTGCGGGGTCGAACTTCCAGGTGTTCACAGCCTCGACACTTTTTTCATCAAGACCTGCCCCGAGCGGGTCCGCAATCTGGACATCTCGGACGGTCCCCGTGGGGTCGACGATCAGTGAAACTAGAACCGTGCCTTGCCACTTCACTTTTCGCGCAGCGTCCGAATATTCGGGCTCAGGATCGTAGGTGATGCGGGGTGGAACGATGCCGCTGTTTGCGGACATCGTGTAAACCGGATTGCTCGGGTCCTGTGGTTTCGGAGGACGATGCTCCTGGAGTTCGAAGTAAGAGCGCCAGCAGGCGGGCGCAATATCGGCCATCGACTCGCCGGGAGTTAGAAACACTGCCTGCATCGCCGCAGAAACTTCTTTTGGCTCGGGCTGCTCTGTAGACAACGCGATTTCAATGTCGACATCGAGTGTGCGCAGCGACTTTTCGATGTCGGGATCTCTATGGTCGGAGTTCATTACAAGCGTCAGTGCATCCTGAAAGGTTTTCGATTTCGAATCGAAAAGAAGAATGATGCGCCGTCCGCGAATCACAAGACTGCCTTTTTGCAGCTTTACTTCGTTAACCAGCAGCTGACCGTCTACTGTCCATGGGCCTATTGGCGCATCGCCTTCCAGTGTGCCATCCGCGTGAAATTTCAGATGATCGCCGGAATAGAAGTGCCGGAAGGTAATAACCTTGCCCGCATAGTCGGAAGACAGTTGATCCTGGAGGTTAGTGGACCAACTGAGGGGCGCGTAGAGTAAGAGCGCAATCAAAGCGATGCGCAGCTTAGGGCAACGGGACGACGACATGGCGGAGGTGATTCTAATACGGTGTGGTAGCGTTCGCACGCGGCGCACATGACAGGAACGGCTATTCTCCTCCGAAGCTGTCGAACAGCTTCCAGAGCGTGTCTCCCGTGAAGCGATAGAGAACGTAGCCCCGGGCATTATTGGCGGAGAATTCCCGAAACAGTAGTTCACCGCGTCCGTCGCCGTCGGCATCGACAGCGTCGATCAGTTCGAGACGCGAAATAACATCTAGGTGACGAACGTCGGTAACCTGCGTGAGGAGTTTGCGCAGATCGCCATAGATGTCAGTGCGGCAGACCAGGGTCACGTAGTATTCGGCGGTTGCTGGGGCATCGGGAGCCGCGTTCGCAGCCGGAAACTGAGCTTTGGCCGTCAGAATCCAAACGGGTTCGTTGGCATTCGATAGATCAAAGACGCGAAAATCGATATCGCTGAATTTCGGACGAGGGCCCTTCGGAGCCGAAGCCTTTTTTGTGGCCGGTTTGGCGCCAGGAGCGGGCTGAGCGGTCGAAGAATCTTGGACGCGCTTGCGAACGTCTTGTGCCGCGAGGTCAAGCATCAGTTTCAGATATTTTTCGATCTCGTCCGGCTTTGCGCCGAAGTTGTAAGGACGGAACTCGGGGCCGGCGGCGTCGGAGATCGCGACTAGACTTCGTGGTGCATTCGCTTTTTCGGTTTTGGTGTGGGCGGCCGCAGGGGTGCTCTTCGAACTGGGCGTTGAGGCGGCCGCGGGTTTCGGTTCAGGAAGACCTCGACGCAGAGTGGGTCGATTGGGATCCTGGGTTGCACTCGGTTCGGGAGCCGGCTTGGCTTCAGCTGGATCAGGCGGAATGACCGGCTTCATTTCCGGAGGCGGAAGCGGCTTTTCCTCTTTTTTCTCCGGTGCTTTTTCCGGCGGCTTGGCGTCTGGGCCGGAACGCTTGAGGGTGGGAGGCGCGTCGCGGTCATCCTTGATGACCGGCATTTCCGCTTTCTTGCCTGTACGAGGCGCTTCCGCGCCGGTAGGTAGCCACGTGCCCTCGGCAAACCATGCGTTGTTCATTTGTCCGGCGCCTGTGACAGTAAAGAGTCCTTGAGAAACTCCGCCGAGCACGCCCTCGTAAACGGTCTGCGGTTCGAGTGCCATCGGAACGGGTTTGGCTTTATAGGCCCCCGCGTCAAAAAACTTTCCATTCTCGAGAATCGCGATGGGGAACAGGCGCGATTTGCCGTTGGGAGAAAGTTGCAAGAGCGCTATGGCGCGCGGGCTCCTTTGCGGCTTGTCCTTCTTACTGGACTGCGCCATGCCTGGTTGCGAGAGGTTGAACGCGCCGGCCAGGAGAATGACGAGCGACGTGGCGCTGCGGTATAACGATGAGCGAAAGGGAGAAACAGCCATGGATGTTAATGATAAAGCGCCGGACTTTTCTTTGCTTGATCAGGATGAGAACAAGGTGTCATTGAAGGATTTTCGCGGAAAGACAGTGGTTCTATATTTCTATCCGAGAGCGGACACGCCAGGCTGTACGAAAGAGTCCTGCGAATTCCGCGACACAGACAAGCAGATCCAGAAAGTGGGCGCGGTGATCCTCGGCATTTCCGCAGATACCCCGAAGGCGCAGAAGAAATTTCAGGAAAAGTACCATCTGCCGTTCACTCTGCTCGCGGATACGGAAAAGAAAGTGATCAACGCGTTCGGCGTTTACAAAGAGAAGAACATGTACGGCAAAAAAGTTATGGGCATCGCTCGCACAACCTTCATCATCGGGCCCGATGGAAAAATCAAGCACGTCTTCAACAAAGTGAAACCTGAAGGACACGCGGAGCAGGTGCTTGAGTATTTGAAGGAAGCGGCGTAGTGCGATTCTTGGACGGGCTGGACGCCCGTCCACAATCGGTTTTGAATGCTACTTCGCCGTCGTCGCGGCTGTGGTTGTGAATGTGATCGATTTCTCCGCTGGAATCACGGCTTCTTCTTTGCCTGTTGCGGCGGCTACACCGGTTCCCGCCGCTGCGCCAGCACCTGCGCCAATTGCTGCTCCCTTGCCGCCTCCTGCAATGGCTCCGATGATCGCTCCCGCTGCCGCACCCCCACCGATCTTGGTTGTGTTGCTCTTGGCGTGACCTTTCCCTTCCACGTGGTAGCTGCCTGTCGATAGCGGCACGGTTTTTCCGCCGGCGGTTACTGACGTCAGGCGAATCGAGAGTTGTCCGGGAGCGTGCAGGCGCCCACTGGACTTTGCTGACGTCACTTTTCCGTGAACCGTTGATCCAGATTTTGCGATGGTCTTCCCGTTCACGACCAGATTGTGCGTCAAACTACCTTCGAATCGATCGCCAACTTTGGCGGATCCTGAACTGATTTCTGAACCGATACGCACGGTTACTTTCGTACCGGCCGGAATGGTTTGCGTCGCGGCAATCAGGCTGAACGCCAACACAGAAAGCAAAGTCTTCAGGATTCGGGCGGACATGACTTCTCCTTGTTTGGTGACAGCGGCACACTGTCGTGGATTGCCCATGATTATATGAAGAATGCGCGTGAGATAGGATTTACTCGACATGTACTCTTTGCGAAAACTCGTGATTCTGCCCACCGTTTTTTTCAACCGTGATCCGAGGAAAGTCTCTCGCGCGCTGTTAGGTAAGGTGTTGGTTCGCAAGGGCGGGAAGACTTTGCTGGCCGGACGGATCGTGGAGACGGAAGCATATCTAGACGGCGATCCGGCGGCGCACTCATTCGTCGGACGCACGGCGAGGAACGATGTGCTCTTCGGGCCGCCTGGCCGTTCCTACGTGTATTTCATCTATGGAAACCATTACTGCTTGAACGTTTCTTGTCTGCCTGACGGGGTTCCAGGAGGAGTGTTGTTTCGCGCGGCGGAGCCGTTGGCGGGGGTCGAGGAAATGGCGCGTGCGCGGGGCATAGAACTGGGAAGCACAGGCAGCCTGGTACGGTTGACGAGCGGTCCGGGGCGGCTGGCGGAAGCGTTCGGCATTACGCGAACGCGCGATAACGGAAAGTCGTTCACCGATCCGAAATCCGATCTGTTCATCGCGGACGATGGTTATCGCGTAAGGAAAGCTGAGGAAACCGTGCGCATCGGGATTACCAAGGCTGCGGAAATGCCACTCCGGTATGTGGTGGCGGGAAATCCGTTTGTGTCGAAGTTGCGGTAGTGCGCCCTGTCACTCCAGCCTCTCTCCATCACGTGTGCTGGCCCGCTTAATTCCTTTGGAACAAACTATCTCGGCGATTATGATGCGCGCGGGTACGTTATACCCTTTCTCGATCCCTCAGGAGCCTTGTCGAATGCGGAATGCCAAGTTCGTTGTCGGACTGATTTTGCTGCTCGGGCTGCCCTTGTTTAGCCAGACCTCTGCGAATCTCGAAGCGCTAAAGAAGGAAGCCATTCAGCAGGTGGATGCGCGACAGGTGTTTACGCAGCAGATGGTCGACCAGATTTTTAGTTATGCGGAACTCGGATTCCAGGAATTCGAGACTTCGCGCTACGTAACTGACATCCTCGCGAAGAACGGTTTCAAGGTCGAGCAGGGTGTTGCGGGCATTCCTACCGCGTGGACGGCGACCTACGGTTCTGGCAAACCGGTGATCGCATTCATCACGGATATCGACTGCATCCCTCGGGCATCGCAGAAGCCGGGCGTCGCGTATCACGATCCGATCATCGAGGGCGCGCCGGGACACGGCGAAGGGCATAACTCAGGCATGGCCGTAAACGTGACCGCGGTGCTCGTGCTGCGAGAGTTGATGGAGAAGAACAAAATCGCAGGCACGTTGAAAGTTATGCCGGGTGTTGCCGAAGAGTTACTCGGGACGAAGGCTTTTTACGTCCGCGCCGGATTGTTCAAGGACGTCGACATTGTCTTGGGCACGCACGTGGACGATTCGCTCGGCACGCAATACGGGCATTCCTTTGCGCCACAGGGTTTGGTGTCTGTGCAATATCTCTTCCACGGACGAGCGGCCCACGCAGCGGGCGCGCCATGGGATGGCCGCAGCGCTCTGGATGCGGTTGAGTTGATGGACACCGCATGGAATTTTCGGCGCGAGCATTTACGCCTGCAACAACGATCGCACTACGTGATCGTCAATGGTGGAGACCAGCCGAACGTGGTGCCGTCGGAAGCGGCGGTCTGGTATTACTTCCGCGAACTCGATTATCCGCACATCAAAACACTGTACGACTTGGGTAACACCATGGCGGAAGCCGCCACGATGATGACCGGAACGACGGTCACCCGGCGGGTTGTAGGATCCGCCTGGCCTCCGCACTTCAACAAAGTCGTTGCGGAGATTCAACAGAAGAACATCGAACGGGTTGGGATGCCGGAATGGAGCGATGCAGACCAGACGCTGGCGAAGGCTTTACAAAAAGAGATTGGGGCTCCTGTCGATGGGCTGAAGAGCAAAGTGGATTCGTTGCGTGAGCCCCGACCTGACACCGAGCCAGGCGGCTCCGATGACGTGGGTGACATTTCGTGGGTTGTGCCGATGGTTTACATGCGCTATCCGGCGAACATTCCACACACGCCTGGACACAGCTGGGTCGATGCCGTGGCAATGGCGACTCCGATAGCGCACAAGGGTTCGACGGCCGGGGCGAAAGTGCAGGCGACCACGGCGCTGGATTTCCTGCTGTCGCCAGACCTCGTTAAGCAAGCTTGGGACTATTACAACAACGTGCAGACGAAAGAGATGAAGTACACACCGCTCATTGGCCCTGAGGACAAACCCGCGATCGAGTTCAACAAAGAGAAGATGGCAAAATTTCTGCCGGAGATGAAGAAGTACTATTACGATCCGACGAAGTACAAGAGCTATCTGGAACAGTTAGGAATTCAGTATCCGACTGTAAAGAAGTAGGGAGAAGTAGCGCCGATGTTGGTTCAGCTTTGCGGCTGCATCGCGGAACGACAATCGTCTATGTCGCTACATCTTCCCCGGAGTGCCGCCCCAATCCTTGGGATCAACATCCGCAATGGATTGGGTGAATGTCCAAACGTGGCCGCCGAAATCCTGCACTGTGTACTGACGTTCTCCGTACGGATGATCGGCGGGCTGCCGCAAGATTTGTACACCCCGTTGCAGGACGTGCTGGTGATGGCGATCCACATCGTCAATGCGCACCAGCACGGAATGGGTCCTGTCGGATGAACTGGAGTCCTGCTGGCGTTCCGTGACAACGACCGCGCCATCGCCCACGTTGAGTTGGGCGCGATGGTCGCCGATTGCCAGTCGCAAGGTGAAGCCGAAAACATCGCAGAGCCACTCAGCTGCCTTCGTGACATCCGGATAAGCGAGCTCGGGAATGACCGTGCAGCGCGGAATTGAGCGATTGGTCAGCATAGTTTCCTTTCCACTCATTCAATGGGATTCATCCATTTCGCACGAGGATGCAGGGCAATTTCGATTTTTCGACAATCAGGTTGCCTGGTCCCGATCACGGCAAGAGCAGGTTGTCGATGAGGCGTGTGTTCCCCACGTAGGCGGCGACGGCAACCATCGTGCCGGGCGTGGCCTGCGCGACTGGATCGAGGGTATCCGCGTTCACCAGTTCGAGATAGTCGAGCCGCGCGGCCGGTTCCTTCGCAATGAGCTGCTTCCCGCGTTCTATGAGTGTGTTCGTATCACGCTCCCCCGACTTATACTTTCGCTCGACCTCCCATAACGCGCGCGATAGCACGAGCGCAGCCTTGCGCTGGCTGGAATCGAGGTAAGCGTTGCGGGAACTCATGGCGAGCCCATCCGGTTCCCGAACGATGGGACAGGCCACGATTTCAACCGGGAACTTCATGTCACGAACCATGCGGCGAATAATCGCTACCTGTGCAGCGTCTTTCTGACCGAAAAATGCGATATCTGGCTCGACGATGTGAAACAGTTTCGCGACGACCGTCGTGACGCCGCGGAAGTGGCCAGGGCGCGATCTTCCATCCAGCTTCTCGCTTAAGCCTTCTACCGTTACCCAAGTGACAGCGTCCTGCGGATACATTTCTTCCGCAGTGGGTGCGAAGAGCAAATCTGCATTTTCCTTTTCGAGAAGCTGGCAATCGCGTTCGAAGGTTCGCGGATACTTGGCAAGATCTTCGTTCGGACCGAACTGTGTCGGGTTGACGAAGATGGACGCAACGACGAGATCACATCGAGATTTGGCTGCGCGTATCAGAGACAGATGTCCGTCGTGGAGGGCGCCCATGGTTGGGACGAAGCCGATGCGCTTGCCTGCCACGCGTGCAGCGCGAGACTCCGCGCGCAGGCTGTTGATGGTGGTGTGAATCTTCATTCGTGTTGGCGGCGGGCTCAGGTTTTGGGTACCCAGTGAATCAGGACTTGCATGCTTTGGAGCGTGCCCGCGACGATGGCGCGGTTCTTACGAATCACAGTTCGTTCGTCTTCGGAGTCGTTGTTGGGCGCGGCTTCTGCGATGGCGACAATTCTGCCGTAGGGCCACGCTTCCGGAGGAAGCTTTGCGAGCGCGTCAGGGATTTCGTCGGGATCAAAGATGTGGATCTGATTGTTTGGGAGGTCGAGGAGGCCAACGCCATCTGTGCGGACCACCAGATATGGATTCTTCCAGTCGTTCAGATCGCGCGGCAGTTGGTAGCGAGTGCTATCGACGGCTGGAATGGCTTGCAGCACGGCAGCTGCCGCCGGCTTGGCCGCGGGCGGAGGAGTCGACTTGCAACTCACGAGCGCGAATGCAAGCAAAAGAAAAACGATAATAGTCCGTGGGGTGGGCGTGCTCACCGTTCAATTTTACCGTCTCAACGTCCGTTTTCGTTCGAGGATCGTTTCGAGGGCGGACTGCGTTTCCTTTGGCAGATGATAAGACTCAGCGTCTGACGGATATTGCCGCGACGAGACATCTGCCTTAAACGACAGGGCGGCCTCCGTAATCAGCGCTGCAGCGTCACCATAGCGGCGCACAAATTTTGCCGGCGGGCTGAACGAGAGATTGAGAAGGTCGTGGAAAACAAGCACCTGGCCGTCGCAATCCGGCCCAGCGCCGATACCGATCGTCGGCGTCTCCACTTCGCTGGTGATCAGTGCAGCAACTTCGCGTGGGATGCCCTCCAGGAAAATGCAAGCCACTCCGGCCCGATCGAGCGCAACCGCATCTTTCATCAATTGTTCAATCGCATTGAGGCTTTTGCCTTGGACTTTGTACCCGCCCATTACATTGACCGACTGCGGAGTGAGGCCGATGTGTCCGGCGACCGGAATTTCAGCTTCGATGATTCTGTGAATCAGGTCAGAGCGTTTCGCGCCTCCCTCGATCTTTACGGCTTCGGCGCCCGCTTCCTTGATGAAGCGAGCTGCATTGCGAACAGCCTCATCCTCGCTCACGTGGTAGGAACCGTAGGGCATGTCGGCGATTAGAAGCGCGTTCTTCACACCGCGTCGGGCCGCACGGGTGTGGTGCAGCATTTCGTCGATCGTGACCGCGAGGGTGTTGTCGTACCCAAGCATGG
>Ga0207688_10002201_pt1 | contig 10509 bp, 11 predicted proteins | sample KBSMiscanthusM4_FD_184296 | JGI IMG/M metagenome (GOLD analysis project Ga0207688, IMG submission 184296) | Miscanthus rhizosphere microbial communities from Kellogg Biological Station, Michigan, USA - M4 (SPAdes) (version 2) | ecosystem: Host-associated > Plants > Roots > Rhizosphere ...
AGACGCTGCGTCAACCGCTCGAACTCGTCGCCCCACCCCGAGTTGTCGGTGCGCGCCAAGCCGCCCAGCTCGACGCTTACCGTACCGGGACCTGCGGGTGTCAGCCGAACCCAGACCCTGCGCCGCCGCACCACAAGCGACACCAGCAAGCCGGCCATCATCGTCAGCGCAAACACCAGCACCCAAATCTGGGCCGGGTCGTGGGAGACCTGCACGTTGATGAACGGCACGGCGCCGTCGAAGCGGACGACCGTGCCGTCATCGAGCCGGGTGTCTTGGCCGGCACGCAGGTTGACGCGCGCCTTCTTGGTGAGGCGCTTTTGTTCGATGAGCTTGGGATCCAGCGCGAAGAGTGACTGCGGCTTGCCGGTGTCCAGGCCGGTGTCGCCCTTGTAAATGTCGACCGCCACGGCCGGGTTGTTCAGTGCGGGATAGCTCGACGAGAGCAGCGTGCCCTCGAGCAGTTCGGTCGGCGCGAACAGGCCCTGGATGGCGATCTGGTTCTTGCGGCGCTCGCCAGGATCGGGATAGCTGCCACCGGGTGGGTCGAATCGCATCGCGCCCGACGACAGCAGAGTGGTCTGGTCTTCTGGCCGGAACTGCAGCGTCTGCGTGCGGGTCTGCCCGTCTGGGAAGGTGACGGTGAAGGTCGGAGCGTAGCCGTGGCCCTGCAGGTACACCCGGTCGCCGCCGACGCGCAGCGGCTCGTTGACCTTGAGGTGGTACGACCGCCAGGTGTCGGTGTTGAGGTCCGAGCCGGCCTGGTAGTCGATGTTGGCGGCGAAGGACACAGCCTGGCCGGTGGGCAGATAGTGCGCCTGGAAGTCGTTGACCCGCAGGCAGATCGGGTACAGCGACGTGCCGTCCACGGTGTTGCCTGCCCGGAACGAGTCGAACGCCGCGGGCGAGGCCGAGCAGAAACCGGGACCGCTGTCGGCGACGACGATGACGTTGCCCTCGTAGCCGAACAGCTTCCCTGCAGCCACGGCGACAAGCAGTCCGAGCAACGAGAAATGGAAGGCGATGTTGCCGAACTCGCGCAGATAGCCTTTTTCCGCGGAGATCTCGACAGTGTTGTCGCCTTGCTTGCGGACGATGCGGCGCCAGCCACGTAGATGCCCGGTGACCTCGGCGGCGACGGTGTCGGGATCTCCGGAGACTTCGGCGGCGTGGTGCTTGGGCAGCCGGCTCAGGTTGCGGGGCGCCGCGACGGGGGTGGCCCGCAAGCTGCAAGCGTGTTCGATCAGTCGCGGGGTGAGACAGCCCACCAGCGAGATGAACAGCAGCACATAGATGGCCGTGAACCAGAAGCTGGAGAAGACTTGGAAGGCCTGCAACCGGTCCAGCCAGGGTCCGATGGTGGGATGCTCGGCGATGTACTGCTCGACCTTGAACTCGTTGAGGCTGCGCTGCGGCAGCAGGGCACCGGGGATGGCGCCAAGCGCCAGCAGGAACAGCAGCACCAGCGCGGTGCCCATCGACGTAAGGGTCCGCCAGGTGTTGCGCATCAGCGCGAGCCGGGAAAGGTTCGTCATATCGGCAACGTCACGTCGCTGACGAACGCGTCGCGCACCCAGGACACGAAGTCGTTCCACAGCCCGGTCACCAGTGCGGCGCCGACGAGGATGAGCAGCACCCCGCCGAAGATCTGGATGCCGCGGGTGTGCCGGCGCAGCCAGCCCAGGCCCTGAACCGCGCGTGCGGAGCCAAAGGCCAACAGCACGAATGGGATTCCGAGCCCCAGGCAGTACGCGATGACCAACGCGACACCGCGGGTCACGCTGGCGCCATCGGTCGCCGACGCCACCGCGATCACACCGGTCAGCGTCGGGCCGAGGCACGGAGTCCAGCCCAGCCCGAAGACCGCGCCGAGTAGCGGCGCGCCACCGAGCGTCGAGACCTGCCGGGGTGTGAACCGGGCCTCGCGCTGAAGCGCCGGGATGAAGCCGACGAACACCAGGCCCATCATGATCGTGATGACGCCGCCGATGCGTTGCAGCAGAAGCTGGTTGCTGATCAGCGTCGTCGTCATCCCCAACACCGCGACCGTGCCCAGCGTGAACACCGCCGTGAAGCCTGCGACGAACAACAGGGCCGCACCAGCGACCCGCAGCCGCGCGGTTCGCACCGCCACGTGTCCCAGTCCCGGCTGGTGCTCGTCCACGCCGACGATGGCCGCCAGGTAGGACAGGTAGCCCGGCACCAGTGGCACCACGCACGGTGATGCGAACGATACGAAGCCGGCGACGACGCTGACGAGTATCGCCGGCACGAGTGGCCCGCCTGCGGTCAATTGGTCGACGTGGTCGAGGTTCATGTCTTCGGCTCCGGCTCGGCCGCAAGCCTTTCCACGACCGGCTGCAGATCCTCGGCAAGCAGTTCACGAAGGAACACCGCCGCAACCCGGTGCTGGCGGTCCAGCACCACGGTGGACGGGATGACGGTGGCCGGGTATCTGCCACCGAACGCGATCATCGTACGCATCGGCGGGTCGTAGATCGACGGGAACGTGACCTTCCGGTCGATGATGAAATCTTTTGCGGCGTCGCGGTTGTTGTCGCGAACGTCGATGCCAAGGAATTCAACACCCACGCGACGCGTTTTGTCGTACACCTCCTGCAGCTGGGTGATCTCGGTGCGGCACGGTCCGCACCACTGCCCCCACACGTTGATCACCACGACCTTGCCGCTGAAGTCGTCGAGCGAGATCGTCTTGGCGGCGTCCATCAGCTCGGGCCCTTCCAACTTGCCTGGGCGGCCACGGTTTTCGGGCGGATCGTAGAAGATGTCGGTCTTGCCGCCGGGCGCCACGAACTCAAAGGTACCGCCCTGCGCGACGGCGTCGTCACCGGTGGAGCAGCCAGCGAGCGCGACGATCGCCGCGCTTGCCAGGGCCATCAGGCGCTTCACTTCCCGGCCAGCTCCGAGTATCCCCAGCCGACGTAGGTATCGCCGTGGAAGTAGAAGGACGTCAGCGAGGCCAGGTTGCACATCCGCCGGGTCGGGAAGTGGGGCAAGGGCTGACCCGTCATCGCCCGGCGGAGCGTTTCGACGGGCAACTGGTGACTGACGCACACCGCCTCGTGACCCGCCGCTTTGATCCTTGCGCGATGTGCCGCCGCGGTCATTCGCGCCGCGATCTCGCCGTAGGGCTCACCCCACGACGGTGTGCGCGGGTTGCGCAGGTACCACCAGTTGCGGGGATCGCGCAGGGCACCGTCGCCGGGTGAGACACGTTGGCCCTGAAAGATGTTCGTCGACTCGATCAGGTCGTCGTCGGTGTCGACCGGCAGGCCGAGTCCCGTCGCGATCGGCTCGGCGGTCTCCTGCGCGCGCTCCAGCGGCGAGGCCACCACGTAGACGATGTCGCGCAGCGCCAACCAGTCCGCAACCGCCTGGGCCTGCCCCCTTCCCCGTTCGGACAAGTGGTAGTCGGGCAGTCGGCCGTACAGGATCTTGTCGGGGTTGTACACCTCGCCGTGGCGCATCACGTGCACGATTGTCTTCTCTGTCATGCCGGTTTAGTCGCTTTCGCGGCGGCGAGGGCGGCGCTGGGCAGCGCATCGGCGATGCACTCGAATGCCTCGTCATCCAGAACTGTTGAGACGAACCAGGTTTCGAACGCGCTTGGCGGCGGGTAAACGCCCGCGTCGAGCAGCGCGTGGAAGAACGGCGGGAAGCGCCAGGTCTCGGTGGCTCGCGCGGCCGCGAAATCCTGGACAGGCTCTTCGGCGAAGAACACACTGAGCATGTTCCCCGCGCGCTGAACCTGGTGTGCCACATCGGCTTCTGTCAACGCCCGGCCGAGCAGCGCCGCGAGGCGGTCGGCGTTGGCGTCCAGCACTGCATAGGCGGCGCCGTCGGCGGCCCGCAGTGTCGCAAGCCCGGCGGCCATGGCGACCGGGTTACCCGACAGGGTGCCCGCCTGGTACACCGGCCCAAGCGGCGCGAGCCGCTCCATCACCTCGGCGCGGCCGCCGAATGCGGCGGCGGGCAGACCACCGCTCATCACCTTTCCGAAGGTGAACAGGTCGGCGTCGACGGGATCGATGCCGTACCAACCGGATCGGCTCACCCGGAAGCCGGTCATCACCTCGTCGGAGATCAGAAGCGCGCGGTGGTTGGCGGTGATGCGGCGCAGCGCCGCGTTGTAGCCGGGCAGCGGCGCGACCGTGCCCATATTGCCGGCGCTGGCCTCGGTGATGACGCAGGCGATCTCGTCGCCGAACCGTCCGAATACCTCTTCGACCGCGGGAATGTTGTTGTACGGCAAGACGATCGTGTCGGCGGTGGCCGCGCCGGTCACCCCAGGCGATGACGGTAGCCCCAGAGTGGCGACACCCGAGCCGGCATCGGCCAGCAGTGCGTCGCTGTGGCCGTGGTAGCAGCCGGAGAACTTGATGATCTTGGCGCGGCCGGTGTAGCCGCGGGCCAGCCGGATCGCGCTCATGGTGGCTTCGGTGCCGGAGTTGACCATGCGGAGCCGCTCCACCGGGGCCACGCGGCCGATGATCTCGGTGGCCAGTTCGGTCTCCGACGGTGTGGGCGCGCCGAACGACAAACCATCAGCGGCGACGCGCTGTACTGCCTCTACGACGGCGGGGTGGGCGTGGCCGAGGATCATCGGCCCCCAGGAGCACACCAGGTCGACGTAGCGGTTGTCGTCGGCGTCGGTCAGCCAGCACCCCGTCGCGGAGGTGATGAACCGCGGAGTGCCGCCGACCGAGGAGAAGGCCCTCACCGGCGAGTTCACCCCCCCGGGGATGGCGGCGCACGCGTCGGCGAAGAGCTTCGCGGATACGTCGGTGCGGTGCATGACCACTAGTGTTCCAGCCCGGCCGAACGCGCCAACTACAGGGTGTAGTGGTCAGCCCTTGGGAGTGACGACGAACACCGGGTGATCGGCCTCGCCGGGCAGCTTACGGAAGTAGCCTTCGACGGCGCGGCCGGCTTTCTCGCGGTAGGCGGTGAGGACCGCCTGACGGTCCTGTTCGGGGATTTCCCGCGCGACATACGCCGTCGACCCGATCGTCGCGTTCGGATCGGCCCGCAGATTCTTCACCCACTCGGCTTCGCCACGGGTGGATACCACGTACTTGGTTCCGCCGACGTCGACCGGGATCACCGGAATCTCTTGACGTTCCTTGCTGCGGCGCCTGGTCACGGTCAGCTTCTCGGTGTTGCTCATCCCGGTCGCCATGGCGATCTTGTTGAAGACCGTGCGGGTGAACCAGGGAGGCTTGAGATAGGCCATGACCTAACAGTTTGATTGCTTTCATGCAATTACCGCAAGGCTGGCGCGGTTCAACCGGTACTTCACCAACCCGATCCAGTGGATGTGGGCCGGCTGGGCGCCAACCATGGGCATCCTCGAACACATCGGCCGAAAGTCGGGCAAGCCGTAACGGGGTGGCGATCTTGCTCGCCTACGGCCCCAACCGGGACCGGCTGAAGAATGTCGTGTCGCCCGGCGGCGGGCGGATGCGCCGCTACGGCAAGATGTTCCAGCTGACCGACCGCGCGTGATGCCACGGGCCGAAGCGGCGCCGTCGGTCAAGGGTGCGTGGCGGCCGATCTTCGCGCGGCTGCGGTTCGAACAGGCGGTGCTGCTCAAGCGCGTCTAGTTCGCGCGCGCACGTTGGCGCGGATGGGCCCGGCGGCGACGGTGGTGAACGGCACCGCGACCGGGAAATCCCCGTCTACCGAACGGATCTCGAGTGACCGGACGATGGTTGCGACGGCGAGGGTCGTTTCCAGCATCGCGAAATGTTCACCGATGCACGAGCGCGGTCCTGCGATGAACGGAACGAATTGCCAACGGTGCCTGCCTTTGGAGGCTTCCGGGCTGAACCGGTCGGGATCGAAGACCAGCGGCCGGTCCCACAAGGCGGGATCCCGATGCAGGGCGTAGATTCCCACGGCCATGATGCTGCCCGCCTCAACGCGGTATCCACCGACCGGGATGTCGTGCACCGCAAGTCGCGCTACCCCCGCGGCGGGCGGCTGCAATCTGAGCGCCTCGCGCAACACCTGGACGGTGTATCCGAGCCGGGCGACGTCCTCGGGTGTCAGCTCCCGATAGCCGATCTCGGTGGCCTCCGCGGCGACTCGGTCCTGGATTTCGCGATGATGCCCCAGCGCCCACAGCGCATAGGTAAGGACCGTCGCGGTGGTGTCGTGGCCGGCGAGCATGAAGATCAGCAGGTCGTTGCAGATGTCGTCGTCGGAGAGCACCTGGCCGGTTTCCGGGTCGGTAGCCGCAATCAACGCGTGAACCAGCGGCGCGTCCAGGTCCGGATCGGCACGGCACGCCTGCAGCATCTCACTCGTCACCTTGCGCATCGAGGTGACCGCGGCACGGGCGCGGCGACGGGCCGGGGTCGGTAGCCATCGCGGTGCACGCACGGGCCGGAGCGCGCGATCGGCGGTGTAAGAGGATGCGACATGCATGTGGTCTGCGACGACATCTGCGCGTTCGTTGAGGTCGACACCCAGAACCGAGCGGCCCAGCGACCGCATGGTCAGCCGACGGCATTCGACGTCGAGGTCGACGATACCGCCGTCACGCCAATGAGCGACGAAAGTCTCCGCGGCCCGCGACATCTGGCCGCCGAAATCTCGGACGTTGTGTTTGGTGAAGACCGGTTGTAATGCGCGCTTGCGCGGCAGCCACGACTCGGTGGGCAGGACGAACAGGCTGTCCCCCGCCACGTTGCGCACTTCCTCGTGAATGATGCACCGCTCCGACGACCCGTCGGTGCGACCCAACACGTCGCGGATGCCGTCGGGCGAGGTGACCGCCACGATCGGCGGAACCAGCCACTTCGGCCCGAACTTGATCCGCGTCACGGGACCGCCGGCGTCGCGTATCAGTTCCTGCCCGGTGCTCAGGCTTCGTACCAACTTCACCAACTGCCGAAGCGGCAGCGGGTTCTTCGGTGCCAACGGCAGCGTGCCGACGTCGGTGATCGCGACCATCTCAATGAGAATCGCGCCACATGAGTCGAGCCGCAAGAGGGGTGCGCCACAAGGGGCGCCTAGATCAGATGATTGACGCCAGCGAAGATTATCGTTGGTATTGCCCGTCATAGCAGGGGGTTTGTGCGTCAGCCTCTAGTCGCAGGGCGGCGCGGTTAGCTTGTTCCGAAGAATACGGCGGCATTTCTGATAGCACCTATCGCCGAATTCTTATACTCCCGCGAACATTTCAATCATCGGACCAGAAAAGCTTTAACGGCTTCGACGGATTGCGCGGCGGATTGGCCACTGCGGCGCTGGTCCACCAGACGCGCACCCTGGTAGCTGGTGACCGTCACCTGGCGTCCGTGCATCGTTGTCGATGCCGATGCTTTCAGAAACGGCGGGATCAGTGCAGGATGATCGCGCCGAAAAGCCGTTCACCATCATGGAATTCGAGATGTCCCACCCTTCGGCTGAGGACGCGCTTGAGACCGGCAAACGTGAAGTCACCTCAGCGCTGTCGAACGCACACGGGCGAAGAGCGCCGATCGCGTTCGTGTGTCGCCTGGGTCGATCCCTAGTCGTCCCGATTGGCCGCCCAAGCGTGACGTCTAGGCGGACCAGCTCAGCACCCGGCCCTCGCCCGTCATCATCACCGTTCCGGGCATGACCCGCAGCCGATACGGGCTCAGCCGCAGCGCGGCAAACTGATCGGACGTTGGGCCGTCGGCCCAGATCGGGATGATCGTCGGGTCGTAGCCGACCGGCGCAGGACCCGTCGCGAACTTGTTCCACACTGCGGCTCGGGTGTCGTCGTCGTAATACCACTCCACCAGGCACTCCGCGGTGCAGGTGTCGTGGGTCGTGGTCCAGTAGCTGACCGCCATCTCCGGGTGAACGGCGAGGTGCGCCTTCTTCACCGGGCTGGGCACCGTGGCGATCCAGCCCAATAGGTCGGTACCGTCCCACTCCCAGATCGGATGCAGGATACGGGTGCGGGGCCGACCGTTTTCGTCGACTGTGGCGACGGAAGCCCACACGATCGAGTGAGCCATTTCAATGAAGGCCGGCGCAATCTGCTCAAGCGGTGTCACGCCTGCCAACCCTAGGCACCGTGACAAGCGCCCGGGTTTGAAGCGTCACTCCTCTTGCTTCTTGCGGAATTCCTCCGTCTTGCGGAATTCGACCTTGCCCTCTTCGGCGGTGGTTTCGATGTTGCCTTTGTCCTTGTCGTCGACCCAATCCGTGACGGCCGTTCCGGAGACCGTCCCTTCGCTGCCGGGCAGGCTGGTTGTCTGAAGCGTGTCGTCGTAGGCCTTGGCCATTTCCTTCGCCTTGTCCCGGTGCTCATCGGTGACCTCAGGCTTCTCGGTCATTTGCCCGGAACCGGTTTGTTGCTGTTCTTCAGTACCCATGTGGTACGGCTGCCCGATCGACCGGAGTACGAAACGCAGCGCAGCTAATCGGCCGGCACCGCCCGCAGTTCGACAGGGAGGCTGGGCAGGAAGTGCTGCACCGCAAAGGCGCGGATGTCGTCGGCGGTCTCGAGTGGTTGCGCGCTGGGCAGCAGTAAGACCATCGCTGCGTAGCGCAGGATCGTATCGGCCAGCTCGGTGATGGCCTGCTCTCCGATCTGCTCGGCGAAGCCGGTCGGAAAGATCACCCGCAGTGCTTCGGCCATCCGCTCGATCGCTGTGGCGTAGTGCCGTCCGCCCAGCTCGATCACCAAGCCGGGCTCGTAGGTGATCATCCGATCCAGCTTCCGGTGGCGACGAAACTTCAATATCGACGGCGTGAATGCATCGACGTGGTAATTCGATTGCGGCCCGGCCTGTTTCAACTCGGCCGCGATCGGCGAACAGGACGTTCTCGCGCTCGATGACGGCGGACACCAGTTCGTCCTTATTGGCGAACCGCAACGCGGCGAAAGCCGTGCTGTCCGAACTCGACGATGGCGGCGTCGCGGGTGAGCGGGCTCACGCAACCCGCCGAAACGGACGTTTGGGCGGGAAAGTGCGAGTAGATCTCGCCCTTTCGTCGATTTCGACGCGTCAGGAGCGCCGAAGGCGCGCGATCCCGACGACCACCAGCACCCCGGCAACCGTCGCCAGGAACAACGACAGCACCAGCAGCGGCGGGCTGTAGACCACCGACGTCGTCTGCGGTTCACCGTCCAGCACCGGCGCGACCGTCACCGTCGAGCTGGCGGCCAACCAGCTCAGCACACAACCAAGCGCCGCGATGACGGCCACCACCAGTTCGATCCGGGCCCTCATGACGCCGGTTCCGGCGGTATGCGCTCTTCCACCGCGTGGGTCAGCGCGGCCCGCAGTTGCTGGTGCTTGCGCGCCCACGCCTGAGCGGCGCGATCGTTGGTCAGCTTGAGGCCGATGCCGGTGCGTCCCCGCGGTACGCCGGTGAGCTCCCCTAGCGCGCGCGCCGACTGCCACTTCGGCTCGTCGGGGCCCTTCGGCTCGGGGTAGATCCGCACGATCTCGTCGATGCGGACGCGTTCCGTACCCTGCCGCAGATGGTCCGGCGTCACTTCGACCGACGTGTGGATGCGGGCGGCCTTCACCTGAATCGCGAGGAAGCCGCTCACCAGAACGAAGAAAATGCCGGGGACCAGCAGCTGTATGCCGTAGCCAGCAGATATCTGAATCAGCGTCATGGCGACCGCCGCTGCGGGGCCTGCCACCAGCCACCACCAGCTGGCGCCCTGCTCGTAGAAGAGCACCTCGGGCGGCGGACCGCTGTGTGTCACTCAGTCTCCTGCATGGGCGTCGATGCGGCCGGTCGGGTGATCAGCACGGTCCCGGCGATCAGCGGAATGACCGCCAGCAATGTGAGCACGTGTACCACCCCGAATACCGCCAGCAGAGCGACCAGCACAACAATCGTCAGCGACAGGGCCAGCGCGGCCCGTCGGAAGCGGGCGTCTCCGCTGCGGCTGCGGCCGGCCAGAAACGCCATCGCGGCACCCGCGAGCGCGGTGATCACGCCCCCACCCCGGTACATCATCGGAAGGGCCGACACCGAAGCGGCGATCAAGCCGCCGACGATCAGAAGTATCGAAGCGACTACCCAGCACCAGAATGCGGCGGTGACGACACGCGGTCGCGACTGTAGGGGTGTCATGTCCCGGCCAGCCTAACGGGTTACCGAGTGAAGAACGTGTGGGCATCCTTGCGATGCAGCAGGAACACACCGCCAACGATCAGCACCGACCCGACGATCGCGGTGACCGCGTACGTGACCGCCGCGGCGGTAGGGCGGCCGATGGTGAAAAGGCTGGTCCCGGCGTAGACCACCGACGCCATTCCGCCGCCCGTCAACAGCGTGCGCGCCCACCGGTATCCGTGCCGCATGAGAATCAGGAACGTCACCACGACCGCCGACATCACGACAACGAACACCGTGGAGATCGCGTACACGATCGTCGGAGGATGCTTCGCCCCGCTCACCACGAGGTCGACGACGTATCCGACCACCATCAGCGGCAACGCCGCCACCCACAGCCAGAATCCGGTGTCGACGTCCACTGGCCTG
>Ga0207688_10002203_pt1 | contig 10497 bp, 9 predicted proteins | sample KBSMiscanthusM4_FD_184296 | JGI IMG/M metagenome (GOLD analysis project Ga0207688, IMG submission 184296) | Miscanthus rhizosphere microbial communities from Kellogg Biological Station, Michigan, USA - M4 (SPAdes) (version 2) | ecosystem: Host-associated > Plants > Roots > Rhizosphere ...
CGCGGCCGCCCCGGCCCCGTCGTGGCGGGAGCTGGCTGCGGCCACCCGCACGGTGGGCGACCGGCTGCGCGAACGCGGCGTCGAGGCGGTGCTCCTGCTCTCGACCCAGTGGTTCACGGTCCTGGGCCACCAGGTGCAGTGCGACCCGCACCTGTCGGGCACCCGCACCGACGAGAACTGGTACGCCTACGACTACGGCCACCTGCGCTACGACCTCGCCGTCGACGCCGAGCTCGCGCACGCGTGGGCCGACCGCATCGACGCGGCCGGGCTGCAGGCCCGCCGCACCCGGTACACGGGCTTCCCGGTCGACACCGGCACCGTCACCGCGGCCGCGCTGCTCGGCCCGTTCCCCCTGGCCATGGTCTCGTGCAACCTGTACGCCGACCCGGACGTGCTGGCCACGGTGGCCGCGGCCGGGGTGGCCGCTGCGGGCGACCGGCGGGTGGCGGTGGTCGCGGTGAGCGGCCTGTCGTCGGGGCTGATCCCGCGGTGGATCACGCCCGCCGAGGACCGGATCGCCGAGCCGGAGCACGACCGGTGGAACCGGAAGGTCCTCGACGCGCTGGCCGCCGGGGACGACGTGGCGCCGCTGCGGGCGGAGTTCACGCGCGCGGCCCAGGCCGACAGCCAGTTCCGGGCGCACGCGTTCCTGACCGGCTCCGGCGCGGCGGGCGGCAAGGCCGAGGTGCTGGCGTACGGGCCCGTCTGGGGCACCGGCGCGGCAGTCGTGTGGTGGGAGGGTTGATGGCCAGGGCAGTGGGATTCATCGAGGCCGAGGGCTTCGTACCGATCTTCGACGCGGTCGACGCGATGGTGAAGGCCACCGAGGTCGACGTGCGCGGGGTGACCCGGCTCGGTGGCGGCATCGTCGCCGTCGCCGTGGCGGGTGACCTCGCGACGGTCGAGGAGGCCGTCGAGATCGGCGAGGAGGTCGCGCGGGCGATCTCCGGGCGGGCGGTGAAGTCGATCGTGTTCGCGAGCCCGTGCGCCCCGGTCGGCGCGCTGGCCGACGACCTGGCGCTGGTGGGATCGTGACCGGCCCCGCGGGCGGCAACGCGATCGGGATCATCGAGACGCGCGGCGTCGTGGCGCTGACGGCGGGCATCGAGGCGATGATGAAGACCGCCGACGTGCAGACGATCGCGGTGGAGCGGATCAGCAGCGGCTACCTCGCGGCGGCCGTGCGGGGCTCGCTGGCCGCCGTGCGGCAGGCGGTGGCGGCCGGGTCGAAGGCCGTCGAGCAGTACGGCGAGCTGCGCGCCGCGCAGGTGTACCCCAAGCCGCACGAGCACTCCGCCGCGCTGCTCGCCAACGGCACGTCGGATCGGCTGGCCCGGGCCATCGAGGCGGCCCCGTGATCCTGGGTGAGGTGCTCGGCCGCGTGTGGGCCGAGCGCCAGCACGCCGGTCTCGACGGGCGGCGTCTGGTGTTGGTGCGCGACCTCGCCTCCGACGCCCGGCACGTCGCCGTCGACCTGCTCGACGCGGGCACCGGCACCACGGTGCTGGTCGCCACCGACGAGGCCGCCGCCGCGGTGACGGACCTGCCCTGGGTGGACGCCGCCGTCATCGCGCTGGTCGGCGGCTGGGACGGAGCCCCCACATGACACCCCGCGGTTCGGGATGGTCGGTGGCGGCGTGAGCGGGCCGTGGATCGTGGCGCTCGGCGACCCCGCGGCCGACGATGTGGGGTTGGTCGGCGGCAAGGGGGCGGGCCTGCACCGGCTCGTGGCGCTCGGCACCCGTGTGCCCGCCGGCTTCGTGGTCACAACGGCCGCGTTCGCGGCTGCCGTCGCCGCGCCGGAGGAGATCGAGGCGCCGCTGCGCGCGTTGCCCGCGGACGCCCCGGTGGCCGCCGTCGAGGAGGCCGCCGCACAGGCGCGCGCCGCCCTCACCGACGCGGTCCGGAGCGCGGCCGCGCGGGGCGACGTGCCCGTCCTCGACGCCGTCCGCGCGGCCTACCGCGAGCTGGGTGGCCGCGCCGTCGCCGGCGCCGGGCCGGGCGGCCAGACGGGCGCGGGGAGCGGCGCGGCGGGCGGCGGTACCGGGGTGGGCGCGACGGGCCACCCGGGGGTCGCCGTGCGGTCGTCGGCGGCGGCCGAGGACGCCGCCGACGCCTCCTACGCGGGCGAGCACGACTCCTACCTCGACGTCGTCGGCCCCGACGCGGTGGCCGACGCCGTGGTGGCCTGTTGGGCCAGCCTCTACACCGCCCGCGCGGTCGCCTACCGCCGCGGACGGCCCGCGGGGCCGATGGCGGTCGTCGTCCAGCGGATGGTCGCCGCGCGCGCGGCCGGGGTGTTCATGACCCTCAACCCCGCCAACGGCGACCGCGCCACGTTCGTCTGCGAGGCCGTCTGGGGTCTGGGCGAGCCCCTCGTCTCGGGCACGGTGACCCCCGACCGGTTCGCCGTGAACAAGATCAGCGGCGAGGTCGTGCGCCGCGAGATCGCCCACAAGCCCACCCGACTCGGCAGCGCGGGGACCGAGCCCGTCCCCGACGCCGAGCAGGACCTCCCCTGCCTCACCGACGACGAGCTGGCCGAGCTGCTGCGCATCGGCCGGGCCGTCGAGACCGCGGCGGGTGCACCGCAGGACGGCGAGTTCGCCGTCGACGACGACGGCGTCCACCTGCTGCAAGCCCGTCCGGAGACGGTCTGGTCGCAGCGCCCCCGCACCGTCGCCCGCGGCCGCACCGCGCTGGAAGCCGTCCTCGCCACCCTGACCGGAGGAGACCGCGATGCCGACTGACCGCTTCCCCAGCCCGTTCGACATCGCGACGCCGGAGGGCGCCGAGGGCTGGGAGTCGATGTACGACTGGTACCACCTCTTCGGCCCCGAACGCCGCGAGCTGGACGAGCAGCGCTTCTGGTTCGCCGACCGCCTCCACCACCCCGACGTGCTGCACCCCTACGACGAGATCCAGTGCGAGTGCTGGTGGCAGGCGCTCGGCGCGTTCAACACCCGGATCTTCGCGATGCCCCCGGCCTACGGCGTGGACCAGCGGATCCTCAACGGACGGCTGTACGTCACCCCGGTGCCCGCGCCGCCGGGCGACGTCGCCGCCCGCGCCGAGGAGTTCGGCAAGCGCGCGGGCCACTACTACGAGCGCTGGGACGCGATCTACGCCGAGTGGAAGGAGAAGGTGCTCGCCCGGCTGGCCGAGCTCAGGGCGCTGCGCTTCGACCCGCTGCCCGACCTCGAGCCGGAGTCGACGGTCTACGAGCACGTCGGGACGTCGGCGGGCTTCCGGATGATCCGCGACTTCAACCACCTCGTCACGTCGATGTACGAGACCTACCAGTGGCACTTCGAGCTGCTCAACATCGGCTACGCCGCCTACCTGACGTTCTTCGGGATGTGCAAGAGCGCGTTCCCCGACATCACCGACCAGACGATCTCGCGCATGGTCGGCGGCCTGGACGTCGAGCTGTACCGGCCCGACGACGAGCTGAAGCGCCTGGCCAAGGAGGCGCAGCGGCTCGGCGTCGACCTCGGCGAGGACACCCCGGCCGCCGAGCTGTTCGCGCTGCTCACGAAGACCGACAACGGCGCCGAGTGGGTGGCCGACTGGGAGCGCACGGCCGACCCGTGGTTCGTGGTCAACACCGACCCCGGCCACCCCGGCGGCTACCACGTGCACCCGACCTGGGCCGAAGCGCCGGACGTGCCGCTGGCCGCCGTGCGCGAGTACGTGCGCAGGCTCGACGAGGGCGATGCGATCGACCGGCCCACCGACGAGGTGCTGCGCGAGCGCGACCGCATCGCGGGCGAGTACCGCGAGCTGATGGCCGAGGCCGACCGGCCGGTGTTCGACGAGACCCTCGAGCTGGCCCGCAAGGTGTTCGTCTACATCGAGGAGCACGTGCTCTACATCGAGCACTGGATGTGGGCGGCGTTCTGGGCGAAGTCCAAGGAGCTCTCCCGCGCGCTCGCGGCGATGGGCGAGCTCGACGAGCCGGAGGACATGTTCTTCCTGCGCCGCTACGAGGTGGCGGAGGCGATCTACGACTGCGTGGTCGGCTGGTCGGTGGGGTCGCGGCCGCGCGGCGCCGACTACTGGCGCCCGATCGTCGAGACCCGCCGCCGCATCTACGACGCGCTGAAGGCCTGGGAACCCGAGCCCGCGCTCGGCCCGCCGCCCGCCGAGGTGAACGAGCCGTTCACGGTGATGCTCTGGGGCATCACGACCTCGACGGTCGGCGAGTGGCTGAAGGCCGACGACGAGGGCGGCAAGGTGCTGCGCGGCACCGGCGGCGCGCCGGGCGTCGTCGAGGGGCCGGTGCGGGTGGTGACGCACGTCGGCGAGCTGGGCTCGGTGGAGCCCGGCGACGTGCTGGTGTGCCCGGCCACGTCGCCGTCGTGGGCGCCGGTGTTCTCCCGGATCGCGGCCACGGTGTCCGATGTCGGCGGGATCATGAGCCACACGGCCATCGTCTGCCGTGAGTACGGCATGCCCGCCGTCGTCGGCACCGGCAACGCGGTGAGCACCCTACGCACGGGGCAACGCGTGCGCGTCGACGGCGGCGCGGGCACCGTGACGCTGCTGGACGAGGTGTGACCCTCCCTGATCCGGGTGGCCCCACTCCCACCCCTCCGGGAGGGGGCCACCCACCTGCCTGGTGCGCGGCCCGGCCGCCCGGGCCACCACCGCCCGAGGTGGACCGGGTGCGGGCCGGGCGGCGGCAGGCGCTGCGCCGCACCCGCACCGCGGTGTCGACCGTGCTGCTCGACATGGGCGGCGTCGTCATCCCCACGTTGTTCGAGTCGACGGCGGTGCCCGGTTTCCCCGCGGGCCCGACCGGCGACGACGCCGAGTACCGCGCGGTCGAACAGGGCCGCGAGCAGGAGCGCGACTACTGGGCCCGGCTCGCGCGTCGCCGTCCCGACATCGACATCGGCGCGCTCTGGCGCGACTGCTCGTACGTGCGGGCCGAGGTCGTCGGCCTCCTGCGGATCCTCGCGGGGCGGGTGCGGGTGGTGGCGTTCACCAACGACATGGCGCACTGGTTCGGGCCCGACTGGCCCGCCCGCTTCCCCGCCGTCACCCGCTTCGACGCGGTGCTGGAAGCGGCCAAGCTCGGCGTGCTGAAGCCCGATCCCGAGGCGTTCCGGGCGGCGGCCGACGCACTCGGTGAGGACCCCCGCCGATGCCTGTTCGTCGACGACCTCGCGGCCAACCTCGACGGCGCCCGCGCGGTCGGCATGGCGGCGACGCCGTTCACGGTCACCGACCCCGCGGGCTCGGTGGCCCGCATCCTCGACGCGGTCGGGCTCGCCGTCGCGCCCACCGGGCGTAGGGTCTGGTCCCCGTGACCACCGCCGACGTACTCCCTCCCGCGGAGGCGCCATGACCCCCGAAGAACGGCTGGCCGAGCGCGGGCTCACCCTCCCGGAGCTGCGGCGACCGGCGGGCAACTACCGCGGGTGGATGCGGGCGGGCGACCTGCTGTACCTGTCGGGGCAGGGCGCCGACGGCCACTTCGGACGGCTGGGCGCCGACCTCACCGTGATCGAGGGCTACGCCGCGGCCCGGGCGTGCGCGCTCAACCTGCTCGCCCAGGCCCGCGACGCGCTCGGCGAGCTCGACGCCGTGGCCCAGGTCGTGCAGGTGCGCGGCTTCGTCACCTCCACGCCCGAGTTCACCGACCAGCCGGGGGTCATCGACGGCGCGTCGGACCTGTTCGCCGCGGTGTTCGGCGACCGCGGCGCGCACGCCCGCACGGCCATCGGGGTGGCCGCCCTTCCCCGCGGCTTCGCGGTGGAAGTCGATGCGGTACTGCTCGTTCGCGGGTAGCGCCCGCGCGAGATTGCGCTGAGCGGGGATTCCGGGCCGCGGAACCCCGCGAGGTGCAATCTCGACGCCGAGCGGCTACTCCTCCTCGTCCGGCTCCGCCCCACCACCGCCGCGCATCAGCCACAGCACGCCCGCCAGCTCGTCGGGCTTGATGAGCACGTCGCGGGCCTTGGAACCCTCCGACGGCCCGACGACCCCGCGCGACTCCAGCAGGTCCATCAGCCGTCCGGCCTTGGCGAACCCGACCCGGAGCTTGCGCTGCAGCATCGACGTGGACCCGAACTGCGAGGTGACGATCAGCTCCGCGGCCTGGCAGAGCAGCTCCAGGTCGTCGCCGATGTCCGGGTCGATCTCCTTGGCCTCGCCCGCCTTCTGCGCGGTGACGCCCTCGGTGTAGACCGGCTCGGCCTGGTCCTTCGTGAACGCGACGATCGCGCTGATCTCGTCGTCGTCCACGAACGCGCCCTGCATGCGCACGGGCTTGCTCGCCCCCATCGGCAGGTAGAGCCCATCGCCCATGCCGATCAGCTTCTCGGCGCCGGGCTGGTCGAGGATCACGCGCGAGTCGGTGAGCGACGACGTGGCGAACGCCAGCCGGGACGGCACGTTCGTCTTGATCAGCCCGGTGACGACGTCGACGGACGGGCGCTGCGTGGCCAGCACCAGGTGGATGCCCGCCGCGCGGGCCTTCTGGGTGATGCGCACGACCGCGTCCTCGACGTCGCGCGGCGCGGTCATCATGAGGTCGGCCAGCTCGTCGACGATGCACAGGATGTACGGGTAGGGCCGGTACTCCCGCTCGCTGCCGGGCGGCGCCGTGATCTCGCCCGACCGCACCTTGCGGTTGAAGTCGTCGACGTGGCGCACCTTGTTGGCCTGCATGTCCTGGTAGCGCTGCTCCATCTCGTCGACCAGCCAGGTGAGCGCGGCCGCGGCCTTCTTCGGCACGGTGATGATGGGCGTGATCAGGTGCGGGATGCCCTCGTACGGGGTGAGCTCCACCATCTTCGGGTCGATGAGGATCATGCGGACCTCGTCGGGCGTGGCCCTGCTCAGGAGCGAGACGAGCATCGAGTTGACGAAGCTCGACTTGCCGGAGCCCGTGGACCCCGCGACCAGCAGGTGCGGCATCTTGGCCAGGTTGGCGCACAGGAAGTGGCCTTCGATGTCCTTGCCGAGCCCGATCACCATCGGGTGCTGCTCGGCGCGCGCGGTGCCGCTGCGCAGCACGTCGCCGAGGCGCACCATCTCCCGGTCGGTGTTGGGCACCTCGATGCCCACCGCGGACTTGCCGGGGATCGGCGCGAGGATGCGCACGTTGTCGGTGGCCACCGCGTACGAGATGTTCTTGGTGAGCTGGGTGATCTTCTCGACCTTGACGGCCGGGCCCAGCTCGATCTCGTAGCGCGTGACCGTGGGGCCCCGGGTGAAGCCGGTGACCTGCGCGTCGACGGAGAACTGGTCGAGCACCCCGGTGATGGCCTCGATCATCGTGTCGTTGGCGCCGCTACGGCGCTTCGGCACCGGGCCGGTGGGCAGGATGTCGCTGGGCGGCAGCTTGTAGACCGCCCCGTCGGCGGTGGGCTGCACGGAGAGCCGCAGCTGCTCCCCCACCGGGCCCTCGGGCTCGGGCTCGGGCGGCGGCTCCGGAACGGTGATCTTGGGACGGCGCGGGGGTGCGGGCGCCGCTTCGACGGGCTCGGCCTCGGGCTCGGGGTCGGGCTCGGGCTCGGCCTCCCGGTAGACGTCGGCCACGGAAGCCTGGCGGCGCCGGGACGGCCGGCGCAGCGCCACGGGCTCGGCCTCGGTCTCCGTGACGGGATCCGTGCTGTCCTCGTCCGCTTCGGCGGGCTCGGCGGGCGCGCGGCCGAGCAGCCGCCGCACGCGGTCGGGCACCTCCCGCACGGGCGTGGCCGTGAGCAGCAGCACCGCGTAGAACGCCAGCAGCAGGAGCACCGGCGCGGCGATCCACGCGCTGAGCCCGGTGGCCAGCGGGGTGGCCGCGACGTAGCCGATGGCGCCGCCGCCGGTGGGCCAGAGCGCGGGGTCGTCGGGCCGGTGGGCGGCCAGGTGCACCAGCCCGAGCACGCCAAGGGCCAGCAGGAACCCGCCGAGCGCAACCCTCGGCCGCGAGTCGGGGCGCGGTTCGGTGCCCATGAGGACCACGCCCGCGACGGCGAGCAGGATCGGCAGCACCACCGCGCCGCGACCGACGACGAACCCGATGCCCGCCGAGATGCCGCGCCCGATCGGGCCGCCCGCCCCGAACCAGATCCCCGCCGCGCTGACGACGGCGAGCACGATCAGCGCGACCCCGAGGCCGTCGCGGCGGTGCGCGGGGTCGATCTCCCGGGTGCGGCCGAGCGCGCGGCCCGTGGCCTTGCCGAGCCGGGCGATGCCGCGCCCGACCGCGTCGATCCCGCGGTCGACCAGGTCCGGACCCTTGCGGGCGGGTGCCCGCCGCTTCGTCGCCGGGGACGGCCGCCGGGCGGGCGGCCGACGGCGTCGGGGGGCCGCCATCCGCGCGGACGTGGCCTGCGACTCGGCCATCGCCCGCCCGGCCGCCTGCGCCGCAAGCCGTGCCGCGGTGTTCCTGCTCCCGCTGCCCGCGGTCGTCCGTCCTGCCACCGGACCACGGTAGCGGTGATCGGTGATCCAGTCGGGCACCGACGCACCACTCAGGTGTAGCGCTTGAGCACCACCCAGGTCGTGGTCCGGCGGGTCTCGCGCCAGCCCGCCACGGTGTCGAGCACCCGGTCCAGATCGGCGGCGTCGGGCGCCGTGATCAGCACGATCAGGTCGTACTCGCCCGTCACCGTCTCGACCTCGGTGACGCCGGGGAGCGCGGCGAGCCGCCGGACGTACCCGGCGACGTCGGTGGTGTGGATCACCAGACCGACCCGGGCGCGGTGGGCCGATGGCGAGGGGCCCGGCAGCGCGACGTCCGCCCGGTAGCCGCGGATCACCCCGGTGTGCTCCAGCCGTTGGACGCGGGCGAGCACCGCCGTGCGCGACAGCCCGACGGCCCGCCCGAGCTCGGACATGGTGGCCCGGCCGTCGACCGCGAGGAGCTCGAGCAGACGGCGGTCCAGTTCGTCGAGCTGACGATTCGTCGGGCGCACGGCCGACATCGTGGCACTTCGCCCGCGATGTCCGACGCCAGGCGCCGTGACCTGGGCATTCCTCACGGCGACACTGGACTCATGACCGTGACACCGGACCGCGTCCACGAGACGCTCCGCCGTCACCTGCTCGTCGACGGATTCGACCTCGTGCTGGACACCCACGCCAGCCGCGGGTCCTGGCTCGTCGACGCGCGCGACGGCGCCCGCCATCTCGACCTGTTCAGCTTCTTCGCCTCCGCGCCACTGGGCATGAACCACCCGGCGCTGGTCGACGACCCCGACTTCGTGACCGAGCTGGTCGAGGTGGCCGTCAACAAGCCGTCGAACTCCGACATCTACACGACGTACCTCGCGGACTTCGTCGAGACGTTCGCGCGCGTGCTGGGCGACCCCGCGCTGCCCCACCTGTTCTTCGTCGAAGGCGGGGCACTGGCCGTCGAGAACGCGCTGAAGACCGCGTTCGACTGGAAGCGCCGCCACAACGCGGCGCACGGGCGTCCCGCCGGGCTCGGCACGAAGGTGCTGCACCTGCGCAAGGCGTTCCACGGCCGCAGCGGCTACACGCTCTCGCTCACCAACACCGACCCGGTCAAGACCGACCTCTTCCCGAAGTTCGACTGGCCGCGCATCGACGTGCCCGCGATCCGCTTCCCGCTGGACGATGCGGCCGTGACCGCCGTCGTCGAGGCCGAGCAGCGCGCGCTGGCGCAGGCCGAAGCGGCGTTCGCGGCGCACCCGCACGACATCGCCTGCTTCATCGCCGAGCCCATCCAGGGCGAGGGCGGCGACAACCACATGCGCCCCGAGTTCCTGCAGGCGATGCAGGACCTGTGCCGCGCGCACGACGCGCTGTTCGTCCTCGACGAGGTGCAGACCGGCGGCGGCATGACCGGCACCCCGTGGGCCTACCAGCAGCTCGGCCTGCAGCCCGACGTCGTCGCGTTCGGCAAGAAGCTGCAGGTCTGCGGGATCATGGCGGGCGGGCGCGTCGACGAGGTGCCCGACAACGTCTTCCGCGTGCCCAGCCGGATCAACTCGACGTGGGGCGGCAACCTCACCGACATGGTCCGCTCGCGGCGCCAGCTCGAGGTGATCGCCGAGGACGGCCTGGTCGACCGCGCCGCCGTGCTCGGCAAGCGGCTGCTCGACGACCTGCGCGCCGTGCCCGGCATCGACAACGTGCGCGGTCGGGGCCTGTTCGTCGCGTTCGACCTCCCGACGCCCGAGGACCGCGCGGCGGTGCTGCGGCGCCTGCACGCGGCCCGCGTGCTGGTGCTCGGCGGGGGCGAGCGCTCGATCCGGCTGCGTCCGGCGTTGACCATCGAGGAGGACGACCTGGCCCTGGCCGTCCGGGAGATCGCGAAGGCGGTGGCCGGGTGAACGCGTCCGGACGTCAGCGGGGTGACACCGCAGACACTCAACGTCCGCAGGGTGACATTCCTGACGCGGGTGGGGTCGGGTCCTACGTCGGCGGCACCTGGCGGGACGACGCCCCGGGCGGGCGGCTGACCTCGGTCGACCCGGCCACCGGCACGCCGGTCGCCGAGGCCCTGCTGGCCGACGCGGCGGGCTT